>Ga0209755_10000798_pt1 | contig 54661 bp, 44 predicted proteins | sample TergutCo191P1_FD_187301 | JGI IMG/M metagenome (GOLD analysis project Ga0209755, IMG submission 187301) | Cornitermes sp. P1 segment gut microbial communities from Petit-Saut dam, French Guiana - Co191P1 (SPAdes) (version 2) | ecosystem: Host-associated > Arthropoda: Insects > Digestive system...
ATATTGGATTCGGCGGCCTCGCTTACGGTTTGCTGCCACTTGTCAAAGAAAGAAGATATTTCTATTTCTATGTCATCAATATCGTCTTTCAATTCGTTGTTGGCGCGTTCGTTAATGCTGCGTATTCGTTCGATTACAAAATTGTTAATATCCTTGATAATGTCAGTATGATATTCTTGGTCAAAATGACTCGCATCGGAATCTTGTCCCAATCCTGCGTAATGCCTAAACATTGCGGTCAGAACCGCGTGTAGCGCACGTTCACGAGCGGGTCTTGAAAACGGAGTCGCCCCTGTGGGTTCGACAAAACGATAGAACGAATCGTGGTAAGCCTTAAACCGTTCGTAGTGTGACCTATCACGGCTTTTTGTGGCATCATATTGCACAAATGCCACACCCGGAAACGAGCGTCCTATGCGGCTTGACGCTTGAATATATTCGCTCGTAAGTTTCGGTTGACCGACCATAAGCATTACATTCAAACGCGCAACGTCAATACCTACGGAAATCATATTTGTTGCGAGAAGGACATTTGAGGCATAGCGCCTGTCCGCGATGTTTTTTTGCGAATATTCGAGTTTTTCCAATTTATCAAGCGTTTCGTTGAGTTCCGTGGTCGAGACGCGGCTGGTCAACTCATCGGAGCCGACAATCAAACGGCGGCCTTTGAACATTCTGTTCGCCGTTCTGACAATAAAGTCCTTAATGTCGTCGTCAACAAGCGTAGACGCCTTTCCGAGGTCTTTTAGGCTGTTAAAGTAGACTGTCAACGTCCATAGCTTATCTTTTACTTCGTCGGGTAATTCCATAGTGTAGATTATTTGCATCAAGGCGGCCATAGCGCGAATTTCAGTCATAGCCTTTGTTTTTCCAGACGGCATAACACCGATATATCTTCTTCCGAATATGCCGTGTTTATATGATATTTCCGTCTCACGGGCAAAGAAAGAATTGTCCGCATCCAATCCCGGCGAAGGAAATTGTACGACTTCGCGATTATAAAGTACAGAGCATTGTTCTTTTGCCCTGCGGATTGTAGCGGTTGACGCAATTATTTTCGGACGGACACCACTTTGACAACATATAGCATCTACTGCCGTTTCATACAAACCAACAATAGTTCCGAGTGCGCCTGAGATAAGGTGTAGTTCGTCTTGTATAATGAGTTCCGGCGCACGACGATCATCGCCGACACCGAAAAAAGCTCCGACTCGCCCGTCCCACGGAAGCATGGCAAATTTATCAACAGTACCGAATAATAAAGTCGGTGGGTGTTCATAGAGTTCTTCGTCAACTATTTGTATAGGCAATCTTGATGTGAAATCACATTCTTCCTGCGGGCAAAACATATAAAAGTGTTTGTCGCGCATAGCGTAGCCCCATTTACCGATGAGCTTGTTATCTTTACTGTCTTTAACCATCTTTGTTCCGCACCACGGGCATTTTAGAACTTGAAATTTATAATTTCTGTCCTTTTCATTTCTCACATAATAGTGTTCTTTTACTCCGTGAAGTTTATCTAAATAATATTTTGCACCGTTTGTACCGTCATTTCTGTTAGGAGTATGTTGACCGCCTATCCACAAACCGATGGTAATCGGGTGCTTTCCTAACGGATACGTCGGATATTTATGCCTCTTTGCCTCGCAGTCTAATCGAATATACTCACAAGCGCAAATCAGCGTTGCTGCACGGGTAAACTGCTGTGCTGCAAGTAGTCTAAGAGTATATCTCATGATTACCGCTGTACCGTCTGATTTTTCTTGATTCTCCAATCTGCGATAAAAAATTGAAAATGCCGTTAATCCGAGATAGGCTTCTGTCTTTCCTCCGCCGGTAGGAAACCATATCAAATCTACAATGTTGCGCTCCGGCGAATTATCATCAATAATCGAGTTAATGTCCATCAACAAAAACGCCAACTGAAACGGCCTCCATATGCAGTCCCCATCATCTGCTTTTATATAATCCATATCATTTAGCAAAGTCGGAATTAACTCATCATCGGGGTAGCGGTCAATGTCCGATGTATCCGATTGCATTTTCAAATGAACACGTTGCATAAACATCGCTCTGTTTGCAAGCAAAAAAGCCGAGTATGCTGTATCATTTTTGTTAAGTGCTTCAATTCCTGAATACATTCTCGTATAAGCACGCCTGCACTCGGCGATATTTGCCACCGCCGAGGTTTTATATTTTACATCAAGCCCGGTTGTCGCCATTTCCAAATCGTCAACCCAATCTTTATATAGGTCAACAAGTCTTTGCAATACAGTTAGCTTATCCGACTTTGTTGCATCGGATAAATCAGACAAAGATTTCATTGATAGGTCTTTGGCGGTTATGTAATCATTTTTGGGTAAATCGAAATTTATTGGTGGCACTTCGGATTCCGGGAAAAAGTCGCTCCATATTGAGCCGTTTCCGCTTTGGTCGATGTTCCAATCAACAGATACACCGAGTCCCGTGCCATAGATATTCTTTCCACGATACAATAATTCGAGTGACCGTTCTTCATCATCCATTGTTGTTGGGTCTGAATTAGGATTGCTCTCAATAAATACAAAACCATTTTGCTTGGACTCTATTTGTATCGTCGGCTGAAAAATGCAACGGTGCGCTTTTGGCGATGCTTCCTCTATATCGTTCACCAACATCAAGGTCAACGACCATATCCCATCGGAGATTTTAGTCCGCAGGGCGGTTACTTTTGCGGTCGTTCCATCAAGTTCCCGATTATTATCGACATAATCTTCTGATGAAAAGTCAAGTGTAAAATTAACCGAATGCGGAACACGAACGTAACCGTTCCTACAAAAATCAACAAAACGATACGCGACTTGTTTTATTGCTGCAAATTCATTTTCCGGTATTACGTTACGTTCGATTATGTCTCGAAGAACTTTGCCAGAAATCGGACAAAGCAGCCGGATAACGGATTGCTCTTTATCATATTGCATAATGCTTGCCAGCGCAGTTGGTATGGAATATGTATCGCAGTCGTCAGGCTCAAAAGGTATAAGAATATCAGCCGTTTTAGCATTGCGATAAGTTGCGAAAGACACGCTTCCTCGTACCGAATCTGTGTTCCCGCGAACGATAAACGTCATTCCCATTGATGATGGCATATATTGTGCAGACAATCCTATTTCTTCATCAAGATTCTCATCGGCGGTTTCATCAAATTCGTAATTCTTAGAATGGGATAGGATTGTCTTTGGCACGGGTTCATCAAAAGGAAAATCGGTAATTGGACTATGTTCTTCGTCAGTTTCGCTTTCGTTAATAGGTACAGTCTCATCGCTGTCTTGGCTAATTTGATTACCTTGCGGGTATAGTATCCCCACCGAATATCTGCTTATCGGACTGCTTGAAATAAGCTCGTGTTCAGCATCCGGCAACGCAAACTCCGATCCCGGGCCGAGCAATTCTGCTTTAATAATTTTTATGTATTCCGCTCTTGCCTCAACCATTTGAGCGCGAATTTCGTTGTTGTTCATATCCGATCCTCCTATTCGACTATCGGTTTGTTGATTAAGTTTATCGGAACCGTTATTGGTTCATCAAGAATCGAAATGTGTTCGAGTTCCAGTGTTTCCGAAAGCCTTTCTACGTTATCAAACACGATTTCGAGTTCGCTGCCTGTCTGAGGTATAATTCCGCTGAGCTTATCGGCTATCGCTTCACTTATTAGGTCGAGAATTTTCTTTCTCTGTCGGCGAACTACGCGGCAAGCGTTATAATAACTGCGTGTATCACTTAACAGATAAGTGTCTCCTGTTAGTTCGGCAATCTGTACGAGTGTTTCTTCGTCTCTCGGCCCCACTATATGACTCTCATCAATCAACCATTGCCGTATAGAAACTTCCTGAAGCGTACTGCCGAGTTTTCTCATCCTTGCAGCCAAATCTCCGTATGAAAGGCTATGCACATTTTTGTACTCGCGTAAAACCTCTTTCCAGTAAACGGCTTTTTCTGTGGCATCGGCTATTTCTGCACTAAGCCGCCCTGCGGTCAATAGGTTTTCGTATATAAAATCTACCATGTTTCGGGTGTAGTCGTCGCGTTTGGTAAAAACAAGCAAATCACCCGAATCAAGTCTGTCAACATCAGTTTCTTCCACTCGTCCTTTCACGGGATCATATACAACAGCAGTATAGTATTTTGAAAACAGTATTTGCTCTCCGCTTGTGAAACGACCATTAACATACACTTCTGCGGTTGGAATATTTCCCGGTGATCCGGTATTTCTCGATGCAAATTTGGCAACATCAAACGCGCCTATATCCGCTACATATTTATCTAAATCAATACCTTCCATTTCGATTTTATCAATTAAATTACTATCGAAGCTCGTATCAACCGCACTTTCATCATCAGCCTCATTGTTGATACCAATACCGAGTCGGGAGTTTAAGGCTTTTTCGTATTTTTTTGAGTTTCGTTCTTTATGCTTAAAAATACGGGTTTCACAATCATATAGCAATACCGAAATATCATCAGATGCAGTACATTTTAGCGGGTCGAACCGCTTGCCGTTGAAATCTCCGACAACAATTACCTCATCGAAACCATCCGTGCCATTAAAGCGATTTGCTGTAATGTAGGTGACTCCATCATCCGACAATTCTTTGTCTGCGAGGAGTATGTCCGCATAGAATGCTTTGGGAATAACAACAGCAACTTTTTTCCCTTTGGATTTTTCAAGAAGGTTTTTAAGCGTGTTATATTTTGAACATTCCAAAACAAGCAGATAATACATACGTTCCAACATGTCAACTATGTACGCGCATTTTTCTTTATGTTTTCCGGCATACTCGGTCAAAGACTTCAATTCTTGTATTCGTGCGATCGGAGGCAAAATGTTCGCAGATATTATCCCCTCGGTTACGGCTGTTTCTATTGTGTTCATAGAGAAAACCGCAGTTATCAACAAATTCAAAAGTGCGTGTGACGTAATTACAAACCTTTGTTTCAAATCCTCATTCCAATCGGATTTTCGTATTGTGTACAGGGATTCTCTGATTTTGCGGAAATCTTCCCAAGAGAACCCGCCTTCAACTTGAATAACCGTTACCATGTTATTTGTAATGCGTTCGATTTGACGGTCAAGTTCTACGGTTAAAGAGTTTGTTTCTTGAAGTGGCAAGGAGTTTTGCAATAAAAACTCTTTTGTGCAGGCAAATACAAAAGCTGCTCCCTGTTCGTTAGCAATGCTTCCCATACTCCCGATGTCAATCCCACCGGAAATATGTGAGAATTTCAATGATTTACGACCAAGCACATCGGCAAGTTCTGAATTTCCTTTATCAATCGTTGAAGGATTTACGACCATAAAACCGACGACTTTGTTTCCACGTTTATCCAATACCAGACTTCGGGCAGTAGAAATTCTTCCTGTAATTTTCAAAACAGGTTCGGACTTAGCCGGATTACTGCCATATTGATAATTCTCACCACCGTCGGTGTAATATGCCGCTGTGACCAAATCAAGCAAATCTATTGACTTCTCCCCGTTGTAAATGATTTTTACCCCTTTTGCTATTCTTTCAAAGTTACTTCTGTCAGCCACAATAATCGCAGAGGTTCCCGTTATACTTGGTATATTCTCCATTTTTGTGCCAAAGACATATGAAATGAAGTCCGTTCGATTATTTCGCCTTTGCTTAATCCCTCTGCCATCTGCGGTTCTCGATTGACCGCTATATGGTATAACGAGTCCCCACGATGATTTGGGAACATAGACTTTATCACGAGTGGATTTTTCCGGTTGTTCCAACTGAATATATTGCCGTTCAGTAGATGATTGCACGACAGGCGCGAATGCCCCGTTAAGGAATCCACTAAAAACATACCTTTCTTTTTTGTTCTTGCCGTACATCACCATATCTCCGATATTTAGCGAGTCTATAATAACTCCGGTATCCGAGCAGTCAAACGAAATGCAGGCCAATGCCGTGACAATAACAGAAAGAACTTCAAAGCAAATCGACCCTGTGTGCAAAGCAATACTGATGCGGTGTTCTTCATCGGACAGCGCTGAGGTAAAAAAGTCAACATACTTTTCAATAATCCGCTCCCTTGAAATGAGCGAATCTTCAAAATATATGTCGCACTTGGCTGTAATGTTTGCCAACACTCTCTCGGCTGTCACGACGGGTTCACCTCCGTTTCATAAGTCATTACAGAGCGTCTCAAGGCAGAGACGCATAAATCTCGCCATTTCTTCAACGGCGGGGATAGTTACGGAGTTTCCGAATTGCTTATATTTCTGAACATCGGGGATGTTTTCGGGAAACGAAAAGCCGTCTCCTCCGTCACAGCCAATAAACGCATAATTTATAAAGCCCTGCAATTTCCCCCACTCCGTAGGTGTCATTACTCTAATGCCCTTGTCATTAAGAGGTGTCTTTTTCCCTTTTATCATCATTCCGGCTATTCCATCTTGCGGGTCATATAATAAATTCCGCTCTCTGCCGGAACCTCCTGTTGCGAGAAGTGTATTTGCCATCGGGGATTCTGTCCCCAACTCGTTTACAATGCGATAACCAAAATTATTGCCGTTATTCTTTTGTCTTTCGCGATGACGAATCAATGTTTCAAAATAACCCGATGCCATGTAATAACGAGGACTGACACCGTGTTCTATGAGCTCATTAAGATCGGCATAAAGCCTGTGTTCGCGTTTTTCCGGTAGCGTGTCGGGAAGCATATCTAATCGGTCGGGATGAAAGCGCTCTCTATCAAAGCCGATAATATAAGTGCGGGGGCGATTTTGCGGAACACCGAAATTGCGCGAATTTCTCACAAAATCTCGCGGACTATATTTAGGAACACCACCATTATCTAAATGTACGCCTATTATTTTATATTTTTGCTTTATTGCTAACTCATCAATGATCCTACGGAATGTGGCACCCTTGTCGCGTGTTACAAGGTGGTCAACATTTTCCAAAAAAAACGCACATGGACGAGTCCTTTCGATTATCTCGACGATATGAAAAAATATTTTACCTTTATCATCATTTTCAAAGCCCTCTCCAAGTCCGACTCGACTGAATGTTTGGCACGGAAAACCTGCGAGAAGCACATCATACGGAGTATTTTCTACGGTTTGCTTAAAATCCTCCGTTGTCAGGTCGTTATTCGGGTTAGTGTTGAATAAATGCTCGTATGTAATACACGCATATTTGTCTATTTCCGCTGAAAGGACATTAACGAAGTTTCCGGCAAGTTCAAAACCGCGTCGTATACCTCCGATTCCGGCACATAAGTCGATTGTTCTATACGGAATTTGTATATGCGCGCGTAATATAAGTTCTATTTCATCAGCACAACCGGAAACATCTATTTTTATTTGATCTCCCCAAAAACGCAAAACCGTCCATCCTTCCGACTGCAAGCGTTCTAAAACAACTTTATCGCGCTCCATAGTCTTTTCGATTTTCGGCAGCCAAAACTCGCGATTTGTTTTTATTTCTTTAGCGGCGTTTTCCCAATCGTACCCATGCCAAAATTCACTATCGCAAAACACAGCCAATTTACGCGCTTTGAAAGAAAAGTCCGGCTTTCCAAATACAGCCTTATCGTTCCGTTTATAGGTTATCAACCTGCGACGGTCAAGCTCCGCGCGAAGCATATTTTCAAGTGCAGTATTTTCTCCGCGCACTCGGCTCATATTATAACTGATTTGCTCTTTTGTTTTACGAGCCATAACTCCACCTCGCTTTCCGCCGGATTGTTGTTGCCATGAATGCCGTGTAATTTCTAACATTCTAACACAGTTGATTATTTGCTGACAAAATACCGAACATTCCGTGAGTGACCTTCGCGTATCAACTCACCTTGTTCTACCAGTTTGCGGAGAACTTTACCCGCCGCTGTTTGTGATACGCCAAGAAGATTTTCTGCTTGTTTACGGTTTATAGAACCGTTTTCGTTTACTAATTGCATCACATTTTCTTCCTGCGTCAGAGTTTTATTGACTACGGGCGCGGCGTTTAAGTTAGGCAGTATCATTTTGAACACGTTAGGCGTAACCTCAATTTTAGGTTGTGCTAAAGATGTTTTGTACGCTTCATATATTTTTAGTATGCCTGTACCGTATGCCTCAATAAGCTGCAAACGATAGAAAACCTCTGCAAATGAGGAATTACGGCAGGCGGAATAGCCGCTCATAATGTCCTCAACCTCGATTCCGCTTACTAAACCGCCGGGAGAGATAAACTCTATGCGGTCGGAAAATACTTTTATAAGAATACTCCCGCTTGTTGAGTATTCTCTGTGAACAACAGCGTTCAGCAAAGCCTCGCGTAAAGCAGATTCAGGATAATCACGGTTATCAATTCGTAGGAGTTTATCGAACGTCGCCGTGGTTTTATTGTTAAGGTCGAGGTAATTATAAACATCGTTAATTTGCTTGAACAACGAGCCGCTAAATTCTTGCCTGTCTTTGAAAACCTGTTGTGTTGTGTCTTGGAAAATAGCTGTTTTGATTGTGTGAACGCATTGTTCCGAAAGAAGCAAAGCGAGGTTGGTGTATATCTTATCAGAGTTCAGAAGCCCAAGCGTAGCCATTTGTGAAGTGCCGAACTGTACTTTTCGTTTCGCAAATTCGACTTTTGCTGACGTGAATGTTAGATTTTGTTCCATAGAACGGAGTTTTTCATAGCTGTCTCCATCGGTTTCCCGAATCATTTTACGGATTGATGTGTCAGTCGCCGGAACTGAGGCTGCGCCGTGGCGAACATAAACCCCTTCCGGGCGTATTCCCTTGCCGACAAGGTAATATGGGCGGTCAGTGCCACTTTGAATGTCTATCCGTATTATGCTTCTACCATCAAACTGCTCGATGTGACAGTACGCAAACAGTGTGACATCTGGCTTTATGCCATCACGGAGCATATTGTTAATGGTCAGCATATCCGCATCGGCATCCGATAATCCGGCTATGTTGCCGCCATCCTCAACGCCTATATAAAGCGTCCCGCCACCGCTGTTTGCGAATGCGATAACGCTTTTCTTTATATCGTCTATGACTATTGACTTATATTCAACCGATTCGCTTTCTTTGGGCAACATAGCATCCACCTCGCAATCAATTATCTAACATTCTAACACATTGTCATTTGCGAGTCAAGCGGTGCGTTAGAAATATTTTCAGCATTTTCAGATACTCTAATGATTCATTTTTGGAGAAGCTGTAAACTATTCTTGCCATGTTATCTTTCGTTTGGCAAGATAACATGGCAAGATATTTCTTTAGGAATGACTATCCACGAACAAAAAGTTGATGTTCTACAAATTTATACCTTGACAAAAGGGATCAATTGAGGGACAAATCCGTGTCGCCGACGAAGACAGGGTGCTGCCGCCTACCGAGCTTGAAATCTTTATCAACAGAAGCAATGAGTGGCGCGTTGTTTTGGACAGCGGCTTATCCAGCATTCCCGACAGTCTATATAGTTGCCTTTTAACAAATCAGTAAGTCCCCCACCTCTATAGGTGGCGGGTCGTGCCTTCGTACAAAATCAGTGGGGAGTACAAACTCCGACTGATTTGTGAAAACATCACTTAAAGCGGGATGCAAACGCTGCGCGTTCTATTGACAAGGCGAATTCATTTCGCCGCCCCGTCGCTATATTTTATTTATTTTCACTCAGTATATTGACGGATTAAATAATAATTGATAAAATTTATTCATATTTATGCCATCTTATCTGTAAATGTACGTTAATTTGTGAAATGAATCCTAGAAAATTACGTCTGTAACTGCAATGAGAAATGCTGGTGGCACATGAAAGGTTGATAATATGAAACTTCGCAAGTATATGATGACGGTTCTACTTTTACTCACTGTTTTTTTGATATCCGGATGCCTAGGCCGCCCGGTTGCGACAAGTCCGATTGTCGCGGGCAAGTGGAACGAGGGTATTTTTACAAATACATGGTCAAATATCACTTTCCAGTTACCGGCCGGATTTAATGTAGTGACGCAGGCTACATCAGTTCCGCAGCAAGTAAGCGACTTCACGATAGCAAACGATGATAATTCAATCATCGTTTCACTGACATATATTGATGTCTCCTCCGGAGATTCGCGAGATTATTCAGCAGAAGATTATTTGAATATGGTGAAAGAACAGCTTGCGCAAAATCCAAACAGAACACGAACTTTTCAAGAGAATTTTGAAAGCATGACGATTGCCGGGAGAGAATACGCCGTAATGCGGACAACATTTTTTAATAATGATAACCCGACAAACGTGATTTTACAAGACGGATATGCGCATAGATTCCATAATACTATGATATTATTTCTAACCATTTATCCGGAGGACGCCAAAGATTTTGTTGAGTCATTCTTAGAATCAATTGAGCAAGCACAGTGATTTTGTATGAAGCAGCGCTGACCGGCAGTACTATTTCAGTCGAGCGTATTATAAACGAAAATTCCGCCCACATTAGATTTGCTGATGCTCTTTTTGTGGAAAAGGTGCTCAAGGTGCGATAAAGCTTCCCCCGTAGCAAACCATTTCTGGGTTGTTGGGAACTCAGCCCAGTTCTTTGCGCGAATAGACCATGTCATAAGTGAAGCGACCTCGTATGCGTTTGAATTTGGTCTTGCTTTAACGATTTCATATGTTTCCTTGAGTCTGAGATCATGGTGGGCAATGAGGTCGTCTATACGTGCTCTGCAGTCTCCCATGGAGTTGCGGTGTGCCGAAAAGGTGGTAGCAACATCTAGCGGATAGATTTTTTTCAGACTATCAATATAGTCGCCAAGTGAGTCGGCGACTCCTTCCCATGCCATGATATTTGGCGAAATACCAAAGATTACGTGGTCGCCGCTGAACAAGATTTTTTTATTTTTGTCGAACAGACAGCAATGTCCGGGCGTATGTCCGGGCGTGAACACCACTTGCAGCCGATAACTACCCAAGTCAAAAACTGTGTCCTCATCGACGGCTGTATAAGCGAAATTGCCTTGGGGAATGCAAGTGAATGCCGGGTTTGTGCGCATATTCTCATCCAGAATATCTTCAGGCACTCCGTTGGCTGAAAATGTACTGCGCATACTCTTCCTGGCAGTGTCGTCTTGCAGCTCTAATAGAATCTGTCGATCCTGGGTGCTCATATATATTTTACTATGCTCTGAAGCAATGCGCTGGCACAGCCCACAGTGATCGGCGTGGAGATGCGTCAGAAATATATCAGTTTTATCCATGTTCGCGTTAAGTTCAGATAGCCCCGCGTGGAGCGCTTCAAAACATGCATCGCGATTAAACCCCGTGTCTATCAGCAGGTTTCTCGAATCGCCGCGAATGAAGTGGCTGTTCAAGTTCTTTAGCGGACTGTTTGGCAGCGGCACTTCAATTAGAAATATATCTTGTGCAACTTCTTTTACCATATGATACTCCTACTGTGTATATTATTCAGGCAAAGGATCAGTCGCGTTTCCTCACATATCTGAGTGAGGATTTTTGCCTTTATGCTATTATAGTACCCGGCTTTACTCCGGTCAACACTTTCTATGGCATTTTGAAGAGACCGAAATACTACACGATTTTCCAGTCCACAGCAACACGTATGGCGTCCGGCAAACTCGTAACACATAATTTGTCATAAATTATATTAATTACCATTTTTACAGTGTTAATCGACAGGTTCTGGCTTGCGGCTATTTCTGAGCGTGAAAGCCCGTGTGAAAGATCTTTGAGGATTTTTGTCTCTCTGTCTGTCAACGTGATTTCTTTTTCGATATTATTTGCGCGCATATACTCCGCAATCAAATGAGCTTGACGTTTTGCATAAGCGGAAGCTTTTCTGTTTATATTTTCAAGCCAGGGTCTTGGAATATCGCATTTGTCATCTCTGAGAGCAGCGGCAGTCAATGTGCGCATATCCTTTGAAAATTGTGTGAAAATAACGGCAAGATCATTAGACGCTGAAAGCGCATAGGCGTCTGTAAGCGCGGAAATCGCCTCATCCCGACGCTTGAGTTTGTAGAGAACAAGCGCCTTTACCAGCTTTAACTCGATTTTTCCAAATAGTGTATTTTTTGTACTTTCGCTCTCTGTAAAAGCCAAAATCGCACTATACTTACCGGAGAAAAAATGATACTGCATCTTAATACGGTTTGCATAGTTTTCTAAAAACGCCGGGTGCGCATATGGTGAAAAATCGTCTTTCAGCCATTGCGGTATCTGCTCTGCTTGTCCCAGTGTCATCAAGTAAAAAGCATATGCGATATCATATATGGCATATCTAACTCCATAGTCATTATCGTTGAGCAGCGGCTGCATTGACTTGAGCTTTTCGGTTGCAGCCGTGAGGTCGCCCCGGAAAAACGCGATTCGCATCAAGTAGGACAAAGCCCTGCTAAACGTGACATATTGATCAAATTTCTGTGCCTTTTGTACCGATTTTAATAAATGCTTTGCGGCGTCGGAAAATTGTCCCCGGTAAAAGCACAACTCACCTCTTGCCAGGTCGTCACACCCAATAAAAAAACCATTGCCCAGCTCAGACGCGATAGGAATAAGCATAGCCATCGCTTCGATATACTCTTCCTGCGCCCCGGCGCGGCTTGTTCCAACTAAAGACGCCCATGCGATAAATGGCGTTAGATTATACTTTCCGATGATTTCAAACGGATTTTTTAAGTAGCAATCGACCATCCTTTTCTGGTATATGTAAAAATCATACTTATCTGTGTAAGTACACATATATAGTGACAGGAATACCCAATTGACATAAATTGCTGTGAGGGCTCGATTTTTTTCAGGAGAATCCGGCTGTCTTTCGTAATAATCCGCATACCTATGAGCCAGCGCCACAGTGTCCTCATCAAACCTGCCAAAGTTGACCCTGGTTTTTATGTGCATTCCCGGAAACAATGGATTATGAAACTTTGCCTCGTCCGGAGCGTTTTCAAATATTTCCAAAGCATATTGCGCCATGTCCGGCGGCATCTGGACGTTAAAAGCACCGACCTTTTCCGCTACCGCGCCATAATCACAGGATTTTTCATAATAAGAAAGCGCATCCATATGGTACCCATGTGCGTCACACCATTTCCCGGCAATCCTGCATGTTTGTCTTCGCTCCTCATCTGATAAAATGTGCTGGTGTTGCCTCAGGTAGTCAAGGAGCAGGTGGTGCATCATATATGTATCGAGGCTCATGTCATAGCGAATGAATGCGTTCAAAGCTTCCATTTCTTTGATTTGAGCTTCATCTTCCGCCAGATCTCTTATAAGCCCCGCTGCAAGATGGTCAACCAGTGAAATGCGCAGCAGAAAACGCCACAAGGAATCCGAAACATTGTCTGCGATTTCAGATTCAATGAGCCTAAATGCATTTGCTTTCATTGCATCGAGTGCGCATCGCTCATATTTCGTATCTTTACACAGCGAGCGTCCTATCAGGTTAACCGCAAATGCCCATCCTTGCGTGTCCTCATAGATATTCCGCACATTCAGACCGGTAACGCTCAAAGAAAGTTGACTAAAATAATTATCTATCTCATCTTCTGTAAAGCACAAATCCTCTTCGCTGATTGTAAAAACCCGGTTTCTTAAGAGCTTTCCAATCAAGTTGATTTCAGGCATTGTACGGGAAATCAGCAACAAAGTAACATCATGCGAGACAATGTTACCGGTTCTTTCAAAAAAGCGCAGCACAGATGGATTTATGATTAAGTGGAAATCGTCAAATACCCAGACGTGCTTTCCCGGCTGGCTTGCTATTTCACGAATCAAAACGCTGTATTTATCAAAAACCTCGTCAGTGTCCGGAAAGCCCAACTCCACAAGGCTGGCTCCGATTTTCTGATTTGATAGTGAAACCGTGCCTATGTAACTCTCCCAAAATCGCATGGGTATATTATCGCGCTCTGATATCTGCATCCAAGTCGTGTTCGCCTTGTTTTCATCCAAAAAAGAATGCACTGTACATGTCTTGCCATATCCAGCTCCGGCGCAAACAACAGAAATCGGAAATTTCAATGAATGTTCAAGCAGTTTGTCTAACCTGGGGCGCTTTAGGTAAGTGTTACTTTGCATTAAATTACTGTATGAATAATTATCAATATACATCTCTGACCACCTCTTATTTTATTTATTGCGGAAGTGGCGATAGCCCAGATACCTATCAATCGATTGGTTGGTACCATTCTAACAAATCATTTTTTGACTGTCAAGAAAAATGCCGAATTAGCGATGAATAATGATAAGATAAGACGAGCGCTGAAAGCCTGCAAAGATGCTGCCGGTGTTTTTTATTAGCGCCTAAAAAATGAGTAAACAAAGGTCTTTTCTATTATCTTTTTTTGTGGTATTCTGTAGGATGCCCGGAAGACTATGCTCCGTCTTGAATGAAGCTGCTTGCGCTGTTTTTTCTGACACGCCGCTTGGTCGAAATATTTGATCCGGTGAAGGAATTTTTGTAAATCTCTTGCGCAGACAGGCTGTGAGAGAGCCTTGTGTATGAATACGCCGCGCTGTTTTAGCGGAGTTTCAGTTCTATATTAGGGGGTTTGTTAATGAGCGGGTTGGCGGAAACAAAGGAGCGTATTTTTGATGTGTTTGTTCAGATGGCTGCAGACGTAGGCTATGAAAACGTAACCACACGAGATATTGCCAGAAAAATTGGTATAAACGCCGCATCGATATACTACCATTTTGAGAGCAAAGAAAATATACTGGAGTATGCATACGAGTATTATACAAGGTATCAATACGACAACCGCATATCCATAGATAAAATGAAAAGAATTATTGAAACGGAGGACGCTGAAGGAATTTTATCAGCTTTCTTCTACACCTTTGTGACAGAGGATCGGAAAAAGTATGTGCGCATGGTTCTCATAACAAAGATAGTTTATATGAGGCTTTACCAAGACAAACTAGCAAATGCAATATTTGCCGACGGCAATGCAAATAACTTGATGTACGTAGAAAGCATATTAAGGCACGGTGTTAATATAGGGAGGATTTCTCCTGATTTTGATATTGAAACTTTTGCCGATGTGATCATAGGCGCCAAGATGAGTATGGGTATTAAAGCGTTTGCCCGGACGGAGTATCAGGTTGGTCAGCTTGAGCAGGAAGATCGCATAATGGCTCTGCTTGCTCGCCTTTTATCGACTGCTATTATTTAGCCAGTGGTTACTTGTGAAACCACTGGCTAAACTACACTCCTCGGCTTTGCGGATCTTTTTCTGCCTGATTCCCGTGTTTTTCAGTTAAATACAGCGAGTATTCGCCTTCAAAACCCGAAAAACAGTCGAAAAAATCTCTCACAAATCCTTCGGGTGGACATAGCCAATGGTTACCTGGGCAACCACTGGCTAATTTGTGTTACCCGGCTTTAGTCGTAAGGAGTGCCGATGGGGTGTATTTCGCGATTATAATGATAATATTTTGGGTGTTATACTCGCGTTTATCAGGAGCTATAATTAAAATACGCAAGGGGCGAAAAACCCCGCACCGCATTACAGTGTTAGGATGGTTTCACTGTTATCGGCAAAACAGGGACTGCCGGCAGTGGTGTTTAATGGCAACCCCGCCCAAAACACCACAGCAGATCCCGCCTCACGGTTATTTCAAAAAACTATCGGTACACTGCTGACCTGCCAAAAGCGCAAATGTAGAAGCATTTTGTTGGTCAAAGCGCACAGGGTCTCCCCTAATACGTCATGTTTCGAGGCTGCACACAAGTATTGGCTCTTGTTCCTGGTTTTTATCGCATACTCGTGCATTGCATAAGGCGCATGGCGTATTAGGGAAGGCTCTGTACGCTTGTCTGACTTTATGCGTATTTTGCTGCTGACCGGCAGCTATTTTGTCATTGCAGGTCATTGGGGTATCCAAAAACACAGGTTGGTTACAGTCTATGCACGTCATTTGCGGTAGTTGTTTGTAAAAATCTGCTAACTTGTGTGCTTGAGACTGTAACCATTGCGAGTTTTCGGATACCCTAATGACCTATGGCATTTTGTTGTCTGAAATCTTGTTTAACTGAAAAATATATAGATATATGCGAAGAGTTATGGTAATCTGGAGTTGCTTAAGCTATTACTTTCCGGGGAGAAATTTTCTTGATACAGGTAAGAAATCTTACAAAGCGCTACGGCGACAAAGCAGCTATTTCCGACATTTGCTTTAATGTCGATAAAGGGCAAGTGGTAGGACTGCTTGGTAAAAATGGGGCGGGGAAGTCAACCACCATGAACATCCTTACCGGATATATTAGCGCAACCGAAGGCGCCGTTGCCATAGGCGGATATGATATAATATCCGAGAGCGCCAAGGCGAAGCGGCTCATCGGATATATGCCTGAGCAGCCGGCATTTTATCCCGAAATGCGCACAGAGGAGCATCTGGGATTCATTTGCGACCTTAAAGGTATTTTCAAAAATAAAAAAAACAGAGCCGAGCATATTTTAGATATCTGTGAGCGGGCATTTATTTCCGATGTGCGGGGGCGCATGATAAAAAATCTTTCAAAAGGCTATAAGCAACGAGTTGCTTTTGCCGCAGCTATCGCCGGTCAACCGGAGGTAATCATCCTCGACGAACCGACCGCCGGACTCGACCCATCGCAAACAATAGAAATGCGCAAGCTAATAGTAGAATGCGCAAAAACGAGTACAGTTATAGTCTCGTCCCATATATTGACTGAGATTCAAGCCATCTGCAACCGTATAATCGTCATGAATGAAGGGCGTATTATCGCGGACGACAGTACGGAGAATCTGAGAAGATCGCATGACTTTACAAATCCACTCAAGTTGCGGATTAAAGGCAGTCCCGAAACGGTTGTTAACGTTTTATCAAGCATAAATGGAGTCAGTCGTGTGGAGCGGCTTCCTGATGTCGAGCAAGGCGCGGCTGATTATGCTGTCATTACCGATTCTGAGAAAAAAGACAAACCTTATGGCGATATACGCGAAGAAATTTTTAATGAGCTGGCTGCAAATAATCTTCCGTTATTGGCTGCAAGCAGAGCGGGTTTGTCGCTCGAAGATATATTTATTTCTCTCACAGAGGGGACGCCTGCTCAATATGCTATAGATGAGGAGGCGACTTTGCGATGAGGGCGATATTAAAGAGGGAATTTCTGGCATATTTCAAAGCGCCGCTCGGATATGTCTTTATAAGTGCAATGTATCTTTTTACCGGATATTTCTTTTTTACGTTTAATATATTCGGAAACACCACAAATACGACAGATTTATTCGCGACATTGTTTTCGATCGTGTTGTTTCTCGTTCCTATTTTGACCATGCGGCTCTTGAGCGAGGATCGCAGGGCAAAGACTGACCAGGTTTTGCTGACTTCGCCTGTTTCCAGAATTAGAATAGTCTTTAGTAAATATCTTGCCGCACTGAGCGTTTACACTATTGCCATTTCCGGCACAATCGTAATGGCTTTGATTTTGGAGTATTATTCTTCACCGGACTGGCGTGTTGTTATCGGAAACTTCCTGGGACTTTTTTTACTTGGGGCAACGCTGATTGCAATTTGTTTATTCATTTCATCTTTGACAGAAAGCCAAGTTATTGCCGCAGTCGGCGGCTTTGGCGCTTCGCTTCTTTTGATATTGCTGGATGCGTTTTTCTTTGTGGTAAACAATAATACACTCAGACAAATATTCCGGCATATCTCGTTTAATAGGAGATATCAGGGATTTACAATCGGTGTTATAGGCATGCCGGACGTCATTTTTTTCCTCGGCATAGCCGCCTGTTTCATGCTACTGACTGTATGTGTACTTGAGCGGCGCCGATGGAGTTAGCAAGTGCTGCGGTAGTTGAGAAAAGCTTGTGTGCTGTGGGGTGCGAATTTGAAGAGACTGAAGCATTCATATAAAATAAACATACTTTTTGCAATAATCATTACATTTAGTATAGTTGCAGTGATTCTTGTAAACGCCATTGTTGTGCGGCTTGACGAGCGTTTTCATCTGCGGCTCGACCTTACCGGGGGCTCGGCTTTTGAGCTTGGTGATGAAAGCAAAAATTTTATCGCTTCGCTGGACAGATATGTTGAGATTTTTATCCTTGCCCAGTCCGGCGACTTTTCCGGAAACCCCTATTTGGTTCAAGCCCAAAGAATAATTGACCAGTATCCAAGATTTTCAAATATGATATCGCTCACATATATTGACTTTGCCGCCAACCCTCTATTCGCCGCGTCATTTCCGGAGCATACGCTTTCTCATGGGGATATAATCATAAGAAGCGGCGATGCTGTTGAGCAAATTTTTTCTGCAAACCTATTTCACATAGGGCAGCTTCCGGACGGGAGTCTTAGCGTGATTGCGTCCAGAGCGGAAGAGGCCGTGACTTCGGCGATTCTGCGTGTTATAAGCGACGACAATGTCCGTATTGCATTTTTGACAGGAAATGGTGCGGCAGACGGAAGTTTGTTTGCACAGCTACTATCCGGAAACAGCTATGATGTGCAGTCTGCCAGTATGCCGACAGCGCTATTTGACGATTTTGATGTATTGCTGCTGCTATCTCCTACCATAGATATTTCCGAAGATATAACTCGCAGACTTGACGCATTTTTATATAATGACGGGCAGTATGGCAAGACTCTTATATACACCGCATCAGCGGCGCAAGGGGACATGCCGAATTTATCAAACTTTTTGCGTGAGTGGGGCATAAGCTTTCACGATGGAATGGTTTTTGAAACAGACCCTGAACGCACGTATAGTTTTCAACCTTTTTTCCCAACGGCAAGCTATGTCGCCGAGCGGTATGCACAGCTATTAAGAGACGCATCAATGCCATTTCTTATGCCATTTTCAAGACCTATGGAGTTGCTGTTTACTTCAAGAGACGGAGTCTATGCGGAAGTTTTGCTGGAGTTTAGCGAGAGTTCCGGTGTGCAGCCGCCCAATGCGGGAGAAAGCTTTACTGCTTCTGACGCCGTTTTGCGCGGCCCTTTTCCGGCAATGGTTTTATCAAGCTTTAATACTGTCGGCGCCGAAGGCGAGCATTTATCTTCATATGTCATCGTATCGGCTTCGACAGGGATATTTGATTCAATTGCATTGTTAAATACTTCGGTCACAAATTCGCAGTACATGTTAAACCTGCTAAACGAGCTTTCCGGCAGAACATATAGCGTCAATATTGAACCGGTGTCGCTTGCCGGAAGGACTTTGGGTATAACTTCTGCGCAAGCTTCGCGTCTGGGCGTGGTGTTGGTCGGGATTATTCCGCTTTTTATCTTACTGATTGGAATCGTAATGTGGCTTTGCAGGAGGCATAAGTAGATGAAAACACTTATTCGCATTGCTGTTTGCTCAGTTGCATCGGTCATACTTCTTGCCGTGGTTTATTGGCAACTGCAGTTTACGACTATAAGTACTGAAATAGACAACATTATTATTTCATCCCGCTTACCGGAAGATGTTTTATCTGTATCGGTTGAAAACGAAAGCGGCTTGTTTCGATTTTATTTTGACGCCGAAGAAGGTGGTTACGTTGTCGATGATATTCCGGCTCACCTAGTTGACATAGGCGCTTTTTATCGATTTCTTGTTAACAGTGCGAGAGTTTTTGCCATCTCCAGGATATCGGCGGATAGTGCAGGCTTGCCGGATTTTGGTCTGAGTCCCCCGCGAGCAAGTGTGGAAATAGAGTTTTTTGACTCTGAAATTCTCAGACTCAATATTGGCGATGTTGAGCGTGTTTCGGGAAATTTCTACGCAACTGTGGAGGGTTTTGAAGATGTGCTAATTTTTCCGCAGGGGATTGCGGAGCAATTTCTAAATCCTGGTACACAAGTGATTTCCTTGCTTCTTACTCCCCCTCTGGCACTTTCCAGTCCATTATCGGCAATACGTGATGTAATCATAGTCGGCGGTAGTCTTGAAAGCCCTGTAACGATACTTTCGACCACTGATGCTGATGAGGATGTTGAGCTTGCGGCGCTGTCTTTTGGAATTGCCACCCATATAGTTCTGGCTGAGGGTGTATATCAGCTTGATCAGGCATATGGTATTGCAATGCTCGGCGCGCTTTTTGAGATCAGAGCTGCCCGGATAGTGGGCTATGATTTGAGCAATGAGGAATTATCGCACTTTGGCTTTGATGAGCCTTATATGGCTGTTGATTTTGACATGGTTAACGGCGCTGATGCTCCTGCGGTTGCCGTAATGCTACGATTCGCGCATGCTGCGGATGGATTTTATTATGCGACTCGCTTGGGTAGTGGAGCAGTATATCTTGTTTCCAGGCAAGAGTTTTTTGATATTGAATTTGAAAGGCTTATATTGAGATGGTTTTTGACTCCGTTTTTAATGGATCTAACCGCAATTACGGTCGAAATGGAAAATGAGCATCATCGCTTTGAAATCGATAGCAGCGATGCTCGGAGCATTCAGGCATTTTATAACGGCGAGCCGCTGGACATGGAGTCTTTTCACACGTTCTTCCGGCTTATAACAAGCGCTGCGCACGATGGTGTTTACCTTGGAGTGCTTCCGCTGCCGCAAGAAGCGCCGCTTATGACAATCACTTATGAATATGTAGATCAAAGAAAAGAAAATGATGTGATGGCGCTTTTCCCCGGGGAGGCAAGACGCGCGAATGTGTTTATAAACGGTATAGGTGAGTTTGCTATGAACGATCTGTTTATACAGCATGTGGCGGAACGCGTTGGGAGCTTAATGGGGTTATTGCGGTAAACGCATAATGAAAGCGCAATTTACATAAGTAGGAAATACGATAAAAAACGAAGCTAAAAATCTAATTATCAAAAGAAAGGGTCTGTAATTATGGAAGCTAAAACAAAAAAAACTCCCGCGCCGGGATCGGTGGTAACCGCAAAGGAAATTGCTCAGATGATAGATCACTCGCTGCTAAAACCTGAAATGACGAGACAGGAGGTTATTGACGGATGCATGCTCGCAAAAGAGTTTGGATGCGCCACGGTTTGCGTCAAGCCGTGCGATGTTGAAATTGCTATGAACGTTCTGAAAGGTTCAGATGTTTTAGTTACAACTGTCATTGGATTTCCGCATGGTCATCATTTGACAGAAATCAAAATGCTTGAATCAGAGCTTGCGATAAAGCAAGGCTGCAAGGAACTGGATATGGTTCTCAACATTGGTCAACTGCTTTCGGGAGAGTATGACCTTGTCGAAGAGGACATCCACGCTGTCTGCAAACTTGCGCATCGGCACGGAGTCATTGTTAAGGTTATCTTAGAAAATCACTATTTGACTGACGCTCAAATTATAAAGGCATGTGAGCTTTGTGAAAGAGCGGGAGCGGACTTTGTGAAGACCTCGACAGGGTATGCAAAAAGCGGCGCGACACTCGAAGATTTGCGCCTCATGTGGGATGCTGTATCGGACAAGGTTGCTGTAAAAGCCGCCGGTGGCGTGCGCACACTTGACGCCGCATTATCAGTCAGGGCGGTAGGCGGCGTTCGCTTTGGAGCCACTGCAACAAAGCCAATCATGGAAGAGGCATATCAAAGAGAAAAAAACGGAACCCTTATAATCCCAAATTCAGCCGAAGAGTTAACCATTGGGTATTAGGATACCCGGTGATCTGTAACCCGAAACACGCTCAATATTTGCAAAATTTACACTAAAAATTTGCAAAATTCACAAAAAAGTGTAGAAAATTTAGTTTTTTTGTTGTATAATACTCGTGCCAGAAGAAGGATAAAGACGCAACCTTGTTAAAATGTTTGCATTCCCGGTCATTTGAGACTACCTGCGCGAGTCTCGATATGTGCGAGTATGGAAGCATTGCGGCAGACGTCTGAAGAACTTAATAATACTAGAGGAGCGAGAGGCAAGGTATCCGCCGGATGATAACGGAAGGCAGTCCGGATGACGGCTGAGAATGTGCGTTCGCCGAAAGAGAAAGCATGCCGCGCTTTTTCTTGGGGGTGGTGTTTAGCACACCATCACTGTCATGGTTACATGAAGCGCTATTGGGATACGTCCCGGTAGCGCAATGTTTTGTTGAAAAAAACGATTAGACACAACCTGCGCAACAGGTAATGAAAGGATGGAAAAATGAAAGCGACAATCAGATTGAGAATGAGTACGGGGGACGCCCACTATGGAGGGAACCTTGTAGATGGAGCGCGAATAATGGCACTTTTCGGCGATGTGGCAACTGAACTCTTAATTAATAACGATGGCGATGAAGGGCTGTTCCGCTCGTATGATTCCGTAGAATTTCTGGCGCCGGTGTGTGCCGGAGACTATATCGAAGCCACAGGCGAAATTACCGAGCAAGGCAACACCTCGCGAAAAATGAAATTTCAAGCAAGAAAAGTCATTATCCCACGTACCGACATCAGCGATAGTGCATGTGATGTACTGGATGAACCAATAATAGTGTGCAAAGCATGCGGAACATGCATTGTGCCAAAGAATAAGCAGCGCAAATAGTCTCCGGGGAGCAGGAGCGGAGAAGAATCAGGCGAATAGGAGAAAACATGGAAAAACTCATTATCACAACATGTATATGCGGTGCAGAGGTAACAAAAGCACATAATCCTGCCGTGCCATACACAGTCAAAGAAATAGTCGAAGAAGCCAAGAGCGCATATGACGCCGGGTCGTCAATTATACATTTGCATGTAAGGGAGGACGATGGAACGGCGACGCAGAGCGCGAAAAGATTCAAAGAATGCATGGACGCAATCAAAGAAGCTTGCCCCGGTGTGATAATACAGCCATCTACAGGCGGAGCTGTCGGTATGACAAATGATGAAAGGCTGCAACCCATAACACTAAATCCGGAAATGGCAACGCTTGACTGCGGAACTTGTAACTTTGGCGGCGATGAAATATTTATAAACACTGAGAACATGATTATAGACTTTGCGCAAAAGATGACCGCCAGAGGGATAAAACCTGAAATTGAATGCTTTGATAAAGGCATGATTGATACAGCCCTACGACTAAACCGAAGAGGTATTATTCCATCGCCGATGCATTTTGACTTTGTGCTCGGAGTAAATGGCGGAATATCCGCTAACCCCAGAGATTTGGTATTTATGGTGGAGAGCATTCCGCAAGGAAGCACCTGGACAGCCGCAGGCATAGGTAGAGCACAGTTTTCAATAGCATCAATGGCAATCATAATGGGAGGTCATGTCAGGGTCGGTTTTGAAGACAATGTTTTTATAGAAAAAGGCGTTCTGGCTAAATCAAACGGTGAACTTGTCGAAAAAGCCGTGCGCCTTGCAAACGAATTAGGACGCCAAATTGCAAGCCCTGCCGAAGCCCGCAAAATCCTTGAGATTAAACCCGTATCGTAGGTATGGATGTATCGCCAAGCGGCAAAGAAAGCACAAAGACTTATGTAATATGCAACATTGGCAGCACCCCACAAAAACATAAGAAAACAGGAGGGAAAATAAATGCCAATAAAAGGGAATAAATATGGAACACATCGAGTTATTGAGCCGCAAGGGGTCATGACACAAGCCGCTCAGAAAATAGACAACGACATGACAAAACTCTACAGCAACGAAATCCTCTGTGACGTGATCTCACTGAATATTGACTCTGCCTCATTTACTCAATTAAAAGAAGCCTGCAATAATGACCCGCAAAGAATCGAAGAAATGATACTGGAAATAGTAGCCAAAAGAGGGAAAATGCAAAACCCTGTCACCGGGTCAGGCGGCATGTTTATAGGAACGATATCATACATAGGAGACGACCTGCAAGACCGTGATCTGAAAGTTGGAGATAAAATAGCATCGCTCGTATCTTTATCACTAACCCCGCTAAAAATAGAAAAAATCAAACGCATTCACATGGACATCGACAAAGTAGACATTGATGGTAAGGCAGTTTTATTTGAGAGCGGGATTTATGCAAAACTCCCGGATGACATGAGTGAAGCCCTTGCGCTCGCTGCATTAGACGTTGCGGGAGCTCCTGCACAGACGGCAAAACTCGTTAAGCCCGGAGATAGCGTTTTAATACTCGGAGCAGGCGGGAAGTCAGGAATTCTCAGCGGGTATGAGGCTGTAAAGCGTGCCGGACCGACAGGCAAAGTCATAGCCTCTGTGCGCCGCGAGCCGCAGGGCAAGGACCTCATTAAGCTCGGTGCGTGTACAGACTACATAGTTGCCGATGCTACAAGACCTGTGGATTTACTGGAAAAAGCGCTAAAAGCAAACGGCGGGCGCGAATATGACATTTCCATTAGCTGTGTAAATGTGGAGGCATGTGAAATGGCGGCTATACTACCTGTTCGTGACGGAGGCATAGTTTACTTTTTCTCAATGGCGACCAGCTTCACGAGAGCGGCGCTAGGTGCTGAAGGGGTTGGAAAAGATGTTGTGATGCTGGTAGGAAACGGATATACGAAAGACCATGCGAAAATAACGTTGTCTCAACTGCGTGAAAGCGAAAAAATCCGCAATCTCTTTAACTCCAAGTACATTTGATGGAGGCTGTAATCATGAAGGCAAGTAAAAGAACCATCTTTAAGAACATACCGGACGAGCAGTGGAACGACTGGAGATGGCAAATCAGAAACAGAGTGGAAGCCCTTGGCGAATTGAAAAAGTACATAAGTTTATCAACCGCGGAAGAAGAGGGCGTTGAAAAATGCCTCGAGACAATGCGAATGGCAATAACACCCTATTACCTCTCTCTGATTAATCCGGATGACCCTGACGATCCAATCCGAAAGCAGAGTATACCCACAGTTATGGAACTGCACAAAGCCAAAGCGGACTTGTTGGATCCGCTTCATGAAGACGGAGACTCTCCCGTTGCGAACTTGACGCATCGCTATCCGGACAGAGTGCTTATGCTGGTCACTGACCAGTGCTCTATGTACTGCCGGCACTGCACCCGCCGCAGATTTGCAGGACAAACCGATGCTATGACTTCCGAAGAAATAGTTGACAAACAAGTAGAGTATATCCGCAATCACCCGGAGGTTCGCGATGTGCTCCTCTCCGGAGGCGACCCGCTGACGCTATCGGACAATCGCTTGGAAAATATCTTGAAGAAGCTCAGAGAAATAAAGCATGTGGAAATAGTGCGTATAGGCACGCGTATTCCTGTTGTTATGCCGCAGAGAATCACGCCGCAGCTATGCGACATGCTCAAAAAATTCCACCCGATATGGATTAACACCCATTTTAACCATCCCAATGAAATCACACCCGAATCGATAAAAGCTTGTTCCATGTTAGCCGATGCAGGCATTCCTCTGGGAAATCAATCCGTGCTGCTTGCGGGGATAAATGACTGTGTGCATGTTATGAAAAAGTTGGTAAATGAGCTGGTGAGAATTAGGGTCAGACCATACTATATATATCAATGCGACCTATCTGTTGGGCTGGAGCATTTCCGCACAAAAGTTTCAAAAGGCATAGAAATCGCCGAGGGGCTTAGAGGGCATACAACGGGATTATGCGTGCCGACATATGTTGTTGACGCTCCCGGAGGCGGCGGAAAAATACCCGTCATGCCGGATTATCTTATTTCAAGAAGCACAAAACGCACGATATTAAGGAACTTTGAAGGGGTTATCGCGGCATATGCCGAACCGGAAAACTATGTTGAAAACTGCAAATGTGATGTTTGCTCAGGGAAAGAGAAAGCAAATGTAGTTGGTGTGGCGGGACTTGACCTGGGACTTGAAATTGCACTTGAACCGAGAGGGCTCATAAGAGCGCGAAGAAGCAAATCGGCAAAATCGTACTAAAGGATGTGAGGCAGATGCAGAGTAAACTAAATCTGGATTGGGCGTTGGTGCATAAAGCCAGAGCCAGCGCAGCAAAAGTGGCGGACGATACGCAGGCATTTATTATAGAGCATACGACAGTTACTGTTGAGCGAACAATCTGCCGTCTCTTGGGAATAGATGGGATAAACGAAGCAGAGGCGCCGATGCCGAATGTAGTTGTTGATCATTTATGTGAAAAAGAACTCCTGCCAATCGGCGCAGCATATTACATAGGAAACGCCGTTATAGAAACAGGATATACGCCGCAGCAGATTGCGGTAGCAATAGACAGCGGTGAGCTTGACTTTTCGCGGCTGAAAATAAATCCCATAGAAACTGTAAAAAAAGCTATCGAACCTGTAGCGGATAATACAGTTGCGCTAATACGTGAAAACGCCGGCCGCAGAAAAGCATTTATTCAGGAATATGGCGAAAAAGACGCGCCATACCTGTATGTGATTGTAGCAACAGGAAACATCTTTGAAGACATCATCCAAGCAAAAGCGGCTGCAAGGCAAGGCGCGGACGTTATAGCTGTCATCCGCACAACGGGGCAAAGCCTCTTAGACTATGTGCCATACGGCGCAACTACCGAAGGCTTCGGCGGCACATACGCCACACAGGAAAACTTCCGTCTTATGCGTGCTGCTCTGGATGAGGTAGGAGCTCAGCAAAAGAGATATATACGTCTGTGTAATTACTGCTCCGGACTCTGTATGCCGGAAATTGCTGCAATGGGAGCGTTGGAGCGGCTGGATATGATGTTAAATGACGCCCTGTATGGTATTCTGTTTAGAGATATCAATATGCAAAGAACAGTGATAGACCAGTATTTTTCCAGAATGATAAACTCATTTGCCGGAATAATCATCAACACAGGCGAGGACAACTATCTGACCACAGCCGACGCCGTGGAAGAAGCACACACAGTGCTAGCCTCACAGTTTCTTAACGAACAATTTGCGTTAAAAGCGGGATTAAGGGAAGAGCAGCAAGGGCTGGGACATGCTTTTGAAATGAATCCGGAAGTGGAAGATGCTTTTTTGCTGGAGCTTGCGCAAGCACAGATGGCGAGAGAGATTTTTCCAAAAGCCCCGCTTAAATACATGCCTCCTACAAAATTTATTACAGGAGATATTTTTATGGCATACGTCCAAAATGCTTTGTTCAATGCCGCAACTGTGATAACCGGGCAGAAAGTCCATCTCTTGGGAATGCTCACCGAAGCCATACACACGCCGTTTCTATCCGACAGGGCGCTTGCAATAGAAAACGCCCGATATATCGAACGGACAATGCGGCATCTGGGAGATGAAATCACATTCAAAAAAGGCGGAATACTTCAAAAAAGAGCCGGGGAAGTCCTTAAAGATGCTGCGGCAACACTTGAAGATATAGAGCGGTTAGGACTGTTCGCGACATTGGAAAAAGGCATGTTTGCAGGTATAAAGCGAGCCAGGGACGGTGGAAAAGGGCTCTCGGGTGTTGCAAAAAAAGCGGAGCAATATTTTAATCCATTTATTGACAAAATGGGAGGAGGTCCGGCGATATGAGCGGAAAAATAAAGGACATTCAGCAAAGACACGCGGAATTTGACCAAACAAGACTCAAGCCATACGGCGATACAATGGGTGATGGCAAGGTGCAAATAAGCTTCACACTTCCTGTCAAAGACGATGAAAAAGGAATGGAAGCAGCAGTCCGCCTCGCAAAGCAAATGGGACTTGAAAGCCCCGACATTGCAAGCCATATCCCGCTGGACAATGATTTCACATTCTATGTCGTTTACGGTTGCGTGACGCATAGTGTTGACTATACTGATATCCAAGTTTCTTCGTTGAGTGAAAAAACCATGAATATGGAAGAAGTGAACGAATATATAAAAGAGCACATTGGACGCAAGGTTGTGTTTCTCGGAGCTTCCACCGGAACTGATGCGCACACTGTGGGGATCGACGCAATATTTAACCAAAAAGGCTTGGCGGGGCATTATGGGCTTGAACGTTATGAGATGATCCAGGCGCATAATCTTGGAAGTCAAGTGTCTAATGAAGATTTTTTACGTAAGGCAAATCAGCTCAAAGCTGATGTACTGCTTGTCTCTCAAACCGTCACTCAAAAAGATGTTCATATTCAAAATATGACAGAGCTGGTTGAGCTATTGGAAGCAGAAGGTGTGCGTCAGAACTACATCATTGCCTGCGGAGGACCTCGCATCAGCAACGAGCTTGCGAAAGAACTGGGATACGATGCGGGTTTCGGTCCGGGCAAGTTCGCCGAGGATGTTGCAACTTTTGCGGTTACGGAGCTGGCAAAACGTGTGGGATGACGCGTTTTGCCTCGCACCAATTACTTAGAAATAGCACTTGCAAAAAGGTAACCGGTTATGTTATTATTTAGTAACCGATTATCTTTATTTTTATTTAATGAGGGGAACGCGCATTATGAAAACTCTAATATTATTCGCGACAAAACATGGCGCTGCCGAAGAAATTGCGCAGCGTATTTCAACTGAGCTCGGCGGTGCGGTAGTACATAATCTGGCAGACGAGAGTATTCCTGACCTAACCGGATTTGATAGTGTTATTATAGGAAGCTCCATATATGCCGGGTCTATCCGTAAAGAAGCCAAGAATTTTTTGACGCAAAACACAGCGCTTTTACAAAGCAAAAAGCTTGGACTATTTATAAGCGGAATGAGCACAAGCGAAGAAATGACTCCTTTTAAAAACAACTTCCCTGCAGAGTTGTTGGAAGCAGCAAAAGCAACCGGCTTTCTCGGAGGGATATATAACCCGCAAAAATCGGGCTTTTTTGAGCGGCTAATTATGAAAGCAATTACCAAGCAGTCTGCGTACATAAGCACAGTCAGCGACGAAAAGATTAAAAAGTTCGCTGAAAACTTCAAGTAAGTTTTTCTTGCCTTTTCACGATGCAGGTGATAATCTAATACTTTATTTTCGAAAAAAGAGGTGAAATTGCAGTGATTACGCCAACTCTGGATACAAAAAGAATCCATCTTCGCCCTCCCGGGATTGAAGATGTGCAAGCAGTGTTTGACAACTGGGCGACAGATCCGGAAGTAACTAGATACCTGCGATGGGACCCGCACGCGAATACGGACGTTACTGCCGAGTGGCTCACAACGTCGATAGAGAATATTACCGGAGACACTGACTATACATGGTTTACTTTGAATAAAGAAAACGATGAAGTTTTTGGCTCATTTGGGTTGTTTTATAACGAAAAGCGCGCAATGTTTGAAGTAGGATATTGCATGATGAGAAAATATTGGAACCAAGGCTATGCTACCGAGGCTGTGAGAGCAATGGTGGACTTTGCAAAAGAAGCGCTGGGGCTGACCAAGCTTTTTGCAATGCATGCAAAAGAAAATCCAAGCTCGGGTAAAGTGCTTGAAAAAGTGGGATTTGTCTATTTTGAAGATGGTGAGTATGAAAGCTTCGACGGTTCCCGTATATTCAAAAGCAGGAATCTGCTCCTGGAGTTTTAACGATAACCCTCAAGTTGTCGAGACAGTACGTTTGCCTTTGCCTGAGCCAAGCTGTGTTGTAGACTGACCGCTATAGTCCGGGCTGCCTGCAGACAGTTTGGCATAACGATTGTAAAGGGGCTTTCATTGTATGAGAAGAAAAGACCGGCAAGTAACAGACCATCGTGCGATAGAAGAAATCCTTAAAGAATGCAAAACATGCCGACTTGCGATGGTGGACAAAGGACAGCCATATGTAGTTGCGCTCAGTTACGGCTACACATTGGAAAGCGGGAAACTAACGCTCGTCTTTCATAGCGCACATGAGGGCAGAAAAATTAGCATACTAAAGGAAAATAGCGCAGTTTGTTTTGAAATATCCTGCGAAGGCGAAGCAAGTTTTAGCGAAAAAACAGCGTGCGACTATGGATATTACTACAGAAGCGTCATCGGCTTTGGTAATGCCGGGTTTGTCGAAGAGTACGAGGAAAAGGCAAAAGCACTAACGCTAATAACAGAACATCAAGCAGGAGTAAAAGCCGAATTTACAATAAAGCAAACGAACACAGTCGCCGTGCTCAAAGTTCAAACCACAGACTTTAGCGGGAAAATGAAAGTCATGGAAAGAACGTAAAAGACAAGGCGGTACTGTGGCGTTTGTCCGGAACCGCCGCCCCAAGAGTATGCCTATGAGACGGCAATAATACATAACGATAAATCAAAAACCGACATCCGGCATGTGAGATAAGACGATAAGTCAGCTAACATGCCTGTTGATCATTGCTTCGATATTTGCCTCGGTTGCATCATCCTTGACGAGTTCTTCAAGCTTTACACCGTTTTCATAAATTGCAATGACCGGCAAGCCAAGGACTTGTTGACCAATTGCAACGCGGCGTGCCTTAGAAGTATTTAGGGCGGTGAACTTGAGTTTGCCGCCGTATTTTTCAGCGCATGTATGCACAAAAGGCATCAGTGCTTGACAAGGCACACAACCATCCCCATAAAAATCGACAAACACCTTCCCCTGTGACTTCAGCACTTCTTGCTCAAAGTTTTCTTTGTTTAACTCTAACATATTTTCCTCTCTTTCCTTTATATCATCTAACATTTTACTGTATTGCTAAGCCCGGCGCTTGATAGTATTTCATTTAGACTTGCCCGATATATCCTTTTGCGGCTAGTATTTTCGCGGCTTGATTTAGTTTCTCTTCACTAACAAGTATAACCGGACCTGTACAGCCCATGCCGCTTTGAGCATATATTCCCTCTTGCCACAATGCGGCTACAGCATCTTCAAGATCCGAAATTTCGATACCTGCGATTTCTTCTGTGACCACTTCTTTTGGCGGTTCTTTCAAAGGTGCGGCGTCTGCACTGTGCGCATTTTTACTGCGAATTTCTTCAAGGATATCCATGAGCTTTGCTTTTTTTGCAGCCGCAAACTCTCTTTCCAAAACTTCCTTATAATGTCCTTTAACCATCTGTGCAGCAAACTCAATGGCATTTGCCACAACCGGAGCGCCGGAGGCGCGGGACAGAATAAGTACTAATTTTTCATAGCCCTCACCGATTCCGGGACCGTAGCCCCAACCGAGCGACTCATAACTGCCTCCGGTTGTATAGGAGCTGAACATTTTCATGAGGATGTTCCCTGTGAGCGTGTCTGTGACCATTACATCGCAGGCTCCCGCAAGCAAATCGTTGCCTCGCATTACAAAGCCGCCGTCAGAGCGTCCGGACTCGGCAAAGTTTATACCATATCCATTCTTTTTCAGATCCATCAGCGCCATCTGCGTCTGCCTCGCACCATCGACATTCAGGATTCCGACTGTTGGTGATAGAATCCCGCATGACTTTGCGGTGACAATACCATAGAGAGCATTTTTGACCATGCTAGAAACTCTGTCTAAAGAAGCAGTGCCGGTTGTCGAGGCAATATACATAGTTTTGCCCAAACCGGGCGTAACCACACGCCCTACTGTAGAGACGCCAATGGGGAAAGGATAATGCATAGTGACCGCCGCATCATACTCGCCGCTTTTTAGCATAGCTTCCATAATACTGTGAGCATCGCTTTCGCAATCGGCAAAAACAGAATCAACGCCGTCACAATCCAGTGTGCCGATATAGCCGACCTGCACGCCTCGTTTTACGGCAGAAAGCGCACCTTCAAGCATGTTATCTTCCCCATGCTCACTTCCAAGACCTGTCAAAATAATTTTAGAAAAGCCAAAAGCCCCGGTTTCAAGAGCGGACGCTATATCCAAAAAAGTATCCGCAATTATTTTTTCAACTGCCTTTGCCATAAAATACCCCAACTTCCAAAATCTTTGTCTGTGCATCGAGCGACGCCGCAATAACCCCGGCAGGACTACTTATGAAGTTTGCATCGGTCATCCGCCCATAGCATTAGCCAGCTCCCGCAGCGACTGCGCAATCAGACGTTTGATACTCTCTTCGGAAACTCCGTCTGCTGCGGCGCCGGACTTGCCAACGCCGTTTTTTTGTACAATAAAAGAAACGCCATCAAAGAGATTAGTCATTCGCCCCAAGAAAAGGCTGCCCTTGCCTATAATCATGCTGCGCTCTATTCGTCCGGACATTATCTCGTCTCTTGCAAACCCCAGATACGGAACGCCGGAGGGGATATGCCCCTGTGTCGGCGCCCAGCCAACCATCCCATGCTTATCGGTAAAATCAGATATAGCGGCACGCTCAAGCTCGCCTCGCTTTACTCCCAGAGCGGCAATCATCTTGTAGTTTGCAAGAGGTACATCACCGGCGCCGGCAGGCTTTGTCAAATCGGGATTTTGCATCTCAGCGGAATATTTATCAACATCAGAAAGCAAAAGCCCCATCTTGTCGAGAGGGTCCGTAACAAGAGCGGTTATGACAGCTTGCGGAGAAGACCCGCTGCCAACGGAATGTTTGCCGGTATATTCGCTTAAAATTTCAGGGCTTATACCGTCATTTTTTGAAACCAAAACAGCAAAGCCACCAAGAACGTCTTCCATCACAGGCAGTTGCTTTTTTACATGGTCTTTACCATTCATTCCCAGTTTTGCGGTCGAGCCGCCTGCCGCGACAACAACATTGTCATATGTTCCGCTTGCAACCAAAGCTGCGGCATGGATGACTGCATGAACAGGCGCAGCGCAAAAAGCACGCAAATCAGCACCGGAAGCCCCGCTAAAACCGGCAACTTCCGCAGCGGCTTTAGCAAGATTGCCACCGCCGCGCTGATTCATGTCGCCTACTGCTTCTTCAGAGCAGTCAATGACATAATCAACGGCGTCTTTAGGCAGACCGGTCACCTTTGCCAGATGCAAAAGCGCCAATGTGCATGAGGCTTTTGAAGCCAGATTTTCAAAAATGACATGGGCGGAGAGATTTTCGTCAATATCGTGCGCCTTTTTAACATAGCCCACCAGTTTATCATTATGGTACAGACCCTCCGCTCCGTCATCAGAAACAGCTTTTTCGATTTCGCTTAGAGTAGTTCCGTCTGAAACCAAGGAAAGGATCGATTCATCTACCAGAGGATGCTCCTTAAATCGAGTTCTTACATCGTCGGAAAAACTCTTTTCCAACCTTACTAAGTCAAAAGCATCGCAAGCCTGCATCAGCATATAAAACTCGTCCTGCGGCATTATTTCACCAAAAGGACCGAAGCGGGTTGCGCCGGAAAGTGGTTTGTCATACCATGCCGGACCGGCGGCTGCCATATCTGAGGGGGTCATTGCTCCGATATACACTTGATTTGGTATGTATGAGACGACGTCACTATAGCTTCGCATGTGCTCAGGGAGTTTTTTGAGGTATTCGGATGAAGGATTTATAGTTTTTTCGGTTGTTTGGGTTGTTCCGCAATGCAATAGCATATCCGGCGAGTGGACGAGAACATAAGAAGCTCCTTTGAGAACACTATTCATATATTTAAGCGCCTTTCATATGTATAATGATTGTCTGGCATGGTGACTTTATTACTTTTTGATAAAACTGTCTACAACCTGCATCCATTGTCTCACAATGCGAACAACCGTGTCAATGCCGAAATATCATATCTTTACGTTACTTTCTGTGCGTTGTTACCGGTCACTGGGTGCTTAAATGACAGGTAATTGAGACGGTTTCTATGCCTCCAGTGACCTGTAACTGTGCGTTTGCCGTCTTGTGTTGTAATTTGATATATGCTGTTGCTTTGATTTTCTGTTCCGGAAATTATTGCCAACGTTTGCTTGACACATACGGCAAAAAGTTTGGCTTGAAAATGTAAAAAAGAATCTGTATAATGAGTATTCAGCAAAGCGTATTGAGTAAAATGTGTGGCGGGAGGTCAGTAATGTTCAAAAGACTATTGGTGGCGCAACTTGCTCATAGGATGAGCGAGCCGCGGCGTTTTATGCAAATTGTTGCCGGCGCGCGGCAAACGGGAAAAACAACCGCAGTTTTACAGGTGCTTGAAAAACTAAATATTCACAATCACTTTGTCAGTGCAGACGAGCCTGGTCTGGCTCAAAAAGAATGGCTTCGCAATGAGTGGGAACAAGCACGCGCACTTGCAAAGAAAAATGGTGGAGCAATACTTGTTATTGACGAGATACAAAAAATAACCGAGTGGTCATCAATGGTAAAGCTGCTATGGGATGAAGACTCTCGATTAAATTTGCCGCTGAAAGTAATCCTCACAGGCTCATCACCGCTTCTTTTGCAAAAAGGACTTACTGAATCTTTGTCGGGAAGATTTGAAGTACTTTATTCGCCTCACTGGAGCTTTGCCGAGTGCAACGATGCATTTGGATATTGTCTTGATGACTTTCTCTTTTTCGGCGGCTATCCCGGCGCCGCTACGCTTATTAATGATGAAAACCGCTGGGCTCGTTATATGGGCACATCCATTGTAGAACCGACTATTTCGCAGGATATCCTTATGTTACAGGAAGTTCGCAAGCCTGCGTTATTGCGCTCTGTCTTTATGCTTGGTGCGTGGTATAGTGCGCAGGAATTATCCTTTACAAAAATACTTGGACAACTTCAAGATGCAGGAAACACAGTAACTTTGGCACATTATCTTGAGCTACTCGGCAAAGCAAGTATGTTGACCGGACTGCAAAATTACTCCGGCTCGCAAATCCGCACGCGCAAAAGCTCTCCGCGATTTATGGTTTACGACACATCACTTATGACATATGCCAATGGCACAAACAGGCGTCGACTGCTTGAAAACCACGCAGACAGAGGACGTCTTGTAGAGAGTGCTGTCGGTGCGTACTTGCTTGCGCGAGGCAAGGAAGACGGATTTGAGGTTTTCTGGTGGCGTGAACGCTCAAAAGAAGTTGATTTTGTTATACAGAAAGGTAGCCAACTAACTGCCATAGAGATTAAAAGCGGCAGGGTGAAGAATGTCGGCGGAAGCCTTGTTTTCAAGCAACAATATCCCGAAGCACTTTCTCTTGTGATTGGAAGTGCCAACCTTAGCTTGGAAGACTTTCTACTTGGCAAAAAGTCGTTGTTCTTGTGAAGTCGCCAAGTCATTGAAGCTCGAATTGTTACGGACATTGGACGGGCAAAAAACTCGGCTTGAAATTTTGCAAAGATTAATGTATTATTCTTTAGAAAAGCATTAAGGAGGGGTTGAAATATGCCGCGCATTCGAACAAGTTCTGACCTTCGCAGCGACTTTAATGAAATCTTTGATTACTGCCAAGAGAGTAATGAACCTGTCTTTATAACAAGAAACGGACATGAAGATATGGTATTAATGAGCAATGATTCATATGACATGCGCAATAAAAGGCTCGAACTTTATAGGCTGCTTGACGCAGGAAGAGGCGATGCAGCAGCCGGGCGCAAACGTCCATATCAAGAAGTATTTAGAGACAAAGAGTGGGGAGAAGAGATATGGACAAATATAGTGTAGAGATTTCAAAATCGGCTGAAAGAGATTTGCGTGACATTGCTCGTATCGTCGCATTAACGATAAGCGCAAAGGAAACGGCAAAGCAGGCGCTCAGTACAATACAGGAGGGAATCTCCAAGCTGGAAACAGACGCTTTGATGGCGCCGTTTGTCAAGGATGCGCGCTTGGCAGCTATAGGATACAGAGTACATGAAGTGGGAAATAACTCAGTCTTTTATATTGTTGATGAGCGTGCAAAAACGGTTGATGTTGATCGTATTCTGTTTGGAGGGTATAGCTGGCGAAATATTATCTGAAAGAGGTAGATAATGGATCAGTTTTCCAGAACAGAAATGATTTTGGGCAAAGACGCTATTGATACTCTGGCAAGGTCTTCTGTGGCTGTTTTCGGCATAGGCGGAGTTGGCGGCGCTGCGGTTGAGGCACTTGCGAGGGCGGGAGTGGGCAAAATAGCTATTTGTGATGATGATTCTGTATGCCTTACGAATATTAATCGACAAATAATCGCCACGCACAAGACCTTGGGTCGGGATAAAGTAGATGTAATGGCAGAAAGAATAAGAGATATAAATCCAAAAGCGGAAGTTATTGGCATTAAATGCTTCTATGGAAAAGATACTGCCGGGCAGTTTGATTTGTCCGATTTTAATTACATTATAGATGCGGTGGATACAGTAACCGCCAAGCTTCTATTGGTTGAAAACGCGCAGAAAGTTCACGTGCCCATAATCAGTTGTATGGGGACGGGCAACAAAGTGGATCCGACAGGTCTTGAGGTTGCGGACATCTACAAGACAACTGTGTGTCCGCTTGCAAAAGTTATGCGAAAAGAGCTAAGAGCAAGAGGCATAAAAAGTCTAAAGGTGGTATTTTCTAAGGAGCAGCCGGTTGCTCCGTCGGAGGACGAGAAATTTAGCTGTAAAAATAACTGCATATGCCCGCCGACCAGTACAAAGCATTGTGAAAAAAGACGCGCAATCCCGGGAAGTACGGTCTTTGTCCCTAATGTTGCGGGAATAATAATGGCAGGAGAAGTCGTCAGGGAGTTGGTGGGGGCATAGATTTTGATGGTGCATTGACGCAGCAATATAAGAGGCTTACATTAGGTTGTGAGATATCTGTTGATTCAACTAACGGTCTTTATTAGCAGGATGTTCACTTATGCGTTTGTCGTGTCCTTGGCGTAAGTAACTGTTGCTATAAAACCAAGATTGATGTATTATACCATTGTGAATTATCAAATGAATATGCTTACTATGCTAATTATGAAATTGAGGTGTGCATTATGGATAAAATGAAAATTAGTAAAAAAAGAATTATTGCTATGATCCTGACAACGGCGATAATGGCTTCGCTTTTTGTTGCGTTACCCGCGGCAGGGGCGTCGGCAAACTCGTTCGGGACTCCGCAAACACTTGTAAATTCAGCGGCAATCAGCTCGCAATCAGATTCATCGATCATCAGACTGAGCACAGCAACGCCAAACGCACTTACACTTACGCCCTTGCCTGAAGCGGGAGGCACGATAACAGCGAATCCTGCGAATCCGGGTCCTGGGGTGACCGTCACATTAACCGCAACTCCGGCTTCGGGATTTACATTTTTGCGCTGGGAAACTCTTCCTGCAAATGCGGTTATTTTCTCGGCTCCAAATAACCCGCAAACAACATTCGTTATGACAAATGCAGAAACGGTAGCTGTCAGAGCAGTTTTCCAAGCAGGCTCCGGGCGTAATTTAGTTGTAAATGTCGGGCCGGCAAGCGGAACAGGCGTCGCCGGAGGCAGAGCGGGCGCAGGCTTAAACGCGGCTGCGGCGCAGGCGGCAGCTAACGCGGCGGCGCAAAACTCCGGAGGGGCTCCTCTTGAAAATGCCCCTTCGACAGCAAATATTCAAGCAGTCGCAGCAACGGGTCATACTTTTTCCAGGTGGGTAAGTGTTGGAGGCGGAGGTACGATTGCTAATCCGGCACTGGCGGCGACAACATTCACTATGCCGACAACCGGTACGGGCGCAGTAACGGTCAGAGCTGATTTCGGTCCGACCCGCACTGTGACAGTTGAGCGGAATAATAATAACTGGGGTACGGCAACCGCCAACGAAACATCTACCGCGCAGCATCGCCGCATTAACCTGACCGCGACCGCTGCATCCGGATTTTCGTTTGTCCATTGGGAAGTTGCGGGATCTCCTCCAACCGGATTCACAAATGCCAGTATAACAAACAGGACGTCGGCGACAGACGCGCATTTCACAATGCCGAATGCAAATGTTACAGTAAGAGCGGTATTCCAGTCCGGCACACAGAGCGTCACAATCACCACGAATAACATAGCAGGCGGCAGTGCTAATGCAAGTGCTACGAACGTTGCGCAAGGAACATCCATAGTTGTGACGGCAGGACAGACAGTAACCATTAGCTCAACGCCCCCCAGCGGTCACGCACTTGCCAATTGGGAAGTAATCGGGTCGCCGCCGTCGGGATTTAGTAATAGCAGTTTGACTAATAGATTTGACCCCAGTACAACATTTACAATGCCGACCGGCTCCGTGCAAATAAGGGCTAATTTTGCGGCAGGCAATCGCGTAGCCGTGCAATCGAATAATACCTCGTTAGGCACTGCGGTTCCAAATACGGGCGCGGCGACAAACGGCACTACTGTAACCGTTACGGCAACACCAACGAGCGGGAACAGATTTGTACGCTGGGAAGCCATCACTCCCTCAACAGTTACATTCGCAAACTCAGAAAATGCCACCACGACATTTACGATGCCAAACTCGGCGACAACAGTAAGGGCAGTATTTGAAACAGGAACTCAGAGCATACCGGCAGGCGGCGGGGTCACTGTCAACTACACCATTTCAGGCGGCAATGTAAATCTTCAACTGCCGACTGCAAAAGTAAATGAAATAATTAACGCCACGTCTGCGGGAGCTGCGGCGACGCTCAACATGAGCGGTCTGCCTGAGGCAATTTCCGCGACATTCCCCAGAGAAGCTTTTACACAGTTGGCAAATGCAAACCGCGGTCTGGAACTGAGATTTCCTGCAGGAACAATTAACCTCAATCGTGACGCTGTAAGCTCGGTTGCGGCGTCGGCAGGCACGGCAAATATAACAGTTTTATTAAACTCAGTCGTTCAAGGCTCGTTAAATCAGGCGCAAAGAGACGCTACGACGTTTAATGACAGGATATTCCGGGTTTCCATAACCTCCGCCGGACAGCCGATCAGCTCATTTAGCGGTACAATCGGAGTGACGGTTACATATAATGGAACGCTGCCGGTTGCTGCGTGGAGACTCACAGACGCCGGTGTATTAGAGGGCATTACCGCAAACCACAATTCCTCGGCAAGAACAGTCACGTTCTTCCCGTCAAGGTTATCACTGTTCGTAGTCGGACAAGAACGAGGAGCAACAACAACACCGACGCCGCCGACCGTTGTTCCGGGAACCAATCCGTTTAATGATGTTCGTCAGGGTGACTGGTTCTTTAACAATGTAATGTTTGTGTATAACAATGGCTTAATGGGCGGCACAAGTGTAAATCCGCCGCTATTCAGCCCGAATATGAGCCTGAACCGGGCAATGATTGTCACGATATTACATAGACGGGAAGGCACGCCGGCGTCATCCGGAGTCAATCCGTTTTCTGATGTTCCGTCCGGACAATGGTTTACACAGGCTATTATATGGGCAGCCGAGAACAATATCGTTGCCGGATATGGAGGCAGATTTAACCCTAACGATAATATAACCAGACAGGATCTTGCTGTTATCCTAATGCGTTACGCAGATTTTAAAGGAACATCGCTGCCAAATGTAAGCACTTACCAGGGATTTAATGACTCAAACAGGATATCTGACTACGCGGTCAGTGCAGTACGCCGCAGCGTCGAGGCGGGAATCATCACAGGCAGACCGGGCAACCTCTTCGCGCCGCGTGACAATTGCTCCCGTGCCGAAGCAGCAGCAATGCTCAACAGATTCTTTGCCTCATAATAGTCAAACTACATAATTTAATTACCAAAAAACTAAAAAAGGTCATTTTGACCTTTTTTAGCTTTTTAAAGATATTTTCTTAATACAAACCGTCCCAACCGCCCTTAATATAGTCCATAAACTTAAAATACATCTGAATTTGAAGCCGCTCATCGCCGTTGGACAAATCCAGTCCGGTAATTTCCTTGATTTTGCCAATGCGGTAGAGCAATGTGTTGCGGTGAATCATAAGCACGCTTGCCGCGGAAATCAGGTCATTAACGTGGAAGAGATATTTTTCAAGAGTTTCGAGCAAGAATGTACCATTTTTACGGTCATAGTCTTGAATCAAGGGAATGGCGGGATGGCAGAATTCGTGCAGGCTATGCTCCTTGGATAAAACCTGCGCGATATAGGCAAGCATATACTTTGAATACTCGTAAACCCCGCTGGTACGATGGACATATGTTCCGAGCTTTACTCCTCTGAGCGCCTGCCGATAGTATCGAGGCGACTCTAATATGTCGTAAAAAATCTGGCTGACGCCGGCAGATAAATTGTTTTGTTTCAAAAAGTCTTCCAAAATAGCATTTTCGCGCTCGCTAATCAGTTGTGCCTGGGGGCGGCATAGAAGAATTGCAAGGTTTTGGTTTAGCACTGTCCAATGGCAATCCGGGATGATTTGCCGAACCTCTCTCCCGATTCTCTGCACAGTTTCTTCCGCACCGGAAAGATCATTATCGATTATTACCATTACCTGAAAGAAAGAATAAATTTTCCAGTCAAGATATGAAAGCCGCCGTTCAATGTCCACGATATCCTGGATTCTGTTTTCAAACAAATCAGCCAGCAAATAGCTGTACATAGTTCCCTTATTGTTCTTGTAAAAATCATTTCTTTCAAGCTCAATAACCACCAGCTTGCTAAAATGAGCCAACAGCTCGCTGTCAATGCAACGGAAAGGATGGTTGTTTTCTACGAGCGCAACCATTCCGACGTCAACGTTATTGATTCCGATAGGGCTCATAAGCCAGCCCGTTCCATCATCAGACTTTCGGGATAGTAAAGGCTTTTTGGCACGTCTTAGTTGCTCGAAGATTTTATCTTTACGCATCAGCCGGACATTTTTTTCGTGAATATAGCCTAATTCTTTTGTCTCTTCTAAAGTTTGATCTCCATATCCGATGTCCTTAGACATAGCAAGAATTTTAAATGCGCTGTCATTAACAAGTATGGGGTTTTCAAAACACTGCGTAGCGACGTCTACCATATGCTGCAAGCCCAGATTTGCATTTAGCGCATCGAATAGTCTGCCCATAATTTTTGTCACACGAACATCGTCAATCATAATATCCGCTATGCGATTTAACATGTCGGATTGATCGATCGACCCGTCAACAAGGTATAAGTTTATGTTTTCTTTCGTAAGATATATCTGTGGCAAGCTTATGTCCTCTATACAAATAAGGCTGCAAAGATGAGGGATATCAATACTTGCAGGCAGATTGGAAACCTTTCCGACATAGATGCAGTTGCCATCGAAATCGGTTTGGTTCCGCCTTGCCATTTTATAGGAATCGATTTGAACAGTCCCAGAGAAGTTGGATATTTTTCTGGGTAAAAGACCATGCAAAGAGTCAATAATCTTTTGAAATTCCACAGATAAACCTCCTATTGTGACAAAGCACAATTAAACTATTTGTTCAATATGAAATGTTTGTTAACGAGCACATTGTATACTAAAAGACTAAACATTACTATGAAAATATTAATTTCTAAGAAAAATTTAAATTTTGTGAAAAGGAGGCTAAGAGAGTGGGGCTAAGAGAGCAAGTAGTACAAAAAATCATTGAAAGGGCATGTGTCCTGTTTGGAAAGACGCCGGACGAGCTCAGTGAAAACACTCATTTTGGGAGTGATCTCGGAGCAAAATCGGGAAATGTGTCCCAGATGACCACATTTCTTGAAGATGAATTTGATGTAGAAGTGCCATATATGGAATTCCGTAGAAAGGCAACAATCGGAGAAGCTGCTGATTATGTAGTTGAGCTATTGGATAGCTAGCAGTAACGTAAAATAATTTTTTGGAGGTGTTAATATAATGAAATTTCCGGAACCCAAATTGTCGGTAAAAACAGAAGTTTTAAGAGGACAGGAAATGGAAGTCGTCTACAGGGAGGTTAAGCGTCCCTACGTAATTGAGGGAGACCCGTCAGAGGGCGGTCCCGGAATGCTCGCGATGGGCATGGGATTAGTGCCGGCATTTAACCAACGTACATATGAAGTGGCGCCCGGAATTATCTGTGAGCAAGATGTCGCAGTCAAGATGCGTGATGGAATTACCATCTACATAGACATTTTCCGCCCAGTAACAAACGAGAAGATACCGGGGCTTATCTCATGGAGCTTTTATGGCAAGCGTCCCGGCGAGGCTATGAGTGATTGGCAGATAATGGGCGTTGTGCCCGGCACTGTGTCAACACACGCAAAGTTTGAATCGCCTGACCCTCTCTACTGGTGTTACAAAGGTTATGCTGTTATCAATGTTGACCCTCGCGGAGTCGGATATTCGGAGGGGGACATCTCATTTTTTGGCACGCAAGACGGCAGAGACGGATATGATTGTATTGAGTGGTTGGCAAAACAACATTGGTGTAATGGTAAGCTTGGCATGTCCGGAAATTCGGCTGTCGGTATGACGCAGATTCGCATTGCTGCCGAATGTCCGCCCAGCCTATACTGTATAGCTCCTTGGGAGGCTACTTCCGATATTTACAGAGAGTCTCTTTTTGAAGGTGGCATACCGGCGCTTAGCTTTAACGAGTTTATCCTATACACTTGCACCGGTCACGGAAAAGTTGACGACCCGGTCTCAATGGGTCGTAAAAGCCCGCTGATGTCTCCTTATTGGGAAGATAAGATTCCTGATTTTTCAAAAATACGCATACCATGTTATTACACAGCTTGCTGGAACCACTTCCATCTCAGAGGCTCGGTCATTGGATACCGCAAGATCAAGAGCCGCAGAAAATGGCTGCGAATCCACAGAGAGTTTGAGTGGCCGGATAATTACACATACCCCTATCTTGACGAGCTGACGATGTTCTTTGACAGATATCTCAAGGACATCCGTAACGGCTGGGATATGTTCCCGCGTGTGCGCATTGAAGTCCAAGACGCTTATGAACATCTCTATGCGCTTAACCGCCCGGAAACATCATTCCCGCTCAAACGCACAGAGTATAAGAAACTGTACCTAAACGCCTCGGACAACACCATGTCCTATAATGAGCAAGGAACAGAAAGCAATTTGTCTTATGACGGAAAAACCGGACTTGCAAATTTTGACATGAAGTTTGAAGAAGATACTGAAATAACCGGATACATGAAGCTTCGTCTGTGGGTTGAGGCGAAAGGACATGATGATATGGATTTGTTTGTCAATGTACAGAAGCTTGACACCAAAGGCGAGTGGCTGCCGGTGTCGGTTCTCAACGAGCCGCATCCGGGCGCATGGGGCAAGATGAGAGTTTCCCACAGGGCGCTTAGCCCGGAGTTGTCCACGGATTTCCAACCTGTCCAATCGCATCTAAAACAAGAGAAGCTGGATAAAGGGGAAATAGTGCCGGTTGACATTGAAATAGTTCCTCATAGCCGCTTCTTCCATAAAGGGCAATCAATAAGAGTGCAAATTTCCGGACGCTATATCCGCGAGGGTTGGTTCGAGCCGCTCACGTGGGACACAGACAATCATGGCGACCACATTATCCATGCCGGCGGAAAATATGACTCATTCCTGCAAATCCCTGTAATTCCGCCCAAATATCAAGATGGAGATATAGTCTATAGATAGGAGCGGAATAAACCGAAAATGGGTGGTAGCCCAGAATCCCGGATACCACCCATTTGAGGGGTTTATCTAAGATTCCTATTCGATCGGAGGTGCTGCATGGTCTTTGGAGTCGGAACGGATATCCTTGTAGCCGATAGGTTTGTGCCGTTAATAGGGCGGTTGGAGGATAGTTTTTGGAAAAAGGCGTTCACGGAGCAAGAGATGGATGGAGCGCAGTACCATGACAACAGGCTCTTATATTATTGCTCGCGTTTTGCGGGAAAAGAAGCTGTGTTTAAGGCAATAAGCAAGTGCAAATGCGTTTTTAATCCGAAAGACATAGAAATCACCGAGCTTGAGGACGGTCAACCTTTGGCGACGGTGAGCGGAGACACTGCCGATAAAATGAAGGACTTTCTGGGGACTGAAACAGAAATGGTGATTCATATATCCTTGTCATTTGAAAAGGATTATGCAATTGCCGTAGCAGTGGCGGAAACAAGAGATATCAAGCGATAAAGACAGATTGTGAAAGGGTGATTTACATGAGCATTATGGATAGCATTTTCTCAAAAGCAAAAGCCGATCCGAAAAGGGTAGCATTCCCTGAGGCTAATGATACGAAGATGTTGCAGGCGATAAAAGAATGTGTTGACGCACAGATATGTAAACCATATTTGGTAGGAAATCCAATTGAGATTGAAGAGACGGCCAAAAGCAGTGACATTTCTTTAGCGGGTATGACAGTTGTTGATGTGACAAACGAGGCGTGGCTTGATTCCCTGATTGATAGATATGTAGCGCAGCAGACATTAAACAGTGCAAAAACTATGAAACGCAAGTCAAAGGACTCATTGTTCATTGCACTCATGATGCAGGCTGTCGGTGATGTGGACTGCTCTTTTGCGGGGCTGACCCATTCTACCGGCGATGTTATTTCGGCAGGTGAATTTGTGGTGGGGCTGCAGGAAGGCGTGAGCACAGTTTCCAGTGTCGGGATATTTAATGTTCCGGGATATGAAGGCTCGGAGGGGCAGCTTCTCGCATTCGGGGACAGCGCCGTATGTGTTGAGCCTGATTCAAAAGAATTAGCGGGAATAGCCATTGCTGCCTGTGATACCGTCGGCAGCCTGCTTGGGTGGGAGCCCCGCTGTGCATTGCTGTCATATTCAACGGACGGAAGCGCCGAGCACCATATGGTTGACAAGGTGCGCGACGCAATCACAATTGCAAAAAACTTGCGTCCGGATTTACACATTGATGGGGAGTTCCAGTTGGACACGGCAATAAACCCCGCCGTTGCAGCAAAAAAAATAAAGCGCGAGAGCGCAGTGGCGGGAAAGGCAAATATCATCATCTGGCCCGATTTGAATGTAGGAAATATTGGAGTTAAGCTTGTGCAGCAATTTGCAAAAGCAGATGCATACGGACCAATGCTGCAAGGATTCGCATCGGTTGTCGGCGACTGTTCCAGAGCTGCGCCGGTTTCTGAACTGGTTGGGAATATCGCTATGAGCGTAGTGAGATCGCAAAGAGGGGAGTAGTTTGAAAAAAGATGAAAAATTATAAAATATTTGCCATAAATCCAGGGTCAACGTCCACAAAAGTTGCGCTGTTTGAAGGTGATGAAAAACTGTTTTCAAAAACCGTAGACCACGACGCCGCAGAGCTGGATAAATTTGCGGAAATAAGTCAGCAACTCCCATATAGGATGGCAATCATTGATGAGGAGTTGGGAAAATCAGGAATCAGCCTTAAAGGTGTTGATGCATTCGTCGGGCAGGGCGGAGGACTTGTAGGCATAGAGGGTGGAACCTACCCTGTAAATGATATTTTGCACGAACATGCCAGAACATGTTTTACTGTCAGGCATCCCGCGACTTTGGGTGCGCAAATCGCAAGAAAGTATTCTCAAATATATGGGGGCGGCGCATATGTCGTAAACCCGCCGGATGTGGATGAGTTTTCTGATTTAGCGCGTGTCACCGGTCTTAAAGGAGTCTACAGGGAAAGCCGCATTCATGGGCTTAACCAGAAAGAAATCGGAATACGCTATGCGGCAATACAAGGGAAAAAATACGAAGATATGAACCTGATAATATGCCATGCAGGCGGAGGGCTTTCAGTTACCGCCCACAAGCAGGGAAAAATGGTTGACTCAAACGATATAGCCAACGGCGACGGACCTATGGCTCCAACACGCTGCGGGACTATTCCGGTAAAAGAAATTGTAAAAATGTGTTTTGCGGGAAATCTCTCCGAAAAAGAAATTCGAGGAAAAATCACGCAAAACGGCGGATGGGTGGATCATCTGGGGACTTCTGATGCTCGTGTAATTCTGGATGAAATTGAGCGAGGTGATTTTTATAGTAAGCTGATTTTTGACGCAACGATTTATCAAGTTGCAAAATACATTGGGTCTTGTGCGGTTGTTCTTAAAGGAAATATTGACGCAATTATCCTGACAGGCGGAATATCAAACAGCAAATACTTTGCAGACGAAATAACCAAGTATGTTTCTTTTTTAGCTCCGGTTGCTGTTATGGCAGGAGAGTTTGAAATGGAAGCTATGGCGGCGGGAGTCATACGTGTTTTAGAAGGGGAGGAAGAACCGAAAGAGTATACCGGTATTCCTATCTGGAGCGGATTCGATTCTTGATAGACATTAAGAATTAAGAATGAAGATGGGAAGGAAGATTATAAATGGAATTGAATACCAAGCCAAGTATCGAGGGCTATTCCCCAAAAGCGTATAGAAGACTTATCATCTTATCATTGTTCGGTATTTTTGCATTCTTTATAAGCTTTCCGTTGCCGACTTACCAAATTTCTATTTTTGGCTGGCATTTCGGCACGGTTGGAGCTACTTCGACCATGTTGGTTACGCATTTGACAAGCCTGGTTAGAGCGGCGCTGTGGACAGGCAACTTCAAGGCAATGCCCACAATAATATGGCTCTTTGGGGTGTACTGCCTTTATGATTTGTTCTTCTTGCGCTTTGACAATTTTTGGCGAAGCTCAAAAGTCTCCGTTGCGTTTTCGGTATTCAAAATAGTTGGGTTCGTATTTTTGACATTTACGGTTGTCGATTACTACTTCAATGTCTACCCGGCGTTTTTGAGCTGGTACTTTTCGGGGCTTGGCACGATTGGCGGTAACAGCATTGCATTTTTTGTATTAGACAGGATACTGATCATGGTGTCCATAACCATACCGCTTGCCGCGGCATTTCTGCCGTTTTTGACAGACTATGGGCTTGTGGACTTGGTTGGGGCAATTGCGAGAAGCGTTATGCGCCCGGCATTTAAGCTCCCCGGACGCTCTGCGGTAATAGCGGTAAGCTCTCTTCTTGCAAGCTTTGTTGTAGGGCATATCGGAGCCAGCAATGACTATAAGTCAGGTCGCATGACTGAGCGCGAAAGTGTCGTTGTGGGAACAAGTTTCTCCTCGGCGTCAATCGGTTTTATGCTTGTACTTGCAATGAACACTGGTATAATGCACGTTTGGAACACATACCTGTGGACGACATTTGCCATTGTGCTTCTTGTGACCATTATCGGCGTCCGCATACCGCCGCTCAGTAAAATTCCGGACGATTATCACGAGGACGCCGAGCCGTCACCTGAAAAGGTATATACAAGTTACGTAATGAGAAATTCGCTAAAGGCGGCATTGGATACCGCGGAAAAAGCCGACCACTATGGGAAGCGACTTGGCTTTGTTTTGAAAGAATGCATTGGGGTGCTGGGAACATGTGCGACTGGCTCCACGTTCTTTTCCGCAGTCGGAATAGTTTTGCACACATTTACCCCGATAATAACATGGGTAGGATATATTTTCTGGCCGTTTATGATGATTGCTCTATCCGCCGGCGAGGCTGTAGTAGCATCTTCCGGAGCCGCTCTGAGCTTTATAGAAATAACGCTGCCGTCGCTTCTTGTGGCTACCGGAGAGTGGAGTATGCGCATACGCTTTATGATGGCAGTTGTTCCGATTACCGCAGTTGTTTTCATTGCGTCATGGGTACCCTGCATCATGGCAACCAGTTTGCGTGTGAAATTCTCGCATCTGGTGATAATTTGGCTTGAGCGTATGTTTTTGTCGATAATAATCACTGCGCTGCTGTCAATGCTGCTTTTCCCGGCAGGCGCTGCGTAAAAATGAGGAGGAGAAATGAAAGTTACAAAGTATATTATAGGTTTCTTTAATGCAGTTGGAGTTGTTGCAACCTTTGCGATGCTGACAATCGTATTCTTCGATGTTTTACTAAGGTTTTTATTTAACACTCCGATTGTAGGTGCTACGGAGCTTGGGCAGATATTGTTGGTATGTGTCTTCGCCGGAGTCAGCACAACTATCATTGAGCAACGCAACATTAAGGTTGATTTGCTGATGAACAATATTCCAAAAGCTGCCGCGCGTATCATTGATTTGATAATTCTGGTGATAACATTTGCATTCTTGTTGCTTATTGCATGGCAGGCATTTGTTTCTTCGGGAGTATCAAGAGCTTTCAATGTGATATATTCCTTGATTAGGATTCCGCAATGGCCGCTATTCATTGTATTAGCGCTTTCGCTTTGTGCGGGAGCATTTGCAACGGCAGTCTTGTTTATACAACTTCTTACCGGAAAAGAAGCGGACGCCGGAGCTCCGGGTGGTCCCGGCAGTCCCGGAGCGCCGGGAGCCGAGCCGCCGGAAAAAGTTCAAGCAAAATCGGAAGGAGGGGATGACAGATGAGTCCGGAACTAATTGGCGTTTTAGGAATTATACTTTTGTTTGTACTTTTGTTATGCCGTATGTGGGTCGGCGCAGCATTGGGGATTGTGGGGTTTCTGGGAATACTCGTTATGCGCGGGTCAGCTCAGGCGCTCATGGTTGCAGGCTCAGCCCCGTTTCAATACATCAACCAATATACACTTACAGTAATTCCAATGTTTACCCTTATGGGGATGATAATTGCAACGACTGATATCGGAGGCAACCTTTTCAAAGCGGCATACAACTGGGTCGGCAGACTGCGCGGCGGACTGTCCACCTCAACCGTTGTGGCGTCTACCGCTCTTAGCGCAATTATTGGATCGCACATGGTATCTACGGTTATTATGTCCAAAATAGCGCTCCCGGAGATGAGGCGCTACAATTATGATGACAAGCTCGCTACTTCCTCAATAGTAGCTACCGCTCCACTGGCGCTAATCCTTCCTCCCAGCTTTCCGCTTATCCTGTATGGCATAGTTACAGAGCAGTCAATAGGAAAGCTCTTTATGTCAGGAATTATCCCCGGCATTTTACTGTTTTTGGCAATTTTAGTTACCATTAATGTCCTGTGCAGAAGAAACCCGAAACTGGCTCCGCCCGGAGAACGTGTGGATATGAGTGTGCGAATCAAATCATTAACCTCGGTTATTCCTGTAGTAGTTCTATTTGTCATAGTGCTGGGCGGGATATTTCTTGGCATCATGACTACAACCGAGTCCGGTGCAATCGGCGCTTTGGGAGCAATTCTTATTGCATTGGTCACCAAGAAGCTAACCCGCAAAAATTTTGTTCATGCCGTTAAAGACACTGTTGCCACGGTGGGAATGGTTCTCTTCCTCCTCGTAGGAACCCAGATATTTGTGCAGTTTATGGCTATGAGCAGATTGCCGTTTCTGTTGACAGACTTCATAGTAGGACTGGACATACATCTTGGGCTTGTCATAGTGGCGCTTGTGCTGATGTACCTGATTCTGGGCGCATTTTTACCGGAAATACCAATGATAGTTTTAACAGTTCCGATTTTGTTCCCTGCACTTACGGCGATCGGTTTTGACCCAATCTGGTTTGGATTGTTCGTGATAATAATGATGTCTATGGCTGCCATAACTCCGCCCATAGGTATGCTGGTGTTTTTGATGGCAGGGCTTTCAAAAGTACCGATTCCAAAGGTCTTTGCGGGTGTGGCGCCGTTTTTGATAGGCTATTTCATTATCATACTGCTAATTTCATTATTCCCGATGTTAGTCACATATATTCCTTCGCTGATGTGAGGAAAAAATAATAATTTAAGGAGGACATTATAATGAGGAAAATCAGTTTAGTGCTTTGTGTGGTGTTAGTTGTTTCAGTGTTTGCAACCGCTTGTGGAAATGGTGGCGGCGGTGGCGCAGCCGATGACAGGGTGTATGAGCTCAATGTCAACTTCACCGTAGGTGAAGCATCGGCGGCGAACATTGTCAACTGGCTCGACGACATTGCAGAGCAATCAGGCGGACGTCTTGTATTCAATTATTTTTATAGCAACTCACTTATGAGTATACCTGAAATTCCAAGAGGTATACATGCCGGAATCGCCGACATATCCCAGCTTCCGCTGCCCAACTTCCCAAGCCAATTTCCTCTGAACACCCGGATTCTGCAACTACCGTTTATGGAGCTGGGGGACATTACTCAAGCCACGGAAATATTTACACAGATATTCTATGAGTTTGATGCAATGCAGGAAGAGTTGGCAGCGTCAGGCATAAGAATGCTTACGGTAAACTCCTTTGGCGGCTATCAGCTTCAGCTTTCACAACCTACTGATGTGAGGGTGCCGGCAGATCTTGGCGGACTTAGAATACTGACACAGAAGACCGAGGTTGCCCAGCTCATAGCAAATAATCGAGGGGCGCCCATTGAACTTCCTCCGCCGGAGTTTTTCTCTGCTCTTGACAGAGGGGTTGCGGATGGATTTGTAAATATGTTTGGTTTTCTTACAATGTTTGGTCTGCATGAGGTAATAAACTCTCAAATCGTGTTCGGCGATCATGGAATATTCACTGACTTTAACATGGTCGTGATTCGCATTGACACCTTTAACGAACTGCCGGAAGATTTGCAGCAGTTATTTATTGACAATGCTCCGACATTGCGGGACGCTGAAATTGGCCATTTGTCAAATATGAGTAATGCCGCGAGGGCAAGAGCAGAAGAAAATGGCAACACCATCATAACACTAACTCCGGAAGAAATTGAAGTCTGGAGACAAGACGCTATTGCAATCCATGAGGACACAATTCGGGAGTTAGAGCAAGCCGGACGCACCGACGCCAGAGAAATATACAACCGTGTAGTCGAGATAGTGTCGCAGCGATAGGCTGCTTACAAAAACTCCCCTATGCCGACAGCATAGGGGAGTTTTTGGAAATACCGCTTATTTTTTATTTCCGGGTTCTACTATGCGGCGGTGCAGCTGCGTAGTCAGCACGCCTATTATCCATATTCCGGCAATCATGGCGATTGCGGTGTGCCACAACATTGTAAAATGCGTAGCGGGATCAGACAAAAGAAGTATTGTAATGGAGATAGCCATTCCCGTAAGCCAAGCCGCCAAATCAAATACCTTGTCAAGATAAAGGCAAATATATACCGCAAGCGCAGAAAAAACGAACAGCACCAAAAATAATAGCAAATACGGACTTATCCCTCCGCCAAGTAGCGTAAGCGAACTTATTACCAAAAATCCCCAAACGTTTCCTCCGAGGAGCCCCAGAGTAATCTTCACGGCATTTTCCAGTTTGCTTCCGCTTATAACGTAAAGACCGGCGCAAATCATTGCCGCAGCGCCAGTTGCCAGCCCTGCATATGCGCTGACAGCAGCCCACAACGGAGCGATAATTGCTATTAAAAGCGCCAATGATGATACAACCTTAATTTTTGACATAAAACCACAGCCTCCTTAATATTATACATCATGTGTATTTTATTATTTAAGCGGCAGTGATGCTATGTGATTGGTAACAAATATTCCTTTGCGAATCGGCTGATACTTGTGCTTGAACACAGGAGCGCCTGCGACTAAGTGCCTTTCATCCCGGACATGCAAGGAAAATACTCCGTTAAGCTCTTCTGGCGCCCCTGACAGTCTGCACTGTAAGTGTGTTACAGGTCACTGGGTGCTTAAATGACAGGTAATTGAGACGGGTTCTATGCCTCCATTGACCTGTAACGTAAGTGTAGGCATTGCAGCGCCATGTCTGGCTTTTTGATTGCCTCAAGTTAGAAAAAATGCTAAAATAGGGTCTAAGGAAAAAGCTTCAAACCAATCCTCCACTACCTAAAAGGAGAAAAACACATATGAACAAAAATTTCTTTGTCGTCGATTTTGAGTTTACAACATATACGAATCCAATGGGGAAACCGCGGGCGTTTTTCTCAGAAATTATTGAGATAGGGGCGGTTTTGATTTCACATCAATCACATGAAATTATCGGTGACCTCGAAGATTTTGTTAAGCCCCACTTCTTTCCTAAACAGGCGGCTGAAAGCATGGAGTTTTGCATGATAACTGAGTCGGATATGGAAAATGCGATTGAGTTTAGCGATATGATTGAGCAAATAAGCTCCCTTTTTGTGTCGGGAGAAACATATTTTGTATCTTGGGGAGACGCTGATTTCCATGTAATCGCAAAAGGCTGTGAGCGACATATGCTACCTAACCCGATTTCAAAAGAGGACTGCATTGATTTGGCGGCAGCTTATAAAGCGTTCAAGTCAGACAGATTGACAACAGGACTCAGTAAAGCAATAGAAGAACTGGGCATTAATAAAGATGGCTACGGGCATACTGCGTACAACGACGCAGTCAACACGGGGAAAATATTACTTAAGCTAATCTCTGACGGATGGAAGCCGGAGGATTATATTAAGTAGACACGATGAAATAATGCAAACACGCACATTTCTTCGTGCCATTTATATAATGTTGAGGGCTTCGCCCTGTGCTAGAGAAATGGCGGCGTAGCGTGACCGATTAGAAGTTGATATACTCAAGAGAAATCTTGAAAAAAGGGAAAATCGGAGGAAGGGGCATCGAGATTTTATTGCCGCATGTAGCCCTCGAAGCCCTTCTCTTTCAAATCTCTGTTCTCTCCCCGCAGCAGTACAATTTCTTCGTTTTCAGGAAAAATATGCCCACTACCCACAAATGGCTTGTTGCGATTCTCGCGATATCGTTTCATCCATATATACAGTGTATTCTCGCTAATTCCTGTTTCTCGACTCATTTCCGCTACCGTTGCACTTCCGCTGTCTACGGCTTTGCATATCTCAAATTTGTATGCTGGCTCATATCTCGTTGACACTCTGAACACCCTTTATTTTTCTTAGTATACCTGATGTTCATGTTGTCTGCAAATTCGATTCCGGATCAAAGGCGGCTGTTTTACTGTTTGTAATAGTTAAGACTTACGGTAAATCCATTTCTTTTCCAATGGCTACATCAACCAAATTTGAATCTTCATCAAAGGCGTAAAAAACTTGAACATACGTACCAACTACGAAAAACCTATTATACTTGCCGATACTCGTCCTTATCGATTTTTCGCCAATAACAACAACATTATCACGATTACCAATTAGATTTATTTCAAAAAATTCTGGTCGACTGTCTTGAACAAAGTAACCATTCGTTTCACTCGTATACGTAAACTTCCATTCACGCTCCTCAATGATCCTCAGCACATCTTCCATGTTTGTGCCTAAAGGCGTAATCCTTAAAATATCTCGCCTTATGGCTGATTTCGGTCTTGACAAGGATATTGCCCCTGTCATCCACGATGGATTCGTGAATGGAAAAGTCATATACATGATCCCTCCCGCAAAAGCGATTCCGATAAAAGTGAATAAACCTATTCTCCAAAATCTTTTAGTGAGTTTCATATTTCATCTCCTTTCCACAATTCATTACGGAACTACTGTAAACGCACGAAGCGGGAGCGGTTTATCCCAACCGGGAAAACTTATGTTGGCACGCCTCACAACAAAGCCTCCATCGTTCAAATTTGGAAGATTCGTTACTCCGGCAGCTAATAGTAAACCATGAGCAAATGAACTTGAATTATAATATCTTGAATTAGCTCCGGGTATCACTCCATACGCCACTTGCGGCGCATAATGTCTGTTATAGTGAGCTGTTAGAGAAAACAAACTGTTAATAGTGGAAACGCTGTGTACATTAAGGTCATGCCAAAATACTTTTGTAGATAAATTTACATCACTATCACGATTGATTCCACCTACCAACCTCATTCCTGCGGTTGGCGCTCCTGTTATCGCTGTTAATTCTTGGTTGAATCGTTGTCCAACTCCGCCTGTTGCGCCTCCACCTATCGTTGCATATAGCATACCAAAATGCCTGTTTGTGAAACGCCCCGCATGGTCACCGGTTGTCAAAGAACCGCCATGCTCTGAAAATATGACAATACTTATATGTTGATTCCCTGTTCTACCAACATTATGCGACCCCATATGAACAGCTTGGCTCTGCCCTGTTGGAATCCATGGATTTGTCCAACCAAACATATTATTTAACACAGAATCATCAATATATCCGCTATTCAATACCCAATTGCTTGATGCTCCATCGACTGTAACACGAACTCTTGCCTGACCTGCCGCATTTGAGGCAATATTTTCTACTGTCCCGCCCTGTGCTTGGATATATTCTTTGAAATTTACTCTTGCCAACCCCCACGGGTCGAGAAATATAATTGGGTTGTTGCCGCAGTAGGTGTACCAATTCAGCCCATCCCGAATCGGGTCCTCGCTGCTGAACCTGCCGAGCCTTGGATTATATGTCCTTGCCCTCAAATAAATACTACCCGTTTCGCCGTCATAGTATTCACTTGCATATCTAAATGGGTTTGTGTCGTTTGGGTTTTGATTTAGTTCATTTCCAAATGCATCGTAGCGGTATGTCCGTGTGACTGCTCCGCTTGCGTCTGTCAGATGCATAACATCGCCGCGGGCATTGAATAGGTAGAATCCATGTTGGGTGCTTCTTACCAGATGACCATTCATGCCTCGCTCATAGCGGTTGATTACTCCGCCGCTTGCGTTGCGCTCTAAGACTAAGTGCATTCCATCCCAGACATGCTGGGTCATTGTTCCGTTTACGCTCTTCGAGTGCCGCAGACCATCTGCTCTGTAGGTATAAGCAGCAGTCATTCCGGGACTTGTGACGCTCGTTAGTCTGTTAAATGGATCATATCTGCGGGTCTCCGTCTGCCCGTCAGTAACGCTTGTTAGCTGATTGCCGTTGCGGTCATAAGTGTATGTGGAGATTTGCGGGTCGCTGCCTGTTCTATTGGTATTTAGCAGTCTGTTGTTCAGGTCGTATGTGTAGGTAATGGTGTAGTTCTCTATGCCGCTCACAACCATTGTGCTGCGGTTGCCTCTGGTATCGAAGGTGTATTCGTATGAGATTAGCACTGTACCTGCTCCGCCTGTAACGGCAAGCATTTCTACGCCGGATGACTCGATAATCATATCATCAAGCATCTCTTCTGTAAAGGCATTGCTCTCGATGTTCTCGTCAGCCGCATCTGCAACTGCAAACTCCGCCATAACGAATTCTCTGTCTGCCTGCCACTCTTCGGCTTCCACGCCTACTCTCTCACCATACTGCGCAATCATTTCGTTAAGCAGCGCATCTTCTCCATCCAAGCCAAGCGCGGCTTGTCTCATTGGCACAAGAGCTAGGTTACCGCAACTATAGCAGTGCAAATTGTTGCGAATCCAAAACAGACCGTCTCCACAATACGGGCAGCACATTTCAACGCATAATAACCTAGGCCAGCCATCTACCATTTCGGCATTACAAAACTTACATAAGTTCGTTGCTATATACACATTCGCAAATGCGAATAACCACGGCG
>Ga0209755_10000799_pt1 | contig 54569 bp, 50 predicted proteins | sample TergutCo191P1_FD_187301 | JGI IMG/M metagenome (GOLD analysis project Ga0209755, IMG submission 187301) | Cornitermes sp. P1 segment gut microbial communities from Petit-Saut dam, French Guiana - Co191P1 (SPAdes) (version 2) | ecosystem: Host-associated > Arthropoda: Insects > Digestive system...
CTGTGCATGAATGTTGCGCACATTATTAGGGCTTCTTTGCGACTTTTTTATCGAAAGTTATTTTCGTCTTTTTTTAGCGATTTTTTCATAATATCTTATTGTCGCTAGGTTTTACAGCAGACCCTATTATAGGTGGCGGGTATGTTTGAAAAAACAAAACAGGGTCAGATTTGGCAAGTTCCCTGGCCGCCATATTGTCAAGCGAAACATAGGTTCTACGTTCTTCCCTAGCCAAATGCCGGAGCATTGTGGTTTTGCCAACCTGCCTTGCTCCGGTCACCATTATGACCTTGAAAAAGTCATTCATCTTAAGGAACTTACGCTCCAAGTGGCGGTGTAAATATTTCATGCCCACCCTCCAAACTCATGATAATGTAAAGTCGACTTTACATTATCATGAGTTTGTGCGTTTCAAGATAACATCTCAGCCCCTACTATCCCTACCCTACAGGTATCCAAAGAGTAGCCGGACAGGGGCTGGTTTATCTACACCCCCCTGTTCGGCGGCTAATAGCTACTAAGCGTAAGCGACACTAATGTGCGGGTTCTCTGAGTGTATCTGATTAAAAACCTGCTGCCCTGCCCTTCGCTTTCATCAAACGAATACTCAAAAGCCCACCCAAGTGACGAAGCTAAAGGAATCTCCGCCTTTGCTTCAAGTTCCAGGCCTTCAGGGATAGTCAGCGAAATCACCCCGCGCGATTGAAGCCTTACGCCGAGGCGCATCGGCTCTTCCTTTAAACTCATATTCCCCGCATATGACCTGATTTCTTGCACTAGCCCCGCTCTGTATTCAGATATGTCCGCGGCAATGCCCGAAGCCTCCCCAATAGTGCTGCTCAGTACAGCGATATATATAATCGCAACAATAATAATCGCAAAAAATGCAAAAGAGCGGTTGTGATTATTTTCCGATATCCACGTATCCGCGAATATTGCACCTCTTGAGTTTACAACGATTCTGCGCACCATAATGGCGGTGGTAATAATTACTGCAATCCATACTATGCCTGCTGCACCAACCGCCACCGAAACCGAGAGGGCACCGTAGTACCCGCTCAGAAGATGCCTGAGCACACTATTGTAGGCATCCGACTGAGGGAGCACGACTTCGCCAACCAATCTTCCGATTCCAAAAGCAAAAAATCCCGAAGCTATTGCGATAAGAATTGCAAAACGCTGTACATTTTTTACTCTCCTTATGATTTTTTCGCTTTTTGATATGATTTTCAGCTCTACAACATCAAATTCATACCACAGCTCCGAACCTATCCACAAATCCCGTTGCTCCCTCAAAAAAGGGTCAATAAGGCTATTGCGGATGCTTGGCGGAATTTGTGTGTGCATTGCAATGAAGTCAAGAAATGCCCAAGTGAAATATTCGCTGGTCTTTAATTTCTCCACTGCAGTATCTTGGAGCAATATTTCCCATTTTTCGAACTTCCCTCTATCTGCCGATTTATACAAATCAGTGAGCCGCGCAATTACGCTCTCAGATAGCTGCTTTTCTTCTTCAAAACGCATTTCGGACTCTTCTTCAACAACTGAAAAGTCAAAATGTGCAGAGCTATCCCGGTTTGAAGGCGCATCTGCATTTTTGAGGCTGTCCGTATTTTTGAGGCCGCCTGCACTTTTATCTTCAACACCTGAAAAGTCAAAACGTCCCGAAACTTCCCTGCTTGAAGATACCTCTGTATTTTTGAGGCTGTCTGCATGTTCATTATTAGCCGTATCCCCCGGCCTCTGTGAGGCCATTTGCACAGCCGCCTTATATGCAGAGCGCAAGCGCATGAACCCCTCAGGGTCGTCCTCCGGGTGATGTATTTTAACCTTTTCCGAATATGCCGCACGGATTGCCTCTATATCCGAGCCTGGCTCAATCCCTAAAATCCCCCAAATGTCCATCTACTTCTGCGGCTCCTCCCAATCCGTCTGCCCGTCAAGCTCCCCATCGGGAGATTGCCCGTAAAACAAAAGATTTTCTGAATAATCGTCCAGCATGGCAAAATAACGTTGAATGCTATCGCGCATCATCGCAAATTCGGCAGGCTTTATATTGCTATCATTAATTGCCGCTTCAAGATAAATAAGCCGCTGCATAATCTCGGATTTGATTATCCCGCTAAACTCTTCATAAAGCCGCTTTCCGTGCGCTATCAGAAGATTATTCTCTTCATTATCGCGTGAAGCTGCCTTAACCTTTGCCAGCTTCTCAAGCTGACTGTCAATCTCAGCCTTGCTCAGCCTACTATTTCCCACAATTAGCTTCCGGGCCCTCTCTCCCGTCTGCTCACAAAAAGCCTCAACCTCCAAAATCCCATTTATGTCATAAGTGAAACGGACTAAAACCGACGGCCCATGTGCAGGCATCGGCGGGACAGGCATCGTACATTCCCCGAGAAATAAGTTATCGGCAGTTTCAAAGGCTTCCCCTTGGTATATCTTAAAACATATTTCACTTTGATTATCACACACGGTTGTGTAAGGCCGCTCAATACTTATAGGCAATGACGAATTGCGCGGTATAACAGCATCAAATATACCTGTTCTATTACCCACGTCTACCTCAACACCGAGCGAAAATGGGCATATGTCAGTCATTACAGTATCCTTTACATCTTCGCTGCGGGCCTTTATCCCCGCCACAGTGCCCAGCCCGGCAGCCACAGCGCAGTCAGGGTCAATATCCGATAATACAGGCCTGCCCGTAAGGTGCTTTAGGTACTCAGAAACAATCGGCATCCGCGATGAACCGCCAACCAGAATGATGTTATCAACCATAGGTATGCTCAGCCCTGCATTTAGAAGAACATTTTTTAACAGCTTATTAAATTTCATCAAAACTGGTGAGCATATCTGCGTGAGTTTTTCATTATCAATTAGCATGGTATATTCTTCTTCACGGTGCCTATACACCATAAATACTGTCTGCCTGTCGGTAAGCGAGATTTTACATGCTTCGGCATTTTTGAGCAAAATACCATGCTGGCTTTCTGAAATCTGGCCTTCAAGAATAGAATGCTCTTTGAAAAATTCTGACACGACCGCTTCATCAATAGTGCTGCCGCCAAGATTATTGTCCCCCGACACCGCCAATATATCAACGATGTTATCAAACACTTCAATCACCGAGATATCAAGCGTACCTCCGCCAAAGTCAAAGACAAGGTTCTTGCCGTCAGACATGCCTTGCCTGTGATACGCCAAGGCCGCAGCCGATGGCTCATTTATAATGCGCTCCACCCTAAGGCCTGCAATTTGCCCGGATGTTTTAGTTGCAGAGCGCTGTATGTCATTAAAATATGCCGGAACACTTATTATAGCTTCTGTAACCTTTTGCCCTAAATAAAGTTCTGCATCGTCTTTGAGCTGCCGCAAAACAAGCGCAGATAAATCTTCAGGCAGAAAACTTTTATCTCCCAGTTTATATACCTTCTTAGTTCCCATAAACCGCTTAAACAGCGAAGCCGTTTTGTCAGGATGCGAAATGAGGCGTTGCTTTGCAGTTTCCCCGACAATAATTTCTCCCTCATCATTGACACTGACAACTGAGGGGGTCAGGTATTTTCCAAATGAGTTCGGAATCAAAACGCTTTGCCCGTCTTGCCATGCTGCAACAAGGCTGTTTGTCGTACCCAAGTCTATTCCTATTATTGCCATAATGTATTTTCTTCCCTTACTGTATAGCCGCTTTCCCCTTAATTACAAATTTCCAATAATTTCCATATATTTCTTCGTGGCAAGCTCACTGGGCTTGCCCTTTTTACAAAATTCCATCTTATTCACCTTTTTTCTTCCCCATAAGAAATGTCAGCAAAATAAACACAGGAACCGCCGCCAAGCAAGTTAGAATAGTCGTCCATATGCCGTAGGAGCTAAGCGGGGCTACGCCACCGACCATGTACAGCATAATCGCGCCGCCTGTGAAGCCCACAATCATGGTGATAATAAGAGCTATCCGGATCGCATTGAGCGGACGGCTGAGCTTATAAAGCATCAGAAATCCGACAAAGGCTATTATTATAAGCGCCATTGTCGAAATCTCTGCATCAGGCATCCCCCGGGAAGCCCCGACAAGCGCCAGCCCCACCCATGCTGCAAAGCTAGTAAGCCCTGCGGGGAGCGCATTTCTCAAAACATTTACAATAAACTTGCCCCTGACGATATTCTTGTTCGGCTCCATCGCCAGTATAAAGGAAGGGATTCCTATGAGCATTACATTAAAAAGGGTAAACTCCGACGGTGCCAGCGGAAACGTAAATTGCAAGCCAATGGTCATTATTGCCGCAAACAAAAACGAGAAAACATTCTTGGTAATAAACAAAGCCGCACTGCGCTCAATATTGTTTATGACGCGCCGCCCCTCTAATACTACAGCGGGCATAGCTGAGAAGTCTGAGTCCAGAAGCACTATGTCTGAAACTTGGCTCGCCACCTCACTGCCTGAGGCCATAGCTATGCTACAGTTGGCATCCTTTAATGCCAGAACATCGTTAACCCCGTCCCCTGTCATAGCCACGGTGTGACCTGCGGACTTCAGCGCCCTTACCAGTTTGCGCTTTTGCTCAGGGGTGACCCGGCCAAATACAACATATTCGCCCACGGCTCTCTTAATTTGCCTGTCTGTGGTAAGCCCTGTGGCATCAATGAATTTTTCAGCGCCCTCAATTCCCGCTTCTTTGGAAATCTGTGAAACTGTAACAGGGTTATCCCCTGAGATTACTATTATCTTCACACCTTGCTCCGCAAAAAACTTAAATGTCCCCGGAGCCTCCGGCCGAACCTTGTTCGACAGCAAAATCAGCGCTAGCGGCAGCACCTCGCCGGGGTCTAGCTTCTGGCTTATATCCCCGCCGTAGTGGGCAAACAGCAGCACACGGTATCCCTGCGCCGAATACTTTTCTATTTCCTCTTTATGACTTTCATACTTCGAGAGAAGAATTTTCTCAGGTGCGCCGAGCAAGTACGACTCATCCTCGTGAAATGATATGCCGCTGTACTTAGTCGCCGATGAAAACGGCTCATGCTTCGCAGCATATCTCGCCTGCGGCCCTGTGAAATACGCCTGGGCTGCCAACATTGTTTCATTGTCCGCAGGCATGCTCTGGGCATAGTCCGCCATGAGCATTTTTATATCATCTTCATTATATCTATCCTCGCAGAGCAGAACCGTGCCCTTGACCTCCATTTTCGTTTCTGTGATGGTGCCAGTCTTGTCCACGCAGAGAACATCCACCCTTGCAAGAGTTTCAATACAGTTTCGCTCCTGCACCAAGGTCTTGCGGCGGGCAAGCCGCAGCACACTCACCGTGAGAGCCATGGACACCAGCAGGTATAGTCCGTCAGGTATCATGCCCACAAGCGCACCAACAGTCGCCACAGTGGCTTCCTCAACTTCAATAAGCGGCTGCCGTAGCTGCTGGAAAAACATGGCTATGCCCACAGGTATTATCACTATGCCTATAACTTGAACCAGGCGCTTGAGCGAGGAAACCATGCCTGCTGAGGTGTTCTTTCCTTTAGTTTTTTTCGCTTCCAACGTAAGCTGAGCCACAAAAGAATCCCGGCCGACCTGGTGGAGCCGTGCGGCACACTCGCCGGAAACTATAAAACTGCCTGAAAGAAGCATATCCCCGGGCTGCTTAGTTATTTCATCGGACTCACCTGTTACAAGAGCCTCATTTACATGGCACTCGCCGCTCACGACAATCGCATCGGCATAAATCTGCTGCCCCGCAGCAAAAAGAGCTATGTCATCGAGCACCGCTTCGTCGGTGGCCACTGTAAGCTGCTTACCATCCCTTATAACCGTGGCGTGGGGAGCAGCAATAAACGACAGCTTCGCTAAAGCCCGCTTAGAGCGAAGCTCCTGAATGATGCCAATTGTAGTGTTTATAAGCACTATCGGCATAAACGTGAGATTCTGATAAGACCCCACCAGAACAATACATATCCCCAGTATCACAAGCACGAGGTTTAGATAGGTGAAAATATTGTCCTTAAAAATCTGCCCGACGGTCTTTTCAGCCGAATCGGGCTTTGTGTTGCCATATCCGTTATCCAGTCTTTCTTTAGCCTGCTGCATGGTAAGCCCGCGCTCTGCGGAAGCCTCCAGCCTAGGCAGCACCTTATGCAGGCGCACCGCCTGATGTTTCTGTGCCAGCGTGAACCAACACCTTTCCTCGCAAACCATGCTTGCTTATTTTTTATACAAAAGAATTGCAGTTAGTATACCAAAAATATTTCCACAACACAATAAACTATTACGCTCTAAGCCAAATTCCCGCTATGGTACATAACTGCCGCCAGCACCGCTACCGGTGCGGTTTCACATCTCAAAATCCTTTTTCCCAGCGTCACAATGCTAAACCCGCCTGCCACAGCCCTCTCTACCTCGTGAGGCTCAAAACCGCCCTCAGGCCCTGTGATAACCGCAATTGATTTGACACCGTCCCCACTTTGCTCAAGGGCATCCTTCAAACTAAGTTGCCTCTCACTCTCGTAAGGAAACAGCTTCAAATCTGCAGCAGCCCCCTGCCGCAGAGCTTCCTCAAACGAACTGAACACCTGCACGCCTGGCACAATCCCCCTGCCACACTGCTTTGCAGTTTCGAGAGCTATTTTTTGCAGCCTTACAGCCTTCTTATCCATATCCTTGGGCACAGAAATACACCTTTCCGATGGGAAAAGTATTATTTCATAAGCACCCAGTTCTATTGATTTCTGAACCGCAAACTCAAGCCTCTCACCTTTGGCAAGGGCAATAAACATTGAGCATTTAACAGAAGGTTCCCCCTCAGACGGACGGCTCTCAATTATTTCAGCCACAGCCGCAGACATTTTTTCTTTCGGATTTGATTTTGCCCGCTGCCTTTCTTCATTTCTCCTGCGCCCCTTTGCGGGGCTTACTTGAGCTTTGCCATCAATCTCCCCAGTGCTCTCACGGTCTTCGCAGTTCCCACGGTTCTCACTGCTCTCGCAATTTTCGCGGTTCTCGCGCACCTCTCCAAGCCTGCAAATATAATCCGTGCCCACCCCATCGCACACAACAAAGCGCTCATCAGGGCGCAGCCTTAACGAACGCACATGCGCCGTATCCTCGGCACTAAGCAAAATCTCACCACCGGAAATATTTGAACAATCAGCAAAAAAACGTACCATAACACCCTCCGTGCCAAAATCAGCTCAATGATACCACGTTTGCAGCCGCAACGTCAATGCGCCCGACGGATAGAAAGCCGCAGCAAACCCAGGCACGGCACTAATTTCACGTCACAACTCCCAGGCCAGCCGGACAGGGGTGCTGCGCTGTGGGAAAGTGGGGCGGCCGCAGTCCTGGAACACAAGTTTAGCATGTATTCCAAGACTCTGCCAAACTAGACGTGACTGACGAAGGCCGCCCCGCTTTCCCACAGCGCAGCACCCCTGTCCGGCGGATAGTTTTAGATATGTGTAAACCGTAGCCCCGTCCCGCTAGGATATAACCTAATCTTCACCATAGGTAATGCTAACGCTGGGATCAAATTTTCTCCCCATCTGATGGCGGGCCTTTCTATTTTCAACGGTATCAAAAATAATCGAAAAATCATAGTCTGGCGGATATAGCTCCGCCGCCGGCACCTTGAGCTTAATCCGGTTATGTTTCATAACTTGCTTTACACCCTTTACCTGCACAACTACATCACCCAGTCCATCTGCCGGGCGGTATACAATGCCCGTTTCCCCTGTTTTAAGGACGGTTACGCTGTCGCCCATGCTAAATTTTTCTGAAAAGTCTGCTACTGCCTTTTTAGCCACCGAGCGTTCAAGAGTGCTTTTGGGGGCTTTCATAGCCGGCTGCCGAAGCAAATCACCGCTCATCTGACCGCCATAAACCTCATAATGCGCCCGCTCCAGAAGATGAGCCGCTGCGCAATATGCAGGGCACAACTCTCCCCGGACATCCCCATTTCCAGCTTATAGAGCGGACGGAGATTTTCGCGGTCAAACGCCATCCGCGCACTCTTCACACCACCCGACTGCTGGGCATAGGTTTTGACCTGAGCATAGTGCGTTGTAACAAGGAACATACAGCCCCGCTGCCTAAGCTCCTCAAGCACCGCTACAGCAATCCCCATCCCCTCGGCGGGATCTGTGCCGCTCCCCAGCTCATCCAATAACACAAGGCTATCACGGCTGGCCTTTTCCAGGACGCTGATTATATTCGTCATATGACCTGAAAATGTCGAAAGATTTTGGGAAATATTCTGGCTGTCCCCAATATCGCACCAGTAATTGTCTTGCATGGCAATATAGCTGCCCTCTTCACAGGGAATGTGCAGCCCGCACTGCGCCATCAGAGACAGCAGTCCTACTGTTTTCACTGCAACGGTTTTGCCACCTGTATTAGGCCCTGTGATAATTACGCCGCTTGTACCCTCATCCATCTCAAAATCCAAGGGAACACAAGAATCCGCAGCCAGCAGAGGGTGGCGGCCTTTCTTAATATTTAGCCTCCGCTCCTCTGCATCTTCCTCAAGACTCAGCGCAGTCAGCTCTAACCGAGATTTTGCTATAGCAGCCGGCTCCATGAAAACCGTAGAACCTTTCCCCGAAACCTCAACTACCGTCCCGCCAAACTGTGACTGAAATTTCCGCTGCACAGGCAGCACATGGCGGCCTTGCCTGATTGTAGTATATACATCCGAGAGATACTGCTTGCGGCTCTTTAGTATATGATTTAGCTTCTCCTTAATCTGGGACTCCACATGGTCTTTTTTACGGCGGATATTCCGCAGGCCCGGGCTGGCATCATCACACAGCCTGTTGTCCTTAATGCAAGATTCGATTTCAGCCTTCAAAGCAGCCAAATCCTCAATGCTATGACCATACAGGGCAACAGCTTCTTCCGCCGTCCTGCCCTTGGACAAATAAGCCGCCATACGCTTACAGGACTCAGCAAACCTAGCAACACTTTGAAGCTGTTCCGAAACTAGCATACCCCCGGCATCTGCCAGTGTAATAATTTCATCTAAACCATCCATGATAGGCAAGGGCGGTGTACCTACTACATCCAGCAAGTTTTTTGCAGAAGTCGTCTCTGCCATTTTACGCACACACATATCCTCGCTCAAATAAGGAGCCAGATCAGAAAGTGCATCCTTTGCATTTTGAGAAACAGCATGTTCTCTCAACTTATCTATAATAATATTAAATTCAAGTGCTAAATAATTGTTGTTCAATGTCTTAATCCTCCTTCAAAATATTTTTGTTCCTTTCGTAGCTTTCATAAATCAAATCCGTATAAACCAAAGTATTAAGGCAACAAAAAAAGCGCAGTTACCCACTGCGCTACAAAACAAACAAAAGAAAGTGCTAAATGAACACTCCTCCGCTCGTCATATAAGGCATCTGGGCACACAAAACAAGGCAGGGCATCCCTGCTGCTGTGACACAAATAGTCGCCTTACTGACGAACACTCACCAGTCATTCCACACTTTCTTAATAAAATCTAATACTCAAAATAACACAAGTTACCCAAATTGTCAAATTACAGCAAAGCTTTGGCGTAGCTTGCCTATCATGAGTGACGGCAAACTACGCCTTTATTTTGTTGACTACTTCCTACAACTAAAGTCTGTATAATGTCAAGTTATCAGATATCTCAACCTGTTATATTGATTCCAACATTTAACCACTGGTTATCGCTGCTGTCCTTGTGGCATTATCCCACCGCACTGTGCCTCCAAACGCCTCTGCTACAAACCTCAGCGGTGCAAGTGTTCTGCCAGCAACTATGACACCCACTTGGTCTATTGGCACTACAACACCATTTACCGTCGGAGATGTCGAACCAACAGTTAAAACAACCGTTGTATCCCCTTTCCTGGCAGTAGCTGTCTGGGTCTCCCCCCTCCACTCAACCTCTGCCCCCATCGCTTCAAATATTGCTCTCATGGGAAGCATAGTACGTCCGTTTATTATTTGTGGTGATACTTCAAAGGACAGTCTTTGGTTGTCTATGAGTACGGATATGTCATTGTTATTTGCTAATAATGGCGGTTGTTCTGTCATCGGTTGTTCAGTGGGTGCGTTTGACTCACCAACATAAGCCCCACTGGAATCAAAGATCATAAATGGCGTTAAAAAGTGATTTTCTTCCAGAGGCGTAGCGTGGCTGGTAAGAGAAAACCCATCTCCCAACCCCAATCTGGTGCCGTGTCCCCAAACCCAAACGCTACCATCACTTCTAATAGCTATCCTACTTTTTACCGATGTTGCCTGCCCTGCCGCTGCTATAACATCACGAATAGGATTAATCGGGTAATCTAAGTCTGAAAAGAAATCGGTGAGCTCTACCCCACTAGCGGTCTCTGGAGTCAACTCTGTTGTTCCTGGGTCTAACCGCTGAACAAAGCGTGTCCAGCTGGGATAAGAGCCCCATTCCAGCAAGTCACCATTTTCCATAATAATCATAGAGGTACGATTGCCTGCATAAATACCTACTGCGCCTGTCATAATCTGTCGAGGCGTTCTTTCCCAAAAGGATTCAGTTGTACTAATGTGAAATGGATTTTGTCCGTGCGAACCATCGGGGCCATCAATTTGATCATCATTCCATGTCCAAACACTGCCGTCTTTCCCTAACGCTAGCACATGAGAGTTGCTAGAAACATATGCAATATTATCCAGTAGGTGAGTTAACCTTTGGTGCGAATTTAATCTCCATAGACTATTATCACTGCGAATTGCATAAATATTCCTTGCTCCCCAATCGAAATCAGCTTTTATCACATCCTCCAAGACCCTTGTAGGGCTTGGATTGTGGTGAGCTCCCCATATCCAAAGTGCTCCGTCTTCAGTAATTGCCAAAGATGTATTGAATGATACGGTTATTGACACCGCTCTCACCGGCAGTGCCACTCTTATTGGCACTGCTGAGTCAACGTCACTGTTGAATGTTCCAGCTACATTTAAATTAGCAGCTCTCCCATTACCTAATTGTCCCTGGTTGTTGCCCCCCCACGCCCAAACTGTTCCGTCACTTGTAAGCGCAAGTGCATGCGACCACCCGGCAGCAACATCTGTCACATCTTGCATTACGGCAACTGGTCTAGACCTGATTTCTAACGCACCATCTCCGATGTGTGCTGCATTCATAGAACCGCCCCAAGCCCAGAGTGTGCCATCTTGCTGTACCGCAAAAGTTGCCGCACCACCAGCGTCCACAGCTACAATGGGGTTGTGAGTTTCTGCATATGCAGTATTTGTAAAAATTGCGCAAAGCACTGCAATTATTATAAAATTGAAAAGTTTCTTTATTATTGCTTTCCTCTTCATTTTCCCTCCTACTAACATAAGCGCACTTATTTTCACAGGACTGCCACGCTCAAAAGCCGTGTGAAAATAATTTATCATACATAGTCTATGACGTTATCGTAATCGTCCTAGTATCACTATTCCAATCAACGCTCACACCAAAGCTTTCTGCAACAAATCTGAGCGGTACAAGTGTTCTGCCGTTTAATACGGATGCCGGAACATCAATTGTAACAGTTTGCCCGCTAACTGTCGGAGATGTGCTTCCTATCGGCAATACCACTGTCGTATCACCCTTTGTTGCAGTAACGGTCTGTGTGGCTTCATTCCAGTTCACTTCTGCCCCAAGGGCTTCAAAAATTGCACGAAGTGGAACTAAGGTTCTGCCGTCCACTACCTGTGGTGGTACATCGAAGATTATCCGTGTGCCGTCTAATACGACATAAATGTCTGTCACAAGTTCGGATTCTGTGGTCGATGGTTGTCGTATGTCAGTAGCAAAACTATATATAGGAATAACCCTGTTAGACGGAAACCCTTGTCCCCATTCTATAGCACTTGCTATCGGAGAAAGACCAATAATCCTATGGAACTCAATTACTCCGCCTTGCCCGTCCAGCATTTCATCCAAATACATCCTAGTATTCGCCGGAATAGGCACAGATTCACCCGCCCATGTTAAGAACGTGTCAGTATTTACACTTATTGTAGCTCCCGGAAAAAAATATATACCAGGGCTCACCAACATCAGGTCCGATCCAAGCAGCACCATATCTGCAACATTGGTTAATGTGATTTCCCAGTGAAAATCTGATTCTTCCATTAAGGGACCAGCACTCACAAAAGAAAGGGTTATTTCGTCCACCATATTCTCTGCCCCGAATTCCCACTCATGTATATCTGTTGCCATCGCACTCGTCGTAAATCCTAATATCACCATACACAACATAAGGCTTATAAACTTCTTCATTTTCTATCTCCCTTGTACATAAATTTTACACAAAAAGACGACCACTTCCTGTAACACAGAAAGCAACCGTCTATAGTGACATAAAAATATTCGGTATCGAAAAAGCTACAGACAAAAAAATTGCACAGTCTAGGCTACGCTTGCTTGCTTGCTTGCTTGCTTGCTTGCTTGCTTGCTTGCTTGCTTGCTTGCTTGCTTGCTTGCTTGCTTGCTTGCTTGCTTGCTTGCTTGCTTGCTAAAGATTGTGGCACTACCTTGCAACATTTTCAAGCCCTTCCTTGCAAATTTATAATGGAGAAATTGTAGCACAGGCAAGGTATTATTGTCAATATGAATTTGTCTTAGCGTTTACTAAAGGTTGCAAAATTCCAAATTTTGCGCAGTAACTATTACGCCTATCAAAATACTTCTGCGAAGCGTTATAGGAAAGGCAAGGGCGGCCTCTTGACCTCCTTGCCTGTAGTGCTCATACAGTTTTGCGCTACCCACCCTTCTGACAGGCAACCATCTCTCACAAGAAGCGTTTTCCAAATCCGAGGTGGAAAATAAAAATCCCGCACGCTGCCTTGCATCTGCACACGACAGCCCGCCCCAGCCGCAGGCCGTGGCGGTGCGCTCCGGCGGAATGTGACATGGCCGCAGTCTTGGAACACAAGCATCATCCAAGACACCAAATCTACGCCAATGTAGACGTGACTGACGAAGGCCATGGCGCATTTCGCCGGAGCGCACCGCTGCGGCCTGCGGCTGAGGCGGGCGGATGGTTTAATCACAGCTGGTTTAGCAGATTAAATTGCGTCCCAGCTTAACTAAGGCCTCCACTCACGCAGAGTAACCTCAACCGTAACCTCCTGCCCCCCGCGCACAACAGCCACCTCTATAACATCATCCGGGCTTCTATTTCTAAGAGCCGCATTAAATCCCATTTTATTTGTCAAAGCCCTGTTGTCAATTGCAACAATCCTATCCCCGCGGAGCAACCCCTCATACTCCGACGCCAGAATGTATAAACCAGGCTGTGAAACCCCATGCCTGCGGGCCATATCATTGGTAAGAATATCTAAAAGCTCAAGCCCGGCATCCGCCCTGCCCCTTACAAAACCATAAGTAAGCAAATCAAGAGCCACCTGCATAACCGTATTGGAAGGAATTGCAAAACCTAACCCCTCAATATCGACGCCCCCTGACTTTGCAACGACGACCCCGATAAGCTCCGCCTCCATATTAAACAGGCCCCCGCCTGAATTGCCGGGATTTACTGCCGCATCAGTTTGAAGCAGCGTCATTATCTCTCCATCCAAAACTATATCCCTGTCGAGAGCCGAAATTATGCCGCTTGTAACCGTACCGCCCAGCTGCCCCAAAGGATTTCCTACAGCCATCGCACTATCGCCCACAGCCAAAGACTCGGAATCACCAAACGACACAGGAGTTAGCTCAGCCGCATCAATCCTTATTACGGCTGTATCCGTCCTCACATCAGTGCCTAAAAGCTCCGCATCAAACTCGCGCCCGTCAGCCAGCCGCACTGTGATAGCCGCCGCACCGCTTATGACATGATCATTTGTAATAATCAGCCCATTTTCACTTATTATTACACCGCTGCCCGCACCCTCTGTAATGCGCTGCACGCCCCACACACCGGTAGTAACGCGCTCTGTCTGTATCTCCACCACAGAATCCCTAACAGCTGCGGCAACCTCTGCGGTTGTCATCTGCTGCCCTAAAAGGGCATTTATGACAGAAGGTGAAAGCGGTTCCTCACCGTCAAGTGACTCCTCATCACTCATAATCTCTGCACCGGTCACCTGCACATCTTCCGCTGTATCCACGCTCTCGGGCTCCGGCATCTCTTCCCTCAGCAGATACTGCATCTCCTCTGGGGCAGGCTCTAAAGCCACAGTTCCGGGCATCAAAGTCCCCGCAAACATTCCACCCGCAAATCCCGCACCCGCGGCAAAAATAAAGCACATAACAAACAGCAGCACCAGCTTGGCATTGCCCCGCCGCGGCCGCTTCCTCACAGGCCTCGGCTCTGTGCGCACCTCTGCCATCATCTCAGGACGCTTCTGAATTGATACTTCAATCATTTGACTGCTCTGCTCTACAGGCCTTTGAAGTAAGCTCTCAAAATCACTATTCTCGTACATAGGCACCTCACTAAATAGCGGTAAAACCAATATTTCCCCGCTTCATTACTCTAATAATAGCAGTATAATGTATCAAAATTGAAAAATAAACCCCGTTTTGGCAAATTTTAGTTTTTCTGTGCACTTTTGAGAAGGCTTGCATATTTTCTTAGAAATTTCTACGCTTTATTCATCTATATATGAATATTTCATGGCCTGTACCGCCACTTCCAAACCGCCATGATTCAAAAAAATCCCATTTTACAGGGCTTTTGCACATTTTCCACATAGTTGTCCACATTGATTTCATAGCCCTAACATCTAAGAAATATTCAGCCGTCAAGTCAGCAGTCAAACCAGCCGTCAAGTTTTGTTGCTTTTAGACGCTCTTAGGTGTAAAATAGTTTAAAACATTTGAAAGAGGTGTAGAGTTGCAAGAGAGCAAAAATCCGAATTATCTCAAAGGCGCGGCAATTCTTATGGTAGCGTCCATGTTCGTGAAGTTCGCCAGTGCCGCCTACAAGATTCCTCTGTTTAATATTATAGACGATGTAGGGCGCGGAGCCTTCCAGGTCACATATAATGTGTTTACGCTAATTCTGACCATTTCCACAGCAGGCATACCCACAGCTCTCTCCCGGCTCATTGCCTCTGCAAATGCACAAGGCGACAAAACCCTCGTCAACCGTTATTTCTCAGTGGCTATGCCGTCATTTATATTGATTGGCCTTTTCGCCATGTTAATAATGTTCTTTTTTGCCGACGCCCTTGCAGGGCTCATGCACAACCCCCTGGCCGCATACGGCATCCGGGTCTTGTCGCCTGCGGTGTTTTTTGCGTGCATTATATCCGTCTACCGTGGCTATGCCCAGGGGCACGAAAACATGACACCCACAGCAATTTCCCAGTTTGTTGAAGTAATATTCAAGGTCGCGCTGGGCATCGCTGTGGCGCTTTGGCTCTCACGCCTAAACTATCCTATGTACATAGTATCCGCGGGCGCAATAGTGGGCGTAACCGTCGGCCTTGGGCTGGCCGTCCCACTGCTGGCCTGGCACAAGAGGAAGATGACCCGTCTGGCCGCCGCTGTGGAAGCTAAAAGCACCAGTGTACCAAAGGCGGGAAGTATTTTCTCACAGATAATGAAGGTTAGCGTCCCTATTACGCTTACCATGGCTTTTCTATCCGTCAATGTGGTCATCAGCAACAGCATAGTTTTAGGCAGGCTGCAATCAGTCTTAGGGCTCAGCGTGTATGAAGCGAGTGCCCAGTACGGCATGGTTGCGCTGGGCATGACCATCACCAACCTCTCCTATGCGCTCATCGTTCCGATTACAGTAAGCACCGTTCCTGCAATAGCTGCCGCAATAGCCAAGAACCGCAGGGATGAGGCAGGGGTAATTATGCAGTCCTCCCTCAAAATCGTAAACTTGGTCGCCATGCCCGCCGCTGCCGGCATAATGGCTCTTGCAGCGCCGCTCCTCCTAACCCTGTTTGGCTATGATGTGCCTGTCGCCACCATGAGCCTGACAATATTGGGTGCCGCCTCATTTTTTGTCAACCTACAGTATATAACAACTGCAATCCTTCAAGCCAACGGTTTTGAGCGCAGCACTCTTATAACATTCCCCATAGGCATTTTGGCAAGCATTTTGGCAGCGTTTGTACTCTCTGTAAATCCGGACATAGGGGTTTTAGCCACGCCCATAGGGATGCTGGCCTGCTCAATAGTGATATCCATGCTCAATATCGCATTCATCGTCGCCAAGGTCAAAAACAGGCCCAAATTCAGCAAAGTGTTTATCAGGCCGCTCCTTTGTTCAGTCGTGATGTCAGGTGCTGCCTTGGGCCTCTATACGCTCCTTTATAGCTTTGCATCACAGCTATTCGGAACCGGCCGGATCGCTGTAGCTTTTTTCCTCGTGGTGTCTGTGTTAACCGGCATCGCAGTCTATGGGGCGCTTGTAATAATGACGCGCACAATAACAACAGAGGACATGAAGCTCGTACCTAAAGGCGGTAAGCTGTCGAAAATTTTCCGCATAAGGACTGCCGGCTAGTCCGGAAACCCAAGAGTTCCCGAAGTAAAAAAGCGTCAAAATGCCCCAAATGTTAAAAAAATATTGATTTTATCGGCATTTTCGGCAAAAAAAATGCAAAACCGTCTTGCAGAAAGGGCAAAAGTATGGTAGATTTTGAAGACCAACCTAAGTACGGCATCAATGACCTTAGAAAACTCATGGCACTGCTACGCGGTCCGGAGGGCTGTCCGTGGGACAGGGAGCAAACCCACGAGAGCATAAGACGCAATCTTATTGAAGAGGCTTATGAGGCAGCAGAGGCTATTGATTCGGGCAGCATTGATCACTTAGTAGAAGAATTGGGCGATGTTCTAATGCAGGTCGTCTTTCATGCAGACATAGCGCAGGCTGCGGGTCACTTTGACCTCGACGATGTGGCAGACGGGACATGCAGGAAACTTCTGCGCCGCCATCCACACGTGTTTGGCGGTGTAAGTGCAAAAGATGGCAGTGAATCGTTGACATTCTGGGAAGATGTGAAGCGCAAAGAAAAAAATCACGAAACGGTTGCAGAGTCCATGCTCAGCGTGGCAGGAAGCCTTCCTGCGTTACTACGTGCTGAGAAAATTCAAAAAAAAGCTGCGAAGGTAGGTTTTGACTGGCCGGAGTATTCCGGCGCTATTAATGCCCTGCACGAAGAAACAAGAGAGCTTGAAGAGGCGGTCAAAAACCGGAGCGATATTGAAGGCGAGCTGGGCGACATACTGTTTTCTGCCGTGAACGTGGCAAGATTCTTTGAGATAGATCCCGAACAGGCGCTTGAAAAAACCACCCGCAAATTCATAGCAAGATTTTCAAAACTTGAAAAACGCGCACAAGATGGAGGTAAGTTTCTAAAAGATATGACTCTTGAGGAAATGGAAGACATCTATCAGCAGGTGAAATTAGAGAAGTAATCAAACAGATCTTCTTTAATATATAATTTTTATAAGTTAAATTCAGGAGGACGCATAATGAACAAGACAGAACTCATCAATGCCATCGCAACAAATTCAGGATTGTCGAAAAAGGACAGCGAGAAGGCCTTGACAGCAACAATCGACGCAATAACAGCAGCGCTTGTCGCCGGCGACAAAGTCCAACTTGTAGGCTTTGGTATTTTTGACGTGAAAGACCGCGCAGCCCGCACAGGCCGCAACCCTAAGACAAAAGAACCCATCCAAATTCCTGCAACAAGAACTCCGCAATTCAAAGCAGGCAAAGCTCTAAAGGATGCAGTAGCGAAATAGTTTTTTACTAAATTTACTGATTAAAACATGCGGACGCGCTGTAGTGCGCCCCTACATACATTTCCTCAGCATGTAGGGGCGGCCAATGGCCGTCCGTTCGTTTAGGAGAAAGACGTGCGGTTAGATAAATTCTTAAAGGTTTCAAGGCTCATTAAGCGGCGCACCGTGGCTAATGAGGCTTGCGACAGCGAACGAATCAGTGTCAACGGACGCCCTGCAAAAGCCTCTTACTCTGTAAAGGTGGGCGACATAATAGAAATACGTTTTGGGCAGAAAACCTTGAGGGTTGAAGTCCAGAGTATTTCTGAGCACGCCTCGAAGGCGGATGCACCGGCTATGTACAAAGAGGTGCTATAGCTCATACACCTCGTATAGCCCCGTCACGGGGTTTCGTTTTTCGCTGTCCACATATAGCCCCTTACCTGAGAGCAGCACAGTGGCCTCATCGCGCCGGATTTTCCGGCCTAGGTTTTTCTCTGCAACTTTTATAAGCCCGCTGCGCCCGGCTTCCGTGTTTCTAAGTATGGCAGGCATGTTTTTCCCCTTTACCATGCCCATCCAGTCATAGGCCATATGGTCAAGCAAGGTGCTGTGCTCCACACCGCTAAGCTCTGCGCAAACCTCAATGATCTGCCCTGCATAAGCTGGCAGGTCAGTTCCGTGATTCGGTGCAGCTATGCCGATTTTGTGGTACAGCTCAAAAGGTTTAAGTCCGCTTGAGCGCAAAACATACTCAAGCGATGTTAGAAAGCGGCTCTTGTTGTAGGTATGCTGCAAGGCGTTTTCCGCCTGTTTGAGAACTTCAATATCCTGCGGGCTAAGCCAGGGTGAGCGCCGGATCTCATAAGGCGGCTCTTGGCTATATTCGATTCCCAGCTCATGTGCCCGGCTGCGCAACTTGCTCCCGTGCAGGAGCTTTAGAAAACCGAGCTGTAACGTGTGCGCTTTTAATGCGTATGCACGCTCAAAACTGTTTCTAAACTCCTTCAAAGTTTCATACGGCAGCCCCGCAATCAAGTCCACATGCATGTGGATGTTCCCCCCGCTCATAAGCACACTTACATTCCGCTCCACGGCGCTTAAATCAGTCTGTCTGGAAGATGCCTCTAAGGTGGGGCCGAAGAAGCTCTGTAGCCCAGCTTCAAACTGTATGCGCCCGGGAGCCGCTGTTTTAAGCAGATTTAACGTTTTCTCATCAAACAGGTCTGCCGCCACCTCGAAGTGAAAGCAGCACTCCGTGCCGAGCGAGATTACATACTCAAATATCTCATATGCCCGCTCCCTGTGGCAGTTAAACGTCCTGTCAACCAGTTTTATAGTCCGGGCACCTGACTTAGAGAGCTTTGTTAGCTGCTCCTTAACCATCTCCATAGGAAAAAAGCGCACCGAGGTGTCCGCCGACAGGCAAAATGCACAGCTAAACGGACAGCCCCGCGAGGTTTCAATATAGGCGAGCCTGCCTTCCAAAGCCCTTATGTATTCATCACCGGGAAAACACGGAACCGGATGCCGGGGCTCATAGCTTCCATCATGCCTATCACTCCCGTAAGGCTCATAATCGCCATCCCGCCCGTCAAGCCACGCAGGAACCTCATATTCCCCATCACCCGTCAGCACATGCTCTGCCCCTCGCGAAAGCCAGAACTGAGCATTGTAAGCTGCCTCAGGGCCACCCATGATTATCCGCACGCCCGGAAGCCTCTCTTTAATTAGCGCCATTAGCTCAGGCAGCTTACCCGCATTCCAGATGTATGTTGAAATACCCACAACATCAGGCATATGCGCTGCAATCCGCTCAGTTATTTCCTCATTTGAGTGGTGAATCGTCGCTTCAACTATGCTGACCTCATGCGTTTTTTGGGCATATTCCCTCACCCCTGAAGCGATAACCCACGCCGCCAGGGATGAATGGACATATTTTGCATTTATTGCTAAAATTGTTAATCTACTCATATCTTCATTTCTTTTCATTAGATAGTGTGTTTTTCTTTCCGCTACCTTTTATTATCTCACACTAAATTTCAATTGCAAGATATTCCAAAAAACGAAAACTAACGAAAACTAACGAAAACAAACACTTGAAAGGATGGTTTTCTATGAAAAGCAGCACAGAACTGATTATCGGATATTTGGAGAAAAACCCATTTATGTCAAAGGCTGTTACCGCTGCATTACTAACCTTCACAGCATATGGTGTCTACTTTCTTGGCTCAGCATTCGGCACTGCTATAGGCCATTTCATGAATTTTATGGGCTTATAATTGAAAAACGGAGGCGGCGAAAAATGCACTACATCGACCTGCACTGCGACACAATCATGCAATGCTATTTTGACAATAAAAGCCTTAGGGAAAATGACCTTAACATCGACTTAACCCGCTCAAAAGAAGCGGGTCTTATGGCTCAGTGTATGGCTATTTTCATACCAACTAACGACTCAGCCGCACATTACAAAGTAACACAGACCCCTGGTGATTATTTTGAGAGCTGCCTTGCAAAATACAAGAGAGAACTGAGCCTAAACGCAGATCTAATTGCCCCCGCTTTGCTCCCGCAAGATATTGAGAGAAATTTCGCCGAGGGCAAAATGTCCTCAATCCTCACGGTTGAAGACGGCGTAATTATAGACGGCAAGCTCGCTCGCCTAGATGAGCTTTACGGCCTGGGCGTAAGGCTCATCACACTTACGTGGAACTATGAAAACTGCATAGGCTTTCCTCAAAGCCCAGACCCCGGCCTCATGGCGCTAGGACTCAAGCCGTTCGGCATTGAAGCTATCCGAAGGATGAATGAGCTCGGGATCATAGTGGATGTTTCCCATCTATCGGAGGGCGGCTTTCACGATGTTGCAAAACATGTTACAAAGCCCTTCATTGCAAGCCACTCATGCTGCCGCACATTTTGCGGTGCCACCAGAAACCTTACCGATAGCCAGCTTAGCATCTTAGGAGATCGCGGTGGCGTGTGCGGCATCAATTTCGCCCCATATTTTCTTGTCAAAGACTCAATGCACACAACCATCGAAAGCATTGTTTCGCACATGAGGCACATCCGCACCAAAGCGGGCCTTGAAGCCGTGGCCTTCGGCTCTGACTTTGACGGTTTTTCAGGTGAGGCCGAATTCGGCGGCTGCGAAGGTATGCCTAAGATAATTGAGGCTCTGTCAAATTTCTTTAGCCCCAGAGAGCTTGAGATGATTTGCTACAAAAATGCCCTGCGGGTGTTTAAGGATAATTTTTAGTAGCAATAAAATATTTTAAAGACAGGCACCAGTGCCGCAAGTTCCTCATAAAGCATCTGCGTTCTTTCGCTCTCACGGAAACTTATGAAGATATCGTTGCCCAGCACCAGTTCTATGTGGATGGTGGGTGCAGAATCGGGCCTGACAAACAAAAGCCCTGCCCTGAAATGTCCGCGCCAGGCTCCGCCATTGTAGCCATTTGTCCGCATCCCTGCGCCGATTTCCCTCATACTCTGATTTAGTAATGTCACATCAGCAATATTCTCAAGGGCAACACTTGTGCCGTACATGGCGCTTATACTCATGCTTCTATCGCTAATGGTTACAACAGGCTCCCTTTCGCCTATTAGGAACAGCGCCCCCACACCGATAACCGTCACAGCCAAAATCCCTGCACATACACAGAGCATCAGCTTTGTGCCCTTTGAAAAAGGCTTTACCCCTTCGGCCACTTCGATGTTTTCGTTTATTGATTTTAGATGCGAAATGAATCCCGCCTCATCTTTCGGCGAAATGAGAACATTGTCGGAAGCATTTCCTTTTTTATACCTATAAGAGATTTCTAACCTTCGGAGTGACGGCGCAGGCGAGCTAATGGGGTTGCGGGAATTTGCTATGGCCGTGATGCGCATAACATCAATCGAAGGATATTTAATCAGCCCTGAGCGTATGAGAAGCTCATTATCTTCAACCAAGTAATACGATTTTGTCCAAACGGGAATTATAAGCAGCGCATTTAACGGCGTAAACACCACAGCGGTAATAATTGCTGCGATATTTCCTGTAAATGCCGCCGCAATTGCCCAAATATTCGCAACAACAAATCCCGCAAATATAATATGCAGCCACCAGTCAATTTTCGCCTTAAACTTCATAAGTTCCACATCCCTTCCATTTAGTAATCAGGTCTTCTGGGTAGCTCAATAAGCTGAAATCAGTTTAACAAACTTTAAGTATCCCCACAACACAAAAGTGCTGAATCATACAAATTCAGCACTAAACTGTCATATTTATCTTACTACCGCATCAGAATCTCCATTGCCCCAATTGCGCATCTGATGGCCCGCTCGTTATCTAGCCACTGAGTCTGGGCTATTCCCGCTTTGTGAAGCTCAGGGTTCCACACGGCGGTGAGCACGCAGCCCACGCGCACACGGCGTACCATGCCCACGGTGTACAGAGCTGCAGCTTCCATTTCAGAGGCTAGGCAGCCTGCTTTTATGTAGGCATCCCAATTACTTTTCAGCATCTCCGAAACCGGCATGCTATCCGGCTCCGTCTGTCCGTAGAAGTTATCCTTGCAGTGGGTGACTCCTGTGTGATAGCGCAGGCCGGCTTTTTTTGCGGCCTCCTGAAGGGCCGTTATTACCGTCACATCTGCACAGGCAGGGTAGCCTGAGGGCAGGTATTCGTAGCTAGTACCCTCGGAGCGGATGGATGCCTGTGAAATCACAACATCGCCCGGCAGCACATCATGCTGCATGCCCCCGCAGGTGCCCACTCTTATGAATGTATGGACACCGCATTTTATAAGCTCCTCAATGCCGATTGCAGCCGAGGGGCCGCCTATTCCCGTGGACATGACACAGACCTTCTTGCCCAAGAGCTCGCCTGTGTAGGTTTTGTATTCCCTCTTTTCCGTGACGAAAACAGGGTTTTGCAGGTGCTTTGCAATTTCCTCAGTGCGCCCGGGGTCGCCCGGAAGTATCGCATACTCCCCAACCTGCCCAGGCAGCAGGTCTATGTGGTATTGTTTATGCTCCTTATTTGCGCCAAGCGCCATATTCTCAGACATATCCGCGACCATCCTTTCAGGCCTTAGGCTATTCCCACTGCTTCCATATCTCAGGGCAGTAGCCAACTGTGGCTTTTTTGCCATTTCTCACTACCGGAGTTTTGATTAGGTCAGGGTTTTCAAATAATTTTTCTTCCTTGTCTGCATCGTATGCAAGATACGCCAGTATTTCGGCGCCCTGCGCACTCTCATCTATCATGTTTTGCAATCCAACTGCCTGCTTCACGCTGGTAAATTCCCCCCGGCTCATGCCGAACGAAACTAGGTCAATCCGCTGATATTTAACCCGGCGCTCTTTGAAATAGCGCTCGGCTTTTTTAGTGTCAAAGCATTTGGATTTTCCAAAAATCTGAATGTTCACGTCTTGGTACTCCCTCGCATTGTCACCCATAGCCTCACTTAGGCGGGCTACGCAGCCTCTGCTGCTTTCCGGCATCTCCGCTAAAGCGGCCTGCCGCCCGCTACGCCGGTTTTTGGGTTAGATTTCCGTCACCATGGGCAAAATCATGGGGTTGCGCTTTGTTTTTTTGTACAGGTGCTCAGATAGTGAGCGTTTTATCTGACCTTTGAGAGCTGCCCAGTCCGACATGTTTTCGGCTATGTATTCGTCCACCACAGTCGTGACGACATCTTTGAGTTCGCGCATTAGCTCTTCTGATTCTTTGACGTAAATAAATCCTCTCGTGAGTATGTCAGGCGGTGAAACCAGAGATCCATCCTCGCTTGACAAGTTTACAATTACAACTATCATCCCGTCAGAGGCCAGGTGCTTTCTGTCGCGCAGGACAACTGAACCTACATCCCCGACACCAGTGCCGTCCACCAAGACCTTGCCTGATGGTACGGTGCCGTTTTTGGATATGCTTTTGCCTGAAATTTCAATTACTTTGCCAATATCAGGTATGACTATATTTTTGGGCACTATACCCATCTGCTCTGCAAGCCTTGCGTGGGTGCAAAGATGCCTGTGCTCTCCGTGGACGGGGATGAAAAACTTGGGCTTGGTCAGGGCTATAATCATTTTCAGCTCTTCCTGATAGGCGTGGCCTGAAACGTGGAGGTCTGAAATTCTGTCGTACATAACCTCAGCTCCGCGCCTAAACAGCTCGTCGATTACACGGCTTACCATGCGCTCATTTCCAGGGACGGCTGATGAGGAAATAATCACCCTGTCACCGGCTTTGATTTCAATTTGCCTATGCCCTGCAAAGGCCATCCTGTAAAGGGCACTCATGGGCTCACCCTGGCTGCCTGTGGTTATTATTACAACTTTCTCAGGCGGGAGGTTCTTGATTTGATTAAGCTCCATCAGGAGACCTTCCGGTATTTTTATACATTCAAGTTCCGTGGACACCCTCATTGCATTTTCCATACTTCTGCCTGTCACCGCTACACGCCTGCCATATTTCGCGGCGCAGTCTATTACCTGTTGTACACGGTGGACATTGGATGCAAATGTGGTGACTATTATACGCGAGGTGCAGCCGTCAAACAGCTCATCCAGCCGCTCCCCTACATTTCGCTCGGAGTGGGAGTAGCCCTGCCTCTCAACATTAGTAGAGTCGGAAAGCAGCGCCAGCACTCCTTTGTTGCCCAGCTCACCGAAGCGGGCAATGTTTATCATCCCGCCCGAAACCGGAGTCGTGTCTATTTTGAAGTCACTTGTGTGGATAACCATACCCACAGGTGTCTTAATCGCCAGCGATACGGTGTCAGGTATGCTGTGATTTACGTGGATAAACTCCACTTTGAAACAGCCGAGCTGCATTGTTTCGCCCGCTTTTTTCACTATAATTTCGGTTTTGTCCAAAAGCCCGTGCTCCTGGAGCTTGATTTCAATTAGCCCTGCTGTAAGGGGCGTGGCATAGACGGGGGCTTTAATCTCCCTCATCACATACGGCAGCGCCCCAATGTGGTCTTCGTGGCCGTGCGTCAGCACTATTCCACGGATTTTGGTGTGGTTTTTGATCAGGTAGGTAACATCGGGTATAACGATGTCAACACCATACATATCATCATCAGGGAAACCCAGCCCACAATCGACTAGGATTATATCTCCCCCATACTCATACACCATTAGGTTCTTGCCAATCTCATTGAGACCGCCAAGGGGTATTAATTTTAATTTTTCAGCCATGTTTTTTTATTTATCTCCTTATTAATTAATTACTTGCCCATGTTTTGAAGGATACATAAGCTAATCCTTGATGACTTTGTTTTAGCGCAGCTATAACAAGTGCTCACGCGCGCATGGTTATATTTCCATTCTGCCTTCCAGCGCCCGCATAAGTGTCGCATCGTCAGCAAACTCCAGGCTGCTGCCGACGGGGATGCCATAGGCCAGGCGGGTAACTTTCACCTCAAAGGGCCTTAGCAGGCGTGAGATATATCTTGCGGTGGTTTCACCCTCAGTATCGGGATTTGTGGCCATTATAACCTCGTCAATACCGCCGTCGGCAACGCGGCTTATAAGCTCTTTTATTTTGATGTCGTCCGGCCCCACATTGTTCATTGGCGAAATAACTCCGTGCAGCACATGATATCTGCCCTTAAATTCGTGAGAGCGCTCAATGGCCAATACGCCCTTGGGATCTGACACGACACACACAACGCTTGCATCCCTGCGCTCACTTCGGCATACGGCACAAAGTTCGCCGTCGGTGAGATTTAGGCATATTGAACATGCGCGGACACTGCTCTTGGCCTCTGAAATGGCTCTAGCAAAATCTTCTGCCTCGCCGTCAGGCAGTGATATTACGAAAAAAGCGAGCCTCTGAGCAGTCTTGCGGCCAATTCCCGGAAGTCCTGCAAATTTATCTATTAAATTTTCAAGCGCTGACGGAAAAAAATCCATTCTACCTCCCGAAACCGCGCAGCCGGCTAATTTGCGCCGCCCTGTCCGTTTTACTAAAAATGTCGCTCCCGGCCACCAGCACCGTGGCTCCTGCCTGCACGCAGAGCGCGGCAGTTTCGGGATTTATTCCCCCGTCAACCTCTATCTCACAGCTAGAGTTACCGCAGTCAGCTATCATCTGGCGCAGCTTGGTGATTTTCGGAAGCATCTCCGGCATGAAGCTCTGTCCTCCAAACCCCGGTTCAACCGTCATTACGAGCACCATGTCAAGTTTGCCAATATATGGTAAAACCGCCTCAGCAGGTGTCCCGGGTTTAAGGGTCAGCCCCACCTTTTTTCCCATGCTGTGAAGTTCGCCGATTGCCGCAGATATATTTTCAGTGGTTTCTGCCTCCACATGAAACACCACTATATCCGCGCCCGCTTTAGCAAAGCGCGCCGTATATTTGGCAGGGGAAGTTATCATGAGGTGGACATCTAAAACCATGTCCGTAATTTTCCTCACCGATTCAAGCACAGGTATACCCACAGATATGTTTGGGACAAACACCCCGTCCATAACATCAAAATGCAAGTAGTCCGCGCTTTCAATTGTTTTGATTTCTTCTCCAAGTTTTGCAAAGTCTGCCGATAAAATCGACGGAGCAATTTTTATCACTTTTTTCTCCGACCAAAAATTCTTAAACATCAAGCATGTTTTAGAAAAATTTCAAGTAAAATCTTTCTTCCTATAGATTAATATATACTAATAGTATATAATGGTCAACACCTTATGCTGAATACTGTTATCTTTTGGGCTTGATTTTGAGCCTAAAAGGCAGGTTACAGGGCATCATATTTTGTTTTATAGTGAGGAGATTTGTTATGGAAGAAATGGGCGCAATGGAGTATATCCCTACCCTAACACTCGACCCGGACGATACCGGCAGCCCAGCCCCTGTTGCAATTACAGACGTTGACGAGTCAAAGGGCGCAGAACTGGACATGAGCAAGCTAAGCGAACCCGAACAGAAGCTGGTCACTGATTTCGCGTCTAAAATTGACATCAAAGACACAAATGCTGTGCTTACCTACGGTGCGGCTTCCCAGAGAAATATTGCAAACTTCTCAGAGAACACCTTAAAGAGCGTTAAAACCAAGGACATGGGTGAAGTGGGCAACATGCTCTCGTCCCTTGTTGTCGAACTAAAGGGCTTTTCCACCGGCCAAGAACAGGCCAGGGGCTTTCTAGGGATTAAGAAGAGGGTCCGCAACCAGATTGAAACCCTCAGGAGCGAACATGCCCGGGTTTCAACAAATGTTGACAGGATATCTGAAATGCTTGAAAAGCACCAGATTGTGCTTCTTAAAGACACAGCCATGCTCGACAAGATGTATGAGGTCAACCAGCAGTATTTCAAAGAGCTCTCCATGTACATACTCGCCGGCAAACACAAGCTGCAGGAATGTATTACAGTTGAGCTTCCAAGACTTAAAGAAATAGCCGCCGAATCAGGCAAGCCTGAAGATGCGCAAGCTGCCAACGACTATGCAAATATGATAAACCGCTTCGAGAAGAAGCTCCACGATCTGGAGCTGACCCGCATGGTTTCAATTCAAATGGCTCCGCAGATACGCCTTATACAAAATAACGATACGCTGATGATAGAGAAAATCCAAACCTCTATTGTAAATACAATTCCGCTTTGGAAAAGCCAGATGGTTCTCGCCTTGGGCATGCACAATGCAAAACAGGCGATGGAAGCTCAGCGTGAAGTCACGAACATGACAAATGAGCTACTCAACAAAAATGCAGAGCAACTGAAGATGGGCACAATTGAGATTGCCAAAGAATCCGAGCGCGGTGTTGTGGACATAGAAACCCTTGTGAACACCAACCAAAAGCTCATTGAAACACTTGAAGAAGTCCGCTCAATTCAAGCCGAAGGCTCACAGCGCCGCCGCACAGCGGAAGTCGAGCTCGGGCGTATCGAGGGTGAGCTAAAGCAGAAGCTCCTTGAGATTAGGGATAGCAAGTAAGCTCTCTGCGGGCAGCCTGAAAGTACCGGCCCGGGTATCTATGCCTTCCGCCCCTATGAAGCAGACGCAGATTTTGCCGCGTGTGATAACTTTTAGCTTCCGCACGCAGGGCAGATTTAAGAGCAACTGCACTCCCATACCTCTGGGTAGGGACGTACCTCATAGATTTTTCAATAATATCAAATAGCCGGCACTGCCGTAAAGCATCTTGACCGCCGGTATCCGCCCCCACAGGCGAAGCATCAAACGAGTTTCTTCTGTGGGGGCGTTTTGCGTCCGCATCAGGGGGCGCAAAGCCCACTCCTTCAGGCGGAGCGGACACAGCATGCGCACCTATCCCGCTAAAGCGGTCACCACATGTATCCAGAGGGTTCACACCCGTGAGCAGGTGGAGCATTGTTGCACCCAAGCTGTATATGTCAGAGCGTTTCCAGTCGATTAAATGGGGAATTTTCAATGAAAGTGGAGCGCAAACCCCCGGAATGCGCAGATTTTGCCGAAATACCGCCAATTGCTCCGGGGAGGCATACCCCAAGCTGCGGCTGTAGCGTTTCATCCCTTTCCCTGTGACATATGCCACATCGAAATCAATAAGGCACACATCTCCGCTGCTGCTTAATATTATATTGGCAGGCTTGATATCGCGGTGGCAAACTTTGCTCTTGTGGATGGCCTCAAGAGCGCAGGCAAGCTGGTAATACCACTTCAAGACTTGCTCCGGCTTAAACTTCTCCCCGCGCATAATATGCTTATCAAGACTCTCACCTTCAATAAATTCGATAATTGTATAGCTGACGGAACTGTCGGTGAGGAAATCCAGAACTTGCGGCACAAAGGGGCTCTTTATGTTTTTCAGAGCCTCCACTTCGTTACGCATAATTTCAGCATCATAGTTTCCCGTATTTTTCAGTTTCTTAATCACAACATTTTTCTGAAGGCCTTTGTGCCAGGCTTTATATACACTGCCGCTGCCCGAGGTGCTCAATATCTCAAGAATTTGAAAAGATGTATGAAGTTTGTTCATATAAGTACCATTCCTTTAGATGAGTTTCAGGCACAGCCGATCCCCGCTCCCTATATCACAGGTTATTTAATCTATCCTTTGCACTCCCAGATATAATCAGCTCCGCAGTTGCCAAATGATATGCGAAACCCGCTTTCAAGAGCAAATGCTGTGTTTGGCGGAAGCCTGCTCTCATTTATAAATGTCCCCGCGCTGGATGCCAGATCGGTAATTTTGTACCCTTTGCCGTCGCGCTCAATTACAGCATGCCTGCGGCTCACTGCCTTCGTTTTTTTCTCAAACTCAAAGCTCGACTGCTTTCTCCCTGAACTTGAATCATGCCGCCCTATGCTAAACAACTCTCCAGGGGCAATGCTTACATCTATTGCCATAGGAAGCTGCTGGCTACCGTCATTTCTTAGCCTTGCAAAACTTCGGATTTTGCTTACGCTCTCGGTGGCAGGGCTCTTTCCGTAATAGTTTCGGAATGCGGGATGACTGCTGCTTTGAGTATCTGCACCTATCCCATCCCAGCTCATTGAGGCTATGTCGGCCTCAGCGTACTGCTCCGCAGGATTTACATACCGCCCTGCACCTTGCGGCAGCTCGGATACCACCGGCTCCACTACACCTATTTTGCTGAAAAATCCCCCTACCGAGGTTCCTCCCTTCTGGTTTTTCTTCTCTCTTGACCTAACAGCCTTGCTTGCGGCTGCCTTTTCCCCTGATTTGCCTGTCCGGGAGGTTTTTTCTGGGATTTCAATTATTATATCCCGAGGGTCATAATGGAGCTCCGGTTCTGGCTTTGCATCTTCAGAAAACTCCAAAACTTGCTGCGGGCTAAGCTGCATGGCTTGAATCTGTGCCGGCGCAATGCTAAGGCAGCTTTCTTCTTCCCCCTCCTCGGGCAGCTTAGCTGCCGTGAGTAAGTTTCGCTCCGAAAATTTTGCACTAGCTGGCACATCCTCCAACTTATTAAGCCGCAACAGCTTGAGAAGTTCCTCCGGCTCAAAATTTTTCATTATGGCACGCAAAACCTTATTTTCAAGAACAGGGTTATCCACCGTTACTATCTTTGAAACATCTGCTGTGAGTTCTCTGAGGGCACAATGGTCTGAAACATCTTGAGTTGTAGGAATATATACATAGCTTGCGGTATTTTTTTCCTTGTCGTAAAACAAATATTCGATGCTCAGTATGAAGGCGCGCGGCTTCATAAACCAGTCCCCGCACACAAAGAGCGGCTCAAGCAAGCTCGCCCAGAGCTGTGCATATTCTTCTGTGCTGCGCCTTCCCTCCATGTGCTGGAGCTTGCATTTTAGCCCTATTTGATATATAAGTTCGACTTCCCCTTCGATATGGGAATAGCGAAACGGCAGTATAAAGGAAGGCATGTCCGCCCCTACTGTCAGGAGGGCTTTTTGGTCAACATCCTTTTCAGGAATCCTTATCACCAAGGTCGCGCCGGTCAAAATATCATTTTTGAATTGAATAGCATAACTCATAGCCCCGCCTCCTGTTTGTACTCCAGTAATGTAATAAATTTCCAGCCTTGCTCAGTCAAAACCGCCGCACAGCCCCGCTCGAAGCTCCTTGCCAGAACATACTGCACATCAATAACCACACGCCCTCCGGTGCTTATATACCCCCAAAGGCCTCCGATTTTCACCGCCGCTAAATGCTGTCCAAAGGACAGGGCATCATCAAAAATAAACTCAATGGCTACACTTCCGTCCGAATCAATAAAACCCCATTTCCCATCTCTTTTGACTGCTGCGAAACCGTTGCTTGAAAACGGCCTGGCATCCTCATAAGCCTCTCCTATTTGTTTTCCTCCCCTAAGGTGCAAAACCTCGCCTGCGGAAATCACAAAAACAGAACCCTGCCCATAGCACCTGTTAAGCTCATCTGTGATAATGCCGTCATATTCGGGACTGATAAGCCACTTTGTGCCTATGTCTATGACTCCCCACTTGCCATCTGCCTTGGCCGCAGCATAGCCTTCGGAGTATGTTCCAAGCTCTTCAAACCCGGAGCTTCCTAGCGCGAGATCCCCTGCCGCCCTGTACCAGTTTCCCCCGGCCCTTACCGCAACCCGGTTTTCCGAGTAGTTGCCTATATCCTCTGCTTCACTGCTTAAAATAGCTATGCGGTTGTTGTTTCTGTCTACCGCAAAGACCTTACCGCCGCTCATAACAATTGCCCTATCCCCGCTGAGTGTACTGATTTTCTCGTATTCACAAGGGATAACAGGTACTCCCCCGATTCCTGCTATACCCCAGCGCCCATCTTTTTCCACCTGCACATACCCACCTAAGCTGGCACCAACATAGCCGTAGGTGCTTCGGGTAGTTTCATAAGCGTAGCGGGAACTCTCATACAGCACAGCAAGCTCTTGGCATGAGTTTTTTTCAATTCCCGCTTTTAGCACTTTGAGCGCCTCGCCGGTTCTGGATTTACCTAGGTAATAATTGGCCGCCTCGGCATAAATCTCAGAGCTAACTTCCTTTCGGTTCATCTGCTTCTCCAGAAGGTTTGTGTATTTGCGGGTATACCCCCTTGTGTCTGCAAGTGCCAAGTATGCCGCTTTGAGGTGTTCCTCGGCAGCAAGCGTATAGGCTGCATTGTACCCCGCAGCTTCCTCCAGAATAGGAACCGCACGGACATACAGGCCATCTTGGGCAAACACTGCGGCTTGGGAAATCAGTTCAAGCTGCTTCTGCGCAGGCGAAGCCGAGCCGATTGTTATAATCCAAGCAATGGCTAAAATAGTGACACAGCCTGCACTAATCAAAATCCGTATACGTTTTTTCATTTTTACTACAATTCCTTTCGCTCCGCTTAGGCACACAACGACCGGAAGTTGTCATGAATATGTGCATCAGCGGTGTTTTTCGCAAGCCAAAGCCGCCTGCATATTTAGGTAAACTTGAACCTATTGAAACTTGCCGTTTCGCAGTTCATCTTAGAAATAGCGTAACCAAAATCCCTGCGTATAAAAATGGCACGAGCGGTATAGGATCTTTGCGCTGAATTTTTTTGAGCACTATCAGCACAATGCCTGTTATTGCTGCGGCCACTGTGCCTATAAAGACTGCGGGAACTGAATTTTCAAGACCCAAGTACAAACCTGCAACTGCCATGAATTTCACATCTCCCCCGCCTAGGCCGTTACGGCTGAAAATATATACAACAAGAAATATAGCCCCGCAAACCATAAATCCCAAAGCTCCCTCAATGAGCATCTCCACCGAGGTGCCGGGGTCAATAAACAGTTTAGGTACAAGTGTCATAACCCATACAGCCAGCATGAGCATAATTAATTTATTTGGAATTCTTCTCGTCTTAAGGTCTAGCACAGCCGCCAGATAGCCAAATACTATGAGCAGTTCATGCCAGAGAAGTACAAATGGCTCTGTACGGCCCTCCCGCATTATGAGAAGTAATATAACCGGCACAGGAAGGCCTAAGTACGGAAGTATGCGCATCATATTTTCCCGCGACACACTAACCATCACCAGTACCCCTGTCCGCTGCCATTGAGCCATGCCTTCGTTATGGCTGTCTGAGTAATCTTGAGAGTCGGGTTAAAGGGCAGAGGCAATGCCCCGAAGGTATATTCAACTTCATACTCCACTGTCAGTTTCACATTTCCGTCTTTATCGAGCAAGACACTGTTTCCCGTCCCCAAATTGCCAAACTGGTGAAACTCCAGCGCACTTAGCCCCACTGCGCCCGAACGGCTGTTTACCACCCTCGCCGAGCGCAAATATTCATCAGCGGTTTTATCGCCGTTGGAAAGATACCTGCCCACCATCGGCCTGGCCACAAGCTCAAACACCTGGTTGCGCAATTCATTTTGCCCAAACGAAAGCATTTGTTGTAATACAGCCTCCGGGTTGCCCACAGCTTCTTCACCGTAACCATAGGCAAGGTTTATAACATTGCCTGCACTATTTATTCTGCTTCCTATATCTTTGAGAGATCCGCCCCCCTTAAACACCGCATTTAACTCCTTGCGCAGTTCATTTGCCCCGATGGCGGTCTTATCAGCTTTATTGTCAAGCGCCGTCATATCAGCGGCCACGCCGGCAGCTTCTAAGGTGTAACAGTAAACAGACAGCGTTTTGGCCGTTTGGGTAAGCGCATAATGCACCCGCGCCTGCAATACCACAATGTTTACAAGGCTTAAAATTGACACAACCAGCAGCACAAAAGGAATAAATGCACAGACTGTTTCAACCGCTATGTGCCCTCTGTCATCTTTCTTCATTTCCAAAACTCCTCCACTCAAACAAATTTAATATCCTCTATAATCCGTCGCTCTTATAGGCATTGACGGCGGCACACCGATTCCTCTTGAGTTTGAAAAATCACGCGCAAAAGCCATCGAGAGAAACAGCATTCTAAGATCAGCCGTTGTGGTTATGCTAAAGTCAGTTTTCATGTCTTTTAGCCTAAATCTATCTACCCTTGCAAAAGCCTGTGCCATAGCCGCTTCGTCCGCATTGCTCCTGCTTTCGTAATTTACGAGGTTCCACTCTATGAGATTTCCGATGCGTGTGGCTAATTCATTTGAGGGGCCGCCGCCCTTCCCGCTGTGAAACACCGCATTTGCAAGGAAGAAAAACATCATGTAGTTCACATAACTCAAGCCTTTTTCAGCATTGAAACGGTTTGCGTCTACTGTCTGCTTCCGAGCCACATTCCCTGCGGCCATCAACACTCCGCTGGGCGTACACACCCACTGCCCCGCAGCGGGGTTTTTCAGTAGTGGAACCTTGTGCCCTGACCGCAGTGCCGCCACATCCACCACAGACTCGGCTGCCACAAAAGCTGCCCTAGCAAGTTCGCTGAGTACAATCGCCAGAGGCGGTGCCCAAGCGAAGGCTGCCCTGATGCCCTCCACTACTGCATTTACCTCAGGGACACTAAACACCCTGATGTAATTGCACACAAGCCTTACAAGAAGCAGCAGCCTTGTCACCGAGTTTAAGTTTTCCGAAGCATTTTCACTGCCGTTGAAGAGGTATTCAAGCTCCGACTGATAGAAATAATTGACCTCCGGACTCATAGGCACTCCGCTAAGAGTCTTATCAAAATCCGCAGCGGTCAGCTCCGCCTTTGACTTTCCAAGGCTTCGCGGTTTCCCGCTCGCATAGTTTGAAAACATATTGGAGCCATAGGTTAGAAGAAGGATATAATCCCCCATTTGTCCCAAGGCGCTTAGCGGATTGTTTATTATACTCAGTGCAGGCACTTTGGTTGCTTCAGGAATGAGGCGGCCGACGTTCATTATATCTGTGTCTGAGGCCGCCACTCCGGTTTGATTGTTTATATACATCGCACCCAGAGGTTCATTCTTCAGCCCCCTATATGCAGAGTCTACTAGCTTTAGAAGTTCGTTTATTAGGTTTCGCTGCTGCTCCTCCGGACTTTTGCCCTCTGCATCCTCCTGCCCTTCAAATAGCTTTACAGGAGGGATTTTAGGTTGTTTCATCATGGCCTCAAGCTCTGCAAAAAACTCAGCATTGCCGCCTGGGAATTCTGCAAACTTCCTAAATCCCGGAGCCATTTTGTATGTTACATTGCCTTGCGGAAAACTTGAAAACCTACCTATGAAGCTCGCATTCCCTATTGAAAACGACTCATTTTGAGGCAGGCCTGCAAGCCCGCTTAACAATATGGCCGTCGTACCTTCGTTAAACTCATTCCGGTATTTCACAGTGTCCAGCATCGGCTTATGTATTTGGTCTATATAATCATATCCCCCATCCCTAAACGCCACAGCCATAGGTTCTATATTCCACTTGATTATGTCACGGTAACGCTGGATTATTGACTTTGGCGGAGTACCTTGGGGCTTTGTGAACACCTCCCTCATTTCATCGCTAATCTCGCCTGCAGCTAATTTCTTTTCAAACTCATCTAGCTTTTGTTTTAGGGAAACTGTCATCTTGTCAGCCTCTGCGGCAAGTTTCACCACCAGATCAAACTTCGGCTTAAAGTCATCCGCCTGCTGTTTGGAGTTCATTATGGCCTTGTCCAGCCCTACATTAATATTCCCTGCCGTACCCCAGACACCGCCTGTATATCCCATCATGGGGCCGCCCACTGCAAGTGAACTAATATTTCTTTTCCGCCCCTGAAAAACCCTTAGAAGCTCAGCCCTCTCCCAGTCCTCAGCATAACTGTACTGCTCAGCTAACCTCGCCATATTGCGAAACTCTTCAAACATCTGGTTTAGAATGCTCGACATGTTGCCGAAATGGCCCCCTGCAATGCCTCCAACAGCCTGTGTACACTTGTCTGCGGCAACAATCGCATCGTAGAGCTGCCTGTATTTTTCAAACATGTCGGCGAGAGCCGAATCAATCTCCATCTTAGCCCCGATAAGTTCCGCATCGGCTTTAATACTGTTGGTGCTGAGCTTCTCAATAAACTCCTGCACAAGAAGCACAGGGCCGCGGTATTTCATATACTCCTCAATTTGCCTGCGGAGCACATCCTCATTGCGCAAATGCTTGCCATCGGGAAAATAAACATCCTCCATCGAAACATTTGAGCCATAAAACACCTGTAGCGTCCCAATGCCCCTATCTTGCGATGCTTCCCCAAATACAGTGACCTCTATATACTCCTCCAATAATTTCCACAAAATAGGGTCTTCCACCGCAATACCCATAAGGCCGTATATGTCATAAAGCAGAGCTTTGTACTGGGTGAGCAATGTATTTGCTGCAAGCTGGTTTGCATTTTGCAAAGTCCCCTGCGCCGTGTGAATCCTAGCAAGGTCTACCGCAGTGCCGCTAACCAGCATCGCCGGGATGAGAAGTAATGTTATAAAGACTGTAACCGCTCCCCTTGTGTCCCTAAATATCTTTTTCATCTTGCTCACCACCCCAGAATTGATTTAAGCCGCCCACCTGCGGAGCCGATGCTCTCTGCCATATCTGTAAGGCCGAACCTCTCAGTGATGAACTTTCCGAAATCCACTGCCATATCCGTGTTTCTGACAAACTCATCGCCATCTTGCACTACGGCAGTCGAAGCCACTGTTATTATTACCGACCGTGGAAACCCAATAAAACCTAAATTTACCGGCACTAAAATCTCCCTCTCGGCCTTGACTACAATCTCCCTATAGATAAATTTATCGCTTACAGCGCACATGACAGACAGGTTGCCTGCTTTCGAGCTTAGGTTACGCCCCTCTATTTCAGTTACCAGTTTCTCCCCAACCGCCTGAATGTCGCCTATTCCCGAAAACGCTTCCGCATAAACATTTTTTAGCTTATCCTTGTCCGTTTCCCAGTAGTGGGTCAAAGTCCCCTCGTCAAAAAATATCCATGTGTCACCTGCCGCCGTAGCAAGTGCCGTTGCAGTATACTGAGTTGCACGCTGAAGCGCCCCCCTCGCCGGCAGGTATACCGAGAGAAGTACCAGCCCCGCAAAAATCATAATCATTATGGGAAATAGGATGGCCGCCTCTACGAAGGCCTCCCCCTTCTCATCTTTACGCATCCCGGCCATCCTTTCTCACAAGTTTTCATTCTTTAATTTTCTCTTACCTTACTGGATTGTGTCTGCCTGCTGTGTGATTTGCTCCCACAAGTCTTGAAGCCATCCGCTGAGAAATCCCCAAATCAGCACAATCGCAAGAACTGCCACAAGAATCAGCAATATCGCCACTACCACCCCCGATAGGCCGCGCTCATCAGCTTTTAGTTTACTGACGGTTTCTATGACAGCCCCACTGGCAGCCGCCCATGCCATCTGCGGAAATTCCGATATCCTCTGCAACATGTCCAGACCCTCCCTTCCAACTTTATTTTGATTGGTGTTATTTATAGTTACGCTGGTATGCACTATAATCCTGAGAAATTCATCGCCACCGGCACCATGAGCATAACCAGTATGGCTAGGAGCAGCAGCATAGTGGGAATCATCAGCTTTGAATTTGCCTTCTCTGCATCTCTCTTGGCCATATGCCGCCGCTCTTGCCAGGCCTCCTGCGCCATGGATTTGAGAAGTTTGCCAACTTCGCTATTGCCCTTTGAAAGATTTTGCAAAATAGCTGACGCCAGTTTTGCCGTTTCTTTCGTGTTACATCTGCTTATGAAGTTGCCATAGGCTGACTCAGGGCTCACTAAATTATCAAGCTCATCCGCCGTCCTTCTCATCTCCATATACAGCTGCGCATCATGGCTTGCTGCTGTTTCTCTCCACGCCCTGTCCATTGTCATGCCTGAGGTCACCAGCAGGGCGAGCTTTGAAACCACATTTGGAAACTGCTTACTTATTGCACTTCGCCGCTTTCTCACCCTGTCCCCCAGCTCATCATACATGGCATAGGCAAGCACCAAAACCAATACGCTGCCTATCCCTAAAATTGCAAGCCCTGCTGTGTCACTGCCCAGCCCTACCAGCAAGGCTCCCAGATTAAGCGTAAGCGCCACACCGATTATGGGGTAGGAAATGAGCTTTGCAAGAAGATGCTTGGTCTTAACCTCGGCATACTTTTTGCCGTGGAGTTCATAATAATATGTGAGAACTGTCTTATGGACCGCACCTTTTCCAACCGCTTCAAATTCCCTTAAAAGTACAAACCCTGGCATAATTAAAATGCCTACGCTCTTTAGGTCGCCTCGTTGCAACTTCTGTATGTCATTTTGGATTTTCTCTATCTGCTTCTTATTTTCCTTGCCCAGCTGAAACTTTATCCCAAAGCACTCCAGGCTGCGGCTGACTAAAGCGGCCGCATTTGCCTTGCCTGTACATTTTTGTAATTTTTCAATGGCATCATAGTTTTCCAAAATCTTGCTGTGAGCCGCTGTAATCCAGTCATCCCTAGTTGTCCTGCCCAGCAGCACCAGCCATGCCAAAAGCATCAGCGTCGCCAGGATCATAACAAACACAATCATCTGCCGGCCTCCCTTTAAGTGCCTATTAACTATTGCGGCTTAAAGCCTCACAGCTTAACATTGCTAAACTTTCTGGCCATCACAAAACTTAAAATAAAAATCATCAGCCCTCCGGTGGATACAATCCTCCCAGCCCCTGTTGTGTAAATCGCATCCATGAAGCCCGCACCAGCATAGCCGATAACTCCTAAAATTATTAGCGGCATGAGAAGCATCATGTTGACTTCCGACTTTGCCGCCGTCATCAGTGTGTCAATCTCCATCTCAATTTCCATCTTGTCGGCAATAATTTGCTGCGTTTCCCGCACTATTTCATCAGTGCGCCCCGATTTTCCTTCGATGGTGGCGTAAATTGTTGCAAAGCTGGCTATGTCCTCAAGCCCGCTGCGGTTTGCCAAATCAGAAAAAGCCTCAGAGAGGGGCACGGCATTGTTAAACTTGCCTGTTATAGCGTCCAGCTCCGTTATTATGTCGCTGCCCACAGGGTACATGAGAAGCAAGTCCTCTCTCGCATTTTGCAGTGACTTAAGAAGCGTACCACCTGCGCGCATCGAAACTGACATAGCTTCCAAAAGATCAAAAAATGAAATACGCAGCTTGAGCTTGCGCTTCTTCACCGCACTGTGCGCCGCTGCAAGCACGTTAACTGCGCCGAACACCAGCCCGCCGGCCAGCGATAAAATAATCAGCCTGTAGAAAATAAGCAAAATCAAAAATCCCGCCCCAAAGCCTATGATATATGCAACTACATAGTCCATAACACTACAAGGGCTGCGGGAGTAGTCGGCGGCGGCCGTACTGGCTTCCTGGTTAATCATCTAATCCCTCCTAGTTTCATAACATGCTCCCCCGCCTGTCAGGGGCATTGGCAGCCTTGAGAACTTCACACTTCGTTAAATGACTCTGTTAATCCCCGCTGTTTCAAGTTTGTAGGTGTTTTTCATCGGATTTACTGTCCTTGTGAGCTTGCCGACTACCTTGTCCTTGCTGCTCAGCTTGGATTCATGGAACTCAAAAATTGTGTTGAGGGTAATTTGCCTTTCACGGCTGTCATAGTTTAAGACCTCCACAATCTCCATAGTCCGCCTGCTCTTATCCCTGAGTCTCGCCAGATGGATTATTATATCTACAGAGGATGCTATTTGCTGCCGTATCGCCTCAAGCGGCAAGCCTTCAGCACCTTGCAGCACCATAGTTTCCAGCCTGCTGAGAATGTCGAACGTGGAGTTTGCATGCCCTGTCGAAAGTGAGCCATCATGCCCTGTGTTCATGGCCTGTAGCATATCCAGAGCCTCCGCCCCCCTGACCTCGCCTACCACAATGCGCTCAGGCCGCATCCTCAGGGCCGATTTTATAAGATCGCGTATTGTTATGGAACCTTTGCCGTCTGAGCCTGCATTGCGGGTTTCCAGCCGCACGAGGTTTTCAATGTTCTTAATTTGCAGCTCTGCCGAATCCTCAATGGTAATAATCCGCTCATCGCTTGGGATGAAGTTTGACAAGGCGTTTAGGAATGTAGTCTTACCGCTGCCTGTTCCTCCGCAGACGAAAATATTGTACTTTGCCGCCACAAGTAGCTGCAAAATCTCCGCTACTTCGGCAGTTATTGAGCCAAACTCTATTAGCTTCGCAACTGTCATAGCCTCTTTTGGAAACCGCCGGATGGTCATTATAGGTCCGTTTAGGGCTACGGGCGGCATAACCACGTTCACTCTGGAACCATCATCCAAACGGAAATCCACTATAGGTTCGCTTTCATTAACTGCCCTGCCTGCCCTCGACACAAATTTCGTTATAATAATTTCAAGCTCACGCCTGCTCTCGAACTTACTCTCGCTCTTATACAGCCTGCCGTCTTTTTCGATAAATATATCTTCGTGGCCGTTAATCATTACCTCTGTAACTTCGCAGTCGGCAATTATCCTGCCCAGCACCCCCAGACCGCGTATGGACTCAAATACAGCAAGTGTTATATGCCTTTTTTCTTTGAAATTCATTGAGGCTATAGTGGGGTCACAGCCGAAATCCCCTGCTTGCACTTTTTTTATTTTATCTTCAAGCGCCTGTGCAACAATGGCCTGTAGCTGCTCATTTGAGAAGTTTGTTAGATCTGCATTGTCCTGGACCACGGCCTTAAGTTCATTTATCAGTTCATGCCTGCTCTGCTCCGTCATGTCTGCACACTCTCTAACACTTCTCGGACTGCTCTTCAAAGCTGCCAGAAAGAGCCTTGTATACCGCAGTGTGGTTTGCTGACTGAACAAAGGGCAGCTTCCAGACGGCCTGCGCAATTTCACAGCCAAGTTCCGCACCCTTGTTAGCTACTAGCACAACCTTATCTTTGATGCTCTCAAAGACAGTATGCTGAGTGGAAAATTGAGATAGCTTCACTTGGGCGGTTGCAGTCGGGTCGGTAACTAAGAGCACCTTGTCAGCAAGCTCAAAAACCTTTCTTGTGCGCCTATCACAAACACAGGACATGTCAATCACAAGCTCCTCCGTCACCCCTGCACATACTGAGGTAAGCTCCGCTATGTTCTCCGCCGACAGGGCATACATATCGTCGAAATTTTCAGGCCTACAGAAATATGCCATCCCAACACCGCTATCTTGCTGGCAAATCCCGCGGATTAACATTTTCACATTTCCATCGCTGTTTTCAAGCATTTCAAACACCGCACTAATACTCTTGCCCGTTTGTGCAAAATATGCCGGCACACTTGAAAAAGACTCCAGGTTTAGATAAAGAACCTGTTTACCCTCAGCTACCTTCTGCGCCGCATATGACAGTGCAACAGTAGTCTTGCCCACACCTCCCGCAGGCCCCCATACCGCCGTGACATCCGCCCTTTTCAGGCTTGACCCCCGCACATATTTGGACACGAGCGCACAGCGGCTCAGAAGCTCTGAGACAATCGCCGAAACACGCTGGTACTTCGTAATTTGCCCATATTCGTAAATATCTAAAGCATCGTCATCATCCGGAGAAACCAGCAGTAGGGGAAGGCTCACTAAGCTCAAGTCGGCTCCCTCAATCATCTGCGTTTCAAGAAGCGCTGCATCAAATCTCTGGGCTTCAAGTGCCACCCTTAACCCCTCTTGCGTATTACACAATGTCAAAACCAGCGCATCCGAATAATTTTTGGTAATAATTTTCGAGAGGTGCTCTGCATAATCTGTATCGCAGGTCGCTATAAGTAATTTTGTCTTCATGATTTCAACCTCATCTAAACACAGTCTTGGCCAGCTGATTCTCCTGGGAAGTGAAGTAGAATCTACCACAGTGGTAGCTATCCGTCAACAACAATAGTCATGATTTTGCACTAATTATGCCTTTATTCGCTCATTATTTGATGCGTTATTCTACACATTTTTCACACTCGGAAACCTTAGGTGATGAAAAATCAAACCGGAAATCATCAAATTCAAAATTATTTTCACAATTTGAGAAGAAAATTCCCCGCAGGCAAAAAAATAGCCGCCAAAAGGCGGATGCACACCCCCGCATGTGGATACCAAACTCTCGGAGAGGGCAAGGTATCATACACTTTGCGGGAGCGCGCATTGCGCCCATGGGGCTACGTTCTTATAGAACCTAAGCCTATTTCATATTCATCACCCGGAGGCTATTAAACACAGCCAGTAAAGATACCCCCACGTCGGCAAAGACCGCCTCCCAGAGTGAGGATACCCCGAGTGTCGCCAGGAACAAAAACAGCAGCTTAACTCCCAGAGCCACAACTATGTTCTGCCAGACTATCCTCTTTGTAAACCTTGCAATCCTAACAGCTTCCACGAGCTTGGATGGCTCATCCGTCATAAGCACCACATCTGCTGCCTCAATTGCTGCATCCGAGCCAAGCCCTCCCATAGCCACGCCGATATCAGCCATAGCAAGCACGGGTGCATCGTTGATTCCGTCGCCTACGAACACCAGCGACCGTTTTGTCAGCTTGCTCTTTTGCAGCTCCTCAAGTTTCTCTACCTTCTGCTGAGGCAGCAAGTTGGCGTGAACTTCATCGAAATTCAGTTCTTCCGATATCACTTGTGCAATCTGAGCGCTGTCCCCTGTGAGCATGACGTTCTTTCTGACACCCAGATTTTTAAGGGCCTTCGCCAAACCCAAGCTGTCCTCTTTAACTTTATCAGCTATAACTATACAGCCCGCAAAAACACCATCGACCGCTGTGTAGACCTTCGTACCCACTGCCGTAGAGGGCGTGAAACTGATGCCCCTCTCATCCATGAGCTTCCCGTTGCCCGCCAGAATCCTCCTGCCCCCTGCAACAACGCTCACCCCAAGCCCTGCTATCTCTTCAAACTGAGTCATATCCTCCCTGTTAGTTTCAGAGCCAAATTCATTTAGTATGGACAGTGCGATGGGATGGTTGGAGAAGCTCTCGGCGCAGGCTGTCAGCTTGAGCAGTTCACCAGTGCTAAAGCCGGGCGAGGGGTTAATTTCAGCCACCTTGAATACCCCTTTAGTCAGGGTTCCGGTCTTGTCAAACACTGCAATATCTACATTGGCCAGAGCCTCCAAATAGTTGCCGCCTTTTACCAAAATCCCTTTCTTTGAAGCCCCGCCAATGCCGCCGAAGAAGCCCAGAGGAATTGAGAGCACTAGGGCGCAGGGGCAGGAGATAACAAGGAATATGAGGGCTCTGCTAATCCAGTCAATCCAGGCACCACCCAGAAAAAGAGGCGGGAATACTGCAAGAATCACCGCAAGTCCCACAACCGCAGGGGTATATAACCTAGCAAATTTAGTTATAAATGTTTCTGTCCTGGCCTTTTTGTTTGCCGCATTTTCGACCAAGTCCAGAATCTTAGAAACCGTAGACTCTCCAAAAGCCTTTGTCGCACGTACTGTCAGCACTCCGTTTTGATTTATGCAGCCCGACAGCACTTCGTCTAGCACAGTAGCCCTGCGCGGGACGGATTCGCCGGTTAACGCAGTGGTATCCAGCATGGCTTCCCCTTCGGTGACAATACCATCAAGCGGAATCCTCTCTCCCGGCCTCACTACGAATATATCCCCGATTTTGACGTCCTCAGGGCTGGTCTTTGTAATTTCGCCATCCGTTATTACGTTGGCAAAATCAGGCCTTATGTCCATTAAATCAGCAATTCGTTTTTTAGATTTTGACACAGCCAGTTCCTGGAAGAACTCACCGACTTGATAAAAAAGCATAACTGCGACAGCCTCTGCAAACATTCCGATAGCCGCCGCGCCAAGTGTAGCCACACCCATAAGAAAATTCTCATCGAAAATCTGCCCCTTGGCTATGTTCTTGACCATACGAAGCAAAACCTTGCTCCCCAGAAGCAGGTAACTAGCTATTAATACCGCGGCCGCAACATATTGTGAGCCCGTAAACGCTATGGCATATTCAAATATCAATCCCACAAAAAACAGCAGAGCCCCACACGCAAGCCAGATTATTTTGCTCTTGCTTACCGCAGTATCCACCCGCAGCTTCTCTCCAGCCGCCGCCTCCAAAACTTCAACATCCGGCTCGAATAACTTGACCGCCTCTTCGACAACCCCAAATAACTCAGTATTGCCAAGCCCCTCAGACTCCACAACCAGCTTGGACATGGCGAGGTTTAAGGTGACAGATTTAATTCCGGGCTTTTTGGAAATCACTCTCTCAATCATCACTGCACAATTGGCACAGTCCAGATCTTGCAAAATATATTCTCTAGTCATTTTCTTTCCCTTCGTTCCTTTTCGGATTTTATTTAATAGTTGCTTAATTATTCAACTATAATTTCAAAAACTTACGCAGTTCCGACAACTCTGGCAATACGGATTGTGCGCAGGCAATTTATTTATAAGCCGGGCCTATTCGTTAATATGTTCAAAGCCCTTTTCAAAAATATCCCTCACATGGTCATCCGCAAGCGTGTAGTAGACAATCTTGCCCTGCTTGTCCGCCTTTACTAAGTTTGAAAGCCTTAGCGACTTGAGCTGATGCGAAATTGCGGACTTGGTCATGCCCAGCAAAACCGCTAGGTCGCAGACACACATCTCCTCACGGGAAAGTGCCCACAAAATCTTAACCCTTGTGCCATCGGCTAACATTTTATAAAGATTTGCCAGGTCATAAAACGAATCCCGCTCAGGCATTGCCTCTTTAACCCGCTCAACCACATCTTCATGAATAGCATGACAATCGCATACATCCTGTCTTATACGTTTAATCTGAACCAGCCCCTCCCTAGGTTGAATGATTGTTCAACTATATTCAACATACTCCTAATTTCTCTATCTGTCAAGCCTTTTTATAAAACCACTTAGACCAGGCGCACCCCAGACGTTACAGTCCAGACCAGCCGGACACGGGTGCTGCTCTGGGGGAAAGCGGGGCGGCCGCAGTCCTGGAACACAAATTTCGCCCATGCTTTCAGCCTCCTCCAGAGTAGACGTGACTGACGTAGGCCGCCCCACTTTTTCCCAGAGCGCCCGGCCGTGTCCGACGGATGGTTGAGATATGTAGGGCTATGCTATTTATGCACATGTGCAACCTTCTCGGCACTTAGAGGTGCGCACTCATCTTACTTCGGTCAGTTCCGGCATAAAGCCGGAATTCCCTTCGCAAGCTGAGCACACACCTCTAAGTGCCTACTGCCGCAGAAAACGCTAACTACAACCCACTACTTCACAGCACTGCACCCATCAGCAAATCCGATAAGTCTTATCGGATTTATTTGCAATTACTATTGGAAAATTTTGCTAGTATAACGTATTATTTATATGTTAAAAAGCAGAGGTGCACATTCTATGATTTACTTCGACAATAGCGCAACCACATTAATGAAGCCCCCTGAAGTAGCCGCCGCCGTCGCCCATGCCATAAACAATTCGGGCAACGCAGGCCGCTCTTTTTATGACGCTGTGCTCACCGCCAACCGGGATATTTACCGTGCCCGTATGGAAGTTGTGCAGCTTATCGGGCATAATGACCCCTTGGATGTCGCCTTTACAGCCTCTGCCACAGAGAGCCTAAACTTGGTAATCGGCGGCTTGATTTCCAAAAATGACAGTGTAATCACCACCGTCACGGAGCATAATTCCGTCCTCCGCCCGCTCTATCTCAAGGGCTGCGCCCTGAGCTTTATGGATTGCGATGACAACGGCAACTTGTTAACCGGTTCATTTGAGCAATTTGTATCGCAAGGCACGAAGTTTCTGGTCTGCAACCACGGCTCAAATGTAACCGGCAATATTGCAGATGCCCAAAGCCTTTATAAAAAATGCAAAGCACACGGCATCATAATGATTTTAGACATCTCCCAGACCTTTGGCTCATCCGAGGTGAGCATGGACATGGCCGATATTTTCTGCTTCACAGGTCACAAAGCCCTCTTTGGCCCACAGGGCACAGGCGGCATTATTATAGGCGGCACCGACAGCAAACTTGACTTTAATATTGTCAAAACAGGCGGTGCGGGAGTAAGTAGCTTCGACGCTTTCCAGTCCAAGTCCATGCCCGGCATATTTGAGGTCGGAACCCTCAACTCCCACGGCCTTGCCGGCCTTCAAAAAGGAGTTTCCTTCATTAACGAAACAAGCCTTAAACAGATTCATGCTAAAGAAATGCAGCTTCTCTGGATGTTCTATGACGGCATAAAGCATCTGAGCAATGTTACTGTCTACGGTGATTTCACAGAGGCCAACAGGCTTCCCATAATATCCCTCAACATTTCAGGGCTCAGTGCCTCAGAGACCGCTGAAAGGCTCTGGACGGAGCACTGCATCGCAACGAGGGCGGGCAGCCACTGTGCCCCGCTCCTGCACAAGCACCTTGGCACAGAGGATTCCGGCATGGTCAGATTTTCGTTTTCATTTTTCAACACCGAGGACGAAATACGTAAAGGCATCAGTGCAATTGAAAACATAGCTGAGCAGTTTGGATAGGTAAGTATGGAGTATATAATTTCATTTGAAAATACAAGTTATGCAATCAAGGCCGAACATCACTTGCTGGAGCAAGGGCTGGATATCCGCGTCATGCCGCTCCCGCCCCAGATCCGTGCAGGCTGCGGCATCACCCTTAGGGTGACGGCAGATGAAATACACAAGGCCTTAAAAGTTTTGACTGAAAATCACATTGACGGCATAGAGCTTTTTTCAAGAATACAGGAAAATGGCAAATATACATATAAAGAAATAGTGGATATAAGCATTTTGGAACAGGAGGAATAATAAAAAGTGAAAACAATCGACATGATGGGCCATAGTTGCCCAATTCCGGTAGTGGAAGCAAAAAAAATATTAGCAGAGCAGGACACAGAAGGTGTCATAGTCAAGGTGGACAACAGCGTTTCTGTGCAAAACCTCGGGAAAATGGCTAGAGGATATGGCTTTAGCGTTTCCTCTTCCAAAACAGGTGAGAATTCTTTTGAAGTTGAAATTCACAAGGATGGGAAGACTCTGCCGCAACCGTCTGAGCCGGACAGTGCCGAAGCTGCTTCAACGGCAAATTCCCCTGACAGCCTTGCCGTTGTAATCTCTCGGGACACTCTTGGCGGCGGCACTGAAGAACTTGGCAAAATACTTATTAAGGGCTTCATATACTCCCTCTCGGAGCTACCCACCCCCCCTCGATATGTAGTTTTCCTAAATTCCGGAGCTTATTTAACCACTGAAGGTGCCAACACTGTCCCTGACCTTAAAGCCTTGGAGCAGAAAGGTACAGTAATTTTAACCTGCGGTGTCTGCGCCAACTTTTACGAGCTTCAAGACAAGCTGGCAGTGGGTGCAATTAGCGACATGTTTGACATCGTAAAGAAAACAACCTCAGTCGCGAAAGTAATGAATATTTAGACAGCATAAATTAATTAAGGACAGGAGCGTGATTTAATTGAATAAAGAAATCAGCATATCAAAAATCAAACAGGACGCGGAGGAAGTTTATGCCCAAGGGGGGCTCTATTGCTCAGAGGCTATTGTACATTCCATAAGAAGCAATATCGCCCCTGAGATGCCTGAAGCATTCGTATCCGCTGCATCAGGTTTTCCCGTTGGGATCGGCGCTTCCCGCTGCATGTGCGGTGCCATAACAGGTTCTGTCGTATGCCTTGGTTATTTCTTTGGCAGAGTTCAGCCCACCACCCCTACTGACCCCAAGAGCCAGAAGTGCATAGCCCTCTCCTATGAGCTCCAAGACAGTTTCAAGCAAAACCACAAGGTCAACTGCTGCCATACCCACCTTAAAAATGTAGAGCCCGGAAGTGTTGAGCAAAAGGCGCAGTGCGGCGGCTTCACAGGGGAAATGGCGGCCAAAACTGCCGAAATCATCGCCAGGGAACTAAATCTTAAAGTTATTAATTAAGCAAACCGTCAGATATAAGAGAAATTTCAGGCGCATTTCTCTTCCAATAATTATATGGAGGAATTAAATTGCTAAAAGAAGTAAATATCAAAAAAGTTAGGGAAGAGGCCGAGGAGATTTTTAGACTGGGCGGTTTTTATTGCTCAGAGGCTATTATTTCTTCCATACGAAAAAACATTGACCCTGACATGCCGCTTGAGCTGGTTTCCGCTGGCTCGGGTTTTCCCATCGGAGTGGGCCGCTCAAGATGCCTCTGCGGAGCTATTTCAGGAGCCGTGGTGTGCCTTGGTTACTTTTTCGGCAGGACAGGCCCCTCATCTCCAGACGACCCAAGGAGCGAAAAATGCTTAGAGCTCACGCATGAACTACAGGAGAGTTTCAGAAAAAACCACAAGGTTCTATGCTGTCATATCCACATTGAGGGTCTTGATATAGCAAATGGCGAGCACAGACCTCAGTGCATCGCTTTCACGGGAGAGATGGCACAAAAGACCGCCGAGATTATAGCCAGGGAATTAAAGCTAAAACTTGTATTTGGGGAGGCTAAAGTATTATGATGAAGTTTATTAGGAGTGTCCCTATGGCTATCTGCGGCCTGGGTCTTAGCCTGGCGGTTCTGGGAAACCTGCTGCTCCCCTTCGGCCCTGAAGTGAGGTATATAAGCGGCATTTTGTCACTTATTGTCCTAACTGTCTTTGCTCTTAAAATAATCTTCGATACCCCACATGCACTTGAAGAGCTTAAAACACCTGTACCGCTGAGCGTACTGCCTACCTCGACAATGGCACTCATGATACTAAGCACCTACATCCGCCCACACATCGGCGGTGTTGCACTTGTAATCTGGTGCGCTGCAACTGTGGCTCAGGTGCTCATGATGTTGCTGTTTTTCAAGCGGTTTATCTTAGGCTTCAAGCTCACCAACGTCTACCCTAGCTGGTTTATCCCCTTCGTCGGCCTTGTTACCGCAAGCGTCACCGCGCCTGCCATGGGTCTGCGCCCAGTCGGCCAAGTTATCTTCTGGGTTGGCTTCGTCCTTTACTTCGCTGCATTAGTCCTTATAATAATGAAGAAAAGAAGCTCCATATTCGTACCGGAGCCTCTCACTCTAACTACTGCCATATTCACAGCCCCCATGAGCCTGCTCATTGTCGGATATTTTTCCTCGTTTCAGGAGCGCAGTGAAGTTCTCGTATATATAATGCTCGCCATAGCCATTTTGAGCTATATTTACGTTACAGTAAAAATGCTGACGACTTTTCTAAAGGTGCGTTTCTACCCCACCTATTCGGCCTATACCTTCCCATATGTGATCAGTGCTCTGGCATTTAGGCTTGCAAACGGCTTTCTCATTGAGCGCGGCATCACCCTATTCGCCCCCGTTGCGCAAATAACCCAGTGGATTGCGGTTGCAGTTGTCGCGTATGTGTTTATTAACTATATTAGATATTTCAAGTTTGTGTTAAAGTACTAAGATTTATCAAAACCAAAGGGACAGGCCAATGCTATAGCGGCATTAACGGCCTGTCCCTTTATATTTGCAAAACTGCATTTTTGCAAAACTATACAGCTCCCGCCGCACGGCGGCGGAAAAACAAAGCCCCCTACCCCTTAAACCGCTTAAGTCTAAGGGCGTTTGATAATACCGATACCGAGCTTAGGGACATGGCTACTGCCGCAAAGATGGGGCTGAGCAGAGGCCCGCCGAATAAATAGAGAACTCCTGCTGCTATCGGGATGCCTAGGGTGTTATAGGCGAAGGCCCAGAAGAGGTTTTGTTTGATGTTACGGATTGTTTTCTTGCTTAGAGCCAGAGCCGCAGGCACGTCCATCAAATCTGAGCGCATCAGCACAATGTCGGCACTCTCCATTGCAACATCCGTGCCCGAACCTATCGCAATCCCCACATCAGCCTGAACTAGGGCAGGTGCGTCATTAATTCCATCTCCGACCATTGCAACAGCCTTGCCCTGCGCTTGCAGTTTCTTCACTTCATTTGCCTTGTCTTTAGGCAGCACTTCCGACAGCACCCTGTCTATGCCCACCTGCCTTGCTATCGCATCGGCAGTTTTCTTGTTATCCCCTGTAATCATCGCCACTTCGGCACCTAGGCTGTGCAGCCTTTCAATTGCAGCTTTGCTTGATGGCTTGACAACATCCGCCACTGCAATTATTCCGGCAAGTTTGCTGTCAATCGCGACATACATCGGGGTCTTGCCCTCGCCTGCCAGCCTGTCGCTGTCCTTTGTCATCTCATCAAGGGATATCCCCCGCTCATCCATAAGCCTGCGGTTACCCGCCAAAATGCTTTGCCCCGCAATCACAGCTTCAATGCCCAAGCCCGTGAGGGACTTAAAGCTCTCTACATCAGCAGATGGCAAGCCCTTTTCTTTGGCACTGCGGACAATTGCCTGCCCCAAGGGGTGCTCAGAACCCCGCTCTGCCGCCGCCGTGAGTGACAGGAGATGCTCTGCCTGTATTTCACCGATTGTCAAAACATCCGTCACTGTGGGCTTTCCCTCTGTAATGGTGCCTGTTTTGTCAAAAATTACTGTGCTCACCAAATGAGCTGTTTCCAGAGCTTCGCCGCCTTTAATTAAAATGCCGTGCTCCGCGCCTTTTCCTGTCCCGACCAAAATAGCCGTCGGTGTCGCCAGCCCCAGCGCGCAAGGGCAGGCTATGACAAGCACTGCAATAAATATGCTCAGCGCAAAGCCTATATCCCCCGTCCCTATAAACCAGGCAAGCCCCGCAACTACTGCCACTGCACATACAATCGGCACAAACACCCCTGTCACTTTGTCCGCAATCGCCGCTATGGGTGCCTTGCTGTTTTGAGCATCCTCGACCAGCTTGATTATCTGTGCAAGGGCTGTGTCGGCCCCGATTTTTTCGGCCACAAACCGTATTGTGCCTGTGGTGTTGATTGTGGCTGCGTTTACCATGTCACCGGGCTTTTTGTCCACAGGCATACTCTCGCCTGTGAGCATGGATTCATCAATGGCAGTGCGCCCGGAAATGACAGTTCCGTCCACGGGGATTTTTGCTCCCGGCTTGACCACTATAACATTTCCGATTTGAACATCTTCAATAAGGATTTCCTTTTCGGCACCACCTTGCATGATAATTGCTGTCTTGGGGGCAAGCCCCATGAGTTTCTTAATTGCCTCCGTCGTCTTGCCTTTTGATACAGATTCAAGGTATTTCCCCAGCAGTGCCATTGCCACAATTACGCCGGCAGCCTCATAATAGAGCCTGTGCGCAGCATGGTGGTCGCCTCCAAACACCTGCACCGTCCCAAAAGCGCTGTAGACAATCGCCGCAGACGTGCCAATTGCGATAAGGGAGTCCATGTTCGGGCTGCGCTGCCAGAGCGCCTTAAATCCCACAGTATAAAATCTGTATCCGGCTACAATAATGGGTATAACCATTACAACCTGAGCGATGGTGAAGTTTAGCGGATTTATATCCGGATGTATAATTTCCGGCACGAGCATGGGTATCCAAGCAATCATAGGAGCCATGCATATGTAGAGCAGCGGTATGCCGAACACCGCCGCTACTATGAACTTGACTAGAAATGCTTTTGACTCCTTCTCTTTACGGAGTTTGTCTGCATCAGCGGCGGCACTCTTAACCGGCTCTATGACCTTGTACCCCGCTTTTTCTATGGCCTGCTTGAGCATAGGCTCACCTGTTATCTCGGGGTTAAATGTAATTGCCGCTTTTTCCGTTGCGAAGTTAACAGATACCGTTTCAACACCCTCGATGGCTCCGAGAGCTTTTTCAATCCTGCTGGAGCAGGCTGCACACGACATGCCTCCGACTGTATACGTCAAACTTTCCATAATATCCCCCAACAACACCGCCTCTTAGGGCTGATTTTTCTTGACATGGCTAGGCCTTCTATGTTACTAATATATCACTTGTTGTCATAAATGCAAGTACGCACTTTTTTGTGCCATAGTATCTAAAAGGATACCGCTACTAAGGAGAAACCCATGAACAACATTGAATACAATTGCCCCGTAGGTGCCACACTGGAGCTAATCGGCGGAAAATACAAATCTCTAATACTCTGGCATCTCATAGACAAGACCCTCCGGTTCGGTGAGCTCCGCAAGCTGATTCCCCAGGCCACGCCGAAAATGCTCACGCAGCAGTTGCGTGAGCTTGAGGATGCTAATCTAATTATCCGCACCGTCTATCCTGTCGTGCCGCCGAAAGTCGAGTACCAGCTATCTCAGCTCGGCACAAGCATCCGCCCGATTCTGGAGAGCATGTATGAGTGGGGCGCGGACTACCTTACCAAAAGCGGCAAAGATATCAACTGTTCAATGTGCCTTTAGCGTACACCGCATTACATTTCCCCGCAATGTATAAAGCCATCCGTCGGACACGGGCAAATGCTCCGTGAAAAAGCTAAGTGTCCTCCGTCAGTCACGTCTACCCTAGAGGAAACTTGGAATCTAGTCAAAATTTGTGTTCCGGGACTGCGGACACTTAACTTTCTCCCGAAGCACCCGCCCGTGTCCGGCTGGTCTGGGAAATGTAACTACACCGAAGTGCACAGTGCATCCGTCCTTGATATTTCAGCCTTTTTCATGTAAACTGTTGCTTGCATGCTGCGGCACATCTAAAATTAATGCTTCATATATGCAAAATCGGGGAGGTTTTAACTTGAAAAAATTCATTTTAGTTCTGATAGGGCTGGTTCCGCTGATGGCGCTTGGGTATCTTCTGCATTATTTAATCCTAACAGTATTTTCACACACCCTGCCGCCCTTCTTGTTCATTTCCGTTGCCACTCTCGTAATCTGGCTGGCCTTCGGCATGATTTCCAAGCTGCTTGTAAGCTCTAAGTGGCTCGCTCTGATTTTGCTCAACGCCCCTGCGTTTGTTATTTTACTTCTGGTAATAATACAAGATGTCATCCTTCAGGGGTTTTGGCTAAACATCATAGGCCTCTCAACACAGATATTCTACTTGCCTCTCATAAGGTTAAGCACAGTCCTGGGTGGCTTTCTGCCGTTTCAAATGATTACGATGACTCTCATTTTCACCATATCTTTTATACTGCTTATTCTAGCATCATGGATTGGCCGGAACGCAGGAGAGAGAGTCGGTACTAAAACCAAGGAAATCTAGACTGCCGTGAGGCCCTTAGAAGCTCCTGCCGCACTTGCCCCAGCACCTCGGGTGCTAAATATCTGCCGTAAAATTCTTCAAAAAGCAAGATTCCTTCATAATGCATAGCCGTGGCCACTTCTACACCCACGAAGCGCCAGTGCCATGGCTCGAAAATATATCCATGAATATGCCTGTACTGCTCGGGATACCTTAGAATGAATCCGAAAGTATGGGCGTTTTCTGTAAGCCAGGCAAATTCCCTTGTATACTGAAATCTCGCCTGGGTCATAAACTGAAAACCCGATCTGTGCAGTATATCAAGGGCAAGCCCCATCTGGTGTTCTGAATGCCCTGGCCTGGCAAACTGCCTATCCGCCGAAGCCAGGCCATGCCTGGCGACGCCCCTGCTGTGGGTTCCTGCTTGAGTCTGGTATGAGCGGAATGTGGAAATAACTTGCAATCTAAGCCCTGCATCGGCCACCGCTGTTCTCATTTTAGAAAAATGCTCCGCAGCCTCTTCCCTGAGCCTGTGTCCCCCGCCGATATTTACAAAATCACTAGGCATCCAGCCTGAGGGCAACGCGAAGTTCTTGTTTACCAGTGCGCTGACCTCATAGGGGTCGCGCACCGATTCAATATTAACATAAAAGCCAATGTCAGCATTTACATTTACAAGGGCGATGACTTTACCAAAGGGCATATCGGGATTTAGCACCTGAAACGCCTTGTATCTCTGCGAATTTGCTGCTAGAAAATGCGGGTATCTTTCCGACTCTGCCCGCTCACGCATCATGGCATGATATTCTTCAAAGGTCAGCTCTGTTTCAAGCAGAAACTCCGACAGTGTTAGCGGTCCCGTCTCTACAGGCTGCATCGACGCTGGGAGCACTGCCCCGGGTATGCCGAAAATGCAAGATATGACAGCAATATACACCACTACCCTTTTGAGTATCGTCATCAGTTTCTCTCCAAATCTGTTTTACTTCTCTTTTTGTGTTACTTCATGCCGCTGCTTTTGTTTTGTGCTCGGTGGTATTTTGAGATGCTCTTAAACCGCTCCTGCTTTAAGCGCATGTAATCGGCCTTCTTCTTAGCGAAATCAGATTCTCTTTTCAAGGCATGATACCTTTCAAAGCGGGCCTTTGTCAGCCGCCCATCTTCAAGGGCCTCATTGATGGCGCAGCCTGGTTCGGACTCGTGGCGGCAATCTGAGAACCGGCAACTGCTCATAAGCTCCTCGACATCGGTAAATGTCTCGCTCAGCCCCTCATCCGCATCCCACATGCCGATACTTCTCATCCCGGGTGTGTCAATTACCATAGCCCCTGACGGCAGCATAGACATCTGCCTATGTGTCGTGGTGTGCCGCCCCCGGGCATCGTCCTCACGGATTTCACTCACTTCCATAACATCGGCCCCCATCAGGGCATTCGTCAGGGTTGACTTCCCCACTCCCGACATCCCCAAAAACACCACAGTCTTGCCCGTTGCGGTATATTTGATTAGCCTCTCAAGCCCTGTGCCGTCGCGTGAACTAACAGGAATAACCTCCGCATCCCCTGCGATTGCTTGCACGAGCTGGACGGACATCTCCGCATCCGGTGCCAAGTCGGCCTTAGTCAAAATCACAACCGGCACCGCCCCACTGCTTCTCGTCAAAATGAGGTAGCGCTCAATCCTGTTTAAGTTAAAATCCTGATTAAGTGAGCTCATAATGAACACATAATCAAAATTTGCAGCCACCGCCTGCTCCCTGCCTCCCGACGGATCGGGGTCTAGGCGGGCAAACGAACTTCTGCGCGGCAGGGTCTTGACAATGAGGCAGTCCCCGCTTTCTTCTTCGGTGGTAAGCACAAAGTCCCCGACTGTCGGGAAAATAGCAAGTTCATTGCCATAGTATGCACCGGCCTTGAGCCTGCCAAAATGCACCCCGCGGTTTGATGCCAGTTCAAAGCGCCCCTTGTGTACCGCAGTCACACGCGCCGGAGCAAGACCCTCCGGCGGCTTTCCATGTTCTGATTCAGTATAACCATATTTTTGTAAATTATCCAATATTTTCTCCTTAAAAAATAAACAAAAAACACGACCTAAGCCGTGTCCTGCAAAAAAGCAGTATTAACGAAAGGTTTCTCGGCGGCGCAATGCAAGGTCATATCGGTTAAATACCTTCAAAATCCACATGCGCCCATTATTTGGTTTACGTTTTAATCACCATTTTTATAGACATAATCACACAACCCCTTTCGGTAATAAAGTTTTCCCGGCAGCCGAAATTAAACCGCCCAGACTTAGCTTCTCTACACTAGCTAATATTCTTTGGAGCACTATGAAGTATAGATGGGGCACCTCTAAAAACCCATGCAAAATGCCCGCTTTTTGCCACATAGCAATGTCCGAGACTAATTTCTTGTAAATTTTGGATTTATTGGCTGCATTATGCCAATTTGGCGACTTTTACTGCGATACTAGGCAGGATTTTTGTCCTTTTTCTTCATATTACCCGGTTATGGGCGCAATTATCCCACGTTTTGACAGGAATATAAATCGTTTTAGGTTA
>Ga0209755_10000800_pt1 | contig 54476 bp, 53 predicted proteins | sample TergutCo191P1_FD_187301 | JGI IMG/M metagenome (GOLD analysis project Ga0209755, IMG submission 187301) | Cornitermes sp. P1 segment gut microbial communities from Petit-Saut dam, French Guiana - Co191P1 (SPAdes) (version 2) | ecosystem: Host-associated > Arthropoda: Insects > Digestive system...
TGGGGGTACCCAAGTGTCGCGCTGAATATTTTGTGTGTGCCGGGCTGTCTGCCGCAGTCAGATATCGCGGCTATTCTGGCGGGTGGGGCACAGAAAGTACGCGAGGCCGGCGCGATAATAGCGGGAGGGCATTCCGTGGAGGACAATGAGCCGAAATACGGCCTGTGCGTAAGCGCGTGTGTCCACCCGAACGAGATTTGGAGCAATGCCGGGGCGCAGCCAGGGGATGTTCTTGTATTAACAAAACCCCTTGGCAACGGAATTCTGGCGACGGCGGCCAAGCGGGACATTATTTCTCAGGCGGATTTTCAAGCGGCGATAGATTCCATGGCCACGCTAAACAAATACGCCCGGGACGCGGCGGCCAAAACACCTGTCCACGCCTGCACCGACATTACGGGCTTTGGTTTCTTGGGCCACGCCAGCGAAATGGCCGAGGCAAGCAACTGCACACTGTTTATTGACTCCCATTCCGTCCCCATATTTGACGGCGCGTACCTGCTGGCCGACCAAAATGTCATTCCCGGCGGCGCGGAACGCAACGAGGAGTATTTAAATGAAAAAATAAAATTCGCCGAAGATGTTCCCAAGCCCCTCAGGGCAATCCTTTTTGACCCGCAGACCTCCGGCGGGCTGCTGCTTTCCGTGCCGGAGGAAGACAAAAAACAGCTTCTCGCCAACATGAAAGAAGCGGGAGTTGACGCCGCTGTTATCGGGCGGGTTCACGCGCCGGGGAAGGTCTTAATTGAGGTAGTGCATAGTCCATGAATTTTGTTGCAAAATTTGTAGAAGCCTGTTAGAATATAGGATAAGTAGTAAATGGTAAAAAAATACATCAGCTCACCTTGCGTAAAGGTTTTTTTTAATTTATGATACTTCCAATGTTTGCCATTGGAAGGTTGGTGTTATGAACCATTTTTTTATTATACCTAGAGAGGGGTGTGACGGTATGCAATTTGTTCAGGCACTGGAAGACAGTAAAACGCCTGCGGATATAAATGATGCCCTAGAAGCAATAGGGCTTAAAGGCGTGTTAGAAAAATGCAAATATCTTATCGACTATATGAAAGCATCCGTTCACTTTGCTGGCAATATCAACCCGGATACCCAGTACAGCATTTTACAGGAAGAGTTTTTAAAAGGCTACTGGAGGGATTTCCGTGACACGAAAGCAAAAAGTAGAGAAGCTTGCTAATCTGCTTCATGGTCAAATTTTGTATGACGGAGTTATGGACCATGAAGTACGTGCCGCAGAATGGTACATGACGCAGTTGAAAAAGGAAAGCGATGAAAATCTATATGGATGGCGAAAGTTTATAATAGATAAAAAACCCCGTGCGGATTTGGGTGTGAACCAAGGAATGGCTGTAGTTTACCCAATGTATGCAAGTATACACTATCCCGAATCTGCAACACGCTTGCAACAGCGGGTTTCTATAGGTCATGAGCTTGCGCATGTATGTCTTAGGCATGAGCACGACACACAAGCCTTGTCTGGAGGAAGCACAAACACCAATCTTATAACAAATCCTATATTTGAAACAGAAGCTACATTCTTGTCAAACTTATTCTCTTTGCATAGGTCAGATTCGCCTGACGATGTGTCTCAAGCAATTATGGGGATTCACCCTAGCTATAATGAATCACTGCTCGACCAAGGATAAAATAAAACCGTAGTTTTCCGTATTCCCGTCATCTAGGCATACGGAGATTTTTTTGCCTTTTTGTAGTTATTCATCTTGCGCAAAACAGCCCGCACATGCTATTATTTCTATGGTCTTGGCGGGAGCCTGCGTCTACTTTTAATCTTTGGGATGCCCTTGAAAACGGCGTTTCCCGCTGGCCCGAGGTAACGTACGCTCCACGCCGGAAACACTTGAAGACAATATCGTCGGCGTTTTGACCGTCGGCGACATCGTATGGGTTCTTGAATCCGTAGGGCCCAGATACCAATGGCACAGTATCCAATTCGGCGATTTGGCCGGTTGGGTTTGGGGCAGATATCTTAAATTTAACTAACAGACCAGAAAGGGGAACAAAATGAAAAAGCACTATCGTAAATTGTCGGCATTACTGTTAGCCATGGTAATGGCACTGACAATCGTAGCTGTGCCGGTCACAGCTCTGGCGGACGAACCCGCAGACTATTACACCCGAATTGACATTTTGCACCATGCGGATTTACACGGGATGATTGACGGCTTTATATCGGCGTCAGACCCGGGTGCAGCGCGCCTCGCGGCTTTCGCGGAGTTCTGGGCAAGCCAGAACCCCAATCGTGACAATGTCGTACTGGTTGCCGCCGGCGACAACTACCACGGTCACCCGGTATCCAACTATCTGCAAGGCGAGCCCGTTGTTTGGCTGTACAATTTCATGGACGTGCGGTATTCCGCATTGGGCAACCATGAGTTCAGCTTTGGTTCGGTAGACCGCGCCAGATACTTTGGCGAACACATCAACTTCTTGGCGGCGGATTTATTCTACGCCGGAACAAACACCCATCCCGCGTGGGTTCAGCCCTACACGATTATCCAAGACGGCAACGCCGTTGTGGCCATTGTCGGGCTTATGACCAACGGAATGCCCCACTTGGTATCACAGGCTATTCTGGGTGGCTTTGACCTGAGAACGCCAACAGCCGGCGCAAGCTTGGCAGCCGGCGAATTAACCTTTGCGGCCACATTTAATCCACAGTGGGTAACAGACATCGAAAATCTCATTCAGCACCTTAGAGACCATTACGGCGCGGGGGCAGTCGTAGCCCTCACCCACATGGGAACGGGCGGCGGCCACGGCGCGGAAGCGGATGTGCTGGCACACTTGGTGGACGGCTTTGACGCGATTATTGCCGGGCACACCCATTTAATAAACAATCGCGTGACAAACGGCGTACCCGTAGCCGAGGCTGGCTTCCACAGCCGCACCCTGGGACGTCTGTCCTTCTTCTTTGATGCGGACGGCAACTTGGTTAGCGATGTTTTAAGCGAGCTATCCGGTCCGGCAAATGTTGACGGCGCGCCTAATCCTAATTCAATTTTGAACTTCCATCATAATCCTGCGTTTGCGGACGCCAATGTGCAAGCTGTGTACAACACGGTTTCAAACAGAATAGACGCTTTCTGGGATGAAGCCGGCGGTTTCCTGAACCAAGTTTTGGGAACCCGTGGCGTACCCGGTGCGGATTTATCCATTACAGACAATACCGAGCTTCGTAACCACAGAAATCAATGGGTAACAGAGCTGGTAAAAACCCATGTGGTAAACAATACACGCGACGCCGACTGGACGCACACGGCTCTTAATGATTGGGTATACGTGTCCAATTTCGGCGGCTGGCGCAATATGGGCCCATGGCATTGGGACCCTCAAGACGAAGTCACTATGCTTGACATGCTGGCAACAATGCCCTTTAACAACGCTATTCTTCTCTTCGAAATGTACGGACGCGACCTGCTGACCTTGCTTAACATAGAAGCCAGCGGAAGCGCGGTTCTTGACCCGCCGGAATTTGGCTTAAACGGCGGCCAGCCCGCGGTAATCTCCGGCGCGTTCCGGGGCGAACGCTTGGCTGACTTTGTATACGGCGGCGTAACCAGACCCCGCTACGCATGGTATTTCAGCAATGGCGAAAGAATCCGCGACGATAACACGATTTATCGCGTAGTCGGAAGCAACTTCATCTGGGGCGGCCTCAACGCCAACGGCGGCGACCGCTTCCCCTTCCCGGGCAACAACCACGGTAACGCGCTGGGTATGACCTTCATTTCCCATCCGCTGGCACTGCTTGCCGACGGTTCCCTCGTGCCTTGGCCCGAAGTCCCCACAGACAGCACCCTTTGGGCAGAATTCGGACTGATGCTTCTGCGTGACGCAATGATTCATACCACCCAATACAGAGCAGCCGGAGGCGCACCTGCCGGTGCAGTAACGCCTCCGGTTCCCGTTGCCATTGCCGGAACAGGCACGGTAGCAAACTGCTGGTATCTCAACGTACGCGCCAGCGGCTCTATCAACGCAGACGTAGTCGGTATCCTTCGCCGTGGCGACGTAGTGCGGGTTCTCGAATCCACCGCTGCCGCTCAGCCCTGGCACAGAATCCAATACGGCGACCTTGAAGGCTGGGTGTTCAGCAGATATCTTGAGCTCCACTGACATTAGCTAATCAATTGTAATACAAAAGGAGGCCGTCTCGCGAACAAAACCGAGCACCGAGGGTGCGCCGGTTGCGAAATGGCCTCTTTGTTGGTCAGAAAAGATATTTCCATAAATTGTATTATTTTAGGCATTGACATAAAAAACTCAAAAGAGGTAAACTTGTAGCATCAATAAGTCTCCACATTCCATAATCGTTAGGAGTAGTTTATGCAGAAGAACATCCAGCAACAATCAAAGGTTGACCGCCGCACAGTGCGGAAGACCAACAAGTCCAACTTGGACAAGGACGTGGGCGCGCGCGTCAGAAGACTGCGCAAAACCCTAGGCTTTAGCGTAGACCGCTTGGCTGAAATCCTAGACATTACGCCATCTCATGTGCGCCTTATAGAATATGGCCAGCGCGGCGTAACCTTGGCTCTTTGCCAAAAGCTTTGCGATACCTTCAATCTCACCGCAGACTATGTAATTTACGGAGACGCCAGAGCGGATGAAAACGCCGTCAAAGGCGACTATTCCGGCATAGCCGAGCTCGCAGCCGCTTCTCTGACAGAGGACGAGCGTGCGTGCTTTGCCGCCATAATGAAGGAATATACCCTTTCACGGCGAACCCCCCATGATGCGGAACTACTTAAGGAGGCAATGCGCGCTCAGTTAAGAAGCTTTTTCGCGTTGAAGGTGGCTATACAGAAGGCTGACGAATAGGGAGCTCCTCTTTGCAAGCCTTAAACGCGGCGAGGGCTGTGTCGAGCTGTTCTTTTGTGTGGGCGGCGGAGACCTGGCAACGCACGCGGGCTTTGCCTTTGGGAACTACAGGGTAGAAAAAGCCTATGGCGTATACACCTTTTTCCAAAAGCTTTTCGGCCATTTTTTGAGCGAGTATCTCGTCGTACAGCATTACGGGTATGATGGGATGCTCGCTTTCTACTATTTCCAGGCCAATTGCCTTTAAGCCGGCACGGAAATAGGCTGTGTTTTCGCTTAGGCGGTTCTTAAGCTCGCGGGAGCCGGTAATCATCTCAAGGGCTTTTAGAGTGCCCGAGGCGATTATTGGCGAAAGGGAATTCGAAAACAAGTACGTGCGGGAGCGTTGCCGCAGTATATCTATGATGGCTTTTTTGCCGCTGGTATACCCGCCGGATGAACCACCCAAAGCCTTGCCCAGCGTGCCCGTCAAAATGTCTACGCGGTCGATTACTTTGCAGTGCTCGTGGGTGCCGCGCAGGTTTTTGCCGATTACTCCCACGCCGTGGCTGTCGTCTACGATGACTATGGCGTCGTATTGCTCTGCCAGATTGCAAATGGAAAGCAAATCGGCGATTACGCCGTCCATGGAAAACACCCCGTCGCAGACAATGGCCTTTACGCGGGCTTTTTTGTCCGTAGCCTCTTTCAACTTGGTTTCAAGGTCGGCCATATCGTTGTTCTTGTAGCGATAACGGGCGGCCTTACACAGGCGCACACCGTCGATTATACTGGCATGGTTCAACTCGTCGCTGATTATGGCGTCCTCGTCGGTCAGAATTGTCTCAAACAAACCGCCGTTGGCGTCATAGCAAGACGAGTATAAAATAGTGTCCTCCGTTTGTAGGAATTCGCTCAACTTGGCCTCCAGCGTCTTGTGAAGCTCTTGTGTGCCGCAAATAAACCGCACCGACGACATCCCATAGCCCCATTTGTCTATGCCGCCCTTGGCGGCTTCTTTTATTTCCGCGTCATCGGACAGGCCAAGATAATTGTTGGCACACATGTTAATCAAATCCGGCTTTTGCACAGTCGAAATCAACGCCCCTTGAGGCGTGGTAATCACACGCTCGGTCTTCCACAGGTTGGCGGCTTTTATTTCCTCCGTCAGGGCTTGCCAGTGCTTGTAGGCTGTTTTCATGATGATTGTTCCTTTCGTTATTGGCTATTCATGACTTGGTCGCTATGATATCGGAAAAATTAAAAAACAAGTGTCTCAGCTCAATTTTGCCGACATGTGTTGATGTATATTCACAAGTGTAGACATAGTGTTGTGAATCTTCCTTTTGTGTCAACACTAATTCCCCTGCTGATAATTCTTTCAGTAGAGATTGCTGAAGTTTTTCAATTTTGCTTGCATTGTGGGGGACATCAAGGGCTTTTATTATATATCCAAACATAATGTTTCGATTATAATAAGATGGATACTTTGGTCTTTTTGGAGGGTCAAAAAATCTGGCCACACCTTCAATGATATATTCCCTATTGAAATAGGGAGTTCCATCTATGCGTTTACATTCAATAATAAAATAGGCTTTCGGATTTAGGAAGCGATTAAAAGAAAATACGACTATATCTGGTCTTCCGGTATAGAGACCTGTTTCATCATTAATGGTAACTGACGGTTGAGGGACAAATGTAAAACCTGTGAATTCATCATTTAAATACTTTTCCACTAATTCATTTGTAATAACGTCTTCAAGAGCTTTTAACATGCTACCAGCATCAATACAATCCGATTTCATTTTTGCACTGCACTGGATTAAATGGGCTATAATTTTTGTGATTGCAATACTACTTTCAAATATTTTATTCAAAGTTTCGTTTTTGAAACCGTCCATTAGTTCTCCACTCCATTTCTGGAGAGGATTTGGTCTGTAACTTCCATTATATCAAGCTTTGCTATTGCGGGATGCCAGTTTTTATAGCCGTTTGGCTTGATAATGCAGAATGAGTTTTCATCGAAACATATTACATCTTTGAGAAAGTAAAATTTTTCGTTTGTCTTATGAGATGACAGCTCTGTAAGCATAGTTTTTACGCGATTAGTCTTGTCGTCAGTTACTATTAACCACTTAGTGGGTTGTACATCAAGAATAAATACCTCAACTGCACTATAATGCCTGACAATAGTTGGATAAATATATATTTGCACATATTTTTTTGCACTCTCAAATATCGGGCACAAGTAATTATAAAAATATTTCGCATAAGCCTCAAAGTCTTGTTCATTTGCGTCTCGCATTGCATCTTTATTATCTTTTCTAGTCAATTGAGGAATCTGTATTTGCAGAGCATAGTCAACAAACTCATTTCCCAACAATCCAAACACGCCAAAAATTGTTTGATTAAGAGCTTCAATCTCCGCAGAAGCATCTGTATTAGCACCAAAGACATCATATTGATTTTTGATTTCCTGTATACGCTCAACTTGAGCTGCAATATCGTCGTTAATTTCAGCAGGAAATGAAAGAATCTCCTTTTTAATACGCTTCTCTCTTTCTATGCCCAGAAACGAACCCAGCATTAAATTAAAATATGCGTATATCTTTGAGTTTAACAATCCAACAATAGCAAGCAGAAACGATTTTTGACTGAATGCCCCCTTTATGGCATAAACCGTCTCATGGAATACAAAGTCGGTTTCCGAGTACACCGCTCTCATTGTATAGTCTGACAAGTCTAACCCTGTCTTCACGAGACAATAAGGCGCACAAAACAAAGCTTCTTTACGCGGCGCATCAATATAAGGCTTTAAAAAACGTGTTTTGTTTCGTTCGTCTAAGAAAAAATGACTTATCGTTGACGTGCTTGAATCAAGAAGCCAACGCTCAAAAAGGTGACTTGCATCTCTTCTAGCTCCATCATTATACTTTACTCCAACTCCCTCAACAATGGTTGGATTTTGATTTTTAATGCGCTCTCCCAATGTCTTGGTGTTTAATTTTAACTTGCTAATAATATCAAAATCTCCGGCAAGCCCGTAAACCAAGGTTTTCCATGCCCAGTCATTTTCCATAAGCAATTTTTGCTGAACACTTTTAACATCAGTTTTTTCCACAACGATAATTTTTAGCAATTCAAAAAATACATTCCTTTTCATGGAAGTGTACTCAAACCTATTTTCTTGCATATTATCGTCTGAAAAAACGTAAGACAAAACCATGGCAGGCGCATCTGCACCCTCAAACACAAGCGTCCTTACAGATGATAGTTCAACTAAGTGCGAAATTTTTGTTCTTGTGAGTAGAAACTGACGAAAACTCTTTGAAGCTTTACCTTGGGTATACAAAATTCTAGATTTCAAAACAAAACAACATTTCGCATTTTTATTTAAGCAAAAATCCTTTGACCGTAGGACAAAGGAACGGCAAGTATCATTTTTATACAAAAGATGTTTATATCCATATTCCCTGCAATAATCAGCGTGCGTACCCGGTTTATTACTCCATGGGGGGTTACCTATTATAAAATCAAAGGGGATTCTCTCCAACCATGACAAAGCATCTTTGTCAAAGAAGTCGCACACTATCAAAGTATCCCCTTTTAAATTTGGCAAGCGGAATTCTTTTAAAGTCTTTGGGTCTTTATAGTCTAAAACAGCTAGATACAATGAAAATATTGCTACGTCAACAGCATGTGAATTTATGTCAACGCCATAGATATTATCTTTTAGTATGCTACATAACAAATCATCCTCATCATCGGCTGCAAATCGCTTACCGCCAAGTCTCTTTTCAACCATTCGGCGGTAGCTATCTACTAGGAATATCCCCGACCCACATGATGGGTCTAAAATTTTACAGTTATCGTTTTTTTCAATATGTTCTTTGATTGTCATGTCAAGTATATAATCCACCAAGTATTTGGGGGTATAAAATGCATTGCTTTCAATTTGGGTTTCTTCCCCAAGTAAAATTTCAAAAATATTGCTAATTAATTCAACTGGAATAATGGCAAAGTCGTATAGGTCAAAAAGTGATAATTGCCCGCTATCAGAGACGATTCTTGCGGACAAAAATTCATCTATATCATTAAGAACTGCATCGGTAATGACATCTATCTCATAGTCTTCAATTTCAAATAGATTACCGTTAAATCTATCTTTCAAGTGCCTGAAAAGTGCATATAAATTTGACTTGTCACTCAATAACGCAAGCAAAGCCTCTTTGGATTCAGCCACATCGGATGAAAATCCGTGATAATCCAAGTTCACGCCCCGGTCTACCAAGTATCGTATAAATATAAAGCGAAGTACAAGTTTTGTTGCGAATGAAATATTATGAATGTTTTCTAATCTGCGTGCAAACGAAGATAGGTTTCCTAGCAGCTCTTCACTAAGTTTTTTGCCACGGAATGACGGTGTGTATGTTTTCCAGAAATTCTGGTTTGTAATTTCCCAAAATGAAAACGGAGAACTGTCGTCAATATTACTAATATTGCTAAATGAAAAATCCTTCGCAAGTGTAAGAAGATGTGATTCTGTATCAATGGTATAACCGCAGAATATTTTCATAGTTGCTGTGCCGCAGAATATAGCTATAGGAATTTGTGCATTCCAAATTTTTTTATGTACGTCTTTTTGCATATCAGAATTTATAGGCTCGTCAAAAAACACAACAAATGGCTCGTTGTTTACTATGTATGTTGCATATGGAGCTAATGAGTTCAATATCTTAGTAGTCTGTGCATTTAATCCGGCGGTATCATATGCTCCATTGACATTGAGTTTTAAAAATGGCGTATCGGAATACCCAAGCCTTTTTATAATTTCATTCAAGTGACTACTCATGCAACCCACGCTCTTTCATCTCTTACATATTAAAATTTATGCTGATGATACCATTATCAGCTTGATTAAACAATAAAAATCCGAACCGCCAATCGAAGTTTTCACATTAGATAAGTAGTTCGGAGCATATGCAATTTGTTTTTTACGTTGGGCTAATTCACACCCAATCCAAAATAACCTTTCCGGATTCGCCGCTTTTCATGATTTCAAAAGCCTCTTGGAAGTCTTGGAAGGGGAAGGAATGGGTAATAATTTTAGCGACTTCTTTATCAAGGCCGGATTGCAGAAGCATGGACATTTTGTACCAGGTGGAATACATTTCACGGCCGTAGATGCCCTTGAGGGTGAGGCTGTTGAAGATGATTTTGTCCCAATCCACTTGGGTGGAGTTGGAAATGATGCCAAGGATGGCGATTTTGCCGCCATTGGCCATGGCGTTAATCATGTCGTTGAAGGCGGCGGGGGAGCCGGACATTTCAAGGCCCACGTCAAAGCCCTCGTTCATGTTGAGGAATTTTATGGCGTCGGAAATATTCTGCTTTGTGACGTCCACGGTGGCGGTGGCACCGAGGTCTTTGGCCATTTCAAGGCGTTTGGGATTGATGTCGGTGACGACGATGTGGCGCGCGCCGGCGCGTTTGACGATGGGCACGGACATCAGGCCGATAGGCCCCGCACCGGTGATGAGGACGTCCTCGCCAATGAGGTTAAAGCTGAGGGCCGTGTGAACCGCGTTGCCCAGCGGGTCTTGCACGCTTAGGACGTCCTCGGAAACGGCGGGATTGCAGACCCAAGCGTTGGAGGCCGGGATGGAAATGTACTCCGAAAAGACGCCGTCGATGTTTACGCCGATGCCCACGGTTTGGCGGCACAGGTGGAGATTGCCGGTGATGCAGTGCCGGCAGACGCCGCAGACGAGATGCCCCTCACCGGATACGAGGTTTCCGGGCTTAATATTGGTTACGCCCTCGCCGGCTTCGACAACCTCGCCGACAAATTCATGGCCGATAATCTGTGGCGTTTTGATTGTCCTCTGTGCCCACTCATCCCAATTGTATATATGAATGTCCGTGCCGCAGATGGCGGTTTTTTTTATTTTAACCAGTACGTCCTTTACGCCGATTTTTGGCATGGGGACATCGGCGATAATCAAGCCCCCGGGTTCGGGGGTTTGCTTGATTATCGCCTTCATAGTGTTGCTTGAGACCGTTGCCATTACAGATGCCCGCTTTCTTTAAGCAGTCTTCTCGCGGATTCTTCATCCTCCGGTGCCACAAGGACTATTGGTCCCGTGCATCCCATTCCGCTGGAGGCAAAAATGCCGTTTTTCCACAGGACGTGTACCGCATCGTCAAGGTCCAGGATTTCGATGCCGGGGATTTCGCAAGTGACGACTTTTTCCGGGGGAGGGGTGGGAATGCCGTCGCCGGAGGCCTCGCCTGCACCGGACGCGCTTACACCGTCGGAACCGCTTACGCCTTTGGCGGAACCTCCGCTGCTTCCTTCCGAGAATTTTTTTAGCACGTCGTCCAGCCCGGCCTTGCGAGCCGCAGCGAATTCCGTGTTGACTTTTTCCACAAGCTTACCCTTTGCACAGGCCGCCGCGAAGCTTATCGCCCCGGCAACAACCGGAGCACCCGACGCCCGGGAGAGTATATGAATAATCCTGTCATATCCTTCGCCCACGCCGGGGCCGTAGCCGTCCCCCACGGACTCATAGCTTCCCCCCGTGGTGAACGCGCTTAGGGTTTTCATCATTACGTTTCCGGTCAAACTGTCCATTACCATCACGTCGGGGACGCCTTGAAGCAGGTCGTTCCCGCGCATTACCGCGCCGCCGTCGGCTCTCGCGCTTTCGGTGAAATTCAGCTCATAGCCGTTTTCGCGCAGGGCTTCAAGCATTCTTTCAAGTGCACGAGCTCCGTCGATGTTCAGAATGCCCACCGTGGGGCGCGGGTTTCCGCAGGCCTTGGCCACTGCCACGCCCTGCAATGTGTTTTTCAAAAGGGCCGCAGTGCGCCGCGTATCCGATGTGCCAGTGGTATTGGCGATTAGCATTTTGCGTCCCATGCCCGGCGTCACCACGCGGCCAACCGTTGATACGCCGATTGGGAAGTTGTAATGCATGGTTACGGCCGCGTCAACTTGGCCGGATTTCAGCATGGCGTCCATGCGTTCGTGGGCGGATTTTTCGTCATTGGCTTCGATTTGGTTGGCCGCCACCTGGCGATGATGCTCCTCCCCGCCGCTGATTTCATATTTAGGGCCTATTACCACCACTTCGATATGGTCATTGGCCGCCTGTGCCATTTCCGCGCCGTGGAGCATTTCCGCTACGCCGTGCTCGCTACCCAGAAGGGTCAGTGCCACGCGGGTGCGTTTAGCGGGCATCCCTGCATCTGACATGAACGCCCCAAGTGCCTCCCCATCTGCGTTTAAAATTGGCATTATGCCGCTGTTTTTCTCCAATATAAAGGAAACGCCGTCGAATAAATTGGTCAGACGCCCAAGGAACAGACTGCCCTTGCCGATAATCATTACCCGGTTCAGCTTGTCCGCGTCCATGAAGTCTTTGCAATGGGCCAAGAACGGTACGCCCGACGGGATATGCCCCTGGGTTGGCGCGAAGCCCGGCATCGCAATTTTTTCCACGACATTGTTAAGCTCCGACCGCTCGAATTCCTTGCGCATGACGCCCAGCGCGGCAATCATTTTATAATTGGCCTTGGGCACGTCGCCTGCGCCAGCTGGTTCTGTAACCTCGGGATTTTGCATCTCTACGGAGAAAACATCCACGTCGCCGATTTTTAAGCCCACGCGGTCCAGCGGGTCTGCCACGATGGCCTGTGTCACCGCTTGCGGACTCGCGCCGCTTCCCACGGTATGCCGACCCACGATATCCGTGCGAATTATCGGGGAAACACCGTCGTTTTCGCTGATATGCGCCGCAAATGCCCCAATGACATCCTCTAAAATGGGCATTCCCTTCTTCACATGGTCTTTGCCGTTCATGCCCAGCTTAGTGGACGCGCCACCCGCCACAACGATTACATTTTTATACACGCCTGCTTTGACCAAAGCCGCCGCTTTCACCAGCGCGTGAACAGGTGCGGCACAGAAGCCTCGCGTGTCCGAACCCGTGGCATTTACGCAACCGCACACCTCTCCGATGGACTTGGCAAAATTGCCGCCGCCGCGCTGGTTCATGTCGCCGCAGGCTTCCTCGGAGCATTCGATAATATAGTCAACGGACGTCGGCTCTAGGCCCGTTTTCGCAAAAAGCAAGCCCAGCGCGAAAGCCGCCGATGCCTTGCTCACAAGATTCTCAAACATTACATGGGAAGAAAGGGCCTCGTCAAAGGCATGGGCTTTTTTCACACAGCCCACAAGCTTTTCCTCAAAATATAAAGGCTCCGAACCCTGATTTTCTACGGAATCTTTGATTGCCGCCTCATCTGCCGGGCTTTTCGTCAGCTTCTCCAAAAACGGCCACGCGCTTACCACCGGATGGGCCTTTAAAATTTCATATGCCCGCGCCGCAAAGCTTTCCTCCAGCAGAACCAAATCAAAGGCGTCCACGGATTTTACCAGCCCGATAAATTCATCCAGCGGCATGATTTCGCCATGCTTGCCCTTGCGGACTTCCGCCGCCGCGCCTTTTACCGAATTCTCATACCATGGCCTTGCAATGGTGTCCAGTGCCTTGGGTTCGAGGTTGCCGATAAAAACCTGATTCGGCGGATATGCCGCCGCTTGCTCGAAAGTCCGAAAATGTTTTGGCAACTCTTTTAAATACTCACTGTCCGGGTTTAGTCTGCGCTCGCTGGTTTGCGTGCTGCCTTGATGCACCACCATGTCATTAGCGTGAATAAGCGCGTAACTCGCACTTTTTAAAACAGGAAATCCCATAAAATTACCTCCATGTAGAGTCCGCGCCAAAGCGGTTTTTTATGTAACAAATAATACCACAAGTCCCGCCTGTTGTGTTCATAAAAAACTTACATTTGTACGCAAAACATCGCGTACAGCGGAATAATCTTATCCTTTAAACACAGAATATTGTTGACAGTAACAGGCAAGCGACAATATACTGTCATCAGATGACCTCGCAGAGCCGCGAGGTCGGTAAAATAAAAAAAGCTCACTGAGAAGATGACCTCGCAGAGCCGCGAGGTCGGTAAAATAAAAAAAGCTCACTGAGAAGATAGATAGCTTCCTTCATTGCGGGAAGCTATCTTATTGTGAGGGATAGTATGAATTTCATTTTTTTGACGAATCAATTTTATGAAGACTATTCGCATTGCACCGAAATAGAGATGAAGCAACAACGACCCTATGTACAGGTATTTATAACTTTGCATGACATCGATTTTGCCATTCCCATGAGGTCTAATATTAAGCATAATTACGCTTTTTGGACGGACAAGCCAAACCGCTGCGGCCTTGATTATTCAAAAGCGATAGTTATCGAAGACCGAAAATATATCGACGCCACCAACAAGCCATACATACGCCCAAATGAGTTTAAAGCTCTTATCGGGCGGGAATACAGCGTAAAGCAAGGGTTGCTGAACTATATCCAAGCATATAAAAAGGCAAAACTGAAGCCAGACAATCCCCGAAAAAGGGATATGCTCGAATATTCGGCATTACAATATTTTGAGGGATATATTTAATCAGTGGTGTCGGATATGGTGAAAAATCAAATGGACAACAGGGCAGTAAGAACAAACACGACCTTGCCTGCGTGGTTAAAGGAATTGGCAGAGGAGCGAGGGGTAAACTTCTCCCACCTCTTGCAAACAAGCATAAAGGAACACTTGGGTTTGGCCCAATAAAAGCAAGCAAAAATGGGCTTTATAGTGAAGATTCATATTTGCGAAATCAGCTGGCCTGATAATCCAACGTTTGTACGAAAAGTTGTTCCCACTGCCTCACCCGTTCATGTTCCAACTGTTGTCTTGTTCCAACCTGTCCCGTTTCCAAATCAATATGTGGGATTGTCCTGTCAATAACTGACAGGGCACGATTACCCATAAAAACATTATACCCTATACCATCCCAGCCCATGTCAACAGCAATCTGGGCATTGCGCCTGACACTGCTGTCAAATTGCCTGATTGAATTATTGCGCTGGGACTGGGTCCTGTTAAAATCAAGTGCATTATGAAAATGTCGCATGTCAGAAGCATTTTGGTCCCATGCATCATTCCATATGGCATTTGCAAATGACCCTGCAATAGCACCTGACAATTTATCATAATCAAATCCAAATCCCAAATCCGCCAATTCCTGTGACAGTCTGTTTGCAAAATAGTCCTGCCCCCCCATGTCCATTCCATTATATTATCCCAACCTAATAAATCATCTTGACTTAAACGGTGTCTTTTACCTGTGTAATGTGACCACAAAACAGGGTAAGGTTGAACAAGATTCTTATTACCACTCTTTCTCTCCGCATTCGTATGTGAAAGAAGTTCTCCCAAAATTTCACGTTCCAATTCATACCAAAAGAAATGTTCTATTCTTTCCATATCACTTTCCACAAGATTTCCATCAATCATTCTATGAGTCGCAAACCTTGCAATATCACCCCCTCTCACACCTTGAGTTATATTGGTAGCCATAAACGGTGCAATAACAACGTTTTGGAAACGCGCCTCGGTTCCTTGGCGATTAAGGGTATGTGCCCTTGTCACGGGGTCATTATCCCAATTTTCAAGAATCTCGTCCAAGGTTTCGCGACTCCACTGATGCAATTCTGGTGATATTTCACTGTCCCATCCAACAGGAATCTCGATGCCCGAGTTAAGAAGTTCCCGTATTCGCCTTTGGGCAATACTTGAAAGCACTCCATTCGTTGGATAGTTTCCTCTGTTTTGGTTTTGAAATTCCGGCACTTGGTTAATGGGAACAATTTGACCAAAGTCTTGTGACTGAACGTGTGACTGAAGTTGTTGCACATTTCCAAATTCCCCGCGGACAAATCGCAAGAACTGATTGTGCAACCATCTGATGTCAGGACAAATCAACTTAGTATCTTCAGTTGTAGGCATCGTCGTACCATCAGCAATATCCCAATAACCATCTGGACGAAACAGTATTCTATCATTTTCTGTCACCTCAGGTGCTGGGTATTGCCAAGGTCGCGGCCTTGCCCAAGGGATACCAGAATATAATCCCTCAAAATCTTGAGGCTCACTGTGAATAAGATTTGATATTCTCCAATATGGCTGTGGTATTTGCTGCCCAAGGTGGTTAGTGATGGTCTCGCCTGAATCGGCGAATATTGGTGTAGCAAACATTAATACCCCAACAAGCACGACGGCAACTATTCTGGCCATGCTCAAAAGTTTTTTCATATCCATTACTCCCCTCATGTCTACAACATGTTACGCTTCTTTCATCCATAATAAACCATATCATCTAAGGACGCAATAGTGCAACAGCAAAAACATATCCTTTGTGATGGCAACCTCTACTTATGTTCATTTACTGTTCCGCCCCTAAGCCCTGCACCATTTTTGCATATAACAGCGGATAATTCGCAGCTCCATGCAATACGCGAACATGATAAAACGCTATGTACGGCTTTATCCCCAACATCCGATATCCTGACGCTGCCATTTTTTTATCGGGAACAAGTCGCCCACGTTTCGGAAATATCGACAGGTCACTAGCCTTTTCGATTATTTTATCGTGCATACGGAGCGCGGCTTGTCGGCTGTCTTGGGCTATATACAAGACTATTTCTTCCAAATCATCCAACGCTTCTTGCAATAACTGGACATCATATATTTCCATCAATCAAACCTCGCAGTCGCTCACTCACTTCCGCTATGGTGTACGTTTTCGCGCCTGATAGCCTGTTGGCTTCCGCAGAGAGTAGTTTTTCCCGCAAGTCAAGCATTTCTTCGCGATATTGATAGGCTTCAATGCTCATCAAGACCAAATCTCCTTCTCCGTTTTTCGTGAGGAATATAGGCTCATGCTTTTCTTTGCACAACACGGATATACTGTTGTATTCGTTGCGGAGTGCAGTGGACGGTTTTATTAACACGGTTATCACCTCTTGAAAATAAAATTATATGCGTATTCTATCATCAAAATTTTAACGAAACTACCTTGACAATACAAGTCCTAAAAAAATCCCCCTCATTCAAAAAACTAATGTTTAAAGTTTTTGAAGAGGGGGATTTTTGTATCCGGCTTCGAGACGCTAGTCGCTAGTCTTCGAAAACGGTTTGTCCGTCTACCTCGGTTGTGAGGGCGACTAAGGCCCTTTCAACCAGCCCGCGGCGCAGTTCTTTTTCTTCTGCGGGTGGAAGGGCGGGATTGCCCAGCGGGTAGGGGATGGCCACGGTTGGCAGGATTCTGTTCGCGCCAACTGTAAGGGAGATTGGAACAACGGTACACATGTGAACCACAGGTATGCCGTGACGTTCGATTTCTTTCACCATCGTTGCACCGCAACGAGTACAGGTTCCTCACGTAGAGGTAAGAATTACGCAATTGACATCGTCGCGTTGTAATTCTTCTGCAATCTCCTTGGCGAATTGTTTGGAATTGGCCACGGATGTGCCGTTGCCCACGGTGGAGTACCAGAAATCGTGCAAGCTGCCGATTTTTCCGGCGGCCACGAGTTCTTTAATAACGTCCACGGGAAGAACGCGGTCAAGGTCTTCATTGGCATAAACGGGGTCGTAGCCGCCGTGGGCGGTTTCGCCATTGTCCGCCGTGAAGTCGGTAATATCCTTGAGGGAATATTTGCCGAATTTGGACGCGCTGGAGGATTCGATGCGGTCTGGATTGCCCTTGGGAACCGGCCCGCCGGAGCTTACCAGCGCGATGCGGGCTTTGCTCATGTCCTTGATGGCGGGTTGGGGGTCAACCCGGTCGAAAACGGGCATTGGATACTCTGTTACAAATTCTTCGCCTTTGATTTTTGCCAAAAGCATATCCACGGCGCGTCTGCTACCGCGTGTCTTGGCGAAATAGTTTACGCGCAAGCCTTTTTCAACATAACCTTCGGTAATGGCCTCGCCTGCGATGAGCTTTTTAACTATTGCGGCCATGGCCGGCATAGCCGTGCGCATTGTGGCCGCGTTATTGCCTGTGGCCACGAAATAGCCATGACGCTTGTAAATTTCAAGGCCGGGGTTCTCTTCATAAAGGCCGCCGACTACGGGGATTTTTAATTCCTCGTCAACGATTTTGGCTACCGCGCCACAGGCCATGCCGTAGCGTCCGGCGTTGAAGCCCGGCCCCACGACCACTATGTCCGGCGAGAAACTGCGAATCATCTCCAAAACTTCCTTGGAAACCTCTTCGATGTTCTCGTTAAAATAGCTGTCGCCGCAGATTACCGTACCGACGATTTCACCTGCGCCGCCCAGCGCGGCGTTTAACGCCATGCCCGGCCCGACAAAACCATCACGCTTTTCCGGCTTGGTATCGGCTTTTTCCTCGCCGCCAAGCCCCGCGTAAAATTGATTAATATAATGAACAATTCTCATACTCACCTCACCCTATGCTCTATAGGTGGAAACTTCCGAAATAATTGCGTCCACATCTATGACCATTTCCATCATGGCAACTTGGTCTTCGTAGACCGTGGCGTCAATTTCGTCTTTTAATTCTACAATGTGATACGCTTTGAGTCCCAACGGGACCCCGGCGAGTGGGCCTGCAAACGTGGGGTCGCCTGCGGAAACAGTTTCTGCGGCAAGGCCGGAAGCTTCTGCCTCCGCGCCGCCCAGCAATACGATAAGGTCTGTATTGCCAAACTTTTCGCACAGTTCTTTAATCCTCGCTTGATTTTCCAAGTCCATTGCGCCCGCGCTGGTTCAGACGAAGCATTCCGTCGTGGAAAATACTACTTCCGCGCCGGGTATGCCTGCCACACAGGCTTCAATCGCCGGCCCGGGGATTCCGTCGCGGTCCCCCAATATGGCGATTTTTTTGTTTTCTAAAATACCCATTTTGTGCTCCTTCCATTATTTAGAATTTAGATGATTTGGTACAACCTTTTTTACTCTTCTTTTGGTTTGCTTTTGGATTTGCCACTGCTTTGTACGCGAGGTTTTTCTTCTACTTGCTTGATAACCCCATCAAGGATATCCAATGCTTCCTCAATATGATTATTTTCAAGCATTACTCGAAGCGACCTTGCAACCAAGTAAAGTTCGTGTTTGGTCATGAAAAACCACTCCTTCTTATCTAGTAGAAAAATCCGGCTGTACGCGGGCGTTGATGAAGTTTAAAAATTCGCGCTGCTGCTCATCGTTTTCGAAAGCGGACAGCGGTAATAGTATCGCTTGCATCGCGCCGGTGTAGATATAAATGGCTGTTTTGCCCTTGGCAACTTTTTCAACTGAAGCGTACTTTGTTTTTGTTTCCGCCACCTCCGTGGATTCCACAAAGCTGTCCTCGTCGAAGGTAAGCCGCACATTTTTCCCAAAGGGAAGCTTGCCATCTTTTTTGATGGATGCAATTTGCAGCTTTAGGATTAGGCCTGTCAGTGGCTTTGATGTGAAACGAAACACAAGCAGAACTACTCCCAGCACAATAATCAGGGAAATAAGCATTGATAGCCAGTTTGCGCCTTGCGCAACAGCCCTTACGTAAAAGGCCAAGACTATAATTGCCATTAATGCCAAAGCCCCGCGTTCGAGTCTTTTATGGCTTGGGGCGGTTTCGAAGTGAAATTTATTAAACTCCAAATAATCCGAATCCTCCAAGTTAAAAGCGAAGCTGTACATTACGCGGTTTTTGCCGTTAAGAACCCAAAGCCCAGCTCGTTTGTTGCGCCGGTTATTACTTGAATTTCCGTTTCAATGCTGCCATCGGGGCGCAGGCTTCCATCCCAGCCGCCGGCGATTACATTGGCGACTTCGGGATAACCGATAACGGTTTCCATCGGGGGAAGGACTACAACCTCGTTGGCGTTTCCGGCGGTTACGACGGCGTCGCCAAGGGGGGTGGAGTCAGCCAGGGACTGGCTTCCGCCGTCCTGCCCGGCGTATTCGTCGGTAATAAGAACGGTTTTGATGCCCTTGCGTTCAATTTTATTGCAGTTCATAACAAGGTCGGCATCGGGGTTGCCAAAGCCCTCTTCGGAGATAATTACCGCATCCGCGCCCAGGAATTCCACCAGCTTGGCTGTCATGTCGGAGCTGCGTTCCTTATCTTGCAGCGTGACATTTTCGTTGGTGATTATGCAACCAAGGAAATTGATGGTCTTTCCGTGTTCGGAGTACAAATCAACAATTACGGGGCTGTTACAATGAATGTACGTGGGATTTTTGTCGCAGGCGGACACGCAGTTGCCGCTGACAATTGCCCCGTCCATGACCTCCGTGGGATACATAAACGTGGGCACGATTTGCCGCACGTCCACACCGTAATAGTAGGTGTTGTGCAGAAGTCCTTGTGTTTGCAGCATGTACACGTACACTATTTTGGGCAGCCCGGGGAACTCCGCTGCCTGCTCCAGAATAGGCTTGGTCTCGTAGGTTTGAACCGCATCCGGATTAATATCCTTGCCGGCCTCTCCCAGATAATTTGCCGCACGGAAGCCCGCCAGACGGACTACCAGCTCGTGGTCGTGCTGCTTGAGGCCGTCGATGGGCTCGACCTTTACCACCACGTTTTGTGTCTTCGAAAACGGCGTATACTCCGCGCCCGTTCCCGTCATGTCAATGATTCCCTCTTGGAATCCGACAATTTTACCCGTGGTGACAACCGCCGCGCCTTTTAGCACATTCGTGCGGCCGCTTCCCACTTGCTCAACTCCCGTCATAAAGCCCGGGAAAATCCCGCCGGGGCCGTTTACCTTTGTCCTCGGCTCAATTACGTCCTTTACGGGAATGATTCTTACACTTTCCCCCGGACGCGCCAAAAATACTTCTACCGATTTAATACGGTCATCCTTGCCGGCAATTGTGGAAAGCTCGGCCGCATTGACATACAGCACGCCGTTTTGAACCTTTGTAGCCTCGCCGAATTGCACGTCCTTAATAAGGATTTCACCGATTTCTAATCGCATGGCTCACAACCTTTCATTATTTAATGGGGATTACGCCAGCAGTTCATCCAGCTTTGACTGAACCGCCGCGATTCCACCTTCTTCGATGGCGTCTTTATCGAAGGTAAACACCTTTTCGCCGTTTTTATAAAATACCAAAGTGGGCAGGCCCAGCACCTTTTGGCCGATGGCAAGCCGCCTGTTTCCGGCGGTGTCCAGCTTACAGAACTTCGCGCGGCCGACATTCTTTTCGGCCAAGGCCACAACCTCCGGCATAAGGGCTTGGCACGGCTCGCACTTCTCGCTCCAAAAATCCACGAAAATGAGGCCGTCAGCGTTAAGCACCTCTGCGTCGAAATTGTCCTTCGTTAGCTCAATCATTTTTTATCTCCTCCTACTTTTTCTTGCGATTTGTTTGTCACATCATCAAGAGGGGGTAATATAACCCCTTCGGCATTAGCCAGGCGTGCAATTCGCTTGTACGCCTCGCCCAAATCAGATGAAGTTTGCACTATGTCAGCTACGGCGGTCAAGATTACTTTGGTTTCATAGGCCATGTTGCCTGCCTCCTTTTTATAGTTTGCTCAGTTCCTCCGGCGTTAGCCGACCCTCAATATGGCCCTCCAGGAATTTCTCGGCGGCAACGGCTGCAATCGCGCCGTCGGCGGCGGCAGTGACTACTTGGCGCAGATATTTTACCCGGGCGTCCCCCACGGCATACACACCGGGAATATTGGTTTCCATACGGTCATTGGATTCGATGTAGCCCCATTGGTTCATGGCAACTTTGCTGCCCTTGAGGAAGTCCGTGCTGGGAATCGAACCGATGAATACAAACACGCCGTTTGTTTCCATGGGGGTGAGCTCACCGGTTTGGATATTTTTAAGCACGACGCCCTCCACGATTTCCTCTCCCTGAATCTCCTCGATGGTGGAGTTCCATATCCATTTGATTTTTGGATTGGCAAAGGCTTTTTCGGCGGACTTTTTGTTGCAGTCAAGGATACCCTCGCTGTGAATGACGATTACCGTTACGGTTTCGGCAAACTTGGTCAGGTACATGGCCTCCTCAATGGCCGCATCGCCGTTGCCGACTACAACTACATCCAGCTCCTCAAAGAAATCCGCGTCGCAGGTGGCGCAATAGGAAACGCCCTTGCCCCGGAGCTGGCCCTCACCCTTCGCGCCCAAAGTGCGCGGCTGCGAACCAGGCGACAAAATGACCACCTTGGCCTCATATGTTTCGCCGGACTTGATGGTAACTTTTTTGACTTCACCCTCAAGGTCAACCTCCGTGGCCTGCCCCTTGATAATCTCCGTCCCAAAGTGCTTCGCGTGGGCAAGAAATTTATCCATCACGTCCGGGCCACTGGTTTTTTCGAAGAATCCGGGATAGTTTTCCATTTCCATTGTTGTGGCCGCCTGGCCGCCCGTCCGCCCTTTTTCGATAATAGCGGTTTTTAAACGGCCCCGGCTTCCGTATATTCCCGCTGTCATTCCTCCGGGCCCTCCGCCGACAATCAGTATGTCATACATTGTATGCACCCTCTCTAGTTTATAGCGCGCTTTCTATTAGGTCCAAATCTATTACGCGAAAATCCTCTAGCATTTGTGCGGTGTATTCCCGGTGCTTGCGCGGCAGCTTGGCCAGAGTGGTTATCGCGTCTTCTATTATTTGCAGAGATTTAAAATCCAATGCCCACTCCCCGGTTACAATGTCTACCGCTACGCTTTTGTATGGCGATTCGTTCGGCTTAACGCTTCCGCTTAACGGATGGCTTACCAACCGCGCCCCTTTGTGAACCGCATCGCGCACCGCCGCAAACACTCCATGGACATCACTGTCCGCAAGCCGTGTTAATTTGGGGTATTTATCACTTACGACAGGATTATTAGAAAATATCATCAACATTAAGCCACATTAGCATACAGACAAATTCTTGTAAATACTTCTTTAAATATTTGAGTAGAACTTTTACACCTGATATCAGGCACGGAAATCAATTTTCATCGGTCTTGGGGGCGCGGTCGGCTTTCAGCGAAGCTGATTCGCGTTGCCGCGCAGCGCATTGGCCCGGCCGAAAGGGCTAGGCGACGCGCTCCAGAAGCGCGGAGTCAGCACTTTCCCGGGACACCAGCGGAGCATAGGCAACCGCGCAGCAAGCGAAACCGGCCGCGCCCCCAAGACCGATGAAAATTGATTTCTGTGGATATCAGGTGCAACACTTGAAACCATCCGAATGCTTGTGCCATAATGAAGCTCCGGACTTTGCGAGGTGATATGGTGAAAAGAACTCTAATCCTATTTTGCTTTTTGGGGCTGATGGTAATTTTGCCGGCCTGTGCAAGCAATTCAAATAACGCTGTATTTCAATTTGATTTTTCCGTCGCGCCTATAGAGGGCATATATGCCCCGATAACCGCCTCCGGATATATAGAAATTAACTCCTCTCGGCACTCGCCGACTCCCCCGTCTGCGGTTTTCCACCCTTATCCGGGGTATTTTCATTTGTTCCCTTTTGCCGCTTTGGAGGGCATTAATATTCCTGTTTTTAGTTTGACAAACAGCGTTGACGAAATTTTTGAACTGCTTGAAATCAACCGAGAGGGTGTGCCGGAAGACCGATTCGGCAATCAGTGGCTGGATAATGTGACTGCCGTATTTGATAACTTTGTGATTCAGTATTTCATTTTCGTAGACAGGGGCTCTGTGTTTGGTGAGCTTACGGGGGTTGCAGATGATACAGACGCTGACTTTTGGGAGCTGGTGCCGGCGGATTTTATACTCGTCACCAATGGAGACAGGACAATAGAGCCCCTTGAATTGCGTGTTGGAGACGAATTTTTGGGGCTTCGCCTTACCCGCATTGAATCCTCCCAGGTGTATATGAAAAACAGCGAAATCTACCATCAGCTTTTTGCGGAAGCGGAGTTTTCCGGACAAATAGAATTAGGCGGCGACGTAAGCATAGGGCTACGCTTTGACAGTGAATACCGGGTTGACGCCGGATTTACCGTCGCCCCCGAGTATTTGTCATTGTTGCCCGTTATCGCAGATTTTGGTGAGAGGGGTACATTGTCTGTAGCAGACCCCTACGCGCTAATGTCGGCGTTAAACATAACCCTCGCCGAGCTTGATACCGCCCGAAACCTTAAGCTTACCGGAGTCTCCGCTATATTCGCCGTTTCATGGATTTCTTCCTTTGGTTATGTCGCTGACTTTATCGAACTTCGCTAGTGTCCCATCCGGCAAAAAAGCGGAGAGGCCGCCCTAAGTTCTTGGGACTGAGGAGCGGGAATGGCGAGTGCGCCTAGCGAAGTCGTGCGATTAGTGAGGCAGGCGAGGGCTAGTGCCACCGCTGGGCTTGGCACAAGACCTGCACAGGCACTTCCCGAGCAGTCTCAATCATCGCATGTCAAGCGTTAGCGCGAGCATTCCCGCTCCTCAGTCCCAAGAACTTAGGGCGGCCTCTCCGCTTTTTTGCCGGATGGGACACTAGGATGAGAAAATATGGAAAGTTGGTGCTGAAAATGTCTCTTCTAATTAATGGCTTGCTTAGGAAGATTCCCAAGATGGATGAATTGCTAAGCCACCCTGTGTTTGCGGCGCACGAGCCGTCACCGGCCCTTACGCTGGCCGCGAGAAGGGTGCTGGATAAATTACGCAGGGAAATTCAAAGCGGTGCTGCCGGTGAAATCCCCGCCCTTGAAGATTTGGCGCGGGAAGGGCTGCGGCAGTTTGAGGCCGGTCAAGAGCCTTGCTTAAAACGTGTGATAAACGGCACGGGAATTATTCTGCACACGAATTTAGGCCGCGCCCCGCTGGCGGCGGAGGCATTGTCCGCCATAGAGGAAGCCGCGCGAGGTTATTCGAATCTGGAATATGATATATCGGCGGGAAAACGAAGCAGCCGGTATGTACACGTTGAAGCCTTGCTCACTCAGCTAACCGGCGCGGAGGCTGCCATAGTTGTGAACAATAATGCGGCGGCGGTTCTGCTGGCACTGTCGGCAGTGGCCCGGAGCCCCCATTTGGATGAAGTGATAATATCCCGGGGCGAACTGGTGGAAGTAGGCGGCTCCTTCAGGATTCCCGACGTAATGGAGCAATCCGGATGCCGCCTGGTGGAGGTCGGCACAACCAATAAGACCCATATTCCGGACTATGTAAAAGCCATCGACCCGGCAAAAACAGGGGCGATTCTGCGGGTGCATACCAGCAATTTCGCGATAATCGGCTTTGCGTCCAAGCCGTCTGTTGAAGAGCTGGCCGAAACCGCCCGCGCCCACGGCATCCCCTTAATCGAAGACCTGGGAAGCGGCTGCGTTTTGAACCTCGCGCCCTACGGCATTCATGGCCAGCCGGTTGTTGCTTCCAGCATAAAGGCCGGCGCGGACATTGTTACCTTCAGCGGGGACAAGCTTCTTGGCGGCCCCCAGGCCGGAATCATCGTGGGCAAAGCCGATTTGGTTGCAAAAATGAAATCACACCCCCTGACCCGGGCTTTCCGCATAGACAAGCTGTGCCTCGCCGCACTGGAGGCCACGCTGAAGCTTTATCTCAACCCGAAAGCAGTCGTTCAAAGAATCCCTACACTGCAAATGCTCTGCGCCACAGCCGATGAAATTCTGGAAAAAGCCGGCGGGCTTGCCGCGTTGTGCAACGCAACTGTGGCCTCTTCGGCTTCCGTTATAAAGTCCCAAAGCCAAGCCGGAGGCGGCGCGATGCCGGAGGAAAATCTCATATCCTATGCCGTCGCCATTACCCTTCCGGGGGTGCCGCCCGACGCTCTGGAACGCCATTTCCGGACAGGCAAATCTCCAATAATCGGGCGTGTGGCGGACGATAAATTTCTTCTCGACATACGTACTATGAATAAGGAAGATTTCCCGATAATAGTAAACCGCCTGAATCAATTGAATCCATCCATTGAGCAGAGCACCATGCCGCGGGAGCGGGTTGGAATATGAAGCATATCCTAATCGGTACGGCCGGCCATGTGGACCACGGTAAAACCGCGTTAATCCGCGCGCTGACGGGCATTGATACAGACCGTCTGAAAGAGGAAAAAAAGCGCGGCATAACGATAGATTTAGGCTTTGCGTACATGGAACTTCCCGGTGGCGGGCGGGTATCAATTGTAGATGTCCCCGGCCATGAGAAGTTTATCAAAAACATGCTGGCGGGGGCGGGGGGCATAGATTTGGTTCTGCTGGTAATCGCCGCGGACGACGGCGTAATGCCCCAAACCCGCGAACATTTAGGTATTTTGCAGCTGTTAAACGCCAAGGACGGAATAATCGTTTTGACAAAAACCGACTTGGTTGACGATGATTGGCTGGGGCTGGTAAGTGAGGACGTGCGGGTTGCGGTTGCGGATACGTTTTTACAGGACGCGCCCATGGCTTGCGTGTCCTCGTTTACAGGGCAGGGTATTGACTCTCTGAAAAATATTATTATAGAAAAAATCGGGTTGGCGGCGTCCAAAAACACAGCCGCGCCCTTTCGGATTCCCGTAGACCGGGTGTTTTCCTCGGAGGGCTTTGGCACGGTGGTAACGGGAACCCTGATTGAGGGCGCGTTAAACAACGGCGATACGGTTCAAATTTACCCCGGCGACCTACAGGGGCGGGTGCGCAATCTGCAAGTCCACGGCGGCTCTGTGGGGACGGCCTACGCAGGTCAGCGTGTGGCGGTGAATCTTTCGGGGATAAGCCGGGAAGAAATAAGCCGAGGCGACGTACTGGCTTTTCCGGGAAGTCTGCAACCCACCCGGATGCTGGATGTAAAGCTTTCAACCCTCAAGGACAGCCCCCGGGAAATAAAATCCGGCACGCGCCTGCATTTTTACTATGGCACGAAAAATGTCCTGTGCAAGGCCGTTCTCATGGATGCGGCTTTGTCAAAGCTGACTCCCGGCGCGGAGGGCTACGCTCAGCTGCGCTTTGCAACGGAGGTGGCGGTAAAGCGCGGGGATTCCTTTGTGTTGCGGTTCTACTCCCCGACAGAAACCGTGGGCGGCGGAGTGGTTCTCAACGAAAGCCCAAAAAAGCACCGCAAAATAAAAGCGGCGGAAACCATTAAAACCCTGGAAACCTTGGAGCAGGGCGGCCTTGGAGAAAACATCCAGCAGGCCATAGCCGACGCGGGCATTGCATCATTGGAGGAAGTTCAAAAACGCTTTGGTTTGGATAAAAACGCTTGGCAAGAAGAATTGTCCGCCCTAATCGCAGACAAACGAATTACGCTTATAGCCCCCCAAACGGCTATTGAGGCAAATTATCGCAAAGCCCTGGGGGATAAAATATCCGCCCAGCTTTCAGTCTACCACAAGGAGAACCCCCTTCAGCCGGGCATAAAAAAAGAAGAGCTTCGCAGCCGAATCCTTCCCGGCCAAAAGCCCGCTTTCTTCGATAAAATTTTGCAACTCTACGACGATATTCTGCGCTTGGCGGACGGCCGCGTAACCCTTTGCGATTTCAAAATAACCTATACAAAGGAACAGGCCCTTATCCGCGACGAAATTCTGTCACGGCTAAAACAAGGCGGCTTTACCCCCCCCTCCCCCGAGGAGCTACTTCAAAAATCAAAAGCCGCCGAGCAGGTGCTGGCGGCCATGCTTACAGAAGGGGTAATTATTTCAGCGGAGCAGGGAATCTTATTCGCCGCCGAAACGGTGGCCCAGGCAAAGGAAATCTTCCGCGCCCTGGCGGAAAACAAAATTCCGGCGGAAAGCAAATCACAAGGCGGCCAGCAAAGCAGCGAACAGGGCGGCGTAACCTTAGCCGAATTCCGCGACGCAACCAATGCCTCCCGAAAATTCGCGCTGTCCTTGCTGGAATTCTTCGACAGAACCGGCTTCACCCGCAAAACCGGTGACAGTCGTGTGCTACATTAGACTTCTTGCAAAGTTATTACTAAATCGTTAGACCCACGATTTCTCGAGCATTCTGCATGAAAAAATTTTTATAGGTGATACTAAAATTTGAGGGTGCAGGGAATGGCAAGCACGAAAGGAAAGTTTTGCATGACAAAGCACTATGGCGATGCCAGCGTAAAGTTTACAAATCCGCCGTCGATAATAAGCGCGGCTGCCATCGTTGGGCAAAAGGAGGGCGATGGCCCTCTGGCGGCGTATTTTGATGAAATTTCCCAGGATATATTATTCGGTAAGGAGACATGGGAGCAGGCTGAAAGCGAACTCATGCGCCGCACCGTGGAGCTGGCCGTTCAAAAGTCCGGCAAGACCATGGCCGACGTGAATTATATTTTTGCCGGGGATTTGCTTAATCAAACTAGCGGCTCGGTATATGGGGCGCGGTCGTCGGGACGGCCGTTTTTTGGGCTGTTCGGGGCCTGCTCGGCGATGGGAGAGGGCATGAGCCTCGCCGCAATGCTTGTTGACGGCGGCTTTGCCGACTACGTTGTGGCCAACGCCTCCAGTCATTTCTGCGGCGCGGAAAAGACCTTCCGCTTCCCTCTGGAGCTGGGGACCCAGCGCGCCCCCACCGCCTCCTGGACGGTAACGGGGGACGGTGCGGTTTTGCTGGCCGCCTACGGCGACGGCCCATATGTAACCGCCGCCACAACCGGCGCAATCGTTGACATGGGGCAAAAGGACGCAAACAACATGGGCGCGGCAATGGCACCCGCCGCCGCGGACGTAATCGCCAAGCATTTCCGCGATTTGAATTTGCTGCCCACTCACTATGACGCTATCGTCACCGGGGACTTGGGCACAGTCGGCTCGACCTTGCTAATCCAACTGCTGCAAGACGAAGGCTTTGATATAAAATCCCGTCACAACGATTGCGGGCTTCTTATTTACGACCGGGAAAAACAAGACGTTCACGCAGGGGGAAGCGGCTGCGGCTGCTCGGCCGCGGTATTTGCGGCGTATTTTTACGACAAGCTGAAAAAGGGTGAAATAAATAAGATGCTATTTGTGCCCACCGGCGCGTTGCACAGCGTTGTCACCATTCAGCAGGGCGAGACCATTCCCGGAATCGCTCATGCCGTGGCCATTGAAAGGAGCATTTCATGAATATTTTCTGGGCGTTTATTATAGGCGGCGCGATTTGCGTAATCGGGCAGCTGCTTATTGATTTAACCAAGCTTACCCCCGCACGGATTCTTGTTGCCTTCGTTGTAATCGGGTGCATTTTGGGCGGGCTGGGATGGTATGACCGGCTGGTGGAATTCGCCGGGGCCGGGGCCTCCGTGCCCTTGCCGGGCTTCGGCAATATTCTGGCCCGGGGCGTGAAAAAGGCCGTCGATGAACGCGGGTTGCTGGGCGTAATCACCGGCGGCTTCACCGCCATGGCCGGCGGCGTGACTGTGGCCATAATCTTCGGGTATCTTGCGGCACTTCTCACCTCGCCAAAGGCAAAGGATTAATAGTTTGGGAGAGTCCCAAGCGTGTTGGTAAAGAGGGCGGCAGCGCGGGGAGTGGGCGCGCTAACGCTTGTCATGCGATGATTGAACCGGCTTGGGAAGTGCCTGTGCAGGTCTTGCTTTGCAGCAAGCCCAGCGGTGGCACTATCCCTCGCTCGTCTCACTAATCGCACGACTGCGCTAGACGCGCGCCTCACTCCCCGCGCTGCCGCCCTCTTTATCAGTACGCTTGGGCCGTTCTTTAATAGTTTATTTCAATTGACATGGTTAAGTTCTGTAGCGCGTGAAGTGATTGAAAGGGAGCGTCGTCGATAGTGTAGAACAGGTATATGCGGCCGCCGTGGGACAAGGAAGTATAACTGTCGCGGACATCTATGTCCTCTAGGCCGCCAAAGCCCGCACTTGTGGTTGTGTATCTCGTTCCGTCGGGGTTGGTCATGATAAATTCGGGGAAAGTGATGAAATCGGTTGGGTCAATGAATTCAGCAGGGTCAGTCTCAATCGTCAATCGGACGAAGAAGGGATTGACCCTTATTTGTGTGATGCCCAATTCACCTATGGTACCGGGGTAAACGGCCATATGCACCGTCTCGTGCTCCGCCACCATAAAATTGGAAATGAGTGGACGGTCAAGGTCAACAAAATCCATTCTGTGGAAAAAACCGGAGAGGGTGTATGTTTCGATTTCATCAAAATTCACAATGAAAATAAATTCATGCAAGTAATCATTAATGGGGAAGTCCAGCATTCCTCTGTGCCACCATGTCGCAAAACCCCATTCATCCGCCTGGGTGCGAATCGAGAAACTTGATGAGCGGTCGCCATCATGGGGGAATGGCTCATACACTTGCACATGAAGCCGGCCCTCAACTATTCCTATGCTGGAAATAACAGCGTCGATGCCCTCCAAATCAAAGGGAATATTATGCAAATGAGGCTGTAAAACGGGCAGGCCGGTGGTTTGCATTTGCTCAAGCATCACTTCAACACCCTCGGGAGTGCCGCCGGTGAAAAATGGCGGATTTTCGTCAAAAAATAGCATATGCGGCTGTACCGTGATTTCGTCCGCATCCAAATTAATCTCATGCCCCCAATGCTGGCGAATATTGTAGGCGAAGCCCCAAAACGTGTGCCGTAGCTCCATTCCCGCAACGGGCCGGGAAAAAATCCGGCGGCTGCGAATGGTAATGCTATCGTCGGTGCGGCTTATGATTTCATTCGGCTGGAAAACATTTTCAATTTGTGACGCGCCCACAACGTCTATCCGGTGCCACAGGCTGAAATGCTCGTTCACAAGGGAAAATCCCGTGAGTGTAACATAAATATCCACAACATCGTCGAAAACGCTTACGGCCACAAGCTCCACCTGCCGCCCGTCTTCCGTGGACACTGACCCAAGGTAAGTCGCCGGCCCGGGCAAAGTGGCATGTTCATTCCCGGTGAAGCCGCGAGGCTCGCCGAAATTGCCCAAGTACAACCACGCGCCCACAATTACCGTTAGAATAGCAAGAACCGCCGCGATATTTATTGCCGCCTTTGTTAAGCTTCTTGTAAAGCTGCGCCAGGCTTGCGGCTTGTTGTGGCTTTGCGCCGCCAGCTCTGCCTTGACTCTTTCGACCAATGCGGCATCGGGCCTTTCCGTGCTTTTTAAGGCATCACGAAGAAGCGTGTCTATGCTGTGGGTTCTATTGTTCGTATCCATTATTAATCAGCCCTTCCTTAATCAGCTTTCTGGCCTTGTGCAGCCTGCTTTTGACCGTTCCTTCCGGGAGGCTCAGTGTGGAGGCAATATCCGATATGCTAAGCTCCACCGTGTAATACAGGATAACCGGAATGCGGAATTTCTCCGGCAAGGCGGCCACTTCCTCGCGAAGGGTTCGAATCTCCTCCCGCGCTATAAGATTGCTCTCAATGTTGAAGCCGCTTGAGGCCGTTAGCAGTTCGTCTGAATGCGCAACTGGCGCAAGCCGTGCCCGCCGGGCAAATGTCCGCTTACGACTTTTCCACAAATATATTGCCGTCGAAAACAGAAGGCCTCTGGTATTTTCGTGCCTTTCTGGCATCTGCCCGAGGGCTTTTACATATGTGTCCTGAAATAAATCCTCCGCGTCTTCCTTCGTGGGGGTCAAGCTACGGCATAGCCTGTACACTGCCTCGCCGTAGTTGTCCACCAAATCCGCCGCTGTAATATTTTCAATGTTAGTCATGCAAAATAGCCTCCCACTATGTAATAGTCGCGAGGCTTAGATTGGTTCACATATAAAATCAAAAAATCAGGCGTATATAATCGGCTCACCGTTTTTGATTAAATCCGTCAGCGGCTCAACCCAAGGGACTACCTCTACGCCAAGTTCTTCCAGCTTTTCCGTAAGGCCCATCCGCCGGGCGCAGCTGGCACATGCCGAGAATTTTACTCCAACGTGTTGGGCGACTTTCATTTCTTCCTGAATGACCTCGTTTTCAGCCGCAAGCTTTACGGTCGCCCCCCAAAGGATTACGGTAACATTATCCCATAAATTATTCATCTTACTGTTGGTGGCATAGAACAGCACCATAAAACGGGACGTTTCTATGCTGGCATCCTTCCACAGGATGTGAACTGCTCTTGGTTCAGGCATTTTTAAGCCCTCCTTTTGTTGACATTGTAAACAATTTATATTATCATAATATAAAGGAGTTGAGCAATATGGCGAAAAACACAACCATAAATCTTCGTGTAGACTCGGTGATAAAAGAACAAGCTGGCGAAATTCTTGCGTCCTTGGGCCTGACATTAAGCGAGGCATTTAATTTAATGCTTCATCAGGTTCGTTTAGTTCGTGGGCTACCATTTGAAGTAAAACAACGCCTGCCTGTAGAGCTAAATGACGGGCATGGCTCGTACATTTGCGAATATGGGCATCTTCATGACTATAGTAAGCTGAATCTTGACGCTGTTGAACGTGAAATAGCTAGTCCTGATACGAAAATTTACGACACCCCAGATGAAATGTGGACGGATTTAGATGTATAAGATACAACCAACCGCAAAGTATAAAAAGGCTTACAAAGCCCTGAAAAAACGCGGATACAACATGTCATTGCTAAAAGAGGTTGTGGACAAGCTGGCTAATGGAGAATCTTTGCCTGCGCAACACCGTGACCACCCTCTTAAAGGAAATCGAAAAGGATATAGGGACTGCCACATTCAAAATGACTGGATTTTGATTTATAAAATCGACAAAGGTGTCTTGACTCTAGTTTTATCGGAAACAGGCACGCATTCAGATTTATTTTAATGCTCGGTACTTATTTTCGAAATATCCAAATCTTACTGGCGACATAATTAAACACCACGACTATGATTTGCGCAATCACAAAAAGCGTAGGCTCGTGCAAATCCAGCCAGTCCACGAAAACAAACATAATCGCCACATTCAACGCAAGGGACACCAGCCGCATGATGAAAAACCATGTGGCTTCTTTTATGGTGCGCGTTTTTGATATGTCCTTGCTTTGAAATACATACAGCTTGTTAGTAAAAAATGCAAAGATCACAGCAAAAATCCAGGAAACCACTGTGGAAAGCCACGCGGAAAGCCCCAGCCCCCAGGATGACAGGAAATAAAATACCGCGCTTACCAGCGTTGTAAGCACGCCGAAAACCAGGTATAGAATAATCTCCCTGTGCTTGCGGAGCAATGCCGCTGCGGCGTCAATTCCCTTTTTTGCCGACATAAAGCCTCCCCCACATATATTCCAGTGCCAGACGGGCCTCCTTCACGCGAAGGAATAGGCAGCCAACCATGTACACCGCCACACCCGCCGCTGCCGGAACGGCCACGGAAGCAATACGCACAAGCAAGGTGACCTCGTCGTAGCGTTTAAGCGTTCCCTCCACCAAGTCCAGCGTATACCGCGCGGCGAAGAAAACCGCCACGGCCATAATCAGCATTTTAAGCGCGTCTGCGGTCATGGGCCATGTCCAAATGCTGTGCCCGGCAAGTCGCCGCCGAAGCAAAATAAACAGCCCCAGCCCCGCCGCGCTAATCGAAATTGCCGAAGCCAGCGCGACGCCGCCGATTTCCAAAACGGGGGCGAGGGTAAAGCTTAAAATCAAATTTAGTACCATGGCAAAAACAGCGGTCACAAGCGGGGCGCGGCCGTTTTGTAAAGCGTAGCAGGCCCGGCTTAGGATAATCTGCATTCCAAAGCCCAAAATTCCCATGGCCAAAAAGAAAAGTGCCTGGGCGGTAATTTCAACGGAAGTCGCATCAAAACGCCCGCCCTCGAAAACCAGCCTCACCAGCGGGCGCGAGATGGCCATTATTCCGAAGGCCATGGGCAGCAGAATAAATACCATGCCACGCAAGCTGCTGCGCAGAAATTCAACAAAAGCAACAAGGTCGCCCTTCGCGGCCAATGCAGACAGCTTGGGCAGAAGCACATTCGCCAGCGACAGCACAAACAGCCCCGTGACAATAGTATACAAAGTATTGGCAAAATTAATCGCCATGTAGCCGTGTTCCCCGCCATATAAATCCATCGCGGCGCGGCCGTTTACCAGCAAATTCACCGGGGCCAGCCATGTCGCAACCATTACGGGCAAGGTCAGCCTTGCGATTTTGCGAATTTCCGGGTCTTTGAAAGTCCGCCAAACCGCTAGGTTTTTTAAATTAAGCCGAAATCCGTTTCTAATCAAAAACGGCACCTGAATAACAATTTGCATAAGCCAGCCAATAAGAAACGCCACGGCCAGCCCTTCGACGCCAAAGCGGTCAATTAAAAAGAAAAAGTATAATAAAATCACCCCGTTGGAGGCCACGCTCATGGCCGACGGAATGTTAAATTCGCCCATGGACTGCAAAACCCCCGCCAGCGAAAACGCCAGCCCGCTAAGAATCATCAGCGGGAACATCCTTCGCAGCAGATGAATGCCCATTTCGCGGATTTCCGCCGAGGCGTAGTCCCCCTCAAAAAATACGGTGTACAGCGGCGCGGCAAACAAGATGCCCAAAATCGTAACCACCATCGTCAAAAACCCGATTATCGCAATAAAGCGGGCGGCCAAATCAAAGGCCGCCTTTTTGCCCTTGGTGGTCAAAAGCCCGCTGAACACTGGAATAAAGCTGGCCGAAAACACCGACGCAAACATTATGTCCAAAAAAAGCCGGGGCAACAAACTGGCCTGGGTAAACGCGATGCCCTCGATGGAGTATGTTCCGTAATGCACGCCAATCAAGCGGTCGCGCATAAGCCCCATGACCTTCCCTGCCAAGGCTATAATCATCATCAACCCGACGGTGGTAACTAGCGGTTTTTCCTTCATGGCCGCCTCTTCTCCGTATTTGTGTTCGCAGTTCCAACTTTCAGGTATAGATTTTCTATACTACGGGCCATTTTGTCGGCGCGGAAATTGGCTTGATACTCTTCGATTGCGCCCCGGGATAATTTTTCGCGCAGGGCCGCGTCGGATTTTATGGCCAGCACCGCCCCGGCCAAAGCCGCCGCGTCGCCCACGGGCACAATCAGGCCGCTTTTGCCGTGCTTGAGCGTGTGCGGGTTTCCACCTCCGTCGGTGGCTACGGCCGGTACGCCCAAGCTCATCCCTTCCAAAAGGGTCAGGCAGGTTGTTTCCGTAAAGGATGAGTTAATCTGCACGTCTGTAATGTTGTAAATCTCGTCGATATCGGAAATAAAGCCCGTGAGGCGTACATTGGCCAGTTTTTCATTTTCCACCCGTTGCCGGATATGTCCTTCCAAAGGCCCATCCCCTGCCAGAAGCACAGCGATGCCGAAGCCGCCTGTGTGTGTGTGTGTCACGTTGTTAAGACTCGCTAAACACTCGTCGGCCCATAGTTTTGCTGCTTCCAGTGTGTAGTCATGGCCTTTGACCTCGGTTAGCCGCGCAATTTGTGAGACAACGAAGGCTTCGGGAGGGATGCCGTACTTTTCACGCACGGCTAGTTTTTCCTCCGCTGAAAGCTCCCGGGCGGGGGGGACGCCGTTGCAGATTACGGAAATATGCTCTGGTCGAGTGCCGGTTGCGACTAGGCCCTTTTTGACCTCCGGTGCGGTGGCGATAATCGCGTCGCTGAAAAAATGATTTATAAAGCCGGTGGCTTGTTTAAAGGGAAATCGGGTTGCATTATCATCTGTCGTGTCCACGCAATAATGCCGCGAATGCACGATTTTGCAGCCGCGGATTTTTGCAGCAATGCGCCCGGCCAAGGATGCATGGGTGTGAACAATATCGGGCTTTTTTGCTTTAATCAGCCGGGAAATTTCCTTAAGTCCCTTTAGCGAAAATGACTTCTCCGCAATAAAGGGAAGCTCGGTAAACGCTACGTTCAGGGCGGTGATTTCCCGTGCTAATAAGCTTCCCTGGGGAAGCGCGACTTCGAGGTTAAAAATTTGCCGGTCATATTCCCGCAAAAAGGCCAGCAGCAGCCGCCCCGCCCCTCCGATGTTGGAATCTGTGATGATATGCAAAATGTTCACGACTCTTCACCTGCGCTTGTCACCGCGCTTGCCAGCCCAAGGAATAGAAAGAATGCAAGCATTACGCTGTAGTTGTGAAAGGGAAAATCAAACAAGCCCATGACCAAGAAGCCTACAACGGCGGAGGTCATTGCGGCAGAAAGGATTCTGCGCCGGGAATCCGCCGCTTTGCGCATAAAGGAAAACTGTCCGTGAAAGAATAGGGCCAGCACGACCATAAACGCCAAAAATCCAACGATTCCTGTTTCTAAAAATATCTGCAAAAATAAATTGTGGGAATGGGCGGCGTGTACCCCCGCCAGCGCGTGAAGGGGCGCGGCACGGTTATAGGCGTCCACCCCCTGTCCGATTCCAAACATCCAAAAATCCCCAAGAAGCCGCAAGGCCCCCCGGTAAATCGCCAAGCGATACATCGTTGAGCTATCCGTAAAATCCAAAATGCTAAGCAAGCGATTCAAAACCGCCGTGGGCAAAACAAAGGGCAGAACAAACAGTCCGCCAACAAACAAAACAATTGCCCTTCGCTCCAAAATCAGCACAAACAAGGCCACGGCTACGGCCACGGCTACATAGCTCCCCCGGGAAAAGGTCAGGCCCAGGGCCGCCAGCAGCAGTAGCGTAATCCCAGCCGCGCAAATTTTTAGCAGTATCCGTCGGGCATAAAATATCAACGCTATGGAAAGCGGAATCATCAGCACCAAGAAAGTCCCGTAAACATTGGAGTTGTCGAAGGTAGACCACGCGCGAAACTGAATCTCCGCATGTAGTCTTGCATCAACAAGACCATCTTCGATGGTATAACCCGCCACCCATTGATACAAAGCCACAAGCCCTGTAAGCCCGGCGGCCGCCACAAACGCCCCAAGCACAAAGTCCAGCGTCTGCAATTTTTTAAAACAGACCTGAATCAGCAAGTAAGACGACATCAAAATAATAACCAGCACCGCAATACGAATACTGGTCTCCCGCGAAAGGGAAGCCGCGCCTGCAATCAGCGAAACCCCCATAAAAAAAACCAAAGCCACACCGGCTAGGTCCAGTTCAAACCGCTCCCGGAAAAGAGCCGCTACAAAAATCGCAACCAACAGCCCCCCCAGCACCATCGTCGGCAGAAACGGCACACCAACAACAATCAGCATCATCCCCCAAACCGGAAAAGCCGCAAACGCCCACTTTGCCCAGCCCGCAATGGAGTTCGTTTCCGGAATCGGTGTGTCCATTGTCTCCGTCAGATACCGGATGACCGCGCTATTTCGAAAGCTTACACTGTTTAGAATAGCGTTATTCTTGAGAGCCCCCTTGGTAGAGCTTTTGAAATTGGACTGTTGTTTTAATATCTTCGGAAAAAAATTCAGCACACCTTCAATGGCCCGCACAAAGCGGCTTCGCCTAAGCTTGTCTCCATCGTAATCCGCCGAAAAAAAGCTCACCACAAAGCTTCCCCGGCATATGGCAAGGAAAGCGTTAAACAGCCAAAGAATCCCACGCAAAATGACACTGGAGTCCATCCACCTGGAGATTTTTTGGCTCATTCCGCGCCCCCGTCTGCGAATTCTGTCAGGGCGGAAAGGATACGGGAATAAATGCTGCTGTAGTTGTCGTTCCAGTTGGCCTGAATCTGCTTGGCCTGCTCGCGGGTTACGACAGGCACGGAAATTTCCATCAGCATAGAGCCGCGCTTGTCGTCGTAAACGCCGCATTTTACTATAAATTCGTCGTTCTCAACATTGGGGAAGTAATGGGCGGTCTTTTCGAAGCCCTTGCGGATTTTGCCCCGGTTTTGCTCTACGTAACGGTCTATTATGTTGCGCACAGGGCGTGGAATATGGTCGTTCAAAAGGTCAAGCTGGGTGATTCCGTCCTCAGTCAGGGTGTAGCGGGTGGTGCTTATATCCTGAGCGTTCTCGCTGGTGGCCTCCAAAAAGCCGCCCTCAACCATGTCGGTAAGATTTTTCTCCAAAATGAAATGGTTCATTATATCCTTCGCGATTATAAAGTCCGTAAGCTGGGCGCGGGACATAGGCAAGTCCATCAAATTAATTAAATAAAGAATCAGCAGCTTGTTCTCAACATCCTTGTACTCAATCACTATTCCCATGTCGCACCTATGGCCTTTCCCGGCCTACGTAGTAAGCTCTTACCGACGGAAGATGCACCATGTTAGACACCAGAACGACCTCCATGCCGGGGGCGATGTGGTCTATGCCGTTTACGAAGTAGCCCGTGTCGGTGATGCTTCCCCGGGACGCCAGAGTCAGGACAACGCGATACCGGCCCTCCATTTCCGCGATGATGGCCGTGCCGTCCCGGCGGCGCATGACATCAGTGGCCGGATAAAGCTGAATATCAACAACTGTGCCCATGGGGTCACGCCCGTGAAAACGAAACATGGTGTCGCCAACTTCGATTGCTTCCAAGTTAATGGCGCGCAGCCGGTTTGTTTCAAGCACAATGTAAAATTCCTGGTCTGCATCCATAATCGCCGCCAGCCGCTCGGATGTCTGCCGGTATAAAAAGCCTATGCCCAGCACAAGAACCGCCGCTACGATTAAAATATCAATAATACTGACCTTGCCAAAAAGCCGTCCGTTTTTATCTATCATCTAACCACCTCTATCCGCGAAACTATTCCGCTGCCCGCAAAATCCCGGCTGCGCGGGAAAATGGGCATGTTCACACGCACGTGGAACTGTCCTATCTCCGTGGCGTAAGTGGTAATGTTGGCGCGGGCCTCAATTACTACATGAGTTGATTCCCGGCCTTCCACGGGTACGCGGCGGAATATGGCGTTGTCCTCGTCGGGTGCGTCCTCCATGGCGGGCTCGGCAAAGGCCCTGACCACGTATCCGATATGAAGCCCCCTCACGCCGTCCAGCACGACGGGCCCCGGCTCGATGCCCTTGTGGAAGCCCTCCGGCCGGTTGGGAAATTCAATCGTAAAATGAATAATCTGTCCGCCCTCGGCGGCGGCCTGCTGAGGCATCGAGAATATATGCAGCCCCCAAACAAGGGCTACAATCCCCGCGACCAACAGCACGTCAATGGGATTGATAATGCCAAAAAGGCGATACTTGCGCATGTTAAAAATGCTCCTTTCTCGTTTCAACTGAAATCGCTATAGCCGGATACAATCGGCGTGTCGTCTTTGTTTGGCGCGTCGGGAGGTGCGTCGTAGGCTTTGGCAAAAGCGATTCCCAGCCCCATAAAAATATAGAAAACCAATAGAACCCTGAAATTATAAAACACATGGTCTGTTAATCCTTGGAACAGAAAGCCGATAACGGCGGCAACCAAAGCGGCGGCCATCAACCGCAGGCGAAGCTCTGTGGCACGGCGCAGAAAGTTTACCATAACTCTGAAATAACAAGCCAAAACTGCGATAAACACTACAAGCCCGACGATTCCCAGCTCCAGAATAACCTGAAGAATCAAATTGTGGGAATGCTCCGCCACGGCGGCGGCGGGGGCATAGTAGGGGAAAATCCTGTTAAAGGCCTCCGCACCCTGCCCGATGCCGCTCATCCAAAAATCCTGAATAATCCGCACAGACCCGCGCCATATGCTGATTCTGAAAGCCGCGGAGGTATCCGTCATGTCAAAAATGGAAAGCAAGCGGTTCATCATGGCGGGAGGTAGCAGAAACGGCACAGTCATCAGCGCGGGAATAAACAACACAACAAACCGCTTTTCCATAATAAGCACAAACACACCCACGGTTATGGCCAAGGCCAGGTACGACCCCCGGGAATAGGTAAGCAGAAGGTTCACCAGCAGTAGTCCTGTCAGGCCGGCGCAAAGAATCTTCAGCAGAGGATGCTTCAGGAAAAAAACACAGGCGGCGGCCAGCGGGACGGCCAGCACAAGGTACATCCCATAAACATTGGGATTTCCCAGCGTGGAAACCACCCGGAAGCGGATATCCCAAAAAACCTCCATGTCCAGATAAAGCTGCCCGACATATCCGGCCAAAACCTGATAAAGCCCCACAATCCCGGTAAGCCCCGCCCCCGCCAAAAATACGAGAAAAAAGAAATCCACGGAGGATTTTTCACGGCACACAGCGGGGATAATCAGCGCGACCAGCATAAACAACGAAACCAGAGCCGCAATCCGGAGGCTGGAGCCCGGCGTTGCGGACAAAAAGCCCCCAAGAAAATTAACGGCGATAAACAATATCAACGCCACGGTCAGCGGCGTTATTTCAAAGGGGCGGCTTAAAATAGCAAAAAGAAAAACAGGCACAAGGAGACCCGCCATTACCATCGTGGGCAAAGCGGGTGCGGCCAAGGTTACGGCGGCCATTCCCCAGACGGGTAAAGCAAAGAATGCCCATGTCAGAGCCGGCCTAAGCCCGTCTGACAAAGGCCCCTTCGCAGCCTTGCCATCCGGAATCGGCGTGGCCAAGCTGCCCGAAAGAAGACCCACGACCCAGCTGCCCCTCGCCAGATTCGAGAGGCCCTGCGGCCAGTTCTTTGGCGGCCGGAAAAGCTTCTCGCCGCTGAGGCGGCTCTGCCATCCGTTAAACACCGTATCTGCCAGCTCCGCGAAAAATCCCAGCTTTAACGCGCCCTCAGGCTCTATATCGCGGCCTTTTTCGCGCTGGCGTCTGTCCTCGCCCGTGAACCACCCGACGATAAAGCTTCCCATAGCCACTTTCCGCAGAAAGTCCATAACCGCCGTAAGCCCGCGAAAAAACAGGCTCCCGTCCATCCAGCGAAAAATTACACTAACCCACAATCTGATAACCGCCTCTTATCATAATCCACACATCGGTGGTAAAGGTTACTCCGCGGCCGTCGGTGGCGGGCACCATCATCAGGTGATTCCGGCTCAGCTCTTCGCCGTTGCCCACGTCCCGGCCGGCGGTTGCGTCAACGATACCGTTGGGCCCGGCAACAACCCGGCCCTGCCCCGTCCGCAAAATAAATTCCGCGCCCCGCTCGAAAACCATCGTAGTCCCCGCAGGCACATGCAGCGCGTCAAAGGGGGTGACTCCCGCCGCCGCGCGCAGCATTTCCCCGTACATAAGCTCAAAGTATAACATTACCTCAGCAAAAAGCGCGTCCATATCCGCCGCGCCCAAACCCGCGCCCGGCGTTGCTCCTCCCGTTCCCGGCAAAGTGCCTCCCGGGGGTATCCCCGTTAGAAGATGCCTCAAAACGGCAATTTCATCTTCCAGCTGCGAAATCCTGTCATCCACATAGCGGCGCGTTACCAGCGGGTCGTTGGCGTCGCCCGGCTGCGCCATAATGGGCATATACAGATACGCCGCCGCAGAAACCAGCAGCACGGCAACCACCGTGATAATACCAAGCATCTTCTTGTTCATAAGACTCCTCTTTTCGTTCTCAGTTTTCAATTCTCAATTCTCTCAAAATTTCTTCCATTTCATCCGCCGAGTCGGCGTTGTTTACCCGGCGGCGGACGTCTGCCGAGCCGTGCATCCCCTTGGTATACCAGCAGAGATGCTTGCGCATTTCCTGTATACGCATAAATTCGTGGGTGTCCACAGCCCGGAGGTGCTTGATGGCCGTTTCGATGATTTCGTGGTGAGTCGGCGGCGGGGGAAGTATTCCTGTTTCCAGAAAAGCCAGCGTCCGCGAGAAAAGCCACGGGTTTCCCATTGCTCCCCGGGCGACTAACAGGCCGTCGCAGAGCTTTAGGCGTTCGACTGCGATTTCCGGCGTGGATATATCTCCGTTTCCGAATACGGGGATGGAAACGGCTTGTTTGACCGCTGCGATAGCATCCCAATCGGCAAGCCCGGTGTAGAACTGGTCCCGGGTTCGCCCGTGAACGGCCACCGCCACCGCGCCGCATTCCTGGGCGATGCGTGCCATTTCCACGGCATTGGCCGTGGCGGGGGTAAAGCCTTTCCGGATTTTTACCGTAACAGGCCGGTGTGAGGCGTTTACTGCGGCTTCGATTATTTGGCCTGCCAAAACGGGGGTGGTCATAAGTGCCGCACCCTCGCCGTTTTTTGTGATTTTAGGCATGGGGCAGCCCATGTTGATGTCAACTATGTCAAAAGGAAAATCCTCCAGCCTTTTTATTGCCTCGGAAATAACTTCAGGCTCGTGCCCGAAAAATTGTACGGAGTATGGACGAATATCACTATTATTTTCCAAAAGCCGGAAGGTATTCTTATTATTGTAGACAATGCTTTTCGCGCTTACCATTTCCGAGACGGTCAGCCCCGCGCCGTGCTCCCACACCAGCGCGCGGAAAAACACATCCGTCACCCCGGCCATGGGTGCCATTATTAAATTGTTTCGGATTTGTACATTTCCAAGCAGCAAGCCGTCCTCATTTCTGTTACCGTTTTCAGGTGCGTTTACTATACCGTAAGGTTCGGCCAGGAGCCACTCAGAACCATGCCGATGTTTATATTATCGAAAACTATTTTTTTGTAATGTATCGTAATAATTGGCTGGCCTGCCCCGGTGAGGGCGAGGTTGCGGAATGTGGCAAATCTGGGGTCACTTGCTGTATAACGAAGCTCCACATGTGCGGTTGTGCTAGTGTTGTGGATTCTCAATTGATGGGGATAGGCATACATTGCGTTGATGGTTAATCCCGGCAAAACGTCCGCATTGATGCGGCTGCTGCCCTCGGGGAAAAACAGGTATATGAACTGGCCGGGTGAGGACGTGGGGATATTAATAAGATTTATGGAGTCGTCGGGGTTGGTGCTGTCCATCAGCTCCAAATGCAACGACTGTGTTGCCCCACTTGCGTCAACCGTAAGGCTTCCGCCAACCGATATTCTCGTCACCAAGGGGAGGCTTCCTGTGTACAGGGTACTGCCGTACCCGCCCGTGATGTGTATTCCGCTAAGATTTACGGGCGCGAAACCCGCAGGGGGTGTTACCGTGATTTCTAAGCTAATGCTGGCATCCTCACCTAGGCTGATGCTTACCGGGGCTGGCGCGTTTGCAAATGCGTCGTCTATATTTAAATTTCCGGTGTCGTTGATAATTATTTCCGTGATGTATCCGGTTTTTTCGTCTATTTTAATTTCAACCCCCGTCGGCAGGCCTTTGAGTGCCTCGCTAAGGTGCGCGTTTTGACTCATACATATTACAATAGGGCTGCCATCGCCCCCTATGAAAATGGGGTTTCCATCGTCATCCCGCTCGACAGTGGGATTGCGGGGCGGCTGTCCGTTGTCGGGCTGTCCGTTGTCGGGCTGTCCGTTGTCAGGTTGTCCGTTGTCGGGCTGTCCGTTGTCAGGCTGTCCGTTGTCGGGTTGTCCATTGTCAGGTTGTCCGTTGTCGGGCTGTCCGTTGTCGGGCTGTCCGTTGTCGGGCTGTCCGTTGTCAGGCTGTCCGTTGTTAGGCTGTCCGTTATCGGGTTGTCCGTTGTCAGGTTTGCCGTTATCGGGCTGTCCGTTGTCAGGTTTGCCGTTATCGGGTTGTCCGTTGTCAGGTTTGCCGTTATCGGGTTGTCCATTGTCAGGTTGGCCGTTATCGGGCTGCCCGTTGTCAGGCTGTCCATTATCAGGTTCACCGTTATCCGGCTCTTCATCCCCCGGGTCAGGCGAAGGGATCGGAGTAGGCGTAGGTGTTGGCATAGGCGTGGGCTGCCGTGGTGGGACTTCCGAGGAATCGTCCTCCGGGGGAGACGGAGGACACGGTGTGGGAGCGGGCGTCTGAATGAGCGGTTCGGAAATCTCGGCTGCATCGTCGGTGGCTTCGTCAGTCATCGCAACCAGGATACCGCTTCCCGCAAGCCATTTTTCGTGAACCCGCCCGTTGCCGAAAATATGCCCATAGTTTCCCTCTGCGATAAGGAAATCAACTTCACCGTCTATGTGTAGCGTAAATCCTCCGGCTGTACCGGCAATTTCAATCACTTGAGCGACGGATTCCGTCGTTAGCATTACGGAAGCACCTTCCGCAAGAACCGTAATGCGGTAAATTGTCCCATCTATTATAACAGGAGCGGCTGAGTTTACAACCACATGAAAATATTCTCCATACAGATGAATTGTATCCATTCCTCCGGTTATACATAATACCTTCGGCGCGTTGTTGTGCGACCATACGCGCGCGCCGGATTGCGGATGAAGCTCGACAAAGCTTACATCGCTGCCTTCAATAATCAGCTCACCTGACGACCGCATTACCACACGACGTGCCCATGTGCCCAAAAGAGCCGTCTCTCCGCCGTCCGCGCCTTCCGCTATCAGAAGCTGCCCGTATACGGCGGCCTCCGTGAAAGTCACCCCATAGGTGTTCACCAGTGCGTTGGATGCAATCAACCCGCTGACCCCTCCCGCCTCGGAAATAATTGTACCCGCTGCGTTCAAAAGCAAGGCCGCAGCCTGTCCGTGAGTTAGATGTGAGAACGGCGACAGAATCAAGGCTTCGTATTCATTATAGTATCCGCGAACAATCCCCGCCGCAACCATTCCAGCCACGGTTTCGCGGTGTTTTTCTGGAACTAAATAATAGTCGGGGAAGATATTCAAATATTCAGGGTCTGCCCCCGTAAGGCGAAACATTTCCGCCGCCAGAAGCAGCCCGTCCAATCGCGTCAGGGGCTCCGCCTCCAAGCTCTGCACCTCACGCCCAAACATCCGGGCCAGTATATATTCCAGCTCCTCATAAGTAACAGCCTCCTCCGGCACGGGAATCTTCTCAGGAAGCACTCCATAACCTTTTAACGCAGCGGTGTACTCCTCCGCCCAGTGGGGATATGGTGTAATCGTGGCCAATACTACGCTTAACGCAACTGCTATTGCTAATGTCCTCATGTAAAACCCTCCATTCATGTTTCGGTTTTATCACTTCCCGCATGATAAGGGAAGCTTCAATTTGAACTATGCCTCCTGTGCAAAAAGTTGATTTTGTTGACAAAATCTTAGAAAAGGAATAAATATATAGAAAAATCAAGGAGGACCATATGAATTTATTAAAAAATGAAAAGATTCTTTGCTTCGCGGGCGGGGTAATTGCAACGCTTGTTGGGGCGCACGCGGTAAAAAGCGGAAAGGCGCGTAAGCTTGCGGTAAAGGGGCTTGCGGCGGGAATGGTTTTGCAAAAGCAAGCCTACGAAGGTTTTCAGAATATAAAAGAGGAAGCGGCGGATTTATGCCTTGAGGCGGCAAAGGAAGCCACCAAAGAGGACGGGCAATAAATTGCGATACAAAATCGTTTACGACAAACCGGGGCGTCTGCGCCTGAGAATGGGATGGGCGGCGTTTTCAACCGAGGAAGGCTACGGCATAGAGGAAATGTTGCTGGCCTATCCCTGGGTGAAATCGGCGGAGGCCAGCCACGTAAACGGCGGGCTGCTGGTTCATTACGAAAGCGGTAACGATGAAGCCGGAGAGGGCGCGGCCAACCGCGAAAAGATTTTGCACTTAGTAGCAGAACTTGTCGCAAGCAACCTTCCCAAGGGCCAAAGGCGTGACGAGAACATCATCCGGGAAATGGATGACGGTTTTTTTCGTTCGCTGACCGCATTGATACTCAGGCATTTTGCGATGAAAATTTTTGTGCCCGTGCCGATAAGAACAATTTTTACAATAAAAAACGCCCTTTCCTATTGGAAGAACGGTTTTGCGGCATTGGCAAGCGGCAAGCTGAATGTAAATGTGCTGGACGCGGCCGCAGTTGGGGCGTCTGTTGCGCGGAAGGATTTTGCCACAGCCGCGTCGATTATGACTTTGCTTAAAATCACGGAAATTTTAGAGGACTACACCCGCAAAAAAGCCCGGCACGAGTTATCCCGAAGCTTGGAGCTTAACATTGATAATGTGTGGCTGGTAAGTGAAGATGCTGATACTCTTTTGCCGTTATCCCAGGTGCAAATTGGCGACATCGTGAGGGTGCGCGCGGGCTGGGTTGTGCCGCTGGACGGGGAGGTGTGCGCGGGCGAAGCCATGGTAAACGAGGCCTCCATGACGGGGGAGCCCCTGGCGGTTCTTCGCAAACCGGGCCACAGCGTCTATGCGGGAACAGTTGTGGAGGAGGGCAGTATCGCCCTTCGTGTGCGAACCCTTGCCGACAACACACGCATTCAGCAAATTGTGGCCATGATAGACCATTCCGAAGCTTTGAAAGCGGGCATCCAAGGCCGCGCCGAAAAGCTGGCCGACGCAATCGTGCCTTACAGCTTTCTGGCTTTCGCGGCCACTTTGGCATTCACGGGCAATATGGCCAAGGCCATGAGCGTGCTAATGGTTGACTATTCCTGTGCGATTAAGCTGACCACGCCCATATGTATCATTACGGCGATTCGTGAGGCGGCAAACAGGCGCATTCTCATAAAGGGCGGAAAGCATCTGGAGGCTTTCGCTACGGCGGATACCATCGTTTTTGACAAAACGGGAACTTTGACGGCGGCCTGTCCTCAGGTGGCCAAGGTAATTCCCATCGGAGGGCATACCCGGGAGGACATTTTGAGGGTGTCCGCATGTCTGGAGGAGCATTTTCCCCATAGCGTGGCCAAGGCAATCGTGCGCCAGGCCGAGGCGGAGGGCCTGCACCATTTGGAAGAACACGCCGACGTGGAGTACATCGTGGCCCACGGAATCGCTTCAACTTTGGATGGCGAGCGCGTATTAATAGGAAGCTCTCACTTTATTTTTGAGGACGAAAAAATCCCCTGGCCCGAGGACGAGGGCCCGAAAATGGCCGCCGAAGCGGAAGGATATTCCGGCGTGTACTTGGCCATCGGAGGGAAAGCGGCGGGGCTGATTTGTGTGGAAGACCCCGTCCGCGAAGACGCCCGCGAGGTTCTTTCACAGCTGAAAGCCCTGGGCCTCGCCCGGATAATCATGCTTACCGGCGACGGAAGCTCTGCGGCGACGGCTGTTTCCGATTCGCTGGGAATCACCGAGTTCCGCGCCCACATGCTTCCCGAGGACAAGGCCGCTTTCGTGCGCGGCCTAAAAGAAAGCGGCCACACCGTAATCATGGTGGGCGACGGCATCAACGATTCCCCCGCCCTCTCCTGCGCGGACGTTTCCGTAGCCATGAAGGACGGCTCGGACATCGCAAAAGAAGTGGCAGATATTACGCTGTTAGGCGAAAATCTGGACGGCCTCATAACCCTGCGCCGCCTAAGCCAAAGCTTGCTGGCCCGCGTTCAGCGGAATTATTATTGGATTCTGGGCATCAACACATCCTTGCTTGGCCTTGGCCTCGCCGGTGCTATCGCCGCCCCCACTTCGGCAGTCGTACACAACATCTCCACCATGACCCTCAGCGGGTTGAGTATGCGGCCTTATGTGCATGATGACTCTACCTAAACAGGGCAACAGCATTTACTTTGGTCCCGAGGGGCCGGCGGTGCGGGGCTTGGGTTCCGTTCGCTTAAGGCTACGGCTTTGGACGGCTGGTAAGGCGGGAAAAAACGGCATTTCCTTAACGGCTTCCGCCGTTGAAAATGCTCGTTTTTCCATCCGCCTCAATGCGCCGCCCGCCTCCGCAAGTCGCTCACAGAATCCCAAGCCCCGCACCGCCGGCCCCCGGGCCCAAAGTAAATGCTGTTGCCCTGCGCGGCACGCGCTAGACTTCACCGTTCTCAACTGAAAACGCTATAATATAACGATAACGACGAGAGGAAATGAGCATGAATCAAAAAAATGTGTTGGTATTATTTGGGGGATGTTCCCCGGAGCATGAGATATCAAAGGAGAGCGCGAATGCGGTTATGGGCGCGCTGGGGCGGCACAATATAATTCCGGTGTATATAACGCGGGCAGGGAAATGGCTGCTGTACGACGGAAAGCTGGACAGCATTCAGGGAATAGACTGGGAGAAATTTGGGACGCCGGCGATTTTGAGCCCGGACAGAGTGAATCGCGGGCTGCTTAGAATCGTGGGCGACAAAGTGAAAACGATACGTGTAGACGTGGTGTTTCCGGTGCTGCACGGGCCCAACGGGGAGGACGGCACGGTGCAAGGGCTGTGCGAGCTGGCGGGGATTCCATATGTGGGATGCGGGGTGACGGCGTCGGCGGTGGCAATGGACAAATCCACGGCCCGGCTTGTGGCGCGGTCATTTAAAATTCCGCAAGCGGACTTTCTGGTGTTCGACAGAGTACAGCTGAAAGCGGATATAAAGTCCGCCCTTAAAAAAATCCGCTACAAGCTTGGTTATCCCTGCTTTGTAAAACCCAATACCGGCGGCTCGTCCATCGGCATATCAAAGGCTTCCAATAGAAAAGAGCTCATCACGGCTTTGGAAACGGCCGCAGGCCTCTCCTCCCGTGTGATAGTGGAAAAAGCCGTAACCGGCCGCGAAATTGAAATAGGAATTCTGGGTACGGGAATCGACGCAAAAGCCTCTGTTGCAGGGGAAATAATCCCCGCCGGGGAATTTTACGACTATGATTCCAAATATGAAAACCCGGACTCCCAGACAATCGTTCCCGCGGACCTGCCGGAAGAAATTTTGGCAAAATTGCAAAAATATTCGCTGGAGATTTTCCGCGCCATAGGCGGCCGCGGTTTGGCCCGGGCGGACTTCTTTGTGACCGAGGACGGGGTCGTACTGTTCAGTGAAATCAACACCGTGCCGGGGTTCACAAAAATAAGTCTTTTTGGCAAGGTGTGGGAAGACAGCGGCGTCCCCTGGCAAGAGCTCATCGAGAAACTTATCGAGCTGGCCGTATCGGATGCGTAGACCCATAGGAATATTTGACTCCGGAGTAGGGGGGCTGACCGTCGCGAAGGAAATCCGGCGGTTGCTGCCCCACGAGGACATTATATATGTAGGAGACACGGCCCGCGCACCATATGGCGGCAAGGACGAGCCGACTTTGCTAAACCACGGCCGCGACATAATCCGCTTTCTGCAAAAAAAGGACGTAAAAGCCGTGGTGATGGCCTGCGGAACAAGCTCTTCCACTTCCTTCGAGCAGCTTCGTGGGGAATTTCCGAATCTGCCGATGGTAGACACCATCCGCCCCGGCGCGAAAGCCGTTTTGGAATTGGCCGCCAACAGGCCCGGCATAAGGCTGTGCTTCGTAGCCACAGCGGCCACAATAAAAAACGGCCTGTTTACGCGCCTGATTTCCCAGGAACGCCCGGACTTGGTTGTGCACGCCAGAGCCTGTCCCCTGTTCGCGCCCATGGTAGAAGCGGGGCTTGCCGCAATCAAAAACCACCCGCTTACCCGTTTCGTTGCGGAATTTTACCTCTGTGACCTGCGCGGCCAAGTTGACGCCGTAGTTCTGGGCTGCACCCACTACCCCCTGCTAACAGACGCCCTGACTTACGCTCTGGGTGACATAACCTTTATAAACCCGGCCCAGGCCACAGCCCAAGCCGCAAAAGAATTACTGTCTGGCGATTCGGGTGATGGCGACCACAACGACTCCGACTCACCCGGAAAAACAACTTTCTACACCAGCGGCGACCCCGAAGCCTTTGCCCGTACCGCCCACTCCATACTATTGCCTACACATCATATTTATCCCGTTGCAATTGGAATAGTTCCGCATATCGGTGTTGGTTCTTCAGCAACGCAGCTTGTGTGCCGTCCTCCACAATACGCCCATGCTCCAGCACAATAATACGGTCGGCCAAAACCACATTAGCAAGGCGATGTGAGGTGAACAATGTCAACTTTCCCTCGGTAAGCGTTTTTAATGCCTCGAATATCTCATGCTCTGCCAGTGGGTCAAGGTTGGAAGATGGCTCATCCAGTATCAACGCCGTATGTTGTCGATACAGTGTCCGCGCCAATGCCAGCTTTTGATGCTGACCGCCCGATATCTCTATGCCCTCGGGGTCGTACAGGCGAGTGAGGCTGGTGTCCAACCCCCTTGAGGCTTTGGCTAAAATATCGCCGCAGTACGCCGCCAACAAGGCGCGGTGCGCGCCTGCATCTGCATCATTCTGCCCATCGTCGGCAATGGTAAAATTCTCACGTAGGGTGAAATTGTAGTTAAGCATATCTTGAAAATACACACTGAAATTCTTACGAAGCTCCGCCAGCTTGTATTCCCTTATATCTATGCCATTGACGCTAATCATGCCCACATCGGGGTCATACATACGTAACAGTAACTTAACCAGCGTAGACTTTCCTGAGCCGTTTAACCCCACCAGCACCAGTTTTTCCTTTTTATGTAGAGCAAAGGTAATATCCTGCAAGGCCAGGACAGATGCCGCAGGGTACGTGAAACTGACTCCCTCAAATGCAATGCTTTCCACCCGGGTCAAATCAAGCGTACCCGTATCCGCTACACGGTTAGTAAAGTCGTCGAGCTTTTTTATGTTTTCAATTTTCAACCGATTATCGTATATCTGTAACGCTGCTGACGAGAACAAACTTATAGACATCCACAACTGTCCCGCCAATCCGGTAAACAGGGCATAGTCCCCCACCGTGTTATATCCTCCCAGCACCCCAAAGGCGATATCCACCCCTATAAACACCACCACAACTTCAGGTAGGCACGCCAGCAGCCCGGTAGACACAGACCGCCGCCGCGTCATGCCTCTGCGCTTGGTGAACAGCTGTGTCCACCGCCCACGATACCGTGCCCGCAGCCATTCCCCCGCCCCAAACAAGCGCATATCTTGGGCATACTCCTTTACGGACGCCAAGTGTTGTGCATAGTACATTTGACGATGTTCGTTTACCTGTTCTAAGCTGAGAATATACAGCAACTTGGTATACTTTGCGGCGGCAATGGAAGAGGGTGCAGCCGACACCATCATTGCCAATCCATACAGGGGATTGGCCGAATACAGCACCGCAAAAGCCCCAATAAACGACACAGCGGCACTAACACATGAAAGCACACTCCACACTATGTGGCTTACTGCCATCGAATCCTGTGATGCAGATTGCAGACGGTCGTAGTAAGTCGGGTTGTCAAAAAACTCAATGTCTGCATCCAATGAGCGTTTCATCATGTTTAATGCGATTTCGCCGTTAATCATCTCGGTTTGCATGGTTTGGCTGTACTGAACGGCCTTTTGGCTGACCACGCGCACCATGGCAATGCTAAACAATAATGTAAAAAGGGTCAGCAACGCGGCAGTTTGCTCTTGCGGCAACCATGCAGGTGCATCCGGCGCACCGGAAAGCAAGTCTATCATATGCTTACCCACAAATGCCGCCAAGATTGTAAGCAACGGCGTGATAATATCAGACACTATACGAATGATTGTATATAATTTAGATGACCGCCAAGACAGAGCCAAACACCAGCGGATAGTAGCCCAAAAACCGGGGAGTGTACGTATAAAATCGCGCATCATCAGATACCCGCTAATCAAAAATCCGCACAACCGCCCCATGGTACAATAGCCTATCGGATGAAAACACAATTGGGTCATCCGGAGGTAAAAAGCGCAGATTTACCATATCACCCAGCCGTGGGGGACGATCCATGGAAACGCGGTGGCGAGAGGCTACATATTCGCGCCCCCAAACGCCGTTGCGCCGCGAAACCGTGTAAATATGATATTCACCTGTAAACTCGTTACGATGCACCGCAGAGGTAGGAACCAAGGAATCACTTACAGCGTTAAACTCCCTGGGTGACATGAAAACAGTAACATTTTCCCCGGGCCATACTTGCTCGCGCACCCCATCACCCCGTCCGGCACGGAAGGGGCTGGTATAGTTGAAGATGATGGTTGCATCGTCGTTTTCCGACAGTACGACACGGGCAATTTCCGTGCGTTCACGGTGGCCTACGTTTTCCGAAACTACGTAGGTTATGAGAGCCGGCGGTTCGCTCATATAATCAATCCACGCAGTATGGGGAAGAAACACCTCAATAGTCCACACCACCCCAAATGCGGCAAATTCCTCGCTTGCAGGCTGTATAGTGCTACGGGTCACATATTCCCACACAAAGGAACCGGATTGCGCAAAACCAATATCCACCAAGGGCTTGCGTCGCTGAGCGTAGGTGCGGGAGTAAATCGTCACACCGCTCAGTCCCAGTATAAACACGAGTGCTAAAATTTTTGCTACCATCTTTGATTTCATAATTATTGCTTCCTTCCTGAATATATAATCCCCTCGCTTAAGTCATCCTGTCCGTAAATAAAGACAATCAATGCCGGAATCATAAACAGCGTAGACAGCGCGAACACGACCCCAATGTTACCGGTAAGGTCTGTGGATAAGTACACAGACATGGGCAACGCAAATTCATTGCGGATAAATATCACGGCTTGGTCGACGATATTCCACGCCTCTGCAAAGGCCAGCACCGCCAGCGCGAACAACGCAGGCTTTATATTTGGCAACACAATTCGCCAAAACACCGTCAACTCGCTTGCGCCGTCTATTTTTGCGGCTTCAATCAGGCCGTTGTCAAAGCCCTTCATTTGTTGACGAATCAGAAAAACACCAAAGGGAGCCACAACAGCCGGCAAGATTACGGCGAAATAGCCATCACTGATGCCCAAAAAATTTGCGGCGATAAAGTGAGGCACAAGCAAGGCCTGCATGGGCAGTAGCATGATAATGATATACGCAAAAAACAGCTTATCCTTGTGACGTGCCTTTGCCCGCTCAAAGCCGTAGGCGGCCAGCGGGGCAATCAAAAGCTGCCCCAGCACAATGGGTACTACCAGGATAATTGAGTTCCACATAAACCTGAGGTGCGCAGGCTCACCAAATAAAATATGCCGCCAGCCCGAGGCGGTAATCAGCGTGGGCAAAAAGGTCATGTCCATGTAATGCATACTGCCCGAAATTACCCCAAACGCGCTGTGGGGCGTTACCATGGCTGTGTACCGTGCGGCGGCTTCCGTCACACTCATAAATGAATTGGACACAATAAACACAATGGGCAGCATATTCACAATAACCACGCCGATTATCACCAGCAACCGCGCATTGTATGACAGTCGTTTTTTGCGCATCGTGCCCCCCCCCTTAAAAATTATCAGACATTTTCCGTTGCCCGGTAAAAATGCCCCACACCAGCACAACGGTAACAGCCGAAATAGCAGTAGCCGTCACCGACAGCCTTTGCATATTAGCAAAAAGAAACTGATTGTTCATAAAATGCTGTAGCATATATACGCTTCTGTGAGGGTACTGTCCGTACAGCAAATATATCTCACGAAAGATTCTAAAGGAGTTGATAATAGACATCATAAAGACAATAAACATCGTGGGCATCATATAAATGAGCGTAACACGGCGCAGGGTGGCAAAGGCACCCGCGCCCTCCATCTTGGCCATTTCGTAATAATCCTTGGGAATAAACTGATACCCCGACAAAAACAGCACCATATTGAAGCCAATATTCCTTTGCAAAAACACCAGCACCACCACATAGAAAGCCCAATCCGAAGCAAGCCACGGCACGGTACTCATTCCCGCCCTAAACAAAAGGCTGTTAATCGCGCCGTTATCCGCAAACAGCACATTCCAAAAAAACACAACGGAGCCCGACGGAATAATCATGGGTAGCATAAAAAAGACGGACAACAACTTCTTTTGCGTCAAATTTTGCAAAAGCGACGCCAATATAAAAGATATAAGCATATTCAAGGGTACACTAACGGCAATAAACCGCAAAGAATTGGTAGCCCCCAGCCTAAACGCCATGTCACCAACCAGATTTGCAAAGTTAGCCAAGAAAACAAAATCACCCCTGTTGTTGGTAAGGGCATAAACCAGTGTACCCACCCCAGGGATGAAAAAAAACACAGCCATGCCCATTAGACTTGGGAGAACAAATACCCAAGCAATGCTGACTCTAAAGGGCTTGCGCCTACTCATGTACATACAGTTCCAACCGATTTTGCATACTTGCCAGCGCACGGGGTATATCCTGTTGCCCAGAGACCAGTAGCCATACATCAGGGTATAGCAACGAGCGCATGATAGCCCTGTTGGTTCGTCGTTCAAAGTTTACCGCTTCCATCATGCCGCGCATATGCTCCATAGTTTTGGCTACTGTCTGCTCACGATGTTCGTCTTGGGTAATCGTAGCATACCGCTCAAAGCCAAAAACAAACCATGCTCCGCGGTGTGCCTCGTATAAATGGCCTCCAAACTGTGTGTCAAACCTCGCCCGATTTACAGGGAGACTAAAGAGACCCTGTACGTGGTCTATATGGTCAAGGCATTCTTCAAGCTCTATCACAAAGCGCATAAACTCCCAAGCAAGATTTCTGTATTGGGAGGCTTCCAGCATTGCCATATTTATTATACTTCTAAAGCCCTTGCCTTCACCTCCGGCATATGCCATAAGAACAGGTGGGGAGAGCTGCATATTCGGATGGTCTTCAAGCATAAACCATATGTAATACCCAAGATACATTATTTCCGGATATGTGGTGAAACGCATCTGACTGGATTCACTGACGAAGTTCCAAGGAGCAAAAGGGCGATACATGTGTATTACTCGTGTCGGCGTGAATTCAACCTCTTCATGCAGGGGTATTTGCATTGCCATTTCAAGCCTGTGCCGCATTTCCGGCGTGTCCACAAAAACCTCCCCGGTTTGCAAGTCGTACAGCCGTTCTCGCATCAATATATCCAACACAGAAAACTGCCGAGCGGGAAATATCAGCTCATCCGGAAATGCTTCAACTATACGAAAATAATAATAAATTTCATCGTCAACGGTAAATGTCGCCATTTGTGTCACGTCCACGCCAATACCCTCAAAAAGCCTCCTGTTAAGCAATGAAAAATCGGGATGCACATGATGCGGCAAATGAAACAAACTACCTTGCACTTCTGCAGCCCTAAAGATATTGTCAAAGTAGTGCGCCCGGTTAATCCCCCTCGGGCCGTCTAAAAAGGGATTTAAATCAGCAAAGACCGCACCCATATCCATTTTTTCAAAAACCTTTTCGCCATGAAAAGCTAAAATATCGGGTGGATTTGCCATGAGGCGGGTTGTAAACGCCATATGCTGAGCCATGTCGTCAACG
>Ga0209755_10000801_pt1 | contig 54369 bp, 66 predicted proteins | sample TergutCo191P1_FD_187301 | JGI IMG/M metagenome (GOLD analysis project Ga0209755, IMG submission 187301) | Cornitermes sp. P1 segment gut microbial communities from Petit-Saut dam, French Guiana - Co191P1 (SPAdes) (version 2) | ecosystem: Host-associated > Arthropoda: Insects > Digestive system...
GCAAGAGGAGCTGTATTGGTGCGCCAGAATCTGTCTCCGGATCAGGTTGTTGCATATATGCTCACAGCACGCCAGCAGTCACAATGGGAAAGATTCTTTTTATATCTTGATGTAGAAACAATGCTTCAGCGCGATCCGGTTCTCAGGCGAAGGTACATGAACGAAAATGAAGCAGGACGCAGGCAGTTAGCCGCTGAATACAGAGTTAATATGATGAGTTCTGTAATAGACGATGACATACTAATGATCCCGACATCATTTGATATTTTAAGAACTGTATACTCCGCGGATGAAGGGACGGTAATTGTACTGCAAAGATTCAGATATCTTAATTATACAGAACTAAGGCAATATACATATTTTCTTGAAAAACAGCAGGATATTTGGGTAATAGTTAATTATTCGGTTCAGGCAATGGGAAACGTTTCTAACGATTGACATCATAATTTTTATTTTATAGGATTACAAAAGTGAGCAAGAAAACAACAGGAAAATCCGCTATTATCATTACTGACGGAACGGAGCAAATTCAAAAAATTGCAGTTATGATATCCGAAGCAATTGTAGGTTATAAAGTGAAAATTTATCCTGCGGAAAAATTCGAAGGAAACGCTCTTCTTCCTTGTGATATATTTATTATTGGCTGCGAAAATCCTAATCCTCCGTCTTTCGCGTATTTAGAGGAGCTTCTTTCGCATATAAATCTTGCATCAAGGAAATGCGGCGTATATTCAATAAAAGAAAAAACATTAAAATATTTAAGCGGAATTGTAAAGGATTGTGAAGCTAAAATGCCGGGTCCTTTGTTTGCTGCAAACGGAGAAATAAAAAAAACAGATATTAAAAAATGGCTTAAAGAAATTGTTTGAATACCGCGGAGAGGAAAATGACTGAATTTAATTTAGACGATTATGTCAGGAAGGTCCCCGATTTTCCAAAAATGGGTATTCTTTTTTATGATATAACAAGTATTCTTGTATCCCCGGAAGCCTATAAACACTGTATCGATCAAATGGTGGAACTATACAAAAACAAAAACATTGACGCTGTAGCTGCGATAGAAGCCAGAGGGTTTTTATTTGCCGCGTCTTTTGCTTATTGCATGAAAATCCCGTTAATTCCTATCAGAAAAAAAGGAAAGCTGCCGGGTGTAACTCTTGCCAGAAAATACGCGCTGGAATACGGGACAGCTGAAATTGAAGTGCATAAAGCGGATGTGCCTAAAGGGAAACGCGTTCTGCTAACCGATGATCTGATAGCGACAGGCGGTACATTAAGCGCCGCCCGCTCCATTTTAACAGAAGGCGGCGCTGAAGTGCCGGAAATATTCGGAATAGTAGGCCTTTCATTTTTAAATTATAAAAAATTCCTTGATCCTACTCCCGTCACTACATTGATAAATTATCACAATGAATAAACCAATATTTTAATATTAATTTTGAAAACCACTTGATTTTTAGCTTCGCTAATTCCTTACTACATATAGACTTAGCAAAACTGTTTTTAGCCCCTAGGGGAATCGAACCCCTCTTTTAAGATTGAGAATCTCATGTCCTGACCGATAGACGAAGGGGCCTATCCTAATTTACTAAATTCTCTCTGATAATCGAAACAAGAGAGTTATGATTAATTCGTACAATTTGTTTTTCGCGTTCGTAGCTTTCCGATGAGTCGGATGCGTGAGCTGTATTTACCATTACATTGCTTCCAAACTCGCGGCGGACTGTTCCATTCGCAGCTTTATTAGGATCTGTAGAGCCAAGTACATCGCGTATTTTATTTACAGCGTTCTCGCCTTCGTAAATTAAGATCATGCATTTTACATCGCCGGGTTTTTGGATTTCATCTGCGGTGTAGCATCCCGGACGCTTTCCTGACATAAACTCAACAATTTGATGAAACTGGTCTCTTGCGCATTCTGTTCCAAAACTTGCGCCGAGTAAATCAGATAGATCCTTACTGATCTTAAAATTAAATTCTTTTTCTAATAGTTCCAGCGCTTTCTGTCCGAAACTGGAAGCTAGTTTTTCCTTTAAAATGGATTCAACCGGGCCGTAAAAATCGAGCGCTTCAGCCAGCGAGAAACGGTGAACTTTTATGCCGATTATACGCAATCCTGTGCGTGAAAACATATCGATTATAGCGCCTGGACGCGAAGAGGAATGTTTCCAGTTATCAGGTTTTATAATAACAAGCGTTTTTTCAATCTTTGAAGGATCGGGATATTCTACATTTTGAACAAGATTCTCTTTGCCGTCTATAAAATTCGCAAACATTAATAAATCCTTGTTTGCTTCCTCCTGAGACCTTGGTGTAAAAACAGCAGGTTCAAAATAGCGCACTTCTTCCTGATTAACATCGGAAAAAATCAAGTCTGAATATGTATCGCGGATTGTTTCACCTGAAAGAGCGTCTACCTCAACATGCTTTGTATAAATATGCCCGCATATATTTAATAACTGTTCGCACGGGTTTTCTCCGCGGAAAAGCAGGATTAATGTTCTGTGCGCTCTCCCGCCTGAAGGAGTTAAATGTTTTTCCGCGTAATCGGCAAGCAATACAAGCTGGTTGGAAGGGGCTCTGGCGCGCAGGCTCAGCGCGTAATCGTCAGCCATTTTTTTATCAGGCGCGATTATCTGAGCGCCTACCAGTTCTAAATCTGTTCTGGAAAGAAGTCTTGATAAAACACCGCCTGTCCTGCTTTTTCCGATTGTGTACGGGGTAACAAGAACATAAGATAAGCCTTTACTCATATTAATTACATATTACAATAATGATAAATTTAAAGCAACAGGTAATATTATTTGTATAGAAACCTTAAATGTAATTATTTATACCGGACAGATCATTGAATAAAAAACGCTTCCTGTATAAAATAAATAATGCTTTCGAAAATGCGCAATATCGGGATCATGGCGCACATTGATGCCGGAAAAACAACTACTACAGAAAGGATTCTCTTTTATACAGGCAAAAGCCACCGCATAGGCGAAGTTGATGACGGCGAAGCGATAATGGACTGGATGGAACAGGAGCAGGAACGCGGAATAACAATACAAAGCGCCGCTACAACAACTTACTGGAAAGATAATCAAATAAATATAATTGACACGCCTGGCCATGTGGATTTTACCGCCGAAGTTGAACGTTCGCTTCGCGTGCTGGACGGCGCTATTGCGATTTTTGACGCTGTCCGCGGAGTTGAACCTCAAACCGAAACTGTATGGAAGCAGGCAAAAAGATATAATGTTCCATGCATCGGATATATAAATAAAATGGATCGAATGGGAGCGGATTTTTTCTTTGTAATTGATGATATAAAAAATAAATTAAAAACCGAAACAATTGCCCTGCAAATTCCCGTCGGAAAAGAAAGTAATTTTGAGGGCGTAATTGATTTAATCGAAATGAAAGAGATTCGCTGGAATGATAACGGGGATGAGTTTTCTCTTTCTGAAATATCACAGGAACGTAAAGAAACGGCAAATTTATGGCGCGATAAAATGATTGATTCACTATCTAGAGTTTCGGATTTAATTACGGAAAAATTCCTTGCGGGAGATGAAATTGAAAATTCTCTGATAAAAAGAGAATTACGCAAAGCAGTCATAAACCGCAGCCTTCTTCCGTTATTCGCAGGCGCTTCCAGGCGCAATATCGGCGTTCAGCCTCTTATCGACGCGGTTGTTGATTATCTTCCCGCTCCCGATGAGATAGAACCCGCAACAGGACTGCACTTAAAAAAAGAAGAAGACGTAAGTATTCCCTGCGACATAACAGGTCAGCCTCTTGCGCTTGTTTTTAAGATTCAAAATGATCGCGAAGCCGGCTCTCTTTGCTATGTAAGAGTTTATTCAGGTTCATTTAAATCCGGCTGCGCGGTATACAATATCGGAAAGAAAAAACGCGAACGGGCGAACAGAATTTTAAGAATGCATTCAAATAAATCAGAGCCTGTAGACAGCCTAAAAGCCGGAGACATCGGCGTGATTATCGGGATGAAACTCGCGCAGACAGGAGATACAATAGGTAGCGAAGGCTGGCCTGTTCTTTTAGAGAAAATGCAGTTTCCGGAACCTGTTATCTCAATCTCGATAGAACCAAAAACAATTTCAGATCAGGATAAATTAAAAGATATTTTAGCAATTCTTTCCAAAGAGGATCCGACTTTTACAATAAGGGAAAATGAAGAAACAGGCCAATTAATAATTTCGGGAATGGGAGAACTTCATTTAGATGTGCTTGTTACGCGAATACTTAAGGAATATAAACTCGGCGCGAAAATCGGAAACCCGCAGGTTACATACCGCGAATCAATAAGCAAAGTCAATGAACAGGCGATGACTTTTTCAAGAATTATCGCCGGAAAAGAAAACGCGGCTTCTCTTACTCTGCGGGTTGAGCCTGCCCAGAGGGGACAGGGAAATAAATATGTAAACGCGGCAAAAACAACGTCGGCAAAAAGCGAAATACCCAAGGAAATTCTTGACGCTGTTGAACGCGGCGTAACAAACTCATTTTCATCCGGAATTGTGATGGGATATCCTTGCATTGATATTACAGCGGCAGTAATTAATATTCAATATTCAGAGCTTACAGGATCAGAGTTTGCGTTCGAAGCATGCGCCAGCATGGCGTTTGACGATGCCTGCCGTAACGCGAATCCTATTTTATTAGAACCGATAATGGCGGTTGATCTTCTTTGTCCTCATGAATTTGTCGGAGAGGTAATGAGCCTTGTAACTCAAAGAGGCGGACAAATCCTTAATATGAATTCTAAAACCGATACAGACGAAGTAAAGGCGCAGGCTCCAATGGAAAAAATGTTCGGCTTTATGACAAGCCTAAGAAGCGTAACACAGGGACGCGCCAGTTTCAGTTTGGAGTTCTCGCATTTTGAGAAGAAATCAGAACGTTAAAAAGAGTATCCAAGTCCGGCCCTAAGATATGGAAGAAGCGCCGGAGATTTTGAAAGCCTAAAATCCACTCCCATGCTGATAGGCAGTTTAAAATGATTTCTTTTGCCAATATCAATATTCCATCCAAGACCTGCCTGAATTAACAGCCCATTCTGGCGTTCTAACTGAGTTACATAGCCTTTATCTTTATATTGATCAGAAAGATACCAAAGACCTAATGTCAACATTCCTAAAAAAATATCTGCCATAAATTCGATGCCTTCCGCTGTAAAATTATATCCATTTGAGAATCCAAGCCCCATCTCAAGAAAAAATGCTCCTGCGAACGGATATAATCTTCCTTTGCCGGAAATTGATAAACTGTCCACTAAAAATAATGTGTTATACGATACCTGACCTAAAACAGAAAGACGCGGCGATAAAACTTTTTCATATGATAATTCAACGCCGAAAAAACCTGAAGAAACAGAAACCGTGTTTACCGCTTTTTGCTCATCCTGCGCGTAAAGACCTACCGCGATAATAAAAAATATTATTATTACCGTAATAATCCTCTTCATTTCCTGCCTCATAAATTGACAAATGAAAATGACTAATGAGCGCCAAAGTATGAAATAAAAATACCTGCGATAATCGCGGAACCTATCGTACTTGATACAATCGGACCCATTGCGTGCATTAATAAATGGTTTTCCTGATTATATTTCTGTCCCATTTTCTGCGAAATACGCGCCGCCATCGGCATTGCGGAAACGCCTGAATTTCCGATAAGTGGATTCACCTTGCCTTTTGTTAAAACGCAAAGAAGTTTCGCGACAAGAACGCCGCCGACTGTTCCGAACGCAAACGCTAAAAGTCCGCTTGCAAGAATTATTAATGTTTGAGGAGTCAAGAACCTGTCCGCTGTCGCGGAGGAACCGATGCTTAACGCAACAAGGAATGTCAATATACTTAAGATATCTCCCTGAAACGCCCTTACATAACGATCTGCCACTCCGCTTTCTCTTATTAAATTTCCAAGGCATAACATTGCAACTAACGCGCCGGCTGCCGGAACTAAAAGCAAAACAACAAGCGCGAGCACAATCGGGAAAAGGACTTTTTGTTTTTGAGTTACTCTTTTTGGTTCGGGCATTACAATAACGCGTTCTTTCGGAGTGGTTAAAAGCCTCATAATTGGCGGCTGGATAAAAGGAACGAGTGCCATATAGGAAAATGCCGCTATAGCAATCGCAGGTAAAAGATCAGGCGCTAAACGCGTAGCTGTAAAAATCGAAGTAGGTCCGTCAGAACTTCCGATAATACCGATCGCGGCGGCTTCTGTTAAAGTAAACCCTTCAAACCCCGCAAAGAAAGGAGCCAGCGCGTTTCCGACAAAATAAGAAACACCCATTGCGATAAAAATGCCAAGCTGACCGCCAAGACCTATAAACGCGCTCCTCGGAGACGCTATAAGCGGACCGAAATCCGTCATTGTTCCGATGCAAAGGAAGATTAAAGGCGGATAAATTACCATTCGAATACCGGTATATAAAAAGTTCATAAGGCCGGGAATCCAAGTGCCTTCATATCCGGGGCGGACAGAGCCGTCAAGCTCCGCGAACTTATTCGGATTAAAGTAATACCCGTCAAGACCGACGATCGGAAGATTCGCGAGAATTATTCCGAACGCAAGCGGAAGCAGTAAAAGCGGCTCAAATTTTTTAACTATCGAAAGATACAGGAAAAACGCTCCAAGCAGTATCATTATTCCCTGCCCGACAGTCAAATTTAAAATTCCAAATATTTGCCCCATACTAGCTGATATCATCTCTAAACTCCTCTTTTAAGAATTTGCTTTTTCAAATTATCGGTTAATAAAACCTGTGAAAAAATCAGTTTATTGTATTTTTGTATATCCCTCACTGGAAATAATAGCATCTAGTTTTACTCCCTGCTTGCACATTTCGCAATTATTTGTAGAAAACAGCTTGTATCCGGGTATATCCTCAGAAGTAAATAAAGGGTGAATTGTAATTTCGGTTTTAACGCCGGAGGCAAGATACAGGGATGAAACTCCTACAAGGTTTCCTCCGTAGTAGTGTATGCACTCAAGCCCGTTAGAAAGAGTGCGCCCGGATGAAATTGTCGCGATAAGCAGTAAAATATTTTTCCCCGCAATCCATTCTAATACGCTTCCCGGAAAAACCAGATTACCGTAAGCATTGCTGATCGGGGAAACAACATGAATCGCGTTCCCTGTGCTGACGGAAGTTCCGTCGCGGGTAAGCTCGTCGGCAAGATATGCTCCGATTACTTCCATCTTTTCCATGCAGACAATTGTATCAACGAATGTGTTTGATACATAAGGAATCGCAAACTCCCGGGCGACGTCCTTAGCGACTAAGGTATTGCTTTTTAAATTGCTTACATCCAGATAGCTGTTGGAATGAGCGTTATTTGTTGTAAAATGACCCGGGGTTATATTAACTGTTATTACAGGGTTTTTCGCCAGAGATACACTGAAAACATTAGTATCCATTTATCCTCCAATAATATTGTATAGAATATACTGTTTTGACGAATTTGTCAACATTTGAACTTTTCCAAAGAAGAATTTGTTTATATTTAAAAATATTATACTTTATTTTTGATAATTTAGATAATTTAACTATTTTATTTTTTATGACAAAATGTTATCATTTACTATGCGGGTAATTTTTTTATTATTTTTTATTACATTTTTCTCTTCTTGTACAAAACTAGACAGCGCAGAGCAGGTTCAAGTTGAAACTGTCGAAGTTGAGATTAAAACTGAAGCAGTAAACGAAGAAAATCCTGAGATTGCCGATCCTCTGCGTATTCGGTCGCTGGAAATTACCGCTTCTATGGATGATCGACTTCTTGCGTCCCATGTAATAATCAGCGGGATTGACGGAAGAGGCAGCCTCCCCTCTTATATGATCGAACTTTTAAGGAGATATCCTCCGGGTGGCGTTATGCTTTTTAGTTATAATTTGAACACTGTTAACAATGAAATAAAAAATCTTCTTACAGAAACCGCTGTCTTAATAAAAAATGAATCCGGCATTCCTCCATTTATGGCGGTTGATCATGAGGGAGGAACAGTTAACCGTTTTTTTCAAGGCGTTGCGGATATTCCTAATGCTTCCCATTATTGGGATATATCGCAAAGTATTGGAAGGGATGAAGCGCTATCAAGATTGGAAACGGCCAGCTTCAATGCCGCAAATGCAATCAGCAGTCTCGGCATCAATATGAATTTCGCGCCTGTCGCCGAATATTTGATTGACGATAACCGGAGTTTTCTCCGTTACCGTTCCTACGGGCCGGACCCTTTTTTTACTTATCAGGCGTCATCTGTTTTTATGCAAAGCATGCATCAGGCAGGGGTTCTGAGCGTAGCAAAACATTTTCCAGGAAGCGCAGGGCAAGATCCTCATTACTCAGCATCTGTAATACATATTGAAAGAGATGAATTTGATTCATTAATTCTTCCTTTTATTATGCTGATAAACAACGGAGCAAGAGCGATAATGGCTGCGCATACTTTAATTCCGTCTATCGACAGTAAAATCGCAAGTTTATCAAGTGTTTTTATGCAGGATATTTTGAGGAATGAACTTGGGTTTGAAGGCATAATTATCAGCGATGATTTTATTATGGAAGCGGCAGGCGGTATAAATCATTTTCAGGCGGCAGTAAATTCGATAATAGCAGGATCGGACATGATTCTTGTCTGGCCGGGCGATTTGCAGCGGACACATGCCGCGATTTTAACCGCGCTTAAAGAAGGGCATCTTCCCCGTGAAAGACTTCTTGAAGCGGTTCAGAGAATTATTTACGAAAAACTCAGGATGGGGCTGATGGACTGATAAATTCCCCATACCCTTTCCTGCCTGTAAGCTCTCCATTTCGCATAACGAACTTTCCCCTGACAATAGCCGCCTCGGGTAGTCCCTGCACTTCCATTCCGTCATAAGGACTTGTTTTGCTTTTTGAATGAAGCTCGCAGGCACGTATAGTTTTTTTCGCTTTCATGTCTATAATGGTTATGTCAGCATCCGCGCCTGCTTGCAGGTTTCCTTTCTGCGGATAAATACCCCAAATTTTGGCAGGCATTTCGCTTGACATGCGGACAAAGTCGTTAATGCGGAAGCTTCCCTTGTTTACCTCATTCAGCATAAGAGGGACTAATGTTTCTACTCCGCAAAGTCCCGCAGGAGCTTCCCACCCTGTCTTCGCTTTTTCTGCGGCGGTATGAGGAGCGTGATCGCTTGCTATCATATCGATACTGCCTTTGTTAATTGATTCCCAAAGACTTATTTTATGGCTTTCATCGCGGATTGGCGGATAAACTTTATGTGAATAATTGTCTGCGTCAAATATCAGATAATGAGGACAGACTTCGGTTGTTATATTAAAACCTTTTTGCCGCTCCTGAGACACATGATTTACGCTGTCAAACGAAGTGATATGATGAAAATGAATTTTTATTTTTTCGCTGTGTATTAAAGAAATAATTTCATGTATCGCCTGAAGCTCAGAAATCACAGGCCTTGCGTAATCCAGCCAGAAACCGTCAGGCGCATCAGTTTCTCTTTTCGCGATTTCCGTAAAGTTAGCGTTTATTTCGTTGCTTTCCGCGTGAAAGCCGATACGCAAAGGACTTATTTCAAGCTGCTGCATCAGCACCTTCGCGCAGGGAGCCGCGATGTCTCCTGTCGATGTTCCGTAAAAAACTTTAAACCCTAAAGCGCCTGCGTTTATCAAGCCTTCCATCTCGTTTAAATTATCATTGGTTAAAAGCGCGAAAAGAGCGAAATCCACATAAGATTTTTCCAAGGCGATTTTTTTCTTTTCGTTAAAACGTTCAACAGTTGATGTAACAGGAAAAGTGTTAGGCATATCAGCTACTGTTGTAACGCCGCCCATAGCTGCCGCAGCGCTTCCTGTTTCAAAATCTTCTTTTTCGGTAAGGCCGGGATCGCGAAAATGCACATGCGCGTCAATTATTCCCGGCAATATATGTTTGCCTTCAGCGTTATAAATTTCATCGGCGGTATCTTTTGGATCAAGAGTTCCTGCCGCTGTGACTTTTCCGTTAATCACCGCTATATCGCCTGAAAAACTTTTTTCAGATGTAACGATAGTGCCGTTTCTTATTAATAAATCGTAATGCATAGCCTATCATATCATAATATTTATCAATCATAAAACAGACAAAGCCCGTAAACTGTTCTCGTGCCGGCTTCTTTTAACGCCTTTGCGCATACTTCCATTGTAGAGCCTGTTGTTATGACATCATCTATAACAAGAACAGTTTCAGGCACATTATTACAAATAAAAATACGATCTTTTAAGTTTTCTATTCTGTCTTTTCGGTTAAGTTGTTTTTGAATCTTAGATTTTTTTCTTTTCAGGCATTTAACGATTTTACTCCCGCAGGAATTTTTTTTTAGCCTTTTTACAAGATAATCAACCTGATCCCAGCCTGAGTGTTTTATCTTGCCTTTTCTTGGGGGGACAGGCACAATTGCAGCATTATGCAAGACGGGATTTTCTGTAATACATTCAATAATTTTTCTACAGAAAAAATCCGCAAGCGATAAGACTTTCTTGAATTTATAAGATGTTAAAAGCTTTCTGTATCTGCCTGTATAAGGAAACAAAACCCATAGACGATCATAAAAATAATTTTCTATGCCGGCAGCCTCGCAGGATTTTTCGTTTTTTTCATTTGCGTCAGTTGTCTGCGGTATATTCCGGCAGCGGACGCAAATCCCCTCTTCGGTTATTAAAGGTTTACCGCAAAGGCCGCACTTCTCTCCTTTAATAACGTTAATGGAAGAGCGGCAATCATCGCAAAGACTGTACTTTATTTCATTTAAACTGATAAGACTTTTATTGCATAAAACACACGCGCCCGGGAAAAAATAGTTCTTAACCCAAAAAAGCGTTTTGATAAAAATATTCATGCTATATATGGGTTCATATACGTATTTTGCATGACCGAAAGTAAAAAAAATTAGAATAACTTAATCGAACAGCGACGGCTCTTCTTTTTTATGAGTTTTATTTTTTTTTACCAATGATTTTTTTATTAATATATCACTGTTGTCTTTTAAAGATAATAATTTCTTCCATTGGCATAAAATATTTAACGCTTCCAGAGGCGTCATTTGTTCGGGATCTATTTCTTGCAGCATTATTTCAAAACGGTTAACATCATTTTGGTTAACCGTGTTTTCATTGCAGTTAACCATCGAGTCGGTTCCGAATGTATCGCTTAAATCTGCGTCTCTTTCCTTTAAAAGCGTCATAATTTGAGCTGCTCTATTAAGTACATTCTGAGAAATGCCTGCAAGCATGGCAACATGAATACCGTAAGATTCTGTTGCAGGTCCTTCCTTGATTTTTCGCAAAAAGACAATTTTATCCCCCTGCTCCAGTACCTCCATTGAGCGGTTTGCAAGCATTGGATGAGATAAAAGCGACAACTCATGAAAGTGAGTAGCAAAAAGCGTCCTGCAGCCAATCCGGTTTAAAAGCTCTTCGCTTACAGCCCACGCAATTGAAAGCCCGTCATTGGTTGCTGTACCTCTTCCGACTTCGTCCATTATTACAAGGCTTTTTTCCGTAGCTGTATTTAGAATAAATGCTGTTTCATTCATTTCCACAAGAAAGGTTGATTCTCCGCGCGCAAGATTATCAGAAGCTCCTACCCTGCAATATATACGATCGCATAACCCGATTCTGGCTTCTTTGGCGGGAACAAAACTGCCTGCCTGCGCCATTATTGTAATGAGGGCGGCCGAACGCAGATACGTGGACTTTCCTGCCATGTTAGGTCCCGTTATCATTGCAAATGATATTTTTTCATTTTTATTATTTGATAAAGTATCGCTTGATTTCCCGTATAAGAAAATGTCATTTGGAATGTAATCGCCGCGGCTTAAATTCGCCTCAACTACAGGATGCCGTCCGTCAGAAATTTCAAGGATATTTTCATTTTCACACAACAAAGGACGTATCCAATTTCTGACAGAAGCCGCCCTTGCGCTTGACTGAGCCGCGTCAAGTTCAGCCAAACGGCGCGAAGCAGTAAAGAATAATGAAAGAACTTTTTTTATCTCATCACGAATTTCCAAAAAAAGTTTTTTTTCAAGATCGATAACTTTATCGCTTACGCCGTTAATCTCCGATTCGAGGCCGGCAAGGCGATCCGTTGAATACCGCTCTCCCCCCGCAATACCCTGCCGCCTGAAAAAATGCTTCGGCACTTTATCAAGATTGGTTTTTGTAACTTCAAAAAAATACCCTATCAGGCGGTTGTAACGAATCTTTAAACTTATTATGCCTGTATCACGGCGTTCTTCTTCAAGATATTGATTAAGGATCTGCCTTGAGTTGTCTCTCATTAAGCGAAGGTTATCAAGCTCTTTGTTAAATCCTTCTTTTATTAAATTCCCTTCGTTTAAAAAAATTGAAGGCTCGTCGCAAATACCTTTTTCCATTAAATCGCGGACTCTGACAAGTTCGTCAATATTATCAATCCCGTCATATTCAAATTTCAGTTTCACGCTTTCTTTATCATTTATCTTAATTTTTAAGTCTTCATTATAAAGCTTCATTATTTCATGGTAAAATTTTACGGCGTTCTTTATAGAAATAATATCCCTTCCGTGCGCTTTATCCATCGCCAGTCTTGAACACAATCGTTCAAGATCGGGCGTTTTGCCAAGCAGTTCGCGAAGGCGGTTTAACTTTCCCTGATCACGGTATAAATCCTCGGCCATATCGAGACGGTTATTTATTTTATTAATATCGCGCAGCGGATGAAGGATACGCCTTTTTAAAAGACGGCGTCCCATGGAACAGCGTGTTTCGTCCATCACTTCCAGTAAAGAGAAACGGACATCAGCGTCGCTCCTGTTTGATATTAATTCTAGGTTCCGCTGACTTGCTTCATCAATCCCTAAATATTCGTTTTGACCGTAAACATTCAGCGTCTTTATATGCGGGAACAGGCTTTTAGAAGCGGCGCCGATGTAATTTAAAAGAACACCGGCGGAAACGATTTCCGCGCTGTCTTCATTTAAGCCGAAACTTTTTAAATTAGAAAGACCAAATTGCTTTTCCAATGACTGTTTTGCCTGTACCGGATCAAAAAGCCAGTTCTCAAGGCGGTTTATTACAATTGAGTTTCGATCGTTTATCGCTGAGGCGATATTGCTGTTTCCTTCCATGAGCGACTGCTGAATCAGCATTTCCTTTATCTGCAGGCGTTCAAGCTCCTGACGCAGCGTTTCGATTTCGCTTGCAGGAAAACTAGTCGAGAAAAAATCTCCCGCGGAAAGATCGATATAAGAAAACGATAATTTATTTTTATATATAGCAAGACAGCAGAAATAATTTGAATTTCCTTTTTCAAGGTATTCTTCATCGACAGTAGTTCCGGGAGTGATTACTTCAACTACATCGCGCTCAATTACTTTATTTCCTTTTCCGGGAGGCGTAAGCTGCTCGCAGACCGCTATTTTTTTTCCGAGTTTTAGAAGACGCGCGATATACGGTTTTGCGGCATGATACGGTACGCCGCACATAGGAAGCCCTGTCCTGCTTGTCAGAGTAAGGTTTAATAGCGCGGAAACTTCTACGGCGTCTTCCGCGAACATTTCGTAAAAATCGCCAAGACGGAAAAATAATATACTTTCTTTATGTTGATTTTTTATCCGCCTGTATTGTTCGAGCATCGGACTTGTCTGGCTTCCCGCCTCGCAGGAAACCGCTTTTTTTTGTTTGTTATCTGAGGGCAGTTCTAAATTTAATTCCGCCATAAGCTAAGAAATAATTTCTTACCTGCTTCTTGAACGTAGACCCTGAATCACTTTGTCTGTTAAATCAAACATTGGCAGATACCATATAAGACCGGAAGTATTAGTATCAAAGACAACTGTGAAACCTTCGCTCTCTGCGACATAACGGACTTCCTCATGCACCTGATTTAAAAATGTGCTGGACTGATTAAGCTGCTGTCTTTCTCTGTCAAGTTCCGCTTGTCTTGCGCTTGCGTAATTTCTTAAGTTTTCGGTTCTTGAATTAATTTCGTTCTCAAGCCTGTTTACTTCTGTTTGATTATTCATAGCAATCGCGTTCGTGCGCCTATTTCTAAGCTCTTGAATCTCAAGTGTCATTCTGTTTATTTCAGCCTGTACATTCGCAGTCCGCGCTTCAAATTCCCTTACAGCGCGTGATTCCTGAAAGAATTCATTGTAAACACGGCTCATATTCACAACAGCGACTCTTGTAAGCTGCTGGCTCTGGCTGAATGCGGCGCCGGCGCACAAAATAAAGAATAGAGAAAAAATTGTTCTTTTAAACATAACAACTCCTGGTATACTCTTAATATGATATAGCAAATGACATTTGTATGCCTATTACATTACCGTCACCGTCTTTTCTCCAACGGAAATTTCCCTGTTCATCATAGCGAAAACCCGCTCCTAAACTTATCCTGATCGGAAACTGCGGTATTGTAAACCTTAAACCGCCGCCAAAACTGAACCTCATATTGCTGATTCCAAAATTTGGAGTTCCGCCGTCATTTTTACCCCAGTAAAAACCTTCTTTTGATTCAACGCCTGCCGCGTCAAAGAAGAAGTCCCACGCAAGGATTCCGCGCACTAAGGGGATGCGAAGCTCAACCCATGTGTCAAGGAGGATAAGGCCTTTATTGCCGTATTCATTCCATCCCCTTGCGTTAAACATTCCGTCTACAGCCAGTTTATTGGAATTCAATATTGGAAGCGATTTACTTTCATCGCCGGGCTGCCTGAATAATATCGAAACAGCCGCGTTAAACGCGAGTACACCCTTAAAGTTCCAGCTGTCAGTAACATAAACATCCCATAGAGTAAAAAACAGCTGAAACCTTGAATCGCTTCTTAAATATTTTTCATTTTCAGCATCAAAAAACCCGTTTATACCAAGCCGCTGATAAAGATAATACCCGCTTGAAGGATCATAAAAAATATCGCGTTGATCCAAAGATAAAGCTGTCCAGAGTGAATTCCTAAAAACAAATCCGTCGCTTCCTTTTCTTAACTGAGGATCAAAAGGCCTGTAGATTTCACTGTCATATGTGTTTATTATTCCGCCGATCCTGATACCGCCTGAAATTCCGAAAATTCCAAGAGGCGTGGACCATCTGTATCCTGTTGATATCCCAAACGATAAATACAGCTGCTCATAAGCCATCAGGAATTCGGCTGAGGGAGTTTTGTATGTATTATATTCCTCGTAAGAGGCAAAACCGTCAGGATACGCTTTATCTTCATCACCGTTAAAAAACGGCGCCTGATTATCCATCGGAGCCCACCGGTTGGAAAAATTTACCGAAAAATCAAATCCCACAGACAGCGGAATACCGAATATGTACCTATGCGTATAATTTACAGATATCGAGGTTGAATCCACAACTGAAGAGTTTACTTCGATACCCAGCTGATTTCCTGTTCCGGCAAGATTGCGATCATTCCATTGTATAAGCCCTGATATCGGAAAAGAATCCGGATCGGCGCTGCCTGAAAAAGTTATGCCAAACTGAATATCCGTTGTAGGCTGTTCTTCCAGCGTAAAGACTAAATCCATTAAATTCTCGGCGCTTCCCTGAAGAGTATCAGGAATAATCATGGAAAAATACTGTAAATTATAAAGATTGCGCATCGCCTCTAAAATCTTGGTTCTTGAAAACACATCGCCCGGTTCAAGAGGAATCTCCCTCATGATTACATGGTCGAGCGTTCTTTCATTTCCGATAATAATTATATTTTCGATATAGGCTCTGCTTCGTTCAATAATTGAAACAGTATACGACAATGTGTTTGTCTGATTATCTTTATTCGGCGTTCTGATTATTGAATTATATATATAGCCGTTTTCAAAATAAAGGTCTGCGACACGCTGTAAATCCATTTCCAAGCGCGTCATGTTGATAACATCGCCGGTTCTTGAAGATATAAGCCTTTCAAGCTGTTCATTGGAAAAGATAAAATTGCCTTCAAAGGTAACCCCTGCGAATCTGAACTCGGTTCCTTCTTCTATAAGAAAAGTAAGAATTAGATTAGTTCCTCTTGAATCAGCTTCATAACTGCGGGTAACATCTCTTACATAAGCGTCAATAAAACCGCGGTCATGGTAATATTTTGCGATAGTTTCCCTGTCCGCAAGCAGTTTGGCTTCCTGAAAAGCGCCGTCGTTAATTATCGATTTCTGGCGGAGCGATAACTGGTTTCGAAGCGCGCTGCTTGTAAACCGCGTATTTCCCTGAAATTCAATTCTTGTAATCGAAATTTTATCATGTTCTGTTATATTAAAAACTAAAGTGATTCCCGAATCATTTCCTGCCGGCTGAGTATCTGCGGCATTTACCGAAACATTCGGATAGCCTTTTTCCAGGTATTTATTTATTATCGCTTCGATATCGAGCCGTACTTTTGACTGATTGTAAATATCATTAACCCTGGAAAGAATTACATCGTTTAATTCCCTGCGCGTAACTCCCGAGTTTCCTGAAAATATTATCCTCTCAATTACCGGTCTTTCTATAACGTTAAATATTAACGATACTTCGAGTTCCGGAGTATAAACAGGAACTACCGAAGGTTCAATGCGGTCAAAGTATTCAAGAGCATAAAGTTTTCCCTGAATTTCCCAAAAGACATTATCATCAAAAACACGCCCTCTGAACGGGACCATTAAAGCTTCAAGCTCCTGAGAGGCGACGCTTCGATTTCCGGAAAAACTAATCTCCCTGATAGTTTTACCGTAAAACCAATTTTCCTCCAGCTGCGCGGAATTCTGTGAATATCCAAAGATTGATGCGAAAAACAAAATAAATACGACCAATATCTTAAATTTCATCAAAACTCCTAAAAACCTACGGTTAAATAAAACTTAATTTAATACGTCCTTCTCCAGCTCAAAGTAATTGAATTATCGCTTACCCACCAATTCTCCGGATGATACGGAAAGAATGACCACCTGATATTCACAAAAGGACTTTGTAATTCTATTCCTAAATCCGGTTCGATAACAAGACCGCCTAATCTTGTATCATATTCGTCATACTTCATCGCAACCATAAGTTGAATAAACATATCAGTACCTATGTACTTACCCATAAAAACAGTTGTATTGTCAAAATAGTTACCTATCGTGAAATTTCTGTCAACAGGCGTCTGTGTAAACCCCGTAACTCCTGAAAGAACAGCGTTCTGGAAAAACCTTGACCTGACACTGAACATATCCAGCCTTAAAAAATCCCTTATATTCCTTTCTATCTGCCTGAAAAACACAAATTGAGATAAGGTTTCGGATGTTGAAATAATCTGTGTTAATATATCCGTAGTGGAAGTCAAAAGGAACCTCTGAAGTTCCATTGACTCGCCGCTCTGGTTTGTACTGAAATTCTGCCCTAAAATTGAATAAAGTTCAAGCTGGGTCAGGCTTGGATTTGATTCAAAACGAGGTTCGAAATTTCGCAGGGGCTGATTATCCACAATCATAGAAATTGTGACAGCGCCCGATTCCGCGCGCTCCCGTATTTCGGCGCGGGCTGTTATGCGGGGTTCAAACTGGTTTTCATTTTCCCTGAAATTTAAGGATCCCTGTCTTATATAAAAACTCCGGTCAAAATAAAATAATTCGCCGGATCTGATATTAATATTGCCGTTTAAGGAAAATTGCCCTGTTTGGGAATCGCTTGTGACATAAATTACAGAACCTTGTTCCGGGTTGGCCCTGATTATCGGGCTTGATACAGGCCAGGCAAACTCTACCATAGTGCCTGTTGTAATTGTAAAGTCAGTTGTTACATTTAAACCATTGCTATTGTCATTGGCTGACTCCGGCGAATGATCAGTTTCTTCCTGAGATGTCATAAGCTGATCCATATTAAGCCCCAGATCAGCCTGATTAGAAAAAAGATTGCCTGACACAGCGAAAAATAAATTAAATATATCAAGTAAAATATCCAGGTTCCCTGAGGCATGACCGTTTGCAAGAAAACCCGCGATTCCGAAATCAAAAGGAATAGGAGTGCTCCGCGGAACATTTATATCAAGGCCGATACTTGCGGGAATCCAGTTTTCAAACTGAAACCATCCGTTAACAATTCCGCTCCCGCTTCCTACAGATGTAACAAATGGACCGAATGTCATATCATATCCTTCGGCGGTTATTTCAAACGGGACAGGCCGTATATCAGCGTTTATATAGTCAGGAACCTGAAAACGCATGCTTGTCGCTCTCATTCTCCCGTAAAATTCAGGATTGGTAAGGGGACCTTTAAAATCCATCTGGCCTGTTAAATATCCGCCCGCGATTGAAAACCCCTGCACCTGCTCTCCAACAAGGTTCCAGATTGTTTCCATATCCATAAAAAGATTATTACAGCTTGCGTCCATTATGCCGTCTTTATAGGTTCCTATGATAGTTCCCTGTATCGGAAAAGGAGATGAAAGACCTGCAAAAAATAATCCCTGCGAATCAATTTCCAGGCGCAGCATTTCTCTTATTCCGCCTGATACGGAAAACGCTCTGTCCTCTCCGGAAAAAACAAAGGCCATTTCCTCGTGCCTTAAATCATGAAATTCAATGTTCCGGATTATCAATGTTCCGTTAAATTTATCAAAAACCTGCGCTATATCCAGCCACGAATCGATACTGTTAAAATACGCATCCAGCAGCACATTAGCCGCAATATTATTTATTCCTGAATCCGCGATATCAACGCTTGTTTTTATTAATCCTTTAGAGCGATCTATCTGCAGCTGAGGCATATAAGCTTTAAATCCGGAATACGTAAAATTTAAATTGTGGATAAATAAAATATTATTATCAATTTCTACGCTGACAGATCCGTATAACGGACTATTCTGAATAAAAGTATTAAGGGATGTTATATTAATCTCCGCATTGAATGAATCTATTGAATTCCACGAAAGTACGGCATTGCCGCTTAAAAGCGTATTTTCGGCTCTTCTTAAAAACCTGTTTACCTGCATATTAGAAACAGCAAATACCGCTAATATATCACCGTTATTATAAGCGCCTTCAAGAAAATAATTCTCGTGATTATTATGGTCTTTTAAACCAGCAATTATCTCAATGTATGAAAAATCCATATCCCATGTTATATCGGCTTCTCCGAATAAACTGCCTGCTGTATCGCTGTAAATAATATTATTAAATTTAATTCCGCTCTGATCGGCGATGCCGGAAACGCTTATAAAATCATCTCCGTTAAAAAAGGCGGTAAAATGATCTATATTCAAATTCCATAGATCAAATGACTCGTATCTGAGCGTATTGAAAAAATTTAAATAAACTGTCTGGCTTCCGACAGGGATTGGGAAATTTACGCTTTCAACATAACCGGAAATTTCGCCTGTTCCCAATATGTTTCCGAATAAATTTAAACCGTTAGGATCGCTTAAAACTAAGGTGTTTCTGTCAAATATATGACCGTCAAGCCTCCACGCGAAATCAAGATAATCCGCGTTCACAGAAAAATCCAGATCGTCAGGATTTGAAAAATTCATGACGGCTGACGCGTATAATTCATTTTCGTTAAGAAAAATGATTCCTTCGCTTAACGTTAACTGTCTGTCAGTGCCGGATAATGATACTGAGCCGTTCTGTCCAAACGCGTTAAAATAAAGAACCGGCACATTATAAACAATATTATTAAAATCAGTGGAAAGGAAAATATCCGCGCTTAAATATGAATCTTTTAAATAATCAACGCCGATTGACGGAAATTCAATAAATTTGATAAACGGACGGATTATTTCTGTCATATCATAAACAGAGACGGATAAAAGTGAAAGGGACGCTTCTATCTGGCCGGGGTTTCTGTTATAGACGGCGTCAAGGAATATCTCTCCATCTTCTCCGTTTAAAAAAGACAACATAATTCCAATATCCCTCTGCGAAGGAGAAATAAGAATCTCCAGTTCCGTTAACACAGTCTGAGCTATTAAAATTTCTTCGCTTGTTATTCTTATATCGTTTAGATGACTTGATAAATCGAAGACAGCGGATATATGATCATCTCCTGTAAGACTGAAATGATCAAAAAGAACTTTTCCGTTGAGCAGTAACGGCAAGAAATCAACTGTTCCTGAAAAACCCGCAACTCCGTAAAAAAAGCTTTCTTCGGCGGAAATGGCTGATGAATTAAAAATAAAATTATATATAATAGCGGCGTTTTCACTGCCTGATGCGCTTATTACAAAAGCCGCGTCCAAAGGATAAGGATTGTTTCCAAAGTTTGATAAAATATTTATCGGAAGCCTTGTACCTATCAGGTTCGCGTGATAATTAAGGCTGTTTGAAGAACCGCCTGAGTATCTTAAAGAAGCGTCTCCTGTTATCTGCAAATTCAGGAAACGGCCGATTTCGGCCAAGTCACTTGAAAATATTATGCGGTCTGTTATGCGATATCCGAAAAAATCAATATCCCCCCAGGCATCGCCTGATTCAATATTATACCCTGCCGAATAATTAAAAGCCGGAACATTATAAACTGTTTCCGCAGGGTTATTAATCGAAAATATATTATCCCTGTATAATATTTCCGTATTGAACGGAAGCAGGGTCAATAACATTTTTTGGTTATTTGCATTACCGGGAAGCGGCGGATTATTTGCAGCGTCATCGAGCTGTGAAACCGATATTGCAGCAAATCCCAGTCTTGCGCTTCCGTCTGCGAAGTCAGAAGATATTGTTCCGCTGATATTGATATTTGTCCCTACGGTATAACTGCCTGAAAAACCGGCCCCTGAAATAATAGAGTCGCTTAAAACCCCCGAGAGCGTGAGGAAAAACGAAAAATATCCGTCAAAAATAAAATCGCTTTTTTGCGCTGTTTCAGCATAAGGGGTTAAAGAAATACCCCTTTGGAAATTAACATTTATTCCGTTAACCCTGTAAATTGAATTGCTGACTGTTAAAAAAAAATTCCCGTTATTAATCTTGTATACAGTATTTTCAGGAAAAAAATCAGTGTATATATCACGTACATCCGCGCTGCTGCTGAACATTGACGCGAGCATATCAAGAGTTTCCCTGTCTCTTTGCATATCAATATCAGCTTCCGGTTTATCAATCTGCACAGTATGAATTATCAGATTTCTGTCAATGAGTAATTCCTTTAAAGAAAAACTAAACCTAACCCGCGATACTGTAAAAAAAGGATCATCGTTTTTCATGAAACTTAAATTTCTTATATCAAGGGAGCCCCAGAACGCGGGGCGAATTGATGAATAAAAAACATCAAGACCTGTTATTTTTTTTATATTTTCGATAAGCACTGTATGTATCTGGTGAATCGCATTGTTTAAAGCTGTTTGCAGCGGCTGTAAAATTACGGCAGATAAGGCAATTAAACAGCAAAAAATGATAACTTTGATATAAACTGATACGAGAAGCGTTTTTTTACCATTTTTAATAATAAAAATTGACAATATGTTACCTGTAATTAGAATCCTGCTATAATTATAACACATTTTTATATATTTTTTCTATCAGACGGCCGCGTTCTTGCGTTTTAATCAGCAAAACAGTATTTTTGTTTAATGACATTGATTTTTTTTTATGATAATCTTTAAAGAACCATGGAAATTATTCCCAATTTTGCGGTATTGGAAGGCGGAGACGGATGCGGAACAACCACTCAGCTGTCTTTACTGGAAAAACGATTATTAAATACCGGTAAACCGGCGGTTTTCAAGACTTTTGAGCCTACAAACAGTGAAATTGGCAGAGTAATCAGAAGCGCTTTAAAAAACGAACAGCCTGTACAGCCTCAAACGCTTGCGCTTCTTTTCGCGGCTGACCGGCGTGAGCATTTATACGGAATAAACGGCATTTTAAAACGCGCGGAAAACGGAGAATTAGTTGTCTGTGACAGATATGTCCTGTCATCGCTTGTGTATCAGGGAATTGAATGCGGCGATGAACTGCCCTATTACCTTAATTCGCCCTATCCGTTTCCTGAATTAACGATCTTTCTTGATATAGAGCCGGAAATCGCGCTTGCCAGAATGAAAGACCGGTCTTCGCTTGAAATTTTTGAATACCGTGATTTTCAGGAGAAGGTGCGGTTAAAATATTTATCATTAATTGAAATCTATAAAAAGAAAGGCGCGAAAATCGAAATAATTGACGCCTCAAAAAACGCGCAGGAAGTTGAAGAACAACTGTGGAGCGTAATCCGCGAAATGCCGATACTTAAAAGGTGAGAACTCTTTTTAAAACAGCCCTCGTTATCGTTTTATTCTCTGTCGCTATTCCTGTAAACAGTTATTTTATTTATTACAAAGAACAGTATTACAGGCTTTATCATGTTCATTATATCCAGTATCCCGATGATACCATTGAAAATATCTACTGGCTGGAGCAGGCGCTAAAGGCAGATTTCGCAAACCCGCTTTACGCTCTTGCGCTTATCGAAACTGAAATACAATGGGAAAAATACCGCTATCTTTTTAACATGCACCTTTATCTTAAAATAATTGAACAGTATATTTTTTTAGGAAATAAATGGAATAAACGCAACGCGTATTTTTATAACGCGCCTTTTAGAGATCAGAACCTCGAAAGTCTTGATATTGCCGAAACATGCTACCGCACCGCCCTCCTTTATTGGGATGAAGCTGTCGCATGGGCGGAAAAAGCCGGCGAGAGACGTTTTAGATGGATAGAGCTTCCTGGCGTTTCATTCTGGCAGGATGAAGCATTCAGGATTGAAAACGGCTCTCTTGATTACGGACGAACATTGAACCGCGAACTTGCGTATCTGCAGACAGTGCGCGAAAGATTTCAGGCAATGGATAATTGGTATTAAAAGTAAACAGATAATTATAAGTTCGTGGTGTTAGTGTGGTTCGTGGAAAAAGAAAAACATCAAAATATTATTCAGAATAATTCACCTTGACGGGGTTTTTTATCCGGTTCATTTTTTATCAATTCCAAAAATTCGTTCTCATCAATAATTCTTATTCCAAGACTGACGGCTTTTTTATTTTTAGACGAACCTGAAGATTGATCATTTGTTACAAGATAGGAAAGATCCTTTACAATGCCAGATTTAATCTGCGCGCCGAGCGCTTTAATTTTTTCTTCGGCTTCGCTTCTTTTCATGGTTTTTAACTCGCCTGTAAAACAAAAAGAAAGTCCGCGCAGAGGAAGCTGTTTATCATCTTTGGGCGGTTTTATAGCAATTATTTTTGTCTCAAGAACTTTATCCATTTCTTCTTTACATTCTTTTAAGCCGTCGAAAATAACGGATGCCGTAATTTCACCTATTCTGTAAACCGCCGCAAGGTCAGCCGCGGAAGCGCCTCTTAATTTCTCTAATGTATCAAAGCCCGCGCCTGTTAAGTTGTCCATTGTAGTTTCCGCGATATTGTCAAAATCAAAACCCGCGATAAAAGCCGAAAGAGATAGTTCGCGTTTTGTCTGAATGTGACGAATCACTTTCGCGGCTGATAATTCCCCCATTCTGTCGTACTCTGCGAGTTCTTCTTTGGTAAGGTAATAAAGCTGATGTATAAATTTTATATTTTTATCAAACAGCTGCTTAATAAGTTTTTCACCTAACTCGCGGATATCAAGAACCGATACCCATTTTTGAAGGCGGTGCAAAAGCCGCTTTGGGCATTGAGGGTTAGGGCAGAAAAGCCTTGTTCCCGCGTCAGTTAAAGCGCAGCCGCATGAGAGGCAGGTGCCGGGAAAAACAATTTTTGTTTTTTTGTTTTTTTCCTGAATCGGAGCAAGCCCTTCTATTTTTGGAATTATTTCTCCGCGTTTAACAACTGATACAGAAGATCCAATCATAAGCCCCATTGAGCGGATCATGCCCGGGTTGTTAAGGTTAGCGCGTTTAACAGTTGTTCCGGCGATGCGGACAGGGTCTACAATTCCGATAGGCGTATATGTCGCGCCCGATTCGCTCCATTCAATTTCGCGTAAAATACTAAAGGCGGTTTCAAGATCAAATTTAAACGCGATCTGTTTTTCAGGGCGCGCTTTTCTTAAATCCGCCATATCTGTTTCATTATCTTTTACAACAAGACCGTCAATATCAAAAGGAAGCTTATCTCTTGTTAAGGCGATATCATCCCGATAGGCGATAATATCATCCGCGTTTTTAAATGATTCTGTCCGCGTTATCTGAAATCCGCGTTTCTCAAGCCATTTTAATTTTTTTGTTTCATTTTCAAAAAAATAATCATCGTTTGCAGAAGCGGCGTCATAAACAACAAGAATTAAATCCCCGCAGCCTTCGCCGTCTTTGCGGCGCATGATACCGTTCGCGGCGTTGCGGCAGTTCGCTTTTGCCGGGTATTTTTCTTCCCGGACAGCGTGAGTCATTATCACTTCTCCCCTGATTCCGCCTGTAAAGGCGATATCAAGTTTTTGTACAACTCCTGTCATGCGCCGCGCGTTTTGAGTGATATCATCTCCTGTAATTCCGTCGCCTCTTGTTACAGCTTTTTTAAGCTCTCCTTTTTCGTACTGAAGCTCCAAACTTGCGCCGTCCATTTTAAACTGTACAAGAAAAGTTTTTGCTTTTTGTTTATTTGCCCACGTTAAAAATTCCTGCGGGTTAGAAGCCTTGTCCTGGCTGCCCATCGGAATCAAATGGCGGGCTTTTGGGAAACCGTCAAGATCGTAAACTAACGCTTCATCTTCTGAGCCGACTTTTTTTAAAACAATGCTTTCAGGCGATAGATTCTTAAGTTCATCCCATAAAAGATCAAATTCACTGTCGGAAATTTCCGCTTCTCCGCCGTAATAAGAAGCCTGATGTTTTTGAATTAATTTTTCCAGCTCTGATATTCTTTCTTTCTTTGAGTTCATAAAATTATTCTTTAAGATAAATAAAAGCGCAAAACAGCGCTGTAAGCGGCATGGCGAATAATATGCCGAGGCTTCCTGCAAGCGCCTGCAAAACTTCTACTGCGAACATTTCACTGTTAAATAAAGTTAAAGGCGATCCTGAGTAAACGGTTAAAAGAATCACAATTGTTAATGAACTCCCGATATACGCAAGGATTAAAGTATTGGCCATTGTTCCCATTATATCTTTGCCTATGTTTACGCCGGATTTTAAAAGTTCCTTAAACCCGATATTTCTTGCGTTTTCTCTTATTTCCCATAACGCCGATGATAATGAAATTGAAACATCCTGGATTGCGCCTATAGCGCCGATAATAATTCCCGCAAAAATCACCGCTTTTAAATTGATATTTATCCCGCCCGGGAGGTTAATTAAATAACGTGAATGTTCGTCAACAATTCCGGTTAAATATAATGCGTTATCCATAATGAGCGTGATAATGCCCGCAACAAGTATTCCGCCTGCGCATCCTACAATAGCCGCAAGGGATTTCCTGTTATATCCCATAACAATCAGAGGTACTATCGATGTTGTATAAGCGCAAATTAATAAAGACATTAAATAGATATTTTTTCCCGATAAAATTGACGGAATAAAAATCATAAATATCGAGGCGCATGTAAAACCAAGAGTTAAAATTGTATTAAAACCTTTCCCGCCGCCAAACAGCAAAAGACAAAAAACAAAAATAATCCCTAAAACGACAAGTTTATTTATTCGTACAAATCCCGCGAAATACCAGCCAAGCTCATTATAAACAAGAACCACAGAATCGCCTATTTCGACATTTTTTGAATAGTCTCTTAAAAGCGGGCTGGATCCCTGCTCTGCGGTGATAACCTGTCCTTTCCGCTGCCCGTTTGTAATTTTTGCGCTGAAGATAATTCTACTGCCCTGTACCTTAAGAAACGATTCAAGTTCTGATTCATCAAAATCATCCAGAAAATCATAATTAGGCTGAACGGTATCTAAAATATTTTCTACTTTCGCCCTTACTGTTTCTGAACTATCGTTTTGAAACTCATACATTCCAATCATTGCGATATTATGCCCGATTATTAAAAGTAAAACAGAGACAACTACTGTTATAAGGTACGGAATACTGATTCTAATCATTTTGATTTATCCTATAAAATATCCTAATATTAATTATTTAACAAGCGATAGTTCAGATTGATATTCCACAGTATACTTCAAGAAGCTGAATCATAAAAACCTTTAATTATTCATTGCCTAAATTACGTTTTCCTATTAAAATTTTACAAATGAAAACGCACGATTCCGCTCAGATTAAACAAAGCGCGGAGAACTACCTTGAGACTATTTTAATATTAAGCCTTAAAGGAGAAGTCCGCTCGATTGATATTGTTAATGAGCTTGAGTACTCAAAGCCCAGCGTAAGCATCGCCATGAAAAATTTAAGAGAGAAAGGCTGCATTTTAATTGACGATGAAGGCCACATAACGCTTACCGTAAAGGGGCGAAAAATCGCGGATTCAATGTACGAAAGACATGTCGCCATTTCAGATTGGCTGATTGATTTAGGCGTCGATAAAAAAACAGCTTTACAGGACGCCTGTAAAATGGAACACGCAATGAGCGAAAAAAGCTTTCACGCGATAAAAAACCATATTGAGAATCTAAAAAAATAATTAATACATTTTATTCATGATCAAGCGCAGCTTATCTGACTCTCAGTATATGGCGCTTACCGTTTTAATGATCGTTTCGCCCTACACGGAAACCAATCCAGTGCATACGCATATAAATCGGATCCCCTCCGAACCTGTAGGCGCTACGGCATAAATTCTCACGAAAATCCCACGCGCCTCCGCGGTACGCGCGTCTCCATCCGGTAGCGGGGCCTGTAGGGTCTACTCTGGGTTCTCCCGAGGAAGGATAAAGATCAAACCAGTCCCAGCACCATTCAAGTACATTTCCGTGCATGTCATAAATTCCCCATGCGTTTGGCTGTTTTTGCCCCACAGGAAATGTTGAGCGGGTTATCGATCCGCCTGAAGTTGAAAAATAAGTATTGGCAAAGTACCAGCCGGCATTATCCATTGTGGTTCCCGAATTAAAAGGCGTTGTTGTTCCGGCGCGGCAGGCGTATTCCCATTCAGCTTCCGTTAAAAGCCTGTATCCGTTTGCCTGTCTGTTCCATGTAACATTGTTTCCGTTTATGGTATACGCCGGATTTAATCCGTGAGAGGCGCTTAATCTGTTACAGTAGTTAACGGCGTCAATCCATGCGACAGAGTCAACCGGAAATGCGGGCCCCCTTCCTGCCTGACTTGGGTTTTGACCCATCACCGCCTGATACTCAGCTTGAGTCACAGTATATTTAGATATATAAAAAGAACTGACAGTAACCCTGTGCTGAGGACCTTCGTCTGTCAGATTTCTGCCCGGTTCATTTTCGGGGCTTCCCATCATGAATGTTCCGCCTTCGATTCTGACTAGTTCATTCTGCACAGTTAGTGCGGTATTGGGAGGATTCTGCGCAAATACGCTCTGAAGCATTAAAACACTTAAAACAATTATTATTAATTTTTTAATTTTCATGAGATCATGATATAAAAATTGAAATAATAGATCAATAGAATTATCCGGAAACTTCAATTTCAGAATATGCTTAAAAAATATATAAATTGTTATAACTTTATTGGGGGATATCGGAAAGGGTGAGGCTTAATTTCCCGTCGGCTTTTCTTGTAGCGATACTTCTGAAATAATCACAATACTTCCTGTCCATAACGGCGATGTGGGATAAAACCCAGTCTTTAAGAAAGTACCCAAGCGATGTAAGAGTGAGCCTCTTACCGGCTTCATAATCCTTTGCGGTTTTTATTACAGTAAGCACAAAATCCTCGTGGTGTTTTTTATGCTCTGCATACCCCTGATATTTGGTAGATATCATAATTTTTTCTTCGGTAGTAAAGTGCATTTTGATATAATCCACAGCCTGCGCAATCACTTCCTTAAAATATAACTGCTCCTGATGCTGATTGCCTGAAGCATGGCTGAAAATATCATTGACGATATTTAAAAGTTCTTTATGCTGATCGTCTATGGCTTTTATGCCCAGTGCATAAGATTCCTGCCATGTAACATGATCCTTACTGGCTGTGCTGACAGGCTGCGCGTTTTTAGCAGTCATTATTTCCTCCGAAAAATTAAAAATGTAAAAATAAAACACCGTATATTAAAAATTTATACCTAAGAATTCGGATTCGTCAACAAAATATTCATCTGATATAATTTACCTTAATTATCGATCAGCTATTAAAGAAGGCGGACGCGCCCTCTATCCCCTAATTGCATTTAAGCCGATAATCAATAAGTATGAACAGTCTGTTAATTTTATACGCCGGAAATCTGACAAATCATGCTTTCCGGCAGGTTTTAAACGGAAAAAACGCCTTTCAGCTTTCTTTAGAGCAGGCGGCGCAGTTTCCGGATGTTAATAAAATAGCCTTGTTTTATCCGTCAAATATTACCGGCATACTTGAATATATAGATTCGCAAAAAATTCAACTTGAACAAAGAGATATATGGACAAAAAAAAGCGTGCTTGAAAAAATCGCGGAGCTTCAGGCGGATTATGATTTAACCTACTTCGCTTTTGCGGACTGCCCGTTCTTAGACCCTGCGCTTGCAGGCAGTCTTGCAAAAAGACATACGCGTTATACGGCGGAGTATTCATATTCAGACGGTTTCCCATACGGCCTTTCTCCCGAGATTCTATCTCCCGGAACAGCGGCGATTCTTTCAAAAATATTAGGTGATGATGACGGACCTGTAGAGAGGGATATGCTTTTTTCTGTTATTCAAAAAGATATTAACGCGTTTGACATAGAAACCGAAATTTCAAAAATTGATCACAGGTGCCACAGGATAAATCTCTGCGCGGATTCAAAACGCAATCTTCTTCTTCTTGAGAATTTCTTTAACGCCGCGGGAGGAAGAATTCCAAATGCAAATGATGCCGGGCAGATAATTGAACAGCAGCCTGAAATCCTAAGAACACTGCCTGTCTTTTACCCAGTTCAGGTTTTTGGAGGCTGTCCGCAAAAATGCAGTTTATGCCCTTATCCGCTTTATACAGACGCCCTGGGACGCAGGGATTTTATGGAAAGCGGAAAATTTGAACTGCTACTGGACAAAATTATCGATTTTTCAGAAGACGCAGTTATCGATCTTTCTTTATGGGGAGAGTTAAGCCTTCATCCTGAAAAAATGAAATTGATAGAAGCAGTTCTTTCGCGGAAAGAACTGTCGCTTGTTATTGAAACATCCGGTATCGGCTGGAAAACCGAAGATTTGGAAAAATGCGCACAATTGTCGCGTAACGCAAAAAATAATTCAGGATATAAATTTCCTTCTTCTCTTTCATGGATTGTATCTTTAGATACAACAGATTCAGGAAAATACGCGTTTCTTCGCGGAGCGGGTTTCGCGGAAGCTGAAAACTGCGCCAAAAAATTATTATCTTTATTTCCGGACGATTGTTATGTGCAGGCTGTCAGATATAAAGGCTCCGAAGATGATACTCAGAAATTTTACCGTTTTTGGAAAGAAGCGTCTCCAAGAAAAGAAAAAAATATCATAATTCAAAAATATGATGATTTCTGCGGAGTTTTGGAAAAAAAACAGGCTTCGGATATTTCGCCTGTAATCCGCCAAAGCTGCTGGCATATAATGAGAGACTTTCCTGTTTTAATTGACGGTACAGTTCCTTTATGTAAGGAAAATCTTTCAGTGTTAAAAAGCGGAAAAGATATGACATTAGGGAACGCTTTTATGCAGGAGTTTTCTGATATCTGGAATAACGGCAGTAAATATTATGCGGAACAGTGCAAAAAAAACTATTCAGCTTCATTGTTCCGCGGGTTATGTGAAAATTGCGATGAATACTATACCTATAATTTTTAACGAAAAAATTACCCCATATACCGCCGTCGGGTGCAAAGAACGAGGCGCGTCCACAGGAATTACCGCGGTAATTTTAAACCGTCCCGGTTACGCGCGAAGATTGTTTTTTCAGGATATTGAAAAAATCGGGTTTGATAATGTAATTTCCGTTGAATCATGCGCTCCTCATTATGATATCGAGGAACTTTCAAACCGTTTTCCTTTTGTGCGTTTTATTCTTCCTGAAAAAGAAATAAATTTAGGCGAACAGATCAATCTTGCAGCCTGCGAAGCCGAAAGCCCGCTGTTTTATGTTATGCGAAGCGATATGAAAATAATCGCGGGAGGAACAGCGAAACGCATGGCGGAGCGGCTTATAATAAAAAGCGGCGCTTCAGACGAAGCATCCCGCGATACATCAGGCTCTGCCTCTGTTTTAAACCCGGAAGAAAAAAATGAAAAAAAAAAGCAGGGCATTAAAGAAAAGAAATGCGAGATTAAAAGACTTTGCACTATTCCTGTATTAATGAACTCAAATTATGAAATACTGCCGTCAATTATTATTCCATTAACTAAAAAGAAAAAAATGAGCACGCATTTTATGGAGCCTTGCGCTGAAGGAGAATTAAGTCTTTATCCGTTTGACGGAATCGGAATCTACGACAGGCAGCGGTTTATTTTAACAGGCGGATACGATGCGACCATAAAAAACACTCATTGGCAGCTAATGGATTTTGGTTTTCGCGCTCATCTTTGGGGTGAGGAAATCGCGCTTAATCTTCATTATAAATTATCCTGCGACGGTGAACTGCCGCCTGAAAATTATTCGATAGATGTAAACTATAAAAGATATTATTTAAAAAATCTGGCTCCCGTTTTTAAAAGCGATTACGCGCATCTTCCGTATTACAGGTTTCCGGGATTTTTTAGCAAGTCAGGTGATGATCTTTTCTCGGCATTGGACGAGTTTAAGCTGGCGCGCAAATGGGTAAAAATGAATAAATACAGATATAAATGCGATGCGCGCGCAGTTATCAGCCGTTTTGAAACATCCTGTGAAGTACCGCGCGGAAAAGGCGAATAAATGACAGCTGTAATTTTACAGGCAAGAATTGATTCATCAAGACTGCCTGGGAAGGCGCTTTTGCCCCTCGGCGGCGAGCCGGCTGTGTTACGTGTAATGCAGGCGCTTAACCATGTTCCGGCTGATATGCGCGTTCTTGCGTGTACGGAGGATTCGCTTTTGGAATTTAAACCTCTTGCGCATAACGCATCTTTTGAAATTTTCGCAGGGCTTAAGTACGATGTTCTTGAACGTTTTTGTCAGGTGATAAGAAAATATTCTATAACGCGCGTTATAAGGGCTACAGGCGACAATCCGTTTGTATTCACGGACGCGGCATCTTCAATTAACATCGAAGCTCAATCATTTAACGCGGACTATGCAGGTTACCTTGAACTCCCTTACGGCGCGGGAGTTGAATCAGCGGATGCATCCGCTCTTCTTCGCGCCTCCTCTGAATCTGCACTGCCCTTCGATCGTGAACATGTTTGCACATATCTTTATAATAACCCCGAGCTTTTTAAAATTCACCGTCCTTTAGCGCCTTCAAGATGGAATAATCCGGATATCCGCCTGACAATTGATACACAGGAAGATTACGATCGCGCGGCTTTACTTTATTCAGCGTTAACAAAAGAAGAACAGCGTTACAGCGGAGATACAATAATAAAAAAATATAAAGAGATTTTTCAATTATGAAAAGCGGACAAATATTAATTGTACCCGCTGTCGAAAAAGGAAGAGGCGGCGGACATTTAAGCCGCTGTATTAATCTTGTTAAGGATTTGCGCTCGGCAGGAAGGGAAGCGTTCTTATACGTAAATAAAAATACACAAATAAACAGGATAGAAAGCCTGTTAAATTCTATGAATTTTAACAAAAACTGGCTTTTTTATTATGAAAAATCATTAGAAACATACGATTTAATTATACTTGACCGTTTTCAGACATCGAAAGATGAAATAATTTTCTGGAAAAATCTTGCGCCTGTTATCGGCATTGACGAAGGCGGTTCTTACAGAGACAGCTTTGATTTTTTAATTGATATTTTAGCCCCTCTGAACTTTATAAAACCTTCGGCGAATATTACATCACCTGCCTTACAAATGAACACTGTTCCTTTACAGTCTCAGCCGCAAGATCAAAACAAAAGCGAGTCATTACCTTTAAAAAAAATTTTAATAACTTTTGGTCAGGAAGATCCCGCCGGTCTGGGAATAAAAACAGCGCGGGTCTTATCCTCTTTTAATAATAAAAATAATATTGATATAACTTTATTAATAGGCGCTTTATCACAGCATGATAAGCAAATTAATATAGATGATATTAATATACTGGAAGCGATTCCAAATCTTGCTTCCCGCCTTCATGAATATGATCTTGTGATTACTCATTACGGTATCACAGCCTATGAAGCGCTTTTTTCAGGAACGCCTGTTTTATTGGATCACCCTACTACGTATCATAAAAAAATTGCTAAAGCCGCCGGGTTTTATTCTTTTACAAAAAATAATTTTTTTAGAATATTAAACAAAACGCGTAAAAATAATAAAAAAAATTATTCTTTTTTTATGCGGCTTCGTGCGCCTTCGTTTTCAGAAGAGAGCCATCAAAGCCTTGCGGAACTGGCAAACACATTCGAACCGGCGGTTAACATAAGGTGCCCTGTCTGCGGTAATGAAAAAATATACAATAGCATATCACGTTTCAAAGATCGCACATACCGGAAATGTAAAAACTGCGGAATAATTTATATGAACAGAATAAACCCGCCGCCAATAGAATACGCGCAAGATTATTTTTTTGATTTATATGTAAAACAATACGGAAAAACTTACCTTGAAGATTTTGAAAGCATAAAAAAGTCGGGAAAAAAGCGAATTAAAACAATCAGATACCTTAATAATAAACATAGGATCAGCCTTAAAAACGCGCAAAGGCGCGTAGATGATCACAAAATAAACGATTCTTCTGATAATCTTTCTTTACTGGATATCGGCTGCGCTTACGGACCGTTTCTTGCTGCCGCTAAAGAAGAAGGCTGTTTCTGTCTTGGAATTGATCCGGCTGAGGACGCGGTGCGTTATGTGAATGAAACACTTGGAATAAACGCAATACACAGCTTCTTTCCGGTACCGTATTCCGGACTCCTGCCTCCCTGCTCATCACCGCTTATTCATAATTCATTTAATGTAATCACTCTCTGGTATGTAATTGAGCATTTTAAAGACTGTTTTTCTGTTTTTAACGAGATTAAAAAATATTTAGTAAAAGGAGGAATCCTCGCTTTCTCAACGCCTTCTTTCTCGGGCGTTTCAGGCAGGACCAGTATAAAAAAATTTTTATACGCAAGTCCGGCGGATCATTATACTGTATGGTCGCCTTCAATGTGCAGAAAAGCGCTTTCTCTTGCGGGTTTTAAAGTTAGAAAAATAGTTATAGCCGGTCATCATCCTGAACGTTTTCCTGTTTTAGGAAAACTGGCGAAAAATAAAAAAGGATTTGTGTACAAAGCGTTATTCGCTATAAGTAAAATTTTCTCCTTAGGCGATACTTTTGAGGTTTACGCGCAGAAGAAATAAAAACATGTAAATATCCTTAACTTTTATCGCACGAAACCTTTGATGAACCAAAAAAATAACCGAAAATTTAATATGAAAGAAACAATAATAATTCTCGGCGCGGGTGTTATGCAGGGACCCGCGATTACAATAGCGAAGGAACTGGGTTTTTTAACAATTGCGCTTGACAGCAATTCTTCAGCGCCCTGTGTTTCCATGGCTGACAGGTTTGAACAAATCGATCTTAAGGACAAGGAAGGAATCGAAACCTTTGCGCGCTCTGTTCAGAGCAACTCAAAACGTCTTGGGATTATGACAGCGGGAACCGATTTCTCGGCGAGTGTCGCGTGGACAGCGGAAAAACTCGAGCTTCCCGGCATTCCTTACAAAGCGGCGCTGAACGCTTCGGATAAATCGAGAATGCGCGAATGTTTTAAAAAAGCGAATCTTCCCTCGCCTGAATTTATAACTATAACCGCCGATGATATTGATTCATCGGCACTCAATAATAGAATTCCTTTATTGTTTCCGCTGGTTCTAAAGCCGGTTGACAACATGGGAAGCAGAGGCTGCAAAAGAGTGGACAGCATTGATGAATTCAAGGAAGCGGCAAAAACTGCAATTGGCTTTTCGCGTTCCGGGCGGGCTATTGCCGAAAGTTTTATGGACGGTCCTGAGTTTTCTGTAGACGCGATTGTGTACCGCGGAGAAATAAGAATTTGCGGACTTGCCGACAGGCATATATTTTTCCCTCCGTATTTTATAGAAATGGGACACACGATGCCGACAGCAATCGAAGCTGAAAAACAAAACGTAATGCTTATAACGTTTATTGAAGGAGTCCGCGCTTTAGGTATTGCGGATGAAAACTGCATTGGAGCCGCGAAAGGCGATATTAAACTGACTTCGCACGGCCCTATGATAGGTGAAATAGCCGCGCGGCTTTCAGGCGGTTATATGTCAGGGTGGACATATCCTTATTCCTCTGGAGTGCTGCCTGTAAAAGCCGCGATACAAGCCGCAATGGGTTATAAACCGGATCCGGTTGATTTAGAACCGCAAAAAAAATGGACATGCGCGGAAAGAGCTTTTATCTCAATTCCGGGAACTGTTAAACAAATTATAATGAACAGCGGGAAAAGCGTAATTAATAATACCGGGTTATTTTTTGACGCAATACAAAAAACTGATGGCAATATTAACGATTTATTTCTTCGCATCAAAGAAGGCGATAAAGTATCATTCCCAGAAAATAATGTGACAAAGTGCGGAAATATTATCGCTTCCGCTCCTGAAATAGAAAAAGCGGTTTCCTCCGCTGAAAAGGCAGCCAGATCAATTTTAATAAGACTTGATCCGAATGATAATAAGACTCAAGAGTTTCTCGCGGAAACAAAGAGACATCAAAGTGAAGATATTGATAAACAAAGAGATGATAAAAAATTCCCGCCTGACGCATTTATACTGACAGAAGAATTACAAAAAGCCCTCGATCGGCTTCCGGAATTTAAGATTCCCGATTTGGCTCACAAACCATTAATAGAAATTGCTCCTTTTCCTGAATTCGAATCATCAAATTTAAAAGATTACATGGGAAGAACTGTAAAAGATGCGTTAGAGGCGGTTAAAGTACTCACAAGCGTCATTATATCATCTGAATCTCAGCTTGGAAATATTTGTGAACCGTCAAAATATGCCGAAAATATAATATTAGGGCGTTCATTTTGGAAAGCCTTAGTCCGCGGCTCATATCAAGGAGCAGTCTGCTATATTGATAAACTGGAAGTTAAATGAATAAAACCATACTTAAAGTTATTATCCTCTTCAATCTGTTATTACCTTTGTCCTTTATAACATACATACCTAATTCATTGTCAGCTCTTACTCTTGATGAAACATTAAACGCTCTTTCATTAATATCGCCGAATCAATCCGCGCAGTTCCGATGGGATCCTCTGTTTCGCGACGGCATTTTTTATTCAGGCGATCATTTCGGCGCATTTTCAGTCGCGTCAGGCGAAGGTGAATCAGGATATCTTTTAATTAATAACAAAGAGCTTTTTAATGTTCCTCTTCCTTATAACAATAACGGCATACTGGTTTTTCCGGAAACATTTGTATCAACTTTAAAAAATACATTTGTACGCCTTCACGAAAACGATATGTCGCGTTTCAGAATAGCTGCCATTGTTATCGATCCGGGACACGGCGGAAGAGATCCGGGGGCTATCGGAACAATTACCGCTAACGGAAAAACTACGGAAATTTACGAAAAAGATATAGCGCTTGCAACCTCTCTAGCCCTGCGTGACAGGCTTATGCAAAGTTATCCTGATAAACAGATTTTATTAACGCGCGATACAGATATTTACCGCACATATGAATACCGCACTAATATAGCCAATTCAGTTGTTGTCAGGGAAAATGAAGCTGTTATCTTTATTTCGATTCACGCAAACGCAAGTTTAACGCGCACAGCGCGCGGCTATGAAGTGTGGCACATTACATCCGATCACAGAAGGCCTGTCCTGGACGCTTCAATGCAGGGTAATTATTCTCAGGATATTTTAGCCATATTAAACGCAATGCTCGAAGAAGAATATAAAACAGAAAGCCGCCTTTTAGCCGATTCTATTCTTCAGGGTTTTTCAGATATCTTCGGCAGTTCAATGCCGTCAAGAGGACGAAGGGAAGAAAACTGGTTTGTTGTCAGAAACAGCCGTATGCCCGCTGTTCTTGTTGAACTTGGATTTATATCGAATCAACAGGACGCTGTTATGATGACAAGCGAAGAAGGCTTGCATAAAATGGTCAGTTCATTATACAATGGAATATCTAATTTCATTGGTATATTTGAACGTTAATGAGTGCTGTAAAAAAAATATTTAGTTCAATCGCAGGCGTTTTTGCCTCCCCGGCAGTCCGCAGTCTGATATTAATCGGGATTCTCACAGCCTTTACAATAACCGAATTTTTTATATTAAACCTTGCGCGCCGGACTTTTGTATTTTATACTGTAAATGAAGGGATAATTGTTGTAGAAGACCGGATGATAAAGAATGCGGTTTCGCAGGAAATTGATATTATCCGGTATGCAGAAGAAACTCTTCTTGGGCCTTCATCGCCGGGTTTGCTTCCGCTTTTTCCGAAAGGAACAAAACTTATATCCCTTTTATACCGGGAAGGCGTGGTTTACGTTAACTTTTCGTTAGACGCGCAAATGCCTCCCATTGAAGGAGGGACAACGTTTAACAATTTCCGTACCTTTTATGAAGGTATATTGAGAAATTTTACGTATGTCGGCGATGTTCGTTTCTTTATCGAAGGAAACATGATTTACGCTGACGGTTTTATGTAAAATGCCCGCTTTTGCGCGTTTTGGCCGTGCGGGTAATTGGCTGCAAAAATGCGGATTTTCACGGAGAAACACTTGTGAAAGTTGCATAAAATGAAAAATTATTGTTTTGTCGTTGACAAATTAATAATTTTTTTATAGAATTAGAACAGTATAGAAATTTTTAAAGAAGTGTATTAAAGGAGCTTTACATGAAAAAGTTGCTCATTCTAGTCGTAATTACGATGCTTACGGTTCCGTTGTTTGCCGAAGAAGGTGTTTTGATTGACTTCTCGCTGCTCACAGCGGATATTAGAGTCCAGGTTAGTCCGAACGATACAAGCGACACGCCGAATCAAAACCAGCAGACGCTGATGGATTTCTCTCATGTTGCGGGCGGCAGTTTTACCCAGCAGCAGAGATCATTAATGCAGACATCTCTCGCGATTGCTAACTGGGAAGTAGCCCTTGCATCATCTTCAAGAACAGTAACCAATATTTCCAACAGTTTTACAAGAGAGGCCGCATCCAGGGAGTTTGGTACTGTAATGGGTGTCAGGATTCTTTTCCCGCTTGAATCATTCAATTCATGGGCAACAATCAAGCCGCCATTTGAAATTCCGGCTTACGAGCTGTCAACTGTAAACGCAGACGGTACTATCGAAGCCTCAGGCGGTACAGCGACTTCTAAAAGCCGTTTTGAATCTCAGGAACCGGGAACTCCGGCGTTTGGCGTAATTAAGAATGTTGGTATCATCAGGGAATTAGCGGTTCGTGTTTACGGTCTTAATTTCCCGCATGGTCTTTATATTTCATTAATCGACGGCTCAGGCGCTGAAAAAGAAATCTTCATGGGTCATCTTCGCTTTGACGGCTGGGGAGAACTCAGATGGAGGAATCCGCAATACTTACAGGAAATCAGAAACCGCGATATGAGGATTGTTCCGCTTTATCCGTTCAATACTCCGTTTATTAAATTCGGCGGATTCAGAATTGAACGCAATCCTTCGGCAGTCGGCGACATTGGCGGCGATTTTGTAACATACTTTAAGGATGTTTCGATAATCTACGACCTTGCAGTGCTTGATACAGATCGCGATATTGACGACGAAGCCACATGGAATATCATTCAGACCCGCGAAGATGCGAGAAAGGTCTGGGAAATGGAGCGCTTTGGACAGAATCAGGTTCTTCGTTATCTGGAACAGCAGAGACAGGCAACTGAACTTCCGTTTGGACATCCTGATCGCCAGCAGTAATAGTAGAGTTATAAAAGGCGCTGGGGGGCGGTTTAACCGCCTGAAAACGGCGCCTGCAATGAAGGAGTATCTGCTGTTTACATGGCAGATACTCTTTTTTTTAATACATTATGAATATAAAAGCAAACGACGATAACTTATTTTCACGTACTGATAAGAATACGATTCTTTATGAATTTGAACAGCATTCAGAGACCCGTCATTTAATTGTAAATGATATAAGAGAACAGATAGAAAATACGCTCCGTCCTCTTGACACAAATCCCGTCATAAGCGGCAGGATAAAGAATTTTTCAAGCTATTTCAATAAATATCTTCGCATGCTGAAAAACGGCGAAAAAGATCCGAAAATAACAGACCTTTTGGGAATACGGATTATATGTCCATTTATCGAGGACTTGCCTGCGGCAGAAGATTTAATATGCAAATCATTTAATGTTATAGAGAAAGAATTAAAAGGACATTATACCTTTAAAGAATTCGGATATGAATCAACGCATCTATTAGTCGCGATACCAAAAACAATAATAGAAAAATACGGATATCCGGGAACGGATACAGTTGAAATTCAAATACGCACAATCCTGCAGGATGCATGGGCGGAAGTTGAACATGAGCTTGTGTACAAGGCGGAATTTAATCCGTTTGATGAACCGATGAGACGCAAACTTGCCGCTGTTAACGCAAGCCTTTCGCTTGCTGATATTATCTTTCAGGAAATCAGAGGGTATCAAAGAAGTTATACAAAAGAAATGGAAAAAAGAAGAGAGAGTTTCTATAAGAAGGTCGAGGAATCCACTGATAACCTGCTCTTTTGTGAAGATATAGATAATCTCTCAGGTTCTATGCAGGAAGTAAACCTTGAAGAGATTTCTAAAGATGAAAAGCCGGAAACAAATAATTCAGCAATTTTTACAGGCACAAGTATTGACGATCTGCTTATAAACGCGCTGACTTCCCATAATCAAAACCGCTTTAACGAAGCAATAAGCCAATATACAAGAATTATTGAATTAAAGCCTGTTAACATGATATGTTCATTAATTTATAAACACAGAGGAATGGCGTTTTTCGCATGTTCTCAATATAACGAAGCAATAAAAGATTTTTCAGCTTCTATTGATCTGGATTCGGATTCATATAAAGCGGCATATTACCGCGGCGTTGTATACTCAGTTACCAAACAATACTCAAAAGCGATTGATGACTACACCTTGTCATTATCCCTTAATCCGTATCAGTCATTCTGTCTTTTCAGACGCGCTCAGGCTTTCTACCACATAGGTGATTTCCCGCAAAGTCTTGCTGACTGCGAAAACTCACTGGCGCTGGAACCTGATCACGGCGCGGCGGTTAAATTTAAAGAATTGCTGCTCGAAAAACTAAAAATGTAAGGCGGTGTCCGAAAAGTATGAAATACTTGTTCGGGTACCTTCTTTATTATTGATCGAGGAGAGAATCGAACTCCCGACCAGTTGCTTAGAAGGCAACTGCTCTATCCACTGAGCTACTCGACCGTAAAACATAAAATAACGCAAGATAAATACTTGGAGTTATAGCAAAAATAATATAAATAACGTCCTTTTTAGTCAATAGTGTAAATTAAAAACAAAGAAAAAAATTAAGTTCCAAAAAAGTGTTCACCAAGTATTCTCCGTATTATACATTTTTCTCATCTTCCATAAGCTTTCCTTGTCTAAGTCTTTCTATTTCAGATATTGGAACCATATTGCATCTCGGTGTAAACCGTACGGTTTTTAATATACCTTTTCTAACCCAATAGCGTATGGTTGGCGCTTTTAATCCTCCCACAAGACTGCCAAACTCTTCAAAGGTTAAAAACTGACGCTTTTCAAGTTCAGGAGGTAGGATAATTGTTTCGGGATTAAAATCTTTCATATTATCTCCTCCGGCGGCATTAACCGCTGGCCGCAGTTAGGACAGTAGTTGCTTTCAAAATCTAAACCATATTCACAAACTGGACATACAAAATATTCATTGTGATTTTCCCTGCTACCTTCTGACTTCCACTTCATAGGCTCTGCGAAGTCACGTACATATTTTTCGTTTATGGCGGCAGCTACCCATTTCATAATCTCTTTTTGTTTTGTTCTACTTGTTTTGTTATTAAAAGGAACAATCAAATCTATGTGAATCAAATCTATATACGCTTCACTAGAATTACATGTTAATTCAACGCAATAATTTCCATGCTTCATGCAAGTTTTAAACGGCGATAGTAAAAGTTCTTTAAGCGTTTGGTTCATCGGATACCTCCAGTTTATAAATAACTCTTTTTCCATCGGGACGACTTTCAGCACAATAGAAACATTTATTAGTGTTGTTACTAAAAAAGCAGTATTTGCAATTATGCTCCTGTAGAGTAACTTCTACTGGTTTTAAAATGGTATTCATTGGTAAATAAGGTTCATTTTTTTTACTACTCATTCTTTCACCTCGATTTTTAACGTGCCGCATTTTGGGCAGGCAAAAGCATCTCTAAAGTAGCTATGCTCTCGCTTTTCTTTTGTATCAGGGTCTCTGCCGTAATGAACTACAGTTACTTTACAATCTATAAAATTATTTTTATCCCCTTCATATCCACATAAACATTTCATAATTTCCTCCAATGTTATTATTTATCTAGCTACGCTAGTTTTAATTTAAAAACTTGCCTGTTAACGTACAGGCAAACGGGCTGTAATGAAAAAACATAAATTATATTCTTATGGGTATAAGTTGTTTGGTCAGAGTGTAATTCCTTATTACGCTTCTTCCTGAGTTTGTTAAATTAGCCACTTTAAACGCCCTCCTATATTAAATACGCCAACGGCGTCTAATATGCTATTTAAATAATTCATAAACTTTTACACCTAATAAAGATGCTAAAGATACTAAGTTTAAAGGTTGCGCGAATTTATGTCCATTTTCCCAATCATTTACAGTTAATTGATTAACACCTAGTTTGCCAGCTAATTTCTGCTGTGTTAGTTTTTTCTTTTTGCGTAAAGTTTTAATATTACAGCCAAATATATAGTTTAATTCTTGTACGGTCATTTCCTGATTAACCGCTATATCTTTACTCAAATTATCCATTTCAGCGATTTTATTTATTGCCATATCCATGTATGTTTTATTTGATATTTTATTTCTATATTCCATAACTTGTTTATCTGTCATAAAATATCCCTATTCTTTTTATAATATTTCTTGTAACGATCCTTGTAATATTCATCGCCTGAATTGTTATAAAGATATTCATCATATTCTTTTAACATATCCCAATTATCTATCCCAATTCTTTTACCAGTATCAGGTGTTAAAATAACATTGACAGTTTCCTTTTTCTTTATTATTTTTGTTTCATATTTTATCTCAAAATCAAAATCCCATTTTTTATCCATGAATTGATCGCTGTACTCAAAAAAGGCTTTCAATAAGGTTGTCATTTTTAGATGTTTGTCTTTATGTATATTTTTATGTTCAGGCATATCAAACCATGTGTATAAATCCATAATTGCATCTTGATAACCTTGGCAATATCTGAAATCCATTATATTGCCCATGTAATAGTCATGTTGTTATTGCAATAAAAACATTCAAAAACATATTCATCAAATTTATCAATAGTCTTTTTTGAAACCATGTCCATTGGATGAATATGACCTTCGCATTTCTTATCTTTACATACTGGTATGCGGAATTCATCTGCTATGTCACATTCTTTTATTTGTTTTAGACTTTTCTTGTGATACAAACAGCTGTACTTGCGGTTTTTATCGCCACTCCCTTTAATCTTTATGCAGTTTTTGCATTGTTCTATTTTCATTTTTTCTCCTTATAGGCGGTCTTGTAAAGTCGGCGGTTATAGCATATTAGAATAATGTTCCGCAGTAGTAACATTTATTTTTATATTTAAAAGACGGCATTTCTTTATAAAGGTTTTTACAAACAGGACAAATAATTATGGTATCAAATTTAGGAAATTGTCGTTTCTCTCTTTCAAGCGTTTTAACCGCAGCGTCTTTTGATCTGTCGCAGCCTGAGCAGGTCATAAAGCCTCCTTACAAAATCTATATAATGTAAATCTATGAACAGATAATGTTTTGGCGATTTTTGTTTTTGACATTCCAGTTTTTAGCAGTTTTCTTATCTCTTTTTCTTTACCTTTTAATTTAACACCGTTTTTGTTTCTGCTTCCAAGTGGTCTGCCTATATGTATTCCCTCTGCCATTTTTTTTCTTAATGCCTCTTTGGTACGTTGGCTAATCATATCTCTTTCAATTTCTGCTGCCATTGAAAAAGCAAACGCAAGTACTTTAGATTGAATATCGTTTCCTAGCGTATAATTATCTTTTACGGTTACTACCTTTATTTCGTTTTTTGTGCAAAATTCAAGTATACGCATAACCATATATAACGATCTGCCTAATCTTGAAATCTCGCTCGCTATTATTAAATCTCCCTTTTTCAATCTGCTCATTAGTTTCCCTAACTCTCTTTTTTCTGGTTCTTTCGTACCTGAAATTGTGTCAATAATATATTCATTTATTTTTACGCCCATCTGTTTTGCCTTTTTATCAACGCCAACCTTTTGATTTGATTCATCCTGTTTATCTGTGCTTACCCTTAAATATCCGTATGTCATGTTTTACCTCTTATGTAATATTCATGCCATTTAATACTGCAAGCATGACAAGATTTTTTACCTTCTCTTGAATTACGTTTCCCGCACTGAGTACACAAACCATTACTTATAAGCATTTTTCTTCTTACTCTTGCTATTTTATTACGGTGTTCAACATATTCAGAATTAACTTTCAACTTATTGTGTTTTTCTCGTTGTTTCGCTGTTCTTTTTTCTCTACATTCATAGCACTGAGCTGAATTTTTATAAGCGTATTTTCTGCGGCAAGTAACACAGATTCTTAATTTCTTGTAAAGATAATAACCTTCTTTTGCATACTGATTTTCTTGTACTACATTTCGTTTTCTTGCCATTACGCTAATAATCCTTTAATTTGAATGGCTATAGATTCGTTATAATTGCTTACCAGTAATTCATACATAGATTGATTATTATTTTCATATTCACCATATAATTCATGTAATAAATGATCAAATTTAAAAACAACTAATATTGGTTTTTTTAATTTTGTAGTTAATTCTAAATCCATATAATCGTTAAATCTGGTATAAAATGTTTTATTAAAAAGTTTATATGCGGCAAAAAAAGCGTCTCTGTCTAGCAACACTATTCAACTCCTTGCGTAAAGGTAAATTCTTGCAACTTTCCGCAGCCTTCGCATTTTTGGATAATTGTGTGTTGGGATGATTGCGGTTTATCGCCGCTTGTCCATGTGTAAATATCGCATCGCAATTCCTTGATTATCTCCCATTTGTGGACATGACCTATAAATAATAATTGCAATAGTTTTAACATGGCTGCCTTATGTTCCACAAATCAGCTGTCATATTAGCGCATTTTTCTTTATTATCACGTAATCTTATGTAACATTGTTTAATTAGACACGTACATTTTCCGCATTTTATTTTTACCTCAAGATGTTTTTTAGTATCTTTGAAAAATATATCTGATTCGTAACCGCATAGCGGACATGGTTTTAATTCAGTCATTCCGGTCTCCAATTCTGCGGCGGTTTGCCAAAGGGAGTTGCTGCGCAAACTATAAGAACAACTGCATCCTCGCAATAAGCATTTGCTATCGCGTATTCTTTGTTTACCCACAGCTCCCATCCACGTTTACAATCTGCTTCACATTCTTCGTTATCAAAATTTATACATATCGCATATACCGCGCCCGTCCATTCCACACCGTATTCTTCTTTGAACTGTTCCGGCGTTGGGTATTTGCGGTATTTATTAATACAATTTGTGCAATCGCCTGTATCTACAGAATGTGGGAAACAATCACCACTTTTCTTGCTACAATAAAAATCTTTGTCAATTTCGGTTAACATGATTCCTCCTTATTTTCTGGCGGTAAAAGTTTAATACCGCATGAAGGGCAGTAATTGGGAAAATCATCATCAGAAAATTCTTCCCTATCCCAATTACCATGCGGCTCTTTTTTACATATAGGACAAGTTATGTAAAAACCGATAGTTTCCGTTCCATTTCCCTGCCACCACAGATTATCTTCTGTTATTTTAAGTGGGCAGTCAGGGTGTCGGGTGTCGGTGTTAAGATAATCACTGACTTCCATGTAAAGACTTTTTTCTCCATGACAAATAGCTCCTGCGTAACCTTCATGGTCATCATAATCTAACGCTTCGTTGTAACCTCTTAATTGACATTCGCCACACGACCGCGGTGTTTCTATTAATTCAAGTGTTGCGCTCATAAGGCTTTTCCTTTATATTGGGTCAGATAACATCTTTCACACATCCAGTGTCCACTATCCAACGGTCTTGTTAGACTCTTACTGCAATGGACACATTTCTTTGTTTCCTCCAGCATATAATTATCAGGCGGCGGTTCAGGTGAAGCGGCGCAGAGACGTTCAGTTATATAACGCATATCCTCTAATATTTCTTTGCACACAGCACTATTAATATCTAAGGCAATCCATCTATTTGATTCTGCTATTTTTGCTGGTTCCTTTACGTGCATTCTTACCCACACCGCGCCGTTCCACTTCTTCCCTGTGCGTTTTTCATATTGCGCGGGGGTTTCGAATAACGGAAGCTCTTTTATTGTTCCTTCCCCACAATAAAGGCACAAATTACCTTCTTCAAGTTTTACCCATTCACCTGTGATAATTTCACTTTTACATTCAGGACAGTAATATCTCATTTTTTCTGCCTCCATTTTCACTATATTTATTTCCTTATCGCAATCAAATAATAATTCTTTTAGTTCATGCGGATACTTTATATTTCATTTCTTTCTCCTCTTAGGTATTTGTAAATAATTTCCTATCAACATTCCAATAAATGTAAATAATGGAAAACCTGCTATAACCCCTAACCAAATATTTTTCACTTACTCCCCCTTTTTCTTGTCGGTGTAGCCTTACTTGATATCGAGATTGATTTTATTTTGTCGAGATAACTATTAAAACTTTTTCTAAAGTTATTATATTCTTTACATCCGCTACTTTTGCAATTATCTGGATGTATCTCACATTTCAAACATGGATTATCTAAAGCTGATATATTACTCATAATTCCTCCTTTAAACTAAATATTTTTAATGCCTAATAGCTTTCTATATTTTTTTATTAAACTCTGTCCATTAAGTAGACAATTTTCAAGTTCATTGACAAATTGTTTAATTTTTTTGTACAGACATTCTTCTTTTTTTGGAGGTTCTTCTCCTGTTACAAGATATTCAACACTAACACCCAATACTTTGGCTATTGCAATAGCAGAGTCTACTCTGGGTATTATATTTCTATCGCTACAATAGTCGTATATAGAGAATACATTCACTCCGGCTTTTCTTGCCAGTTCTTTCTGCGTCATACCTAAATATTCAAGTTCATATTTTATTCTTTCACCGAAAGATAAAACGTTTCTTTCTTGTGAATATGTCTTTGTGTTATTTATATTGGTTATGTTAGTTGATATGTTTCCAGCAATCGTATTAATTGCTTCATTCATATATTTTGCATCGATCAATTTACGCCTGTAATTTAATACATGTTCTTCAATCATACTTGCCCTATATCCATAATAATATTTAAAGCCCTGCGTTTTTCTCTGTTAAATGTTTCCTTTGTTATTTGTTCATCAAAATATTTACTCGAACATTCTATGTTTATTTCTATGTTTATCTTATTGGGTTCTATAACAGATATTACATCACAAATATAATCATCATTAATTTTCTTTTTAACATAATAAAACTTCTCAATCACTCTCCACGATGTCTCTTCGCAAGATGTCCAATATGTATTTTCAAGCGAATCTTTATATTCTTCAAATTCTTTACCAATAACTTTTCTTATTATTTCGTCATACTCGCCGTTATTTAATTTATCTAAAAAATCTCTTGAAACGCTTAATTGCCCTAGAAAGGCATCGTTGATACCACGAATTATGTCGTGATTAATATTTTTCATAAGCCCTCTATAAAGTACAATCGCATTGACTTGACGCTTCGCCGCAAACTTGACAGCGCGGCTCGCCTCTGAAATGATCCCATTCCTTATCATCATCATCTTCCTCATACTCGCACTCGCAATCTTTATGTTTATTTCCGCAATCAGGACAAATGCAATCACATTCGTTCATTGGTAGTAAACAATCAGGGCAGAAAATATCACTCATTTATTCATCCCTCCACGGAAATTCTTGTATCAGCGGCTCAGCCCATATTTCTTTCAGACTGCTTTTCATAAAAACAGGAATATTCCTTTCGCGGCAGAAAAGTATAATGTCTATAATCCAATCTAACTTTGGGATTATCTTATCTTTTCGGTTTCCGGTTTCTGCACCGATAATAACCCATTTAATTTCTTCCGGCGCAGCCTTTTTTGATAAATCGCACATCAAAGGTTCCATGCTTACAAATACATTCCAGCTTTCATGAGTACTGAAACCTATATGCTTTTCTTCTGTTTGTGAAAAACCAAACCACATATTATCAGGCATGGGTTTGTCAATAAATTGTTCATATCGTTTTGGATTTTTTGTCAGAAATATGTATTTATGTTGTGGAGCTTGTTCACACGCTTCAAAGACTTTTTCTATCCATTCGTCTGGAACCCAATTGCCAAATAAATCAGCCATACTGCAAACGAATATGGTTCTGCCAGATTTATTTTTATATTCGTCTAACTTGTAACGGTGAAACGTAGGATCAAACCCAAATGGATATGCAGTTTTTACATTATGCACTGGAACGCATCGGTTTTTTCCGGTTGTATGGCGGTACATAACTTTTTCAATGTCGTGTATTTCTCTAGTTGCCCCGCAGTGCCTCAACCTTATTTCGTCCCAATATCCACCGAACCTGCGCGCTATGCCTCTCGCGTAACAATACTCGCAACCATGCAGACAGCCCGTTACGGGATTCCATGTCATGTCACACCACTCGATTTTGGTTTTGTTCACCTAAATCCTCCAGCCTTGTGCCAACTGGCATAATCTCCACTCATATATAAAAATCTCTCTTGATATTAAGTTTTTGCGTAACTTTAAAATCAGCGAATGGAATGGTTCATAATTCATAGTTCCTCCTAAAATGGGATATCATCATCAAATTATTGCTACTAGTACTTACTTACCTACAATTATTTTCTGAATATCCATTTTCCACTCTGATTATCAAAAATATAATAACAACGGCAATTTAAACAAAATAACTGTTCATAATTCTCTGTCAGCTCATTGCCACATTCGCATAACGTTGGCGGCATATTTTTATTTTTTATTCTCGCCTCATCTTCTTCGTGTTCTGTTTTCCAACGCGGATATGAATCCCGCAAATCCTGCCATTTTTTTACCGCGGATATGAAAATCGGTTTTAACTCGTCATTATTCTTTTCGGGATATTTTTTACGCACTTTTTCATTGCAGAAATATAAAAACGAGAATCGACCTGTAAGCCAAGTTTGATTTTTTACGGTGTTAATAAATGACTTGATAATTGACTCGTCAACGTAAAACCCCATTTTTTCTAAATCATTTTTAATTTTTGAAAGCAGCGGCGGCTTATAGCCGCCACTACTTTTTTTATCTTTTATTTCTTGGGAAGAAGATTCACAAACATGATCACTATCACTAACATAACCACTATCAAGATCACTATCAGTTATTTCTGTTATATCTGTTATCTCTGTTATCTCTTGATAACACCTGTTATCATTGTTATTTGTGTTATCGTCTGTTATTTCTGTTATATCCTGTTTTTTGCCTTTCCATCTTTTTTCCATTCCTCTTTTTCCGGATTCGCTCTTATGTTTGACCGTTTTCTCCCACTTAACCCTGTTTTCGTCAAGGTCGCACTTTATCGCGGCAAATAATCCTGTAAGTACCTTGTTTTTATATTCTGGTATTTTTCCAGTTTTGTCATACTCTACAATACCCTTAATTAATAACCACGCCTCAGCGTCTTCAAGATTCGCGTTTATCACATAATCAAAATATTTGTATTTAACAAGCATTGAGTATTTTTCAGCCATATGTTTTCTCTTTTTTGTTACGCAATAACACGCAGCGCGCTTCGCCCCGTAAATAAGATTGAATAACACCTTTAATAATTGAGTATTCCAAAATACCTCCTATAGAGACTGCGCGGAATTGAACCGCGTCGGTACGAGTAGTGCCGATCTGCCTAGAAAGTCTCAGGTTATCCGGTCTCCCGGGTAATTGGCGTTTTAACTGTTGTCTATATACATACCTCCTTTTATTTTTTTCAACCTCTACAGGCTGATTTTCTAATAAAAAAGGTATTGTCTGATTAGAACCTGCTGGTGGACAGGTCGGAGCTGCTAGACTCCCGTCAAACAATACCTTCTTATGCACTGCTAGCAGTCAATGCTTCATTTTTTATCGCTTATAAAAATCTTCTCAAATATTTATAGTCCTTAGTGTATGACTTAGCCGCTGCCGCTGCCGTCGCCGCTGCCGCTGCCGTCGCCGCTGCCGTAGCCGTAGCCGTTGCCGCTGCCGTCGCCGCTGCCGCTGCCGTAGCCGCTGCCGCTGCCGTCGCCGCTGCCGCTGCCGTAGCCGCTGCCGCTGCCGTTTAAGATTTCCATATTTTTACGTCTTGAATCGATTCTTTGGCTACCAATGTACACTCGATTATCTCTATCGCTTGTGTAACTGTCACCTTGTCCATGACCTCAGGAAACTTGCATTTATCCGGCTTGCTTGTACCGCTCATTGCCAGCTGTGAAAGGCTCGCGGCTCCTTCCCAATACCATAAGCGGCGGGCCTGTAAGATATCCACTTCCTGACCTTCGCGCCTTGCTACGTAGCCGGCAAATGCCCCTGCGGAGTACGTGCGCACTATGCAATATTTCATCCCGTCCAGCTCCGGGGCTAATGTGTTTTCTGGTACATACGTAACACCGTCAATAACTATCTTTTCTTTCAAAAAATAACTCCTTATGCTGTTTTGCGGCATTCTTCTAATTCCTTTTCCTCAAGGGCGCTGCCAATCTCCAGCCCTTCGGTAAAGCCGTCTACAGTTGCCTGTTTCCGTTCCGGTAATTTGCGGAACTTCTCCAGTAATTTTTTTTCTCTCTCTGTTACTTCTGTCTGCATATAATCCCCCTGCTTATTTTTAAAAACCCCCAAGGCTGATATAATCAGCTTGTCACAACCGTTCCGCTTTCGCGGGACTATCTCAACCTTGGAGGGTTATTTCCATGTCCAATACTGTCAAAATCCTTTGCGATAAATGCCAAGGAACATTAAAAGAAAAATCATTTAAAGTTAAACATTCAAATGAAATCGTTTCATTTTCAGAATGTTCAAAATGCGGAGCCATTAAAAACGAAAATATAGAAAGACCGTATAATATGGTCTTAAAGAAAAAACATGGCGCATCTGAAATAAGATTTTCTGAAAATGAAAAACGCAATTTAGCCTTCCTCTTTTTCCAGTTATTGGAAAAACAAAATAAAATACTTGCGACAATTGCCGCTAAATCCGTCAACGACGATGATACGTTTGATTATTTACAGGAAATTATCAAACGCGACCTAACTGGTCAGGATGAGTTTAAGTCACTTCTTGAGCTTGACGACATTGACAGTAACGTGGATCGTAATTAAGAAGCTCCTGCCGCTTTAGCATGTACCGCGGACAGGTAAAGAAAAGGTCGTAATTACTACCGTCTTTTACCTCTTTTGTGCCAATTTCCAGCTTAGACGAGGCAATTGTCTTAAACTTCCAAAGCGGTCCAATCCCTTTTGGACAGGCTTTTATATATCTGTCATACGCTTCTTTGACAGATACCTCTTTCCCCTCATAAAGCCCCATTTCAAGTAATATGGGCTTCAAACACTCCTCCATTCCGAATGACATTCCCTGCCTCCTTTTCTTTAAAATATTTATAAAACCCCCGGCAAGCGTTATACTTTACTTACCACAAGCTCCGCCGTATGGCGGTGTATCTCACTCACCAGAGGGTAACCCCATGAACCAGCTCTCAAACAATCAAATGTTCAAAATGCGGTAATACCGACTTTGAAAGCGTTGATGAAGATAACTTCAAAATCAAGTTTTTCGTTTGTTCAAGTTGTCGTACTCCTATCGCGTACCGCGATAACGAAATAATCGAAAAACTCAACTTTCTCATTAATGAAATAAAGGAAATAAACGCTGTCTAATTCTCCTTTCCTTTAAATTTGATTGTGTAGTTTGAACCTGACGATAGAAGTTTTGCTTCATAATTGGTTACTTTTGAAAATGTCAATATCTCAAAACCAAGGTCTTCCAGAGCCTTCTTAACGCGTGCCTCTATAGTCATTTCTAACCCTGCTTCCTCGACTTTCTCAATCTCCACTCCCTGCCTCCTTTTCTTTAAAATATTTATAAAACCCCCGGCAAGCGTTATACTTTACTTACCACAAGCTCCGCCGTATGGCGGTGTATCTCACTCACCGGAGGGTAACCCCATGAACCATGACCAAGAAATTAGAGCCAAAGCACTAGAGATAGCAGTGAAGACATTGTCAACATTATCGCTAAATGGAATCGTCACTCCCGAAAATCCAATATCTGAAACAGGTGAGTTTTTAATACGTTTAGCTGAAATATTTGAAGAATACATAAAAAGTTAACCTTTTTTTCCTAATGTAAGTATTAAAGGGTAGCGATCAATCGGGAGTAGTTTCATATTCAAATAACATCCCTTAGTTTTTAAGCTTTCAATTTTATACCCTACACTATTTAATGCATTCTCGATTTTCTCGGCTGTCTGCATGGTAGTAAGCCGCTTTTCTGACCCTGCTTCCTCGACCTTCTCAATCTCCATTCCCTGCCTCCTTTTCTTTAAAATATTTATAAAACCTCCGGCAAGCGTTATACTTTCCTTCTGGCTGCTGCCTTGGCTCTGTTTATTGCATTGTATACTGGTGTCATAATCTGACGCTTAATAAAATTGTTCCGATCAATACAAAACCGTTCAACAAAATCATCCAAGTCTTTCTTCTCAGCCTCTGTTAAATTAATTTCAATTCCGTAAGTACAGCCTTTCTCTTCATCGCTATCCATAGATACCTCAATACCCTGATTTCGTTATTCGTCTGTTCTGTCATCCAAAGTCGCCATAATATGCTTATAGCTGCCTCTCATACCGTGCATTTTCAACTTGATAAATACCCGTATCCGGCTAAATACCGTCCACTTACGATTAGAATAAATTGGGGTGTCTCCTAATAACGCTTCCTTGACTTTCATTTCCCTGCCTCCTTACGCCGTTTTCCTGTCTTCTGCCGGCTGCTCAATGCCTCCAAGAGTGTTTTTCTGTACAGCCACCATTAATAGCAAATCACGCTTGGCGTTCTTTTTATTTTCCGGCGTTAACTCGTTATATGCGTTTATCACATCCTCTGTATCACTGTCCATAAATACCTCCAAATCCTTGAATTTCCGGTAATAAACCTCGTCAACCTGCGTTTCGCCATTGGCTTGCCTTGTCAAGTCAGCTATTGCCTGTAGTCTCAGCCTCTCTCATCTTGCGCTTGCCGGACATTAACATCGCCGCGCTTAGCCTAAGTTCAAGACGCTGTATCTTGACTATTTGTAATTATTAGAATTATACTGCTAATAATTATAATTTGTCAATAGATTTTTTGTAATTATTAGAAATTATTTATTGATTTTTTCCGATAATTACAGTATGCTATAGGAAGCTACAATAAAGAAAGAAATTATTATTTTTGGAGACATCTTGGAAACGATCAATGACAGGATAAGAAAATTAAGAAAAAATCTCGATATGACACAACAGTCGTTTGCAGAAAAATTAAAACTTTCACATGGTCAGGTGTCAGCTATGGAAACAGAACGAAGCGCCGTAACCGAACAAAATATAATTCTTATCTGCTCGCCGAACCGACTCAAAGATAATAGTACCGTAAATGAAGAATGGCTGCGTAACGGCGGTGACTTGCCGATGTTTGAACCTCAGGATAGCGAAGTGCTTATTTTTGACAAGAACGGGCGCAGGCTGTCTCAGGATGAATGTGAAATTGTAGGCATATTTAAACAATTGTCACCGCCTAATAAAAAACAAGCGAAGATACAAATTAACGCCACTTTGGAGGCTCAGAGAGCATCTATCGCCGAAACTACCGATTTAACAGAAAAAAACACCGAAAAGGCAGGATAATCCACGATGACGGCAAGACGTTATGGCTTGATTTTGGGTAAAAAGACATGAGAGCATTATGACGCTGTAATAGAACCCTTGCAGCGCTGATTACTAAGGATGGGATATAGTGGCTAATTTTACAATATTGACAATAAAGCCCCGTAAATGGTAAAATAAATCAATTCAAGAAAATATTATTTTATTGGAGAATATTTATAATGAAAGTTTTTTGTATTATTATTGCTGTTTTATTTTTATTACTTGGATTAATATTTTTATTTATACCTGAAATAAGATGGTCTGGGATTGGACTTCTTATAGGCGGTTTATTATTTATAGTATTTAGCATATTAGCAGACAAAGGCGCAAAATATCGAAAAATTCTACATAAAGCAATTAATGGTGATCCAAGATTAATTAATGCAAAACTTTTTCATCCAATAGGCGGTACTATTGCCATATCAGAATCAGGATATGTTGGATTTAAAAACGATAAGATTAAAGAAAATATCAAGGTATTACATATTAATGATATTAAAGGATTTAACTTAGACATAAACGGTAATACGCAGCATAATACAGGCGGTGCAATTACAGGCGGCTTACTGTTTGGAGCAGTCGGCGCAATAATTGGCGGTCAAAATATAGAGATGATAACAAAGTTAAGTTTAATTTTTAAAATAGATGATTTTAATAATCCAAATATAGAAATACCTTTTATTTTATTTAAAATCAAAAAAGGTTCATATGAACACAAACAGGCATTAGATATGGTAAATGAAATCAGCAGTCTTTTAGAGTTACTCGAGCGTAAATATAAACAGTCATCAATTTAAAGGCGGTGTATTTATGGAAATTCAATTTATTATTATTAGCGTTATTGTCGCGATTGTTATATTCTTTTTGTGCCGCGAGTTAATGTGCTGGTATTACAAAATTAATAAATTGGTGACATTGTTGGAAGAGCAGAATAACTTATTAAAACAGCAATTAGGAATTATCCCCTTATCAATTCCGGGTACATTTAACCCTACCCACAAAACAGCCGCTATTTCGAATATTGAGGGTGTGAGTTTGAGAAAAGAACCCTTACCGGGAGTAGAGCCTTTTACAAGAATACCCAATGGAACAGAAGTGCAGCATTTAAATACTGGCAAAGAAGTAAAAATGCAAGATAGGACGGGGCTTTGGTACGAAGTTATAACTAAAGATAATATAAGAGGCTGGTGTTTTTCAGGAAGCCTTGATAAAATATAATTTATAAAGCGGTGAGGTTGATATGAAAAAATTACTGCCAGTCATTATTTTATCTATATTATTTTCAACTTGTGAGCTTTTTGAGACAACAGTAACGAAAACTATAAAATATGAAGTTATAGGAACTGCAGAATTTGTCAATATAACCATTAATAATTCAGGCGGAAATACTGAGCAATTTAGTAATGTGCCTATTCCGTGGAATATATCGTTTGATGTTGTACTAGATAAAAACGGTTACGATTATTTCTTTATTTATGTATCCGCTCAAAACATGGGAAGTACCGGAAGTGTAACCTCGAATATTTATGTTGACGGCAAAGTAGCCCAAACAGCCACAAGTTCCGGCGCTTATGTGATAGCTACAGCGTCAGGTAGTGTAAAACCGTAATTTGTCTTAAAACAACGGTAATTTATTTTTTTTTATTTTGTAAATAATCCAGATTATAAAGAATACTAAAATTAAAAATATGATAATACTTAAAATAACTATCGCTGTTATCTGTTTTGAAATGGTAACGTTCTTTTTCTGAACATCAATTTTTAAGGTATTATTCTTTGTATACAATTCGATATTTTCATCAAGTAGGTTTAACGCGCCGTCCTCAGCGTCATTCATTCTGTCCAGCGCTATCTCCAATCGCTGCTCTAAGTTCTTGATAATCTCTCCAGAGTTCTCTAATAAGTATTTCAATTCGTTGATTTCTATATTCAATACGGTCGAGTATGTCTGTATAAGATTCTGCATATTGTTTATATTCTGCCTCAAAGTCCTTATATCGCTGCTCTGTTCGA
>Ga0209755_10000802_pt1 | contig 54329 bp, 55 predicted proteins | sample TergutCo191P1_FD_187301 | JGI IMG/M metagenome (GOLD analysis project Ga0209755, IMG submission 187301) | Cornitermes sp. P1 segment gut microbial communities from Petit-Saut dam, French Guiana - Co191P1 (SPAdes) (version 2) | ecosystem: Host-associated > Arthropoda: Insects > Digestive system...
CAGACGGTACTTTCGCATGGGCTGACGCGACTCAAATATTGGACGCGGGAACGCACAACCCCGCCGTTATATTCACCCCGGACGCACTTACGCTTCAAAACTACAATATAGCCGCGACCGTTACAGGTGATGCTTCGGTTACGGTAAATCAAGCCGACCAAACCGGCTTTGCCATAACAGAACCGGGTACGATAGCCTACGGCGATGCCGCCGTAACCCTTGCAACCACAGGCGGCCAAGGCGACGGAACGGTATCATGGGCGGTAACAGACGGCAACGCGGTTTCAATTGACGCAAGCACGGGTGCAATCACAACTTTAAGCGTGGGAAGCGCGGCAATAACCGCTACTCGTTTGGGCGGCACAAACCACAACGAAATTACCGCCTCGCTAGTCATCACCGTAACCCCGAGAAACATAGAAGGTTTTGCCGTAGGCGACTTCGCCGCACTAACCTTCACGGGCAATCCGCAAACACCTGTTGCGCCCGTAACACAAAGTGGACTAACCGCAAGCGGAACATGGAGCCTAGTAACCAACGTAGCCGACACCACCACCTTCACCGCAAGCGGCAACTTTACGGGGACGATAACAGGCCGAAATCCGGGTATGAACCGCGCCAACCAAACCGCTCTAACCATGAGGAACCCCGGCCCGCTAACCGCAGGCCAAGCCGCCGTAACCCTTTTCGCAGACGGCGGCACTGCGGGCGATATAACATTTGCAATTGTGTCCGGCTCTAACCTCGGTACGATAGACGGCAACCAACTTACTGCAACCGCCGCGGGTACGATTGTGGCAAACGCCACCCGGGCAGATGACAGCAATCACTATCCCGTAACAAGCGCAGATATAGATATTACAGTAAACCCCATGCCAAGCATAACAACACAGCCCGCAAACCAAGTTGTAACCGCCCCGCAAACAGCGACATTTACCGTTGTATCGGCGGGCGGTACGGGAACGCGCAGCTATCAATGGCAAATAAGCACAAACGGCGGCAGCACATGGGCAAACGCAACAGGGACAGGTGCGACAAGCGCAAACTTTACAACAGCCGCAACAACAGTGGCAATGAGCGGAAACCAATTCCACGTAATCGTAACCGATGCACATGACATAAGCGCAACATCAAGTGCGGTAACGCTAACTGTAAATCCCATAATTGTCCAAAATATCGCAATTTCCGTTTCAACGCCAATAACGGGTCAACCCCTCGGCACCACGGCAACGATTTCCTCCGGCACAGGATTTACGGTAAGCGCGGTATCTTGGTCGCCATCGGATACCACAGCCGCCGCAAATACTCGTTATGCCGCAAGCATCACCATTACGGCGGAGGCAAACTACACATTTGCAAACGGTCTTACAGGCCCTGTTACGATTAACGGACATCAGGCGGCAATTACAAATAATGGTGCAACCGCCACACTAACACACCAATTCCAGCTGACACAGGCGCATTATTTTGCCGACACATGGCAGCCACTGCCGTCAACAGGTACACTTACAGGCTACTTCCGCGTAGAAAGCACTATGAGCGCAACAGACCTCACGATAAGCGGCACGGCAACGATTTATATACCTGCCGGGATTACGCTTACGGTAACGGGTAGTGCCGGTACAAATGCGATTGGTAGAGGCGCGGGAGGTTTTGATGCTAACCATACAGAGGGTGGCGCAGGCGCAACAGGCGGCAACGCGGCAGTTTTACTCACTTCGGGGAACACGCTGATTATTCGTGGTGGTGGTACGGTGAACGCCACAGGCGGCGCGGGTGGCGCGGCAGGTATTGGTTTTAACGGCCATACCGCAGGTGGTAGTACTACCGGGCCGGGCGGCGGCGGTGGCGGCGGCGCAGGCGGTGGCGGCGCAGGTATAGGCACACACGGAGCGAGCGGCGGCAACGGCGGCAATAGCGGCCCCGGTGTCACAGGTGGTGCGAGTAACCCTCAAAGCGGCAGACCCGGCTCGGCAGGTAATGCAGGGGGAAGCTCAAATAACGCGGGAACATTGCTTGTAGTTGACAGTGTAACGGTAAATGCCACAGGCGGCATGGGTGGTGTTCGTGCGGATGGCGGCAACCGCGGCGGCACCAACGGTGCCCGTTCGGGCGGCGGCGGAGGAGGTGGTGGCGGCGGCGCATCAAACGGCGTGGCTATCGGTGCAGGTGGTTTCGGTGCAGGCGGCGGCGGAGGTGCTGGAGGTGGCATGGCGTGGGGTGCCGGCAATGCTTATACTGCCAATAATAACTATCGCTGTAGCGGCTTAGGCGGTGTCGGAGGAGTCGGCGTTGTTTCGGGCGGAACCGGAACCGGCGGTCAAGCCGGTATCGGCGGCATAACAGGCACAGGTGTTGGGGTAGGCGGCGGCGGCGGCGCACAGGGCAGCAGTGGCACCAACGGCACAGCACAACGCGCCCAACTCGCCAATGCAACATCTATTACGGCAATAATCCCCACATTCAATATCACCTACGCCCCCAACGGCGCGGACGTAACGGGTATGCCCCCGTCCCCGCAGTTGAAATTCAATAACGTAACCGAGTGTATCACCCATATTGTTCCGTCGCGCCCCGGTTTTTCCTTTGTTGGCTGGAACACCCAGCCAGACGGCAATGGCACGGCTTGGGCGGCGAACCAAGCGTATACAGCCAACGCGCCGTTGGACTTGTACGCCATCTGGGAAGGAGTCCCCATACCCGTATTCGTGAGCAGCAACCTGGGCGGCGGCTTCGCCATAATCGTAGCGGAAGGGGAAACAGCAGCAGCCCTGCAAGCACAAGCGGAAGCAAGTCAGTTTGTGAGCCACACTCACCAACTCGAATTTGAAGCCGCCCAACAACAAACTTTAGCACCCGCAAGCCCAACCTTCCTTCCAAGCGCGGAAACCGAAGGCATCTTCCAAACAGGCGAAACCATCACCATAGTAGCCCTACCCGCCCCGGGCTACATCTTCAGCCACTGGGAAAACGGCTACGGCGAAATAATCAGCACCCAAGCAAGCCATACCATCACCATCAATACCGACATGACACACCCCATGCTAAACCTTAAAGCAATATATACCCCGGAAGCCCCCGAAGATGCTCCTTCTTATGCACATCCTCCAATCGTCCCCGGCCTGCCGCCGGAAGATGAATACTATGATGAATACGAAGAAGATGACGAGGCAGATAAAAAACCGGAAGAAGACCCCAATGAAGATTCCGAAGAAGAACCAGGCGGGTATGTAGATTACAGCAAATACGGCTACCCGGAATACAATGACGATTACAACTCGACCCCCGATGAAGTTCTCGACCAAGACACCCCCATAACCGACTACTACAAAACCAAGGAGGATTCAAAATGAGCATCAAGCAAAAAGTATTTAACCTAATCCGCGATGACGGACAGCGTAGTCCCGCAAACCGGATATTCAGCACGGCAATTTCGATTTTGATAATAGTAAACATTATCATGGTCGTCACAGAACTCGTGTTTGACATCCCGGAAGCTTATTATTCTGTGTTTTTTATTTCAGAAGCAATAGCCGTAGCTGTATTCACGGTGGAATATCTTATGCGTATCTGGACATCAAACCTTCTACATCCAAAGCTGAGTACAGGAGCGGCAGTTCTAAAATATGTACGCTCGCCGATGGCGATTATTGATATTCTTGCGGTGTTGCCCTTCTATTTGCCGTTCTTCCCGCTAAACACAACCGTGTTGCGTGCGCTTCGCTTGTTGCGTTTGTTGCGCCTGTTGAAGTTAAACCGCTTTACCGATGCAAAAACAGCAGATGTGGTGTTTTCGTCTGTAAAAGAGGCCATTTTCCTGGCAGATAACGAGCGAAATTTTTTAGGAAGCAACAACGCCGCAAACACCCTCTTTCCTGCGGCGGCAAATGCGAAAAGATATTCCCCCCTGGCCAAAATCGAGGGCTGGCCTTGGGAGCTTATGGAATTTGACCAAAACACCCCACCCATCCGATTTATTGTGGGCGAAAATTATTATCAAGCGGCAGTCACACCTGTTTTTGACGGCGAAAAACTTTTACGCAATATAATAATAATCACCGACATTACAGAAACGGTTAAGCTGGAAATGATAGAGCTAGAACGTGTAAAAACAACCGTAGAGCTGATAAACGTGATGAAAAACTTTGGCGAAGGCAACTTCGATACAGAACTGCAAACATATGAAGGCGACTGGGCCTGGGCAAACGAAGCCTTCGGCTCGCTACGCAAAAATTTCAAAGATGCTATTTCGGAATTTGAGAATCTGGCAAAATATGCCGGCATGGGATATTTCAGTATGCTGGCAAGCGAATCGCAGTTTCAGGGAAGCTGGGCAGAGTTGGCTCGAGCAATGAACAATATGGTCATGGCCGTAGAAAAACCCCTGGCGGATATCGAACATAATGTTATGAATATGTCTATGGGCAATTTTACAGCAGTTCCCGGGGAATACGAAGGGCGTTTTGAATCGGTAATAACTGCCTGCAACCGCACCAACGAAACAATAAAGGCATATGTAAACGAAATTGCCGATGTGCTTGGGCGTGTGGCAAAAGGCGACTATGATGTAGTAGCGCGAAATGAATATATCGGCGAATTTGCCCCCGTAAAGGCCGCAATAAATGACCTGCTAGCAGGGTTTAACGAAGCCCGCAAAGAAACTTCCGATGAACAGTAAAAGGCGCGCAAAAATATTAGTCGCCCTTGTCGTAGTTTCGGCGCTATTATTTTTTATTATGCGAGACGGAAGCGATATATACATCCCAAGCTACCTAAGCGCAACGGTAGCATGGAACCCTAGCAGCACAGCCGACGATATGGCACAAGCATTAGCCGCCTCTTTCACGGGAACACAGCTCAGCATACAAAACATCCCCGGCGCGAACGGAGCAAGGGGCTTAAACGCCGTATACCTTACATCCCGTGACGGCGAAAACATACTAGCCACAAGCCTATCTGCCTTCGTAACCGCCGAGGCAATGGGCTTTGGCGAAAGCCCCCGCCAAAACTGGACAGGCTGGCTATGCGCCTTCGCCCCGGCAATAGTTGTAGTGGCGACAGATTCCCCCTTTACAACCCTAGACGACCTAAGCGCCGCGCTTCACCAATCCCCCGGCGCGTTGCGCTGTGCCAACGGCGGCTTCGGAACAATCAGTTTCGCCGCCGCCGAACTGTTCCGAACAAAAGCAGCCCTAGAATTTGAACATATCTCCCAAGCAGGAAGCAGCCCCGCCATAAACGCCCTGCTAAACGACGATGCCGATTTTGCCATCCTGACTTCAACTGAAGTAACCCACGCTCTGCGCTTCGGAGAAATTCGCGCTCTTGCTGCGTTCAGCGAATCGAACTTTGCCATATGGGATGGAGACAGGGAAATAAGCATACCGTCTGTTGTAGGATTTAACGGCAAGCTCGACAATCTTTTACCCTTTGGCGAATTTTACGGCATTTTCATCCCCGCTAACACCCCGCAAAACAGCCTAAACGGAATAGAATCCCAAATAAAGGCCGCCACAGAATCAGAAAGCTTCGTAAGCTTTATTCGCGAAAGAGGGCTCGCTCCCTTTACCCCAAACAGAAGCCGAAACACCGATTATATCGAAAACTTTTGCTATTATGTATGCGGAATCCTTAAAAATGCTGGGTTTTTACCGATATTGCCGTAAGCTTTCGGTATCGCTTTACTTTAGGGCGTGTTCCCGCTGTCTAAAGCAATAAAAAAATGATATAATGGAAACATGAGAGCCAACACCTTATCATACATAACAAGCCTAGCCCCCCCCCCTACCGATTACTAAACGTCTGCTCAATCAAAACCGCATCAGCATCCTCATCCGGATAAGCCATATCAACAATCTCCTGCACCAAAAACATCCGCTTATCCAAATCCGCTATCCTACCCGCACACGCACCAAGCTCCTTAGACAAATGCTCAGGCATCTTTCCATTATACTTATACCGAACCTTATGCTCAAGCGACGCCCAAAAATCCATGCCCTGCGTGCGCAGCTGAATTTCCACGGGAATCGTCTCAATCTTGTCCGTCAAATAAACAGGCACATCCATAATCAGATGATAACTGCGGTACCCGCTCGGCTTTGGCTCATTTATATAATCGCGCTCGGCGCGGACGCTCATGTCTGGCTGGTTCTTTAAGACATCCGCGATATACAGTATATCCTTCGTATACGAGCAAATGCAGCGCAGCCCCGCTATATCTGTCAGGTACTTGCGGGCATTTTCGGCTGTTATTTCCCTGCCTCGGCGGTAAAGCTTTTCCGCTATGCTCTCCGGCTTCTTTACCCGCGCTTTTACGTGTTCGATTGGATTGTATGTCTGATAGTTTTCGAAGTCCAGCAGCAGGACGTCTATGCGCGTGCGCACTATCTTCAAGGCGCATTCGTATACTACCAGCCCCTCTTTCAGTTTCAGAAACTCCCCCGTTGGAAATAGCATTATATTATTTTCTCCTCTATATCGGTATGCTGATGGTCAGGACTGCTCCTTTTTTGCCGTTTTGCGCGGTGGCTGTGCCTTTGTGCTGCTCTGTGATGGAGCGCACTACCGACAGCCCAATCCCGCTCAGTCCCGTCTTTCCCTTGAAAAACCGCTCGAATACATGCGGAAGGATTTCCGGCTCAAAACCCGGGCCGTCGTCCGCTACCGTTATTTGCACATGCCCCCCGGTACGTTTGCATTCCACGCTGACAGCCGTTTCCGCAAAGCGCACCGCGTTTGATATCAAGTTATCCAAAGCACGGCTCATGTAGGAAACCGCGCAGCTTACGGTGATTACCGCGGCTTCCGTGTCGAAATTTATGACCAGTCCGTTTATATCAGCAAGCGGGCGGTGCATGACTATGCGCTCTTGGATTAACGCGCGTATGTCCACGCTCTCCATTACAGGCTTTGCGATGTTGTCCAAGCGCGAAAGGTACAGCACATCATCCACCATCTCCGAAAGGCGGTTGCTTGCGTCAAGAATCGTCTGCGCGGATTTCTCCGGCTCCATTATCCCATATTTTATGCCTTCTGCGTAGCTTTTTATTGTCATAAGCGGCGTGCGCAGCTCGTGCGACATGTTTTGGAAGAATGTCTTCTGGTCGTTGTCGTACTTAGCGAGCTGACGCGCCGCGTGGTTCAGGCTTTGGTTCAGAATCTCGAACTCCTCGTTCTTGAACGATATCGGGTTCGGCTCGAAATCACCCTGCCCCATCCGCTGGGCAAAATCACGCAGAATATACAAAGGCCGCGCCAGCGAACCCGCCAAAAACCGCGTAACAGTCATAGCCACAAGAAAAATAAACGCCGCCACAAACACAAGCATCATATTCACAGAATGGACAAAACGCTGAAGCTCCGTCACATCCACGTAAAATACCATGTACCGCGCCTGCTCGCCAGGCACGCGCGCCGTTGCTATATAGTAGCTCTGCTCGACCCCGCGCAGCCGCATGTTAACGGCATCAATCGGCGCAATGTCCATCATTTTAAGCAAGGTCGAAATATCGTGTTCCGAATAGCTGATAAACGGGCTTAACGGCTGATATTCAGCGTCCATTATGAAATTGCGGACATTCGCGCGGAAAAGGCCGCGGCGGTTCCTGAAAAACCACGAATCAGAACGCACCGACGGCACAAAATCAAGCAATTCATACTGAAAAGAACGGGCGTCGTCCAAGGTCGCTATCGCACTGCTTCGGATGTAGTAGCTGATTGCAATATTAAACACCGCACCCACCACAGTGAATGAAAAGAACAGCAGCACCGAAAAAGCCGCCAGAATGCTCGACCGCAAGTTGCGGTCTATACTAAAGCTTTTCATGGTTAAGTTCGATTAAAAGCGCTTCGCGTTCGTATGCAATGCGGCGGAAAAGCGCCTTCACGCGCATTACCAAGGTCATTAAGCTGACGGGCTTTATGAAAAAATCGTCGCAGCCGAGGTCAAGGGCTGTCAGGTGGTCAAGGTCGCTGTCCCGCGCTGTCAGTATGAAAATGGGTACGAAGCTGACCCGCCGCAGGGTCTTGCAGCAGGCAAAACCGTTCGAGCCGGGCATCATCACATCGAGGATAACCAAGTCCGCCGGATGTTCGTAGAAGGCTTGCAGCAGGCTGTCGCCGTCCTCAAAATCGCGAACCTCATAGCCCGCGTTTTCAAGAAAAGTCTTGATTGCCTCGCGGATATCTTTTTCATCGTCCGCAATGTAAATCAGCTTTTGCATTTTTTGTCACTTCCTCAAAATTGAAACACAATCCCAACCAAAGCCGCGGTGCAAATCATCACAAGCGGGGACATCTGTTTTATATATTTTGCCCCTAAAATGAGCAGTGTAAGCAGGACGAGAGGCATAAAATGTAATTGGAACCCAAAAGGCAAATCGTTGCTGAAAATGGTAAAGCCCGCTATCTGTAAGGCCGCGGCGGCAATCAGCGCCGTAACGGCAGGACGCAGCCCGTAGAACGCGTTTTGCAGATATCGGTTCTCCTTAAACGTAGCGAGTACCCGCACAACAAGCAGCATCATGATAACACCGGGCGCAATCAGCCCCGCGGTAGCCGCCAAACTCCCGGGAATGCCCGCGGCGGCAAACCCCGCGTAAGTAGACATCTTCACACCTATAGGCCCGGGCGCGATTTCCGAAACGGCTATCATATCCACAAGCATTTCGTGGGTATACCACGGATAACGGTCAGCCAAGGAAAATAAGAAGGGAATAGCCGCAAGCCCTCCGCCAACAGCCAAGGTTCCGATTTGGAAAAATTCGAAGAACAGCGTAAGATATATCAAGATGATTTCCCCCTGACCGCAAGACCAAATAGCGCACCGCCGATAACAGGAAACACGGGCGAAAGGTCAAAAATCACGAAAACGAGCAGCGCCACAACAAAAATCGCCGCGCCGATGAAGTCCTTCACACTGCTTCTCCACATTTTCATGACCGCATCCAAAACCAAGGCAAGCACGGCAACCCTTACCCCGTTAAACGCATGGCGGGCTACCTCAAACTCAAGCAGCCTATCAATCGAAACCGCAATCGCAAGCGACGCAACCACGGCGGGAAAAGCCACACCGCAAGCCGCCGCGAAGCTTCCCGCGGCACCGCTATGCTTGTATCCGATTAGCGCCGCTGTCTTTATGGCAATTATGCCGGGCAAGACCTGCGCTACCGCGTAGTAGTCCGTTATTTCGTCAACCGTTGCCCAACCTCTTTTTTCCGCTATTTCACGGTGAAGCAAGGGCAGCATAGTATAGCCTCCGCCGAAGGTAAGCGAACCGACCTTCACGAAGGCTGCAAAAATATTCAGCAAGTTCATGGCTTTATTATGCAACAGGTTCAAACCTATGTCAAATATAGTTAAATCAATGAGAAACAGTCTTGGCTTCAAATTATTTAACTTTAATAGGCATGTATGGTATACTGATACGAATTTTATTTTGGAAAGGAAATCTTATGCAAAATTATCTGCCGATGAACGCCGCTGCGCTTATGGATAGGGTTTTTGACCTTTACAAGGCTACCTTCAAAATGCAAATCGCGTTTTCTCTTATTATTGGGATTATCTCGTTTATTCTCATGATGATACTGGGCATCGCCATGGTTGTGGTCACTATCGGGGCTATTGGGATTACTGCCGGGGTGGGCGGCGTTGCCGATGAATACGCTGCCGTTTTGATGGCTGTCACCCTTGTTTTGCTTGGGATGCTTCCTCTTTATATGGCTTGGATTTATTTGTCGGCTTCCGGGCATATTTTGATTTCAAAGCAGGCGTTTTACGGCGAAGTTCCCCGCCTGCCCTTCCGTGAATTATTCAGTGCGTTTCTCAGAATAATGAGCGCGGGGCTTGCGCAGATTATTTTGTCTTTGCCTTGGGTTGCGGTTATTGGGGTCATGATTTACTTTGCCGTGGCGGGCTACGGCGATGCCTTCGAATTTATTTTTATGATTCCGCCTTGGGTGCTTGTTGTCGGCAGCATTATCTATGCCCTGCTTTATATTGTATATTCGAATATTTTTGCGCTTTCTATTCCCGCGGCGCTCTTTGAAGGGCGCGTGTTCTTCGGCAGTATTGTGCGCTCCTTGCAGCTTATGCGAGGGGACTTTTGGCGCATTCTTGGGCTTAGGCTGCTTTGGGCTTTGCTTGTTTTTCTGTTTTCGTACAGCGCACAGGGCTTGGTTGTTGGTGTTGTCGGGATTCTTGCTCATTCGGCGGGGACGGTGCTTGCGTTTGCTGAACTTTGGGCGGCTACTGGGATTTTGCAGTTCTATGCGTCGCTTGCCGTCAGCATACTGGTAGGGCCTATGGAAGGGATTATGACCGCGCTGATTTATTTTAACCAGCGCATTAAAAAGGACGGGTTGGATATCGAAATCGGACTCAGTCAGCTATGAACCCGTTTAATGAGGCTATGCACGAGGTCTTACAGAGGCCGCAGTATGACATTTTGACGGGGCGGGCAGTCGATTATCAGCGGGTTATATTCGAGGCGATTGGGCGGGCAATTGCCGACTTGCTTTCGCGAATCGACATAGACCTGCCCGGCGGCTACAACTTGCAGCTGATTACGACTGTCTTTATCGTCGTCTTGGCTTTGCTGCTGCTTGGCGCGTCTATCGGGCTTGCGTACATTTTACTGAAACGCGCAGGGAAGAAGGCGCAGCAGGAGCTTGGCGTATCGGCGCTTTTTGACGATATCGCAAATAAGCGGTTCAGCTTGGCCGATTTGCTGCGGCTATCAAAGGAATTTGAGGAAAAGCGGCAGTTTCGTGATGCTGTGCGGCATCATTACATTGCTGTTTTAGTTTCGCTTGACGATAAAAGGACGATTAGGGTGGATAAATCGAAGACCAACGCGCAGCTTGCACGCGAGCTTGCCGATGCCGCGCCTGCGCTTGCGGGCAGCTTTGTCTCGGTGGTGGATGTCTTTCATCAGACTTGGTTCGGCATGAAAGTTCTTGGGGAAGACGATTACCGCAGCTTCGCCAAAAGTGCGGAGGTGCTGCTATGAAGAACGGACGGCTTATTTTCTTTGTGCTTGCGCTGTTTGCGCTCTTTTCCGGGCTGTCTTGGGGGCTTAACCGCCGCATGGCGGGCGCGCGTCAGCCTGATTACACCATGTTTTCCACAGGGGAACACGGCGTTAGTCTGCTGCATGACACGCTTACGCACATGCGCTTTCCTGTCGGCATTTTGTACCGGCCTGTCAGCCGTGCGGGCTTGAATGACGCTGTTTTTGTTATTCAGCCTACGAACCCGCGCATTGGTGCGGACGGTGCTGAGGAGATTTTGTCTTGGGTGCGGCGCGGCGGGCGGCTTATCTTTCTGGAAAACCGTCAGCCTACCGTCATAGACCGCGCCTTGGAGCATGAAATATACATGCCGTTCGGCAGCTTGCGTGTTTATCAGCACGGCATGGGCGAAATCGTTACGGGGCGCGCCGATTCTGTCGCGAATGTTAATCTGCTCGGCGATACGTTCTACGGGCAGGCTTTTGCGTATATTTTAGCGGGTTGGAATCCAGAGCGGATTTATTTTGCGGAATATTATCACGGGCACAGGCAGGAGCAGAGCGCTTTTCAGCAGATGCCGCCGTGGCTGCGCCTTGCGGCTTTCCAAATCATCATCGCGGCGGCGGCCTTCGTGTGGCATTACGGCAAGCGCTTCGGCAGACCCGTCCCGCTCTACGAGGAAACCGAGCGCGGCGAAAACGAGCAGGTGCTGACTCTGGCGCGACTATACAAGCAAGCGGATAGGAGAAGTTAAATGGACACGAAGACACTGACAGATACACTGAAAAACGAAATCAACTCCGTAGTGCAGCATCAGGAGGAGCTGACCGAGCTTGCGCTTGTTGCGCTTCTTGCGGGCGGGCATGTTCTGGTGGAAGGCGTGCCGGGACTGGCCAAGACGCTGTGGGCAAGGACGGTTGCGCGTGCCGTATCGATGGATTTCAAACGTGTGCAGTTTACCTCCGACCAGCTGCCTTCGGATATCTTGGGCACGAAGATTTTTAATCAGCAGAGCGGGGAGTTCGAACTGCGCAAGGGCCCGCTGTTTACGCAGCTGTTTCTTGCGGATGAAATTAACCGGACGCCGCCCAAGACGCAATCGGCGCTGCTTGAAGTAATGGAAGAACGCGCGATTACGATAGACGGCGAGCGGCATGTACTTGCGGAACCGTTTTTTGTTATGGCTACGCAGAATCCTGTGGAGTATGAGGGAACTTATCCGCTACCCGAAGCGCTTGTTGACAGGTTTATGATGAAGCTCGTGGTTGGGTACCCGGGTGTAGCCGCGGAGAAGCGGGTTTTGCAGATGCACCATGAAGGGTTTGATACTACGCACTTGAGCGGGGAGGCAGTGTGCGGGGCTGCGGATGTGGCGGCTGCAAAAGAGGAAATTGCAAGGGTCACTGTTGAGGACAGTGTTATGAATTATATTGTGAGCATCGTGGAGACGACAAGGCGGGTCAGCGCGGTTATGTACGGGGCCAGTCCGCGCGGCAGCGTTGCGCTGCTGCTTGCTTCGAAGGCTTTCGCGGCTATGCAGGGGCGGGATTATGTTATTCCAGATGATGTGCGGGGGTTGTGCGGGGCGGTGCTTGGGCATCGGATTGTGCTGAAGCCCGAGGCGGAAATCGAGGGGGTTCGGGCGGCTGAGGTTGTTGAAGGGATTCTTTCGCAGGTTAAGGTTCCGCGGTAGGGGGGATTACCCCAAGCAACCGAACCAACAACAAAACCCAAAGAGGTGAGCAAACTTGTCCGTCACAAAACGTTTCATCCTACTCGCCGCCATAGGCGTACCCCTGCTATTCGCCGCCGCGCTGCTGCCGGTGCCGTTTATTTTCCTTGCCTTCTGGCTGTACAACCTGCTCCTGTGCGGCTTGCTTGCCGTTGACTTCCTCCTCACGCCCTCGCCCGCGGCTTTCACCGTTACCCGCCTCGACCCCGGCAAACTCTCCCACCACGCCGCAAACCCCGTCTCATTCACCGTCCGCAACCCCTCCCCTTACCTGCTCCGCACCGAGGCAAAGGACGAAATCCCGCCGCGCCACTTCAAGCTAACCGCGCCTAGCCTAAAGCACCGCATACCGCCCGCCGCCGAAACCGCCTTCTCCTACAACCTTACCCCGTCAAAGCGCGGCGCGTTCACATTCCCGGAAATCCACCTGCGCGTGCGCGGGCTGCTTGGGCTTGTCACAAAGTATCATTCGCACCGCTGCCCGATGGAGTTCAAAGTCTACCCCAACATCTCCGACCTATCACGCTTCCGCGTAATGACGCAAAAAAACCGCCTGCTTCCCCAAGGCGAAAAAACAATCAGCCTATTCGGCGCAGGCACAGAGTTCGAGAGCCTGCGAACATACGTCGAAGGCGACGACTACCGCAAAATCAACTGGCAAGTAACCGCCCGCGAGGCACGGCTCATCGTCAACGACTATCAAACCGAAAAGAATCAGCCTGTCTTCATGATGCTCGACAGCGGACGCCCAATGAGCTATTCCTCCGGCGGCTACAAGAAGCTGGACTACGCAATCAACGCCGCGCTTGTCCTATCCGATATCGTCAATCAAAAAGGCGACCAAAGCGGGCTTTTGGTCTTCGACACAGAGGTACGCAGCCTTATCATGCCCGGGAAAGGCGCCGCGCACCGCAATCAGCTCATGGAGGCCCTGTATCACATAGAAGAAACACGCGCCACCTCGAACTACGGCGCGGCGTTCCGTGCGCTGCTGCGCCGGCAGAAGCGGCGTTCTGTTATCTTCATTTTTACTGACTTCGAGACGATGGAGGAAGCCGGCGAGCTTCGCGGCTATATAGCGCAGCTGAAACGGCGGCATTTTCCGATTGTCGTCTTCATGAAAAACGACGAGCTTTCGCGGCTCGCCGAGGACGATGATGATTATGTCAGAGAGGTCGCCGAATCGTTCTTGGACGAACGGCAGCAGCTGTTCCACAGCCTGCGCGCGCTTTCTGTTCCGAATATCGAGACAGCGGCGGAGGAATTTTCGCTTGCCGCGGTTAATCAGTATTTGCGGCTTCGCGGGGTGTAACATCACCGCCGCGAAACCGCATCCTCCACCACAACCTCCTGCGGATAAGGAATCCGCTCATGATACATCCCCTTCAACACCCGATAAAACGACTTCCCAATCACATCCACATCCCTGATACTCAACCTACTATCAGCAAGCGACCCGTCCGCAAGCTTGTCCTTTATCATCTTATTAATCATAGCCTCCATATCACCGATATCCTTACCTTGATTCATCATCGACCGCACCGCCGCCTCTATCCCGTCCGCAAGCATAACAACAGCAGCCTCTTTACTCTGCGGAATCATATACGGATAATGGTAATCGTCCTTATCCACAATCGTACTCGCATCCTCCAAGTTCTCCATATCCTTCGCCTTACAATAAAAATACCGAATCAGCGAAGTACCGTGATGCTGATATATTATATCGCGCAGAAACAGCGGCAGCCGATACTCCGCCGCTAGCGTCTGACCGTACGCTATGTGACTGATGATTATTTGCGCGCTGCTCAGCGGGTCCATATCCTCATGCGGATTACGCCCCGTGATATTCTCCGAGAAATACTGGGGATATTTCAGCTTACCTATATCATGGTAATAACCGCCCGCCCGCGCAATATGCGGGTTCGCACCGATATCATACGCCGCCGATTCTGCCAAGTTCGCAACTATCAGCGAATGATGATAGGTACCCGGCGCTTCTATTGTCAGCCGCCTCATCAGCGGGTTCGTAGGGTTCGTCAAGTCAAGCAACTTAATCGGCGTCACCACGCCGAACAATACCTCCCACAAAGGCAAACTCCCCACCGCAATAACCACAGTAAGCAGCCCGTTAAGCGCAGCAAAAATCCCTATCGTCAAAAGCGGCGCAAACGTATACGCGACCTGATGCGGTTCAAAAGCAAGCGAAATCGCCACCGACAAAATAAAATTGAAACACGCCGCAAGACCTGCCACCATCATAATCTTGTTCCGCTCGGTCGTATACCTGGCAAGCAAGCAAACAATCGTCCCGCTCAGCATAAAGAAAATCATATACTGGATAGTACCCTCGACAACAAAATACGCAATCACAGTAAAGCCCAAGTTCAGCACCAACGCCGTCCGCAAATCAACAAGCATAGCAATCAGCATAGTAAACGCCAAAATCGGCAGAAAATAATAACCCACCCCATCAAGCGCCCAAATCACAATCATAACAGCGCTATACAGCGTAAAAACAAGCGTAGCTTCCTTCGCGTGCGAAATAATCCTGCGCCTGTAAAAATAGATAAACCAACAGCACGCCAACATAGTCAGCCCCACAAGAATAAAAATCCCCGCAAGCGGAACCAAATCACGCGTCCATTCCGTCTCAAGCAGCCCAAGCTCCTGCATTATCGCGTAAGCCTCGGGCGTTATCCGCTCGCCCTCCGCAACAATCAGCTCGTTCTCAAGCACCATCTCACGGACATAATCGTTCGCGATATCCTCCTGCTGCCGCAAAAATAGTTCCTCGTCAAAAACCATATTGGCCACAAGCGAAGCCGCCATAATCGTATACCCAACATCCGCACCCTCGGCAAGCAGCTCCTCAAGCTTCTGCTGAATCGCCAAAAGAACCGTAGCGTTAATCTCAATAACACCAGGCTCCAAAATAAACTCGGCAGTCGCCAAAAGCGCGTCATACAAGTCATTGTGCTCATACTCCGACAAATTCAGCAAAAACTCCTGCTGCGCAAGTGTCAAAAGCACAGGAACACCCGCAAACCGCTCCTCAGTCGGAAACTCGCCCATCTCATAATAAAATTCCTCGGGCGGCTCGCTCGGCCCGATAATCTGCTCCGGGTCTATCCCATCGTCCACCATCTGCGCAGCCTGCACAAGATGCCGCTCCCAAAGCTCGACAGCCTGCTGCCACCTGCCATACTCCGCCTCCCTGGCCTCGTCCTGCTCTATCAGCCAAAGCTCATACTCAAGCCTTATATCCTCCAACCGGTCAAAAAACGCAAACAAATTATTAAACGTATGCACATTCAGCGAAGCATCTATCGTCGTAGCCGCCAACGGACTAAGCAGCTCCGACTGCGCACGCGCCGCCTCACGGTTAGCCTCCGTCGCAACAACATTAAGCACATCCCGCGAAGCCACCACCCTCATATCAGAAGGCAGCCCCACAGTAACACTCAACGCCGACTGAAAATGCGGCCCCGTAAACACCGCAAAACATGTCAGCAAATATGCAACTAAAACTAACAAACTGTTAAAGATTCTATTTTTCATTTTTTAACCCTCAAAGATTTCAAGACCTTGGGGCCCTGCCCCCGAAAAAGTCCAGTGGACTTTTTCGCCCGTAAACTTTTGTAAAAGTTTAATCAAAACTTTACCTTTGGTTTCTTCTTTGTTGTGGTTGGTGTTGGTGGCGTGATTTTTTATAGGCGTTTTTTGCGTCTCGCTTTTCGTAGGCGTTTATTATTTTTTGGACTAGCTGGTGGCGTACTACGTCCTTTGCGCTTAGCTGCGAAATGCCTATGTCTTCTACTTCTTCCAGTATGCTTACTGCGTCGTTCAGGCCGCTAGACTTGCCTGCCGGCAGGTCTATTTGGGTTATGTCGCCTGTTATTACTGCTTTTGAGCCGAAGCCTATCCTTGTTAGGAACATTTTCATTTGTTCTGGTGTTGTGTTTTGGGCTTCGTCTAGGACTATGAAGGAGTTGTCTAGTGTTCGTCCCCGCATGTATGCTAGCGGCGCTACCTCTATTGCGCCTTTTTCTACATTCTTATGGAATGTGTCTGCGCCCATTATATCATAAAGTGCGTCGTATAGCGGGCGTAGGTATGGGTCTACTTTTTGCTGCAAGTCGCCCGGTAGGAAGCCTAGGCTTTCGCCTGCCTCTATCGCGGGGCGCGTTAGGATAATCCTGCTTACCTGCTGGCTGCGGAACGCTGTTATTGCCATTGCCATCGCCAGGTACGTTTTGCCTGTACCTGCCGGGCCTACCGCAAACACTACTGTGTTTTTTCTTATCTGGTCTAAGTATTTCTTCTGACCCATTGTTTTTGGCTTCACGGGTCTGCCGCTCGCCGTTACACATACCGTATCGTCGTTGATTTTTTCAATCTGCGCAAAATCTGCTTCGCCCTGCGTGTTAATTAGGTAATTGACCTGCTGCGCATCTATCGCTGAACCTTTCTGCGCAAACGCTACTAGCTTTTGCAGCACATTTTCGGCATTCGCGCGGCCTGCGGCGCTTCCTGTTATCAGAATCTGCTCGCCCCTTACTATCACCACTACTCCGTATGCTTCTTCTATCTTCTTTATATTCTCGTCCAATTTTCCGAAAACATTACCAATAATATTGTTCGGAATGTAAAAAACTTGTTGTTCCACTCGGTTACTCCTCAACTGAAATTGGCACGGCCTTGTCTATCCGTTCGTTCGTCGCGATAATTGCGGACACAATCAGCCGTTCCGCCTGTTCCTCAAAATGCACCTGCTTGCCCACCACATCCGCCGCGAAATCAAACTCGCGGATAATGCGCTCGGTGATAACCCGCTCCGCAAGCGCCTTCGCCTCGTCCGTGCTGCGCTGCCGCACCTCCGGCACAAACTCACGGAACGTCGCCGTACTCCACACCAGCGGCAGCGGGAAGTCCCTCGACGACCCCGGCTGGATGTAGGAGACCATTCTATCATAGTTGTCAAATGAAATTCTACCATGCAGCAAATTTATATTTGGCTGAGTTTCAAAAAAGCTGAACAGCAGCCGCACACTATGCTGCCGCCGCTCGTTCCCTGTGAAAACCTTCTCCGTGAAGCTCATGGGGATATAGAAGTGGACGGGCGTATACATCCTCGCCCACACCTCCGCGTAGGCGTGAACGTAGAGCGTTTCGGACTGCCCGATATGCTCTGCCTCGATAGGAAGCGCACCGCTCACCAGTAAGTCGCCCGCCTGTACTACGTCATTCTGCCGAACCATCGGCATCCCTGCGGCGGTGACTATACTTGTAATCAGCCCGTCACGCGCCGCCACGATATTGCACGGTACGTCTCTTGGAACGCTTTGCTTTGCTGTGGGTTCCGCAATCGTCTCCGCTAAGCTAATCACGCTCCGCGTACCGCGCGTATGGACATCCACCCACCCAATCTCCGGAAATTCCGACAGCAGGTGCCTCGCAAGCCCGCGGTGGTCTATGGCGTGCTTGAACGCGCCTATATAGAGCCCGTGCCCGCGGCTGTATTCTAGCAGCGCCTCTGCGGGCACGCGTTCGTTTCCTTCCACATCTATCTGCCAAACGAACGACGAAAGCACATAGAGCGCCGCTACAAAAAACAGTACCCCGCCCATAAGAACCTTCCGCTTGCGGTACCTATGCATTACAAACGGAAAACCTGCGCGCTTCGTTATCCTAAGCTTGCATTTCGTTTTCCGCACACAATCGCGCAGCATTTTGAAGCCCTTCACGGAGCAATGCATCTGTACCCCGCCCGCAACAGGCGTTACATCCCATATGTAAATCCCCTTGTGCGAAGCCAAATTCAAGAACCGTTCCACAGAAGTCCCCGTAACCTCCGCCGCAACAGAGCCCCGCAAGTAAGTCCACAGCCAAATGAACACGCAATCACCTCAAATATTCCAGTCTGACAATATTCCCGGTAACGGTAATCAGCTCCGTGGTTATCTGCTTCAACCCAAGCGCCGTCCCCTCAATCAGCAGAATCCCGCTGTTAGTATTAACCCGGATTCGGCTGTCGCCGTACTCGATTATATTTTTATAGTTTTCGATGTTAACCTCACCGCTGCCCGTGAGTATGACCTGCGGAAGATTCAGGATGATTTCCTTAGGCAGTGACATGAGTTCTGATAGTTGCTCTTTTATGCTGATGCCCATGGGTGGCAAACCCCCTTTATGTGAAAAGTATATGTGGGGGGCGGGGTGGATATGTGCAAATATAGGCTTTTCGGCTTATTAAGGTTATCTTCCTTCCCTTGCGGGGTTATAACCGAAGGTAGCATTGAGAAATTCAATGATATGGCTATCGTCACCCGAATAAATAACACTCATTGAACCCCTTGTAGGCCAATGAAATTCTGGTGTCCATGTAATTTGAACCTCTAGTGGTATAGATTCATCGAATGGAATATCGGCACATTGTACAACAAGGCTTTCATCACCGATATAAACAGTCAATCTTCTCCTTGTAGGTACATCACTTCTTGTTTCAAACACAAAACCGTTTGCTTCCAATAGCCTAAGAAATTCTGCGTAGTTAAGTGTATCGGCAGTTTCTGTTTCTAAAGCATTTGGCAATCCTGTATCTACCATGTCAAACAGTTGCAAAATGGTAACAATGCTTTGTTCCCTTGTATATGGGCTTTGTGGTGCGAATCGTCTATCGCCAACGCCACTCATAATGTTCAATCCAAAAGCCGATGCCACGCCATTAAATGCCCACGGTGAAATTTGTTCATAATCTGTAAATACGCTAGGCAAATAGGGTAAATCAAGCATGGCGGGTAAGTTGGTGTCTAAATTAGCATAAATTGCGTTGAAAAGCCGTACAAGTATAACTGCCGCCTGTTCACGGGTGATTTCGCCGTAAGGATTGAAACTTCCACCGCCTACTCCAGACACAACACCCAAATATCCCATCTTCTGCACATTAACGTCGCTGGTATCGTTAAAATTCGTTCGTCCTGTAATTTCGCCGCCAGTCATATTTTCATACAGGGCAACCGCAAGGGCGGCAAGTTCTGCACGGGTAGCAGGCAATGTATAGTCAGTAAAGGTGGGAAAAGCAAACAACGAAAGCGGAATAATCCCAAGGGAATGTGCCCTACGTATGCTTTCTCTCGCCCATTCACTTGAAATGTCTAAGCCGCGAAGTGGCGGGTCTGGCATGGGCACTTGATACCTTTGTATGCGCTCCATCATCTGCTCTACTGCGTAACCATCAAATTCCCTAAGATAAAATCCGAGAAATCCCGTGGCAGTTATAGTTCTGTTCTCATTTACTATTGCGGTAACACGACTATCAAGGCTATACGGAGTCATGCCGGGGGGAACGCCATCCTTTTGGTTGTTAATAATATCAAAATGAACAAAGCTCAAGTATCGCTGCCCCTCAAAATATTCCGTATAGTGATGACTTAGTATAGTAATTTCCTCACCAATATATGGCGCTCTAACCCATGAACCATCTAGCAAAACATTATCGACTCGCAACAGAAATTGGTTGTGATTGTTTCCGACCCATCCTTGCGGAGCGCCTTCGATAGATGTTGATAGCACTTCAACTAGGGTGAACTCGATAAGAGTTTGTCCGGACTGAACTAAATCGGGAATTGTCAAAGGAACATAAATATCGCCTATTAGCTCCTGCATTGACACTTGAACCATTATTTCGTGACTGTCCTGTTCAAATATGGTATTAGATACAGCCGTCGTTTGGCTTACACGGCCGCTCAATGCAAAAAGTATCATGACTATGAACAGGCACAATATATTTTTTTTCACAAAACCACCTCTAATATTTATATCATGGCTTATTCTTGCAAATTGTTCCATAATTAAACGCCTCCCAAAATACTTATACCGCTGTGTCAATCATTCCATAAATACTTTCCGCAACCTCATCCGGTCTGGTGTTCTCACCAATCCTTAGAAATTTCTGATTCGTAGCTTTACACTGCTCCAGCAGTATTTTATTATGCCATTCTGAGCGGTGCAGATAATTCTCAATAACCTTCTCAGGATTGTTTGCGCCTTGATAAAAATTACTTTCCATTATCCGCTGTTTCAATAATTCATTTTCTGCTATTAACCAAACAGAAAAAACACTATCAGATTGTATCTTCTCAATTAAAATAACATTACCCAACCGCATACCTCAATTCTGAAAGCAGCGAAATGGATTCATCCATGTCACCCCAATCACACTCTAATGCCCAAACCGCATCTGGAGCATGATATTCCAGTGCGGATAGAACTTCATGTATTTTCATGTTTCCTTTTCTCAGTCCCAAATGTTCGTCATTTTCACCGTAATTCTGATGCAGATGAACATAAGCGATACGTTTATTAAGTTTTTCTATCCATTGAGTTATCGGTACCTTGCCAAATGCGTGTGCATGACCCACATCAAGATTTATCTTCAACCTGCTGTCATTACACCTATCTATAATTTCAATTAACATATCGGGTGAATGTTCAAATTGATTTTCCATAAAAACATTGATGCCGCTTTGATGAACCGAAAAAAAATCGTTCCAAAATACAACCGCTCGTTCAATCCACGCTGCTGGGTATGAAGTGTGCGGAACATATCCATGATGAACAATAACCCCTTTACATCCAAGCTTTTCAGCAACATCGCAGGCATAGTCAAAATACAATCGAGTGACTTCCGCTATTCGTTTATTTTTGCTACCCAAACACAAGTCATTATAAGGGGCGTGCATATACTTTTCTATGTTATCAGGTAAGGTATTGTTATATTTTTCAATCATTTCATCTGTGTTATCCATAATATCCAAAAACTGTTGAATTTCCGTCCCAAATCCGTATCTTTCGTAATATGGCAAGGCTAATTCAGGGTTCGCAGAATTACATAATACTATTGATTTCATGTCTACCTCCTGTGCTGATAGGCTGTCAACTGGTGAAATTATAGCACAGGCTAGGTGATAAACTCAATGAAAATATTCTGCAATCCCGCTTTTTGCCGAAAAAATATTTTGAAATCTTTAATTTTCTTCCTTGTCCCCTTCGTGGGATAACTTGTTTTTATGTGATAATATAATTCAAACCTCTTAAAACTTGACATATCAAAGGTTTGAGAGGTTGGCTTGTTTCTGGCATTTTGACATTTAACACTATTTTAACACATTGGGGAGTAAAAAAGCGGGGAACACAAACTCGTTTTCCGTATTCTGCTTCCAGCGGTTTTCAATCGGAGTAATTTCTGCTATACTTACCAAGCAGTGCGAAAGCAGAATATTGTTGTACTGCATGTGGTAGAAAATTTATCAGGCTGTGTGAAAACGCTATTTTTGATGAAAATTGCAACGTATTTATGCGGTTTTCTAAGGTTATTTTAATGAAAATTTACGTTTTCACACAGCCTCTTATAATTTCGGAGGAAAAATAAAATGTCAGAGCAAAACAACGGAAGCGCCCGCCTTAAAATCGAGGATGACCTCACCGCAGCCTTGAGTGGCGATAGGTTAAAGAACGCATTGGATTTTATCGCGTACATGAAAGCGAACGGCATGGCAACCCATGCGGAACATGCTAACGCCTTCGAGTACAATGGCGAATGGGTGTGCATTGTTTGTATTATACCCATTGACGATGTACCCGGCTGGACTATTTTTGACAACCCTTTAACCAAAATAGATGATTTCCCAGTGGGCGAACATTTGAAAGAATTTGCTTGGTCGAATGTAAATATTTGTGGGGAATGCGGATGTGGCAGCCAACCGGGAAGGGATAAAGTAATTTTCGGAAAAGCATTTAATAACGTCTGCACCTCAGAAGTGGCGTTCTGGAGTCCCGATACCGATGCATTGAGCAGAATCATGCAAATGATTGATATTTGGAAAGAGGACGTTGATACAAGGCGAATGAAATAATTGAACTGTTTTCATCGTTTAGTCACAGATTATAAGCATAATACCATGAAGGTTGGATTAGCCATGCGCGTAGTTGCTATAATTCTGGTGTTTTTTTCGGTTTCTTATAAATGTGCCGCTCCCACAACACCGTGCCATTTTACTTTGCACCCTTTTATTGTTATGCAAATACAATTACCTATATTGGACGTTTGAATAGTGTAGCTTTTATTTCACAGCCTGAGAACAGAACATCTTTCTCTATATTATTAATCCGCTCTCTTTGGTGTTCGTCTATGTTATTGGGGTCAAAAAACCAACTGAATTTACATATCTGCCGAAATTTCATGAACATCGGAATTTTCGCAAGCCAAAAATCACTCAAATCATTTGCCGATAAATATCCTTTGATAAAATTAAGAATTATACTATCTGTAAAATCATTTCCCGCATCATCTTTACGCCCCCACCATAAAGCATGATAAAGCGCAATACCAATATCCAAAGTAAACCAACCATACAAACTATCATCGAAGTCAAAGACATTTATTTTATCGCCATCCACAAGAAAATTCCATTGGTGTATATCGTTGTGAATTAGTCCATAAGAATCTTCATCTTTTGGCAATGCCATTATTTCTTTGATTAAATCTTCGACGATTGCGTTCACCGAAGGGCAGCTTTTCACGCTATCTTCCAGTGAAAATCTGCCGTCAAATGTATTGCGAACAACATTAGTGCTTGATGGGTTGAAATTTTTTGTAAGGCTGTGAATGTTACCCATCACCTTACCCCAATTATAAAAGATTTTTTCGTTCCATTTTACCGGGTTGTTTTTGTCCCAAAATTCTCCGTCTAAGGCTTCAAATGATGTGATAATGTAATGTCCTCCATCGTCTTGCGTGGAAATAACAAGATTTCCGCCTTCCGATTTAAGGGGCAAGGCAACACCTACATTGTTTTTTGCAAGATAGTAAAGCCATTCCATCTCGGCTTCTGTTTCGTTGATTTTTTCGACAGGACGATTTGAAAATCTTAAAAAATAATGCTTTCCGTCTTTTTGAAAAGTATATATTTGATTAGTGGAGTCGCTTACAAAATTAAGCGTTGATTTATCAAATCCATAATTTTTAGACGCAAACACCAATAAATTTTCTGACACCATGAAAATTCCCCCTGTGACCTAATGTTTTTTTACGACTAACCCTTTATCTTATTTTCAATCACAAACATTTCTAAAATAGATTTTACATCGTCAAGGTCAATATCATCAAATATAAAATTTTTCAACCCACATCTTAAATACGAAACTCCCTCGAATGTAAAACGCATACGAAACATACATTTATTTTCATGGCAACATTTTCCTTTGTCCTCTAAGCGGAAAACATGGGAGAAACGCTCGCAAAATGCCTTCATTTTGCTAGGTTGGATTTCAAATGCTTTGAGAAAAGAAGCCTTAGCATAAATTCCTTTGCCTCCATATAAACCGTTTGGAACTTTCTCTGCCACAAGGAAAAACTCCTTTGAGCCTTTTCTAAACTGCAAACTCGCAGGCGATTTCGGGTCAAGGTAAAATCCATATTTTGCAGCTTCATCATGCAACCAATATTGAATTTCTCGAAATTTATCTGAGGCATAATCCATTTCCGCATGAAATACACTCTCGAACTGTTGTGCGGAAGGGTCTTCCATATATCGGTATGATAAACTGTGCCGCGGCTTGCCCCACGCCCACTCAGACAACGAGGTGTCAATCTCATTTGCATACGCATTAAGAACAGCGATAACATGAGGATTATCGGGGAATAAAACACGGAATGATTCCGATTTTTTATTGAATCCGTCAAATAAAAATCCGAAGTTTTCAAACCCAACAATCATCAATTCTACTTCCTTATGTCGTTTAACACCCTTACTTGCAAAGAATTTTTTTGTGTCAACGGTTAAAATACCGTCGTCATACGAAGCGTTAAACACAAGCCCAAAAAGAATATCCATTACCCTGTTGTAATATCCTTCTGTTATAAGGAAGTCCGGATAGCCCCATTGAAATGGAGATTTTTCTATATCATCGTAAATAGCTGTGACAGTTTGTTGCAATTTCATAAACGCACTTACAAACGCATTATTTGTTAATTCGGTGAGGTGCTTTTCATCCACCTTGAAATCAGAGGGGGCAGGCAATATTTCATTTTTTCGTGCTTTCACAAAATTCTTTGCGGTTTTTTCATAGAGATTGCGATAATATACATCTATTAAATCCGCAATCGGATTTGAACCTTCATTTTTTAAGAATGCAGCATAATCCAAAATAAATTCATTTGCTTTTTGAACTCTTGTCCGCATATGTTCATTGTTTTTAGGGTGGGTGAACTCGAAAATATCATTCTCGGTAATATCCCCGGCAGTTCCGGTGAGAGAAAGATATGCATTGAACCTATCAAGCAATTCAATCCGCTCGGCTATCTGTTTTTCTTTGCGCTTCTTTTTGATAAGGTAGTCGTTGTATGCCTGTTTATGTAACATAAAATTTTATCACCCCTTGTGTAGCAAATCATAGCATACCCATTGTATCAAGGTCAACGTAAAAATGGGGCTGTCTTGCCGAACAAAGCAAGACAGCCTTTTGGTTTTCAATCGGAGTAATTTTTGCTATACTTACCAAGCAGTGCGAAAGCAGAATATTGTTGTAGTGCATGTGGTAGAAAATTTATTATTTGTGGAGGCTGAAATGTCCGAGATGCAATTACTTGAAAATACAATGAACATTGTTTTAAGCGGAAATACATTGAAGAACGCGTTAGACTTCACTGCTTTTTTACGTGAACATAGGTTTCAAATCGAATACAACCCCAATGAAGAATCAGAAAACAAATGGACTGGAGCTATAGGGGGAGTTGTTGGTGACAGCATAGGTTACTTATACATCTGTTCCGGCACTAATTTTCCGAATCCTTGGAGTATTTGGTTGAATGAGTTGGAGTACAGTAACGAAGGATTGGCAGACGATGATGAACTTAATCATTTTATTTGGGAAAATATAAATCCTTGTGGGAAATGTAATTCAAACTGGGAAAAATGCGGTGGTGTAGAAAAAACGATATTGGGGAAGAAGTTTGACCGCTTGTGTCATTCGCCAATGATTATTTATACACCGGATACCCATAAACTAGACAAGGTGAAAAAACTAATGCTAAAACTTAAACAAAAGAAGGATGGCGTGCAATATACTTAAATAGCACGCTTTTGTACACACCGCTTATCCATTTCAAAAGAGTAATCGCGCGTTGGATTGGGCGCGACATACTATAAAAAAGTAGCCGAACCCTTTACCCAAGGACGATTCGGCTACCTTATTTTACAAACCTCTTACCTAACCACAACCACAGCCGAACCATTCAGCTCAAACGGCCCAGCTCCTGTCAGCCTCGTCAAGTCACCGCTTGCTTCCAAGGCAAAAACCTGACCGCTCGTTCCAAGCGTCACCGTAACCGGGCTTGCGAAATCCTCAATCGCCGTCCTGCCCGACAAAACGCTGAACATATACACCGCATCGCCCTGCACCGCATTCCGCTGCCTGGAGTTAAGCAGCCCTGCCGGTGCCGCGGAAAGCGCGACCGTGATGTTCGCATTGAAACCATGCCCTGTTATTTCACTTATCGCATCCGCGCTCAGCTCTACCGTACCCCTTGGCAGAATAATTTCTACCGCCAAGCCTGCATCGGCGAACCTTTGCAGCGCAAGCCTCGGTACGCGTGCTTCCCGCACATACGAGAATCCTTCAAGCCCCGAGAAGTCGAAGCTGACCGAGCCGCCTTCCGCGTTGCTCACTATTGAGCGGATGTCCCTTGTTCCAAGCTCCACGCTTGCAATCGAACCCTCGCGGCCGATTGGCGCGGTTACGCCTTCTATGGTCGCTGTGGCTGTCACAGCGGCTGCGGGGGCGTTTGCGGGGCGCTGCTGCGTGCCGCGTGTGCCTCTTGGGCTATGTACTCTTGTCCTGCGCGGTAATACCACCACTGCGGACGGCGTCACCCATACGGACGGCGGCGTGGTTTGCAGTGCCGCACGCGGGTTCCATTCTATGCCTATGCCCGCGATTTGCGTGCCTTCTGCCGCGTTTACAGGCAGCAGCGATACCGACATCAGTACCGCCAGGAAAAATGCAATTCGTTTCTTCATGTTTCTTACTCCTTTTCTAAAAATTTGAAAATATAGTAACACCTCCGGGCTGAAAATTCTAATGCAATATATGGAAACCAATTCCGAGTAAATTACTTGACATTAATTTTGCACACTGGTATATTCTTAGCAGAAAGAGTGGTGACTAATGAAAATTTCAACCAAAGGGCGCTATGGGCTGCGCGCCTTAGTCGAGCTTGCCACAAGCGGCGAAGTTCTTCCGCTGCGCACGATAGCCGAGCGCCACGGCATGTCCGAGTACTACTTGGAACAGCTGTTTGCGCCGCTGAAAAAAGCCGGCATAGTAACAAGCATACGCGGCGCACAGGGCGGCTATAAGCTGAACCGCGCGGTAGACGACATCACAGCAGGGGACGTAATGCGCGTCCTTGAAGGCGGTCTTATGCCCGTGGAATGCCTGGAGGATGAAAGCTACGAATGCCCGGCAGCAAGCTGCAAAACCTGCAACACAAAGCTCGTATGGGAAAAGCTCTACGCCGGAGTAAGCGAAGTACTGGACACAATAAGACTATCAGATTTAATAGAGGTGCAACATGACTGACAAACCCTTGATATACCTGGACAACGCGGCAACAACCCCGCTCCGCAAAGAAGCTCTTGACGCAATGCTCCCTTACCTGACCCACAGCTACGGCAACCCGTCGGGAGTCTACAAGTTCGCACGGGACGTCCGCAAGGCGGTAGAAGAAGCCCGCGAACAAATAGCAGCCGCCCTGGGCGCGCAGGCAGGCGAAATCGTCTTCACGGCAAGCGGCACCGAAGCCAACAACTGGGCGATAGGCAGCACAATAGAGGCAAACATAGCCAAAGGCGGCCACATAATAACCAGCGCGATAGAACACCACGCCGTCACCCACGTTTGCGACAAGTACAAGAGCCACGGCGCGGAGGTCACATATCTGCCCGTGAACGCCGAAGGCATTGTCTCGCCTGACGACCTGCGCGCGGCAATCCGCCCGGACACCATCCTAATCACCATCATGTGGGCGAACAACGAAGTCGGCACAATCCAGCCGATAGCCGAGCTTAGCGCCATCGCCCGCGAAAAGGGCATAGCCTTCCACACAGACGCGGTGCAGGCCGTGGGACACATACCCGTGGATTTGCAGGAATGCAGCGGAATAAGCCTGCTAACCCTGTCCGCGCACAAGTTCGGCGGGCCTAAGGGCATAGGCGCGCTGTACATCCGCAAAGGTACAAGGCTGACACCGTTCGTATTGGGCGGCGCACAAGAAAAGAACCGCCGCGCCGGAACAGAAAACGTGGCAGGCATAATAGGCATGGCAGCCGCCATAACCCAAGCCGTCATCCACCGCGAGGCCGAGTATAAACGCATAAGCGGGCTGCGCGACACCCTCATAAAACGCATAACGGAAGAAATCCCCAATTCAAGCCTAAACGGCGCAAGAGGCGAAAACCGCCTGCCGGGAAATATCAACTGCTCGTTCGACTACATCGAAGGCGAGTCCCTGCTTCTGCTGTTGGACATGCATAACATATGCGCGTCTAGCGGCTCGGCTTGCTCGTCGGCATCGATGGAGCCTTCGCACGTACTGCTTGCGCTTGGCGTTCCGCTCGAAAGAGCCCACGGCTCCATACGGTTTTCACTGGGCAGCGAGTCCGCACCAGACGATATAGTCCGGCTAATGGAAGTATTACCAAAGTTTGTGAAGCAACTACGAGCCATGTCACCTTTGGCAGAACAGGAGAATCTATAAAATGGAAGAATACAACGAAAAAGTGATGGAGCATTTCAGTAACCCAAGAAACGTCGGCGCGATAGAAGACGCAAGCGGCGTGGGTACGGTAGGAAACGCGCAGTGCGGCGATATTATGAAGGTCTATCTGAAAATCGAAAACGACGTAATCCTCGACGCAAAATTTAAGACCTTCGGCTGCGGCGCGGCAGTGGCGACGTCCAGTATGGCAACGGAGCTTGTAATCGGCAAAACAATCAGCGAGGCTATGCAGATTACAAATAAATCTGTGCTTGAGTCGCTGGGCGGCTTGCCCGCCGCGAAGGTGCATTGCTCGCTGCTTGCGGAGGAGGCTTTGCAGGCTGCGTTGTGGGATTATGCGGAGAAGCAGGGGATTGTGATTCCCGGGCTGAAGGAGCCTGTGGCTTCGGAGGCACATGCGCATTAGGGGGGGCAACCGGTCGGTGTGACCGACCGGTTGGTTGTGGTTTGGGTTGCTCAAATTAAATTCTTGAAGAACAGAAGATGACCGGCTCAGCCCTTACAGATAGGGGTCGGTTATTTTCATATTCTTGACTATCTCTTGATGTTAAACAAAACTATACCAATCACTGAAAGAATCATTATCAAAACACCCGCAATAATAGTACCGCTCCAAGTTTCTTGAAACGAAACAGTATTATTAATTGCATTAAGTAACGTATGGTACAAAACGGACAAAAAAACTCCTGCCCTTCCTGCAATCGTGATGATTGCTCCGTAAAATACTGTTTGGCTCAAAATCATAACGTAATACATCGCAAGTTGATTAAATAAATCAGTTTGGTCTGCACCCGGTATAAAGAAAAGCGGTAAATGCCATGCATACCAGATTAAAGAGACAATGATTGCGGCTATGATAAACCCATATTTTTTAATCAATATCGGTTGCAGCAGATACCGCCAGCCTGCTTCTTCCATTCCGCCGTTAATTAACATAAGCATGAATAAAAGTCCAAACATACGAATCGGCAATATTCCTGCTGTGCCGGAAATAATAATGTGTACAGTAAAGTATACCGCAAGCCCTATTGCGATAAATAAGTAATGCATTATGCTGCTCTTTGCATAAAAAATATTTTTCAGCCATTCTTTAAGACTTGCTATTTTGTTATTTTTTTTGAGGATGATATAGGAGACTATCGCGGGTGACAGCGCATATAAAACGTTAAGGAGGGGGCGTATGCCTATGGGAGTGTTGGCCTGGTTTATCCAAAATGTATCGTTTATATCTAAATAATATAGTGCGAAGGTCAAGGCTGTTGCAATAAATACAATGCTAAACGTGAGTAGGGTAAATTGCCTTGCTATTTTTATGTCCATAGAAATTTGCTCCTGTTATCAGAAATATGCAGAGCCTGTCTGCGTCTCAAGCATACCCCGCATCAATACTCAAAAACATTATTCCTAACCCGAATCCGCTCACTAACCTTCTCACCTTCATACTTTTTCCGTATCTCAATCAAATTCAAAACATCATACCCGCGCCTGCCTAAAAATGTAATCATATCATCATTATTTGGATGGACGTAGTTATAAAGTGTATCATTGCCGTATGATTTTGATAATTCCTCGGCGGTATTAAAAAGTGCGGTTGCGATGCCGCGCCTACGGTGTTCTTTAAGAACGAAAAGTGATTCGACCCATACGACACTGTTGTCTATGCGGCAGACCAGGTAGCCTAGATAGTCACTACCTTCTTTGTAGGCATATATGGGATAATCAGCTTTGATGTAGTCTTCGAATTCTTCTTTTGCGTCCTCCAGATTTTCCTCGGATTGAATATTTTTATAACTCGACAGCTCTACTCTGAATTTTGCTATAAGCGGTGATATGTTGTTTATATCTGTTTTTTCTGCTCTTATAACGCTCACCCCAACCTCCCCCTACTCTCCACATACCGCCGAATCGCCGGAACACACGGCGGGCTAATCTCATCAGGCAAATCATCAATCCCAAAAAACCGCACATCCACACTCTCAACCAAATCAGCCCTGCACTCCCCGCTGTACTCCCTGCACAAATAAACAATATCCACATTAGAAATCTCATCACCATGCGGATAAACATAATACAATTCTTCCCCCGAAAACACGCCGAATAACTCCATCACCCCCGCAACAAGCCCTGTCTCCTCAAACAGCTCACGCCTTGCCGCTTCCTCCACTACCTCATTTATGTCCACCGACCCACCGGGATATCCCCAGCAGCCGTTATCCTTGCGCAGCTGCAAAAGAATCTCGCCGTTCCCGTTCTCAACAATCACGCTCGCGCCGCATACCAGTATCGGCATATGCCCAACAAGCTTGCGCAAATTCTTCAAATATTCTTTCATCACGACCGCCTCCCTTTAGCGTAATTCAACCCGCGCTTCTCACCGCAAAAAACATAATACCCGTCAATCTCATGCACCCTAACCCCGCCGAATATCCCTATAAATTTATTCTTATACCACTCTCTCCGCTTCGTCACCATAAACATCCTGCCTCCTTGTTTCAGCCTGTTAAACCCTTTTTCAATAAAATGCTTAGGCACAGAAAAATCCGCGTGATACGGCGGATTCGACAAAATGAGTGTGAAATCCTTATCCGAAACAGCGTTAAACCCGTCGCTTAAAACAATCTTCACATCCCCGACCTCATTAAGCACGGCGTTTTCCCGCGATAATTTTACCGCTTTCTCATTCACATCGCTCATAACAACGTTCTGCGAACCTACTGCCCTTGCGGCTGCTATCCCGACTACCCCGTAGCCGCAGCCCAAGTCCAGTATTTTGTCTTCCGCCGAAAACTCGGCCACAGAAAGCATCGCAAGAGTTCCTTTGTCTATTCTGTCCGGGGAAAATAGCCCTGCGGCTGTATTAAACTTCAAGTCTATGCCCTTGACAGTCACGCAAATCACGATTCCTTCCTCCAGTTCATGCGCCCGCCAAGCCCTGTGTACCGCTCAAACTCCCGGTTGTTATCCACCATCCGAAACAGCATCCCCTCTACCCCAACCACAACGCACAGCTCCTTCGCCCGCGTCACGGCCGTGTAAAGCAGATTCCGGTTAAACAGCAAATCGGGCCCGCTATGCACGGGCATCACCACCGTCTTGTACTCGCTGCCCTGCGACTTATGCACGGTAATCGCGTACGCCAGTTCCAGCTCGTCTAGCTGCGAGTAATCGTACACCACGCGCCTGTTGTCATCAAACAAAACCGTGAGCGTCTCGCGGTCGTCGTCTATGTCAAAAATTACCCCGCCGTCCCCGTTGTAAACGCCTTCGCCTTCATCAAGCCGCTTTCCGTCTTCGCCTGTTATCTGCCAGGAAATCTGATAGTTGTTCCGCACCTGCATTACCTTGTCGCCTTCGCGGAACACCATCTGGCGGAACTCGCGCTCCTTTTTGCCGAACGCGGGCGGGTTCAGGCGGCTTTGCAGCAGTTGGTTCAGGTGGTTTACGCCCAGGTTCGATTTGCGCATCGGCGATAGTACCTGTATGTCCTTAAACCCGTCACCGCCCATGTACTCGGGCAGGCGGCGGCTCACCAAATCAAGTACCGCCTCCGCTACGTCGTCCTGCCGCTGACGTCTTACGAAGAAGAAATCCTTGTCCTGCTCGTTCAGGGACGGGTACTCACCCCGGTTGATTCTGTGCGCGTTCATGATGATGGCGCTTTCCTGCGCTTGGCGGAAGATTTCTGTCAGGCGCACCACGCGGATGCTGCCGCTGCTGATTAAATCTTTCAAGACGTTCCCCGCGCCCACGGGCGGTAACTGGTCAACGTCCCCCACCATTATCAGTCTCGTCCCCTTCGCAAGGGCTTTCAAGACGCTCTGCATCAGCAAAATATCAATCATCGACGCCTCGTCGATAACCAGCACATCCGTTTCAAGCGGGTTCTCGTCGTTTCTCTGGAATGTCTGGCGGCGGGAGTCTTCCGTAAATGTTGACTCAAGCAGCCGATGCAGCGTCCGCGCCTCGCGTCCGCTTGTCTCGGTTATGCGCTTTGCCGCGCGGCCTGTCGGGGCGCTAAGCTCGATGCGCAGGCCCTGCGCGCTAAGCATGTGGATGATTGTGTTAATCGTGGTCGTCTTCCCCGTGCCCGGGCCTCCCGTGATGATTAAGACCCCGTTAGAGTTAGCCTCCGCTACCGCTTCCTTCTGCCCGGGCGACAGCTGCATCCCGCTCTCGTTCTCAAATGCGGCGATAATTTCATCCACAACCAAGCCGCCGTTCGGCACATCGTCTGACAAGTCCATCAGCTTCCGCGCCACCGTCAGTTCCGCGTGATAAAAATGGCTCAAAAAAACCGACGTCTCGCCGTCCCGCCGTTCGCAGTATATCAGCTTGTCCATCTGCATCTGCCGCAACGCCTGCTCCACCACCTCGCGCTCGGCCTCCACGCCAAGCAGCTGCGCCGAATGCGATATCAGAATCTCCTGCGGCAGATAAACATGTCCGTTCCCCGCGGCCTCCCACAGGCAAAACCGCAGCCCCGCCGAAATCCGAAACGGCGAATCAAAAGCGACCCCTACCCGCCGCGCGATATCGTCGGCTATTTTGAAGCCAATGCCGTCGATATCATCCGCCAGTTTGTAGGGGTTACTCTGCAATACATCCGCCGTCAGGCCCTTATATTTTTTGTAAATCCTCATCGCAAAAGCAGGGGAAATGCCGTAGTCCTGCAACAGCAATATCGCCCGCCGCTGCTCCCCTTGGCTGTGGAACTGCTCCGAAATGCGCTCGGCGCGGCTTGGGGTTATGCCCTTTATCTCCGCCAGGCGTTCCGGCGACTCGGCGATTACATCAAAACTATGCTCACCAAACGCCGCGACAATGCGCCTGGCCATCCCCGCGCCTATGCCTTTTATCACGCCGCTTGCCAAATATTTTTCTATCCCCGCCGCCGTGGTCGGCGTTCTTTTTTCCGCCTGCGAAACAGACAGCTGCGGGCCGTAGCGCGGGTTGTTCGTCCACTTGCCCTTCACAAGCAAATCCTCGCCGGGGCTAATCTCCGGCAAATATCCAGTGCAGGTCAGTTCTTCCTCGCCGCTTTCTGTCTCCGCCTTCAGCACGAAAACAGTGTAACCGTTGTCCTCGTTGCGGAAGACAATGTGTTCCGCCACACCTTCTATTGTGGTTTCTTGCATTATTCTTCGAATTCGTCCAAATCCGCAAGCAAATCATCGACATTATCAAGAAGCTCGGAAAGCTCTGCCCCTGCGATATTCTCCCTTGCGTTGGCTTCGCGGATTGTCTCTACTATTTCGAAAATGATTTCATCGGCTTTGTCGTGGTCAACTTGGCATGTACCTACGCGGTAATGGCCGCCGCCGCCGTATTTCAGCATAAGACTGCCTACGTCCACCCTTGCCGAGCGGTTCAGGATGCTGTAGCCTACCGCAATCGCCACGTTTTCCCTGTCCTTGCCGTCCGTTATCCAAACAGAGACGTTCTGGTCGGGGAACAGGCTGTAAATCAGGAAACGGTTGCCCGTATAAATTGGGCTGACGCCGCGCAGGTCTGTGATTAAAACTTCCCAGTCGATGCGGCTGTATTCGAGTACCATTTCCTTGAACTTGTCGGTCTGCTCGTGGTACTTTTTGACGCGCTCCTTTACGTCGGGCAGCGCAAGGATTTCTTCTACTTTCAATGTACGGCAGTCTTCGATAAGCCGCTCCATCAGTTCAAGATTCCCTATCGTGAAATCGCGGAAGCGCCCAAGCCCTGTGCGCGGGTCCATGATAAAGCCGAGCATCACCCATCCCGTAGGCTCGATTATTTCTTCCTTGGTAAGCAAGGCCGCGTCCACCTTATCGACAGCCTGTACCATTTCCTCAAAATGCGGCATTGCCGCTTCCCCGCCGTAGTATTCGTACACAACACGCGCCGCGCTTGGCGCAGGGCGGCTGTCGCCCTCGAACACTATGTCGCGGCTAAGCCGTTCCTCCTCGCTCGAATGATGGTCGAACCAAAGGCTGCATCCCGGCACATACGGCACGTTCGTAAGCACATCGCGGTCGGTAATCTCGACCTTTCCGTCCTGCAAGTCCTTCGGATGCACAAACTTGAAAGTATCAATGACCCCCAAGTCCTTGAGTATAGTGGCACAAGCCAAGCCGTCAAAATCGGCTCTTGTAACTAGTCTCATGCTATTTTCCTCCTCACTTTATATGCAAATATTAACGCTCCGGGTAAAATAAAACACGTTACGAACACAAAAACGGCAAGCAGCAGAAACACATTCTGAATCCCGATGTTCTGCGCAAGGAATCCGCCGCCCAGCCCGCCCAGCAAAGCGCCGAGCCCCATGCGTATCATGGCATGTACCGTCTGCACGGTAGACTTCATATGCGGCGGCGAGTGTTCATGTAATAATATCACACAAAAATATAAGTGCAACATCATACTGACACCTTGCAGCGCCTGCGCGAAATAAATTATTATCATAGACTCGGTAGCAAACATAATAAACAGGCGCAAACTCATGAAAAATGCCGAAAACATCAGCAAATGCTCGGGCTTACGCTTGCGAAACACACTGTCCGCAAACAGGAACATAGGAATCTCGCTAAACGCCGCTATAAACATAGCAATACCAATCTGCCCCTCTGTCCCGCCAATCTCCGTCATGCGTATGCCGACGAAGTTAAAGAAAAATGTCATCGAAAGCCCGTAAACAAAAGAGGACAAGTAAACACAAAGAATCACTTTATTTTTCATGAGTTTAAGCACTTGCCCAAGCCCGCTTTTTTCCGTTTCGCCCCCCGCCGCTTCTGCCTCGCTTTTCTCTTTTTTAGGCGAAACCATAAAGAAGACCATCAGCGCGGTTAGGGTCATAAACACGGCGTTGAAGTAAAAAATACGGCTGATATCACCGCCGAGCAGCCATCCCACTGATGCGGATGTAAGCCCAAATCCAATCGCGCCCACTATCCGAATAGTCGAATATTTGAGCGTTTTTCCTTCAATAAACTGCAAGGTAATAGCGTCGCCGAGCGGAATGCCCGACGAGTTGAATCCATGAAAAAGCAGCAGCGAAACCGCCAGAAAAATAAACGCGGTACTAAACGAAAGCACAACGGACATAACCGCCGCGCCAATCAGTACGATAATAAGTATCAGCCGCTTATCGGTACGGTCGCTGAGAATCCCCCACATAGGCTGCGCCACAAGCGATATAATCGGCCCAAGCGCTGTCAGTATCCCAATCTGCGAAATTTCAAAGCCCAACTGGCGGAAGTACACGTTGATAAATGTAAAAAAGAATGCAGCCCCCATAAAGAAAAAGACGTAGAACATGAAATATGGGATGGATTTAGCGTCCGGCTTTATTAAGTTCATGTAGTTTGATTTCCCCTCTTTGTGATTTTTCCGGTGCCGCCGCAGTGCGGGCACGGCTCTTGCAGGATTCGGCTAAGCGGTTCGCGCTGTTTTCGGCGGGTCAGCTGTACCAGTCCAAGCTCGGTCATGCCTACGATATCTGCCGGGACACGAAGCTGTTTCAGAGCCGCGGCAAAGCTTGCCATCAGCCGCTTCTTGTCCCCGTCGTCCGGAAGGTCAATGAAGTCAATTATAATCATGCCCGACAGGTTGCGCAGCGCAATCTGCACGGCGATGCATTCGGCGGCTTCAAGGTTAACTTTCAGCACCGTCTCGCGGTAGTTCTTCTTGCCGAGAAATTTTCCCGTGTTCACATCCACAAACACGCAGGCTTCCACTTGGTCGAACGTGACATAGCCGCCGCACGGCAGCCATACATTCCGCTGCAAAGCCTTCAAAATCTGCTGCTCTACGCCGAATGCGTCAAACAGCTCCTCTTTTTCCCGCCAAAGCTTCAAATTTTTGTCAAAATCATCAAACTTAGAAATTTCAGCGTCATCATTAAGAATAATCTCATCAATATCATCGGTCAATAGGTCGCTGAATATAAGGCTTTCTTGGTAAAGGATTTTCGGCGCGGGGCTGTGCTTTGCCGCGCTTTCGATTTCCTCGCACAGGGCGGTCAGCTTGCAAATTTCTGTGCGGATGGCTTCGTCTGACGCGCCGCTGCTTTGGGTGCGCAGGATGCAGCTGTAGCCGCGCGGCAGGTGCTTTTCTGCCAGGCTTTGCAGGCGCTTGCGTTCGGCTTTGTCAGTGATTTTGCTCGATACGCCGACTTCGCGCCTTTCGGCGGCATACACGACCGCCATGCGCCCCTTGAAATGCAGCGAATCGCTTACGTTTGCGCCCTTGTCGCCGCTTGCGTCTTTCCGCACCTGCACGGGGATGTATTGCCCCGGCTTTATGCCGCTGCCCTCGGACAGATTCATGAACGCGCTTTTTTCCCGGCCGATATCGATGAAGGCGAAGCGGCTCGGCAGGACTCGGCTCACCACGCCGTTTACGATACTGCCCACAAGCGAACGGTCTATAAAGATTTCCGTCAGCTTTTTGTCTGTCATGACGGCTGCGCGTACGGCCTCGCCGCGGTAGTCGATTAGCAGGCGCTTCATGGGACGGCGATTTCGTGCAGCGGAACGAACTCACCGTTTTTGAGTGCATACAGTTCCCGCCGTGTCAGTTTTATTTCGTGCAAAGGCGGGTCTATGCCCATGCATCCGAAAATTTTCTGCGCGACCAGCATAGGATTCAGGTTGCGCGAGCTTCCCGCGGTCAGCCGCATGTTCACGGCGTCCAAATCGCGTTCGAGCAGAAAAATATCCTGACGGATATCCGCCTCCTTCTCCCCGCTTTTGCTTTTCTTCATCATAATGATTTCCGGCGCGTCCATCAAGGACTGCAAGCACCCGCCGGCCGCCTCCGACCCGGGAAAAATCATGCGGTAGTCCGCCGCAGCAACCGCCGCAGCGGGCTTCTGCACCTTCTCGGGAACGGCGTATACATCAAGCAAGCGCAAACCGTCCGGAAACTGCTCATCCAAAGCCCATATCGCGTCATTCCCCGGCACATCCTTCGACTCAAACAGCAGCTCGATATACTCGCACAAGCTGTCCATCCCAACGGGCAGCGGGAACGCAAACGACAGCCGCTGATGCGGATTAAAGCCCATCGAATACGCAATCGGCAGCCCCGCGCGCCGTATCGCCGCCTGAAACAGCCGCAGCATATCCAAGTGTCCAATGTATTTCATCCTCCCGCCCTTGGCAAACCGCAGCCAACGGCGCTCATAAACCCTGTTCATACGCCCGTCCTCGCTCACTCTGCAAAAATTCCTTCGAGATACCCATATCGATAAAATCCCAAGGCAAAAGCTCGTCAAGCGGGCGTTTCCGCCGGGTATAGAAATCCGGGTCAATGCCGCATTCCGCAAACGCCTCCCGCCAAAGCTCCGCACGGAAAAACTCCGTCCATCCGTCAAAAACCGCGCCAAGACGGTAAGCCTTCTCGATAACGGCAGCGACACGGCGGTCGCCGCGCGCAAGCACGCCCTCAATCATCGCTGTGGGCGCGTCATGATAGCGGTATGATACCTGCTTCTTCTTGATTTTCGATTTGATTAGCCGCTGCTTCTCCACAAAAGTTTCGGGCGTGTCCTGACTCTCCCACTGAAACGGCGTGAACGGTTTTGGGACAAAGCATGAGCAGCTTATGCTGACCGTTACCGCGCGGCGGCGCTTTTCGCGCGGCAGCGTGTAGTATTCGTCCACCACGGCCTCGGCAAGCTCCGCAATGCCCGCGGTGTCCGCTTCCGTCTCCGTAGGCAGCCCCGACATAAAGTACAGCTTGATTCTGTCAAAACCCGCTTCAAACGCGGCGCGGCAGCCCTCGGCGATATCCGCGTCCGTGATATCTTTATTAATCACATCACGCAGACGCTGGGTGCCTGCCTCGGGCGCGAATGTCAGTGACGAGCGGCGCACCTCCTGCGTCTTCCGCATGGCTTCAAGCGAAGTCGCGTCCAGCCGCAGAGAGGGCAGCGAAATATTGACCTGCCGCTTAGCGGTAATCGCAAGCAGCCCGTCAAGCAGCTCATGAAAATTAGGATAATCGCTTGTGCTGAGCGACATGAGCGAGATTTCCTCGTGTCCCGTGCTGTCCAGTATAGCCTCCGCCTGCGAAAGCAGCGTCTCTGTCTTGCGATAGCGGAGCGGGCGCTGAATCATCCCCGCTTGGCAGAAACGGCACCCACGCTTGCAGCCGCGGAACAATTCCAAAGCCGCGCGGTGATGCGTGGTTTCGATTAGCGGAATCAACGTCTTTTGGGGAAAATACGTTTCGTCTAAATTTTTGGCAAGCGCCTTCTTCACCACGGCGGGCGCGGACTCGCGGACGCTGTCAAATGCGGCAAGCGTGCCGTCTTCATTATAGCGCGGCTCGTAAAAAGCAGGCACATAAATCCCCGGCAGCTTCGCTATTTCCGCAAGGAACCCGCGCTTGCCCTTCTCGGCAAAAACTTCCCTGTAGATATCCATAACATCGTCAAGCGAAGCCTCGCCGTCACCTATATAGAAAAAATCAATGAAATCAGCCATAGGCTCCGGGTTGCAAGCGTTCGGACCGCCCGCGCAGACAATCGGCGCGTCGTCCCCGCGTTCCGCGGCCCGCAGCGGCAGCCCCGCAAGCTCGAGCATAGCAAGCACATTCGTGTAGCACAGCTCGTATTGCAATGTGAAGCCGATGAACGAGAAATCACGCAAGGCATCCCCTGTCTCAAGCGCAAAAAGCGGCTGCCCGCCCGCGCGAAGCAAGCCCGCCATATCCTGCCAAGGCATAAAAGCCCGCTCGCAGTACACATCATCGCGACGGTTCAGGAAAAAGTAAAGGATTTGCAAACCAAGATGGCTCATGCCAACCTCATACACATCCGGAAAGCACAAAGCGAAGCGCGTCAAGCCCGCCGGCTCTTTCTTCACCATATGGATTTCGTTTCCCACGTATCTTCCCGGTTTTTCTACTTGCAATAATAATTTGTCGTCTATCATCTCAGCAGTCTGCTTCTCCATTCTGCGGGCATTATTATTTCAACATCCGCGCCCGGCGCGGCTGTGACCGTTACCTGTTCACGCGCCGCGATTGTCAAGTCTCCCGTCCTTGCATCTTCGCGCCGCACCAGAAAGTAGCGCCCGTTCACTTGCACTGTCAGGTCTGTACTTGTGCGGTTCTCCAAGCGGAGACGGCTGCCCGGGCGAATGACTTCGCGGTGCAGCGGCTGTTCCTCGGACTCGGAAAAGCTCATTTGTCTGCCTATCCATTCGGAGGGGACGGCCACGGCTATCGCTGTGCCGCGCGCTGGGGCGATAAGCGTCCTGCCTTGGCTAATCAGCGGCACGAAATCATCCTGACTTACGCCGAAGTCCAAAACATCGCGGTTGCCGCGCAGTACGAAGTGATATTCCGGGACTCTGCTCATGGGGATGGTTGCGTGCGTGACCAAGGCGTGGCGGTCGTAGCGTTGGTTGCTGCTTGTGATTTCGAGGGTTCCGCCCGGGCGTACCGTTTGGCGGTACAATACCGGCGTGGCCGGCTCGCTTACCGAAACGGAAGAATCCAGCCATTCATACGGAAAAAACACGCGCAGGGCGCTTTGCTCGCGGTTGGTAATTTCAACAGATTCCTCTGGGGCAAGCTCCCGCACGGCTTCTGCCTCCGTAACGCCGAATGCGGTAATGCGCCCGCTTTCGCCGCGGCTGATGTAGTCCAAGACGCCGCGCCCTTCCCAAGTAATGTGACGGAACTCCGCCGCGCTCATATTCGTAAGCGCGAGGCTCTCTCCGTAGGCGATTTCGCGGTAATACACCGCAGGGGTACTGACCGTCTCCGCGCTAACCGCATCCCAAGCCGTCGGCAAAACAACCCGCAGCGCACCGTGCCCCACAGGGCTTACAGTCAAAACCGCACCGGGCGGCAGGCTGCGAAGCCCCGCATCACTAGCCATGCCGTAAACAACATCAAGCGGGCTCTGCAAAACATAGTCATACTGCAAATCCACGCCGGGCACGGCGCTCTCGATGATTATATCGAAAACTTCCTCAGTGTCGGCATTTCCGAGCCGCAGGCTTTGCCCCGGCGCTACCGTAATGCCCTGCACCGCCGGAGACGCCTCGCCCGCTATTTCCAAGCCCTGCATCAGCCATTCGCTTGGGAAAAGCAAGCTAAGCGGCTGCCCGCGCTGCACGGTAAGCGTCCATGTGTTGCCCGGCTCTATTGTCTGTTCCGCGAAAATGACATCGGTATAGACCTGCAAATCATAGGTGAAATCGATAATAGACTCCGCATCCTGCCTGCGGAAGGTGAAAATGCTGCTGCTGTTGTTCGTGATAGAAATGGTTTCGCCGGGCTGCACAACCCGCGAAGTCAAAACAGCGCCGCCCGGTGCGTTTCTTTGGGTCAAATCATCCCATTCCGACGGAAAGGACAGGGACAGCCGTTCCGCGGCATAAATCACGGCAGAGCCGCCCGCCGGCACGGTAATATTTGAAAAAATCAAGCCCTCGGCGACCTGCGCGGCTTGCCCGTGCCTGTCTGTGACTATAAGGTCGTAGCGTGTGTTTCCGTTTGTCACAAGGCGCCTGTTTTCCGCCGTGTTCGTGTTTTCGATTATGACGGAACGCCCTGCTGCCACCTCCACACGTCGCAAGAGCGGCACATCCGCATTCCTTACCGAAACGCGCGCGGGGAACGATACCGTCCTGCTTCCCAAAACCTGCACAGTGGTTTCCCCGCCCGCCGGAACCTGAAAGCGTCCGACGCCGCTGCCGAAGCTAAGCACCCTGCCGCCTGCGTCCCGCATCACATATTCATATGAGGCACTGCCCATCACGGTCACAAAGACCGCTGTGTGCCTGTCGCTGTTCGAAAAAGTATACGCCCGCCCCGCTTGCAGGGTGCGCGCTTCTACAGTTACTGCTGAAAAAAACATCAGCAAAGCAAAGAGAAAAACGGCAGAAATGAGTCTGTTCATGGCGACCTCCTTTTTTACTAGACTGATTATACAACATGCTGTATATTTATTCTATAGTTGAAAGGAGCTTTAATAACATGCGCGATAAAAAATTAATTACTTGCTTGGATGTGCGGGACGGCTTGCTGACGAAGGGCGTTAAGTTTTTGGGGAACAAGGACTTGGGCGACCCTGTCGAGGCCGCGCTTAAATATTGCAAAGACGGCATAGACGAGGTTGTCTTGTACGACTTCTCCGCAACGCACGAGGGGCGTGGGACTTCGCTTGATGTGGTCGAAAAAGTGGCGAAGGTTTTGACGGTGCCTTTCGGTGTAGGCGGCGGAATCAAAAGTTTGGACGACTGCAAGGCGGTCATGGCGGCAGGCGCGCAGAAGGTTCACATAAATTCTGCGGCTGTGCGCGAGCCCAAGCTGCTTGAAGAAGCCGTGAAAGCCTTAGGCACGGACTGCGTTGTGCTGTCGATGGACACCCTGACGGTTGCGCCGGGCAAGTTCGAAATAGTAATCGCGGGCGGGCGCGAAAAAACAGGCATGGACGCGGCAGAATGGGCAAAGCGCGGCGAAGCCTTAGGCGTATGCGAAATCGTCGTAAACTCCATAGACGCGGACGGCACAAAAGACGGCTTCGACATACCCGCAACCCGCACTGTCGCCGAAGCCGTGAATATTCCCGTAGTGGCAAGCGGCGGCGGCGGTACCGTCAAGCACATTTATGACGTACTGACCGAGGGCAAAGCAACGGTCGCGCTTGTCGCCTCCATGCTGCACTTCGGCGAGTTTACCGTCCCGCAAATCAAGAGCGGGCTTGCCGAACTGGGCTTAAAATAACAGAATCCGCAGCCCCATAAGTACCAAGATAGCCCCGCCCGCTATGTTCGCTTTGTTTTGCAGCTTCGCGCCGAAAGCGCTGCCTATTTTCACGCCGGCGGCGGACAGCACAAAGGTCGTAAGCCCAATCAGCGAAACAGCAGGCACGATATCCACCTGTATGAACGCAAAGCTGACCCCTACCGCAAACGCGTCGATGCTTGTGGCAAGCGCAAGCGGCACCATCTTCAAGGGCGAGACAGACGCTTCTTCCTGCGAGTCTGATTCCGACTCCCCTTTGAACCCGCCGATTATCATTTTGATACCGAGGATAGAAAGAAGCGCGAAAGCTATCATGTCGCCGAAGACGAGCATTTGCCCCGCGAAGTGTGACGCAAGCAAGAAGCCCAACAGCGGCATTCCCGCCTGAAACGCGCCGAAGTACAGCCCAACTATTACCGCTTTCTTCATCTTAGAAACGGACATCGTAAGCCCGACGCTGACAGCCACCGCAAACGCGTCCGCCGAAAGCCCTACAGCTATTAAAAATAAATCGATAATATTCATACTTTGCATCCTATAGCGAAATTGTTTTCTTGTCAATTCTTTAGCACTTGACGAATACAAACTTCCCCACTATAATACTCTGGACGTACTGTGAAATTGTTTTAAGAGAGGACGTAACGTAATGAACGCAATCATTAGAGAAATCGAGCAGGAGCAGCTTAAAAAGGACGTTCCTGTATTCAAGGTCGGAGATACCGTACGTGTCCACGGCAAAATCGTCGAAGGTCAAAAAGAACGTATTCAGGTTTTTGAAGGTGTGGTTATTAAGCGTCAAAACGGCGGTGCCCGCGAGACATTTACTGTGCGGCGTTTATCTTACGGCGTTGGTGTCGAGAAGACTTGGCCGCTGCATTCCCCTCGCGTTGACAAGGTTGAAGTTGTCCGCCGCGGTATCGTGCGCAGGGCGAAGCTGTTTTATCTGCGTGGCCGCGTTGGTAAGGCTTCTAAGGTCAAAGAGGAAATCTTCAAAAAAGTTCAATCATAGACCGCTTTATGTTTGATAATCGTATCGCAAATCCAATACTGAAAAATCTTGCAGAATGGGCTGTCGCGGCTTTGGCGGCGCTTATTTTGTTCCTGTTTATGCGCAATTTTGTTTTTCGGATTGCGGATGTTAACGGTCATTCCATGGAGCCTACCCTCAGTCACGGCGACTACGTTCTGCTGTCTCGGGTAGGCTATTGGTTTAATGACCCGCAAGCCGGGGACATAGTCGCGTTTCCGTTTCGGGAGAATCCTTCGGAGTACTATATCAAGCGGATTTTGGCTGTGCCGGGCGATGTGGTTGATTTCTATAACAACCGCTTTGTTGTAAACGGTGTGGAGCCTTATTTTGATTTTGTTAAGGTGGATGTGATTTCCGCCGGGGATATTGATTTGCCACTTACCGTCGGTGAAGGTGAGTTTTTTGTGCTTGGCGATAACCGTAATTCCAGTAAGGACAGCAGATATTCGGCTGTTGGGGCGGTTGCGGAGCGTGATATGCTCGGGCGGGTGGTTATGCGGTTTTGGCCGCTTGACCGTTTTGGGATTACGCCATGACCATACAGTGGTACCCGGGGCACATGACCAAGACGCGGCGCATGATGCAGGCGAACATGGCGCTAGTGGACGCTGTAATCGAACTGCTTGACGCGCGGCTTCCGTACAGTAGCAAAAATCCCGACATGGACGAGCTTGCACAGAACAAAAAGCGCTTGATTCTGTTCAACAAATCCGACCTTGCCGACCCGCAGGTCACGCGCGAGTGGGAGGCATACTACCGCGCATTGGGGTTTGAGACTCTATCCATAAACGCGACACAAAAAAAAATCGCGGGGCGTCTTACCGAGACTGTCCGCAAGCTTATGGCAGAAAAAATTGCCCGGGAAAAGAAGCGCGGGCGTATTTCTGTAAATATCCGTGCGATGGTGGTTGGGATTCCGAACGTGGGGAAGTCCACGCTGATTAATCAGCTTGCGGGCGCGGCAGGGCGCGGCGGCGCGCCTACAGCTACGGGCGACAAGCCGGGCGTCACGCGCGGCAAGCAGTGGATTCGCCTGTCAAAGGATTTTGATTTACTTGACACGCCCGGGGTGCTTTGGCCAAAGTTCGAAGACCAAATCGTCGGCGAACGCTTGGCTTTTACCGGGGCGATTAATGATACGATTCTTGATACGGTCACGCTTAGCGAGTCGCTTATCGCTTGGTTGCTTGCGGAGAAGCCCGACGCGCTGTTTTTGCGCTACAAGCTTGGTGATGAAGCCCATACGCTTTCCGGCCGCGGAATGCTTGAGGCTATCGGCACGGCACGCGGGTTTCTTGCGAAGGGCAGCGGGATTGACCTGGAGCGCACAGCAAACACCCTGCTTGACGAGTTTCGTGCAGGGTTGCTTGGGAAAATCAGTTTAGAGCGCCCTCCGCGTGACTGACGGCAGCGTGAGCGCCGCAATTTTTTTGTCCGAAATATACGCAGCTTTGGCAGTTGCCCGCTGGGCGGGTTTGGTATGTTGATAGCCCGCCTTCTGCGCTGATGTATTTACATTTATTCATGTTGCAAGTATTCCCGTTTTTTCACGAAAATATTACGCCATCAGGTCAAGTTCCCCGGGTTGGATTGGCTCCCTCGGGCCTTCTTGTGCTTCTCTGTGGTTGTGATATTGGTTGTCTTCTTCCGGGCGGCCTCTTGTCACTGTTGTTGTCTCGCCGCCGGATATGTAGCTTATGCCGCATTCTGGGCATACGGATGTGAAAATTTTGATTGAGTTGTGGATTACGTCTCTGTCCTCGCGCTCGGCGCGGGCTGCTTCGCGGTTATAGTGTTCGCGTTCGTGGGACGGGACGGCTTGGGCGGCTTGGGCAGGCGTTAGGCGTGTCGGCGCTTGGAAGGAGACGCCGGGGTCGTCCGATACGTCCACATAGCGGCGGTTCATGCAGGTTTGGCATTGTTCCTCGTCGATTTCGCCCGAGTCCTGTACGTGCGCCATTCGGTGGTTCGGATGGTCTTCGTTTTGCGCCACTAAGACGTTTGGGTTCATGTAAAGATTCTGCTGATTGTTTTGCATTGGGTTGATGTTCATTTTTTGTCACTCCTTTAGGGTCTTGCCAGAGTGCCGTCCGGGCGTCTGGCGTTTGTCCATGTTGGCAGTGCCTCGTTGCAGGGATATTTTTTTGCTTCGGTTTCGTCTATGTCTATGCCCAGTCCGGGCTTGCCGTTTAGGTATACGTACGCGCCGCGCAGTTCCGGGCAGCCGGGGAAGACGGATTCGGACTTCTCCGTCCAATGCGACCATTCCTGAATGCCGAAATTCCATGAGCTTAGATTCAGGTGCATGTTCGCGGCGTGGCCGATTGGCGAAACGTCGCCGGGGCCGTGCCATGCCGTGCGGACGGAAAACGCCTCGCAGAGCAGGGCAAGCTTACGCGCAGGCGTGATTCCGCCCATCGCGCTTATGTGTACACGGATGAAGTCGATTAGCCTGTTCGAAATCAGCGGCAGCCACTCCTGCGGATGCGTGAACAGCTCGCCCATCGCAATCGGTGTGTGCGTCTGCTGGCGCATACGTTCGAACCAGTCGATTTGCTCCGGCGCAAGCGCGTCTTCTAGGAAGAACAAGCGGCACGGTTCCAGCTCCTTCGCTAGGCGAATGGCTTCAATCGGCTCCAGCCGCTCGTGGGTATCGTGGCAGAACTCGATGTTGAAGCCGAAGCGCTCGCGCATTGCTTCGAAAAGCTTTACCGTGTTCAGCTGATACGAAAGCGGGTCGTAGTACGCGCCGCCGCACGCGCCGTCCGGCGGGTCGGGCAGCTTGCCGTCGCGCCCGCCGTAGCCGTGAAACTGCAAGCGGATTACCTGCACGCCCTGCTCGATAAAATGCTGCACACGGTCGCCGACTTCTTCGAGGGTTTTGCCGTCCGCGTGACGGTATACCCGCGCGGCCTCGCGAACCTTGCCGCCCAGCAAGTCGTAGACGGGCATGTTCGCCATTTTGCCCTTGATATCCCACAGAGCCATGTCCACGCCCGACAGGGCATTGTTTAGAACGGGGCCGTTCCGCCAATACGGGCTGACCATCGCCATCTGCCATATGTCCTCTATTTGCGAGACATCCTTGCCGACGAGCAGCGGCTCCATGTAATGCTCGATTGCGTGAGCAACGGTTTTGAACCGCTGCGTGTATGTAGCGCAGCCCAGACCGTACAGCCCCGGCTGATTTGTTTCGATTTTAACGACTACGAGGGCTGTGCCCTCCGGCGCGGTGCAGATTGCGCGCACTTTTTCGATTTTTACGCTCATTTATTTTCCCCCTCCAGCGCCTTTTCAAGGCGTTTTGCCGCCCATTCCTTCGACTTCCACGGGATTGCGTCGTGCCCTTCGTGCAGGCCCGGCAAGGCCAACCCGCCGTCCACAAGCAGAGTTGTGCCCGTAACGTATTTCGCCTTCGCCATGTACGCGACCGCCTCGCCGATTTCCTCCGCTTCGCCGACACGGTGCAGCGGAATGCTTTCGCGGATGAACGGCGTGTCGGCGGTTCTGCCGTTTGCGGCCATGCGCTCCTTGTCCCAGATAGCGCCAGGCGCAACACAGTTCACACGGATATTAAACTCGCTAAGGTCAAGCGCCATCGACTTGCAGGCGCGCTCCATGGCGGCTTTCATTGCGCCGTAGAAGAAATCGTCCGGATGCGCAAGCTCCGCACGGACGGACGTTATCAGGATTATGCTGCCCTCGGTCTTGTCGCGCACCATCAGCCGCGCCGCGGCAGCCGCACACAGCATGTAGTTGCGCAGGCTGTTCGTGTACTGGAAATCGTAGTCTTCCGCCGTGAATGTAAGAATGCTGCCGCGCCGCTCGCGCCCCGCGTTGCAGACAAGCACATCCAAGCCGCCCAAGTCCGCATAAGCTTCGCGCACAAGCCGTTCCGGCGCGTCCGCGTCCTCCAAATGCGCTTCGTATATGAAGCAGCGCCTGCCAAGCGCCTCTATCTGCCGCTGCGTGTCAAGCGCACCTTCCAAGTACCCGGCATAGGACAGGGCAACGTCATACCCGTCCTTCGCCATCGCGACAGCAATCCCCTTCCCTATGTTCCTGCTGCCGCCCGTAACAAGCACGCGTGGATTCATAATCTCCCCCTCTTTTCCCCATCAAAATATAACGCAAGTAGGCTTCTCTACCGCCAACGACTGCCCTGTGGGCTTCAGCTCACCCTTTTCAAAGCGAAACGTATTCAGCGAATCGCTATCCTGATTCGCCACAAAAACCCAGTCCCCGCTTGGGTCGAAGCAAAAATCACGCGGGCATCTCCCGCCTGATTCTACCACACTTTTCAATTTCATGATACGCCCCGCTTCATTCAGCGACAAAACGGAAATAGAGTCCGAAACCCCGCCGCGGTTCGAAACTAGCAAATGCCCGCCGCCCGGCGAAACGCGCACAGCGGCACTTGTGCATTTCGGGTCTTTTTCACGCAGAGTAGAAACCGCGCGTGAAATCGAAAAATCCTCGCTGGACGAATGAATCCCAATCACCGAGCAATCCATCTCCCCGACAAGGTAAGCGCAGTTCCTAGTCTCATGAAAAGCCAGATGCCGAGGCCCAAAACCGGGCGGCGCACTGAAATGACCAAGCTCGTGCCCGTCAAAGTCCAAGCAAAGCACGGCATCAAGCCCCAAATCGCAGACCCAAAGGAACCCGGCGGCAGGCTGAACAAAATGAGCATGGCACTTCTCCTGCCGCCCGGGGTACGCGCGGCTCGGCTTGCCGTAGTCGGCGTGGTTGAACACATGCTTTATGTGACCGATGCTGCCGTCCGCGTTGATTTCGAAGACAACGGTGCTGCCGCTGCTGTAGTGCGCGACGTAGAGGTCTTCAGCGACGGAAAGATGGCAAGGGGCGGCGCCGTTGCTTTTTACTTCGTTAATGAGGACAAGGCTGCCGTCACTTTCCACGGAAAATGAGGCGAGCCCGCCGTCGGCTATTTCGAGGACGGAGTAAAGGATGCGTTTGTCGGGTGAGAAGGCTAGGAATGATGGGTTTATTATGTCGTATTCGTTTAGGATTTCGGCGTTGCCCGAGCCGTCGTGGGCGCAGTGGTAGAGTTTTGAGTAGCCGCCTATGTAGAAATTTTTCATGGTAGTTACCTGCTTTCTGTTGGTTTGGGGGGTGTTATTGTGTTAATTTAGTGGTTTGCATTAGCTATTCATTTAGATAACACCATTCTTAACTCCGCAATACTTATCTTAACTGTGTCCCACACAATTTGCATATAAATAGCTTCATACTTATGGGCAGCGATATTCCGTAAAGCTTGAACTTTTCTCCATGGTATTTTACTCGTTCGCATAATATAGTCTTCAGACAAGCTTTTGGTTAACTCACCAATATTTATGAGCGACATAACAACAGCTTTCTGCGTTTTCACATCAGCATAAAAACTTTCTTCTGCCATCCCCGCAATAAAACTCTCGATATCGCTAATCTCTCGCAATATTTTCTTGCACACTATAGCATCTCGCCTGCTTACATCAACCATATATACAAACCACCTTGCCAATAAATAGCTCCTTTTTAGCTACATCCGACAAAGGGGCTTTAATTATGTCTATATTTACATTTAGCAATTCCGAAAGCTCCTCTTGAAACCCGCAATAATCCAAAAGGGTCACCGGTCTTTCGGCAAATTCTACCATCACATCAACATCGCTTTTCGGTGAGGCGTTTCCATCGGCATATGAACCGAAAAGATGTACTTGTTTTATTGGGTAGTTGGGGGCAATTTTTGATACTGCCGTTTTTATGTCAGCTATAGCAAGCATATTCACCATCCTCACTAAACCATCTCCCCCAGCCCAAAAGCCTCGGCCTTCTTACCATCCCCCAAACCCTCACCCGCACGCGGCATACCGCCCTGCGCGACACTCCCTGCATCTTCCCAGCCCAAAAGCCCGCAAAGCGCCTTAAAATAATCTGTAAGCACGGGGCTGCCCGGGCCTCCGGATGTTGTCAGAAGCACGCCTTTTTTTCCGCGGATTCTGCCTGCGTGGTGTGCGCAGTAGAATCTGTCTATGAATGCTTTTAGCTGTGCGGAAACGGTCAAAAAGTACAGCGGCGTAGCCATTGCTACTACGTCTGATGATTCTATAAGCGCGAGCATTTCTGTCATGTCGTCGTGTAGTATGCACTCCCAATTTCCTGAGTTACGGCAGTGGTCGCAGCCGCGGCATGGCTCGAAGTTTTTCTTGGTTAGTTTGATGATTTCTACCGCGTGTCCCGCTGCGGATGCGCCTGCGGCAAAAGCCTCGGCTAGTGCGTCCGAGTGTGAGTTTTGGTGTGGGCTTCCGCAGATTATGGTTATTTTTTTCATGGTTTTGCTCCTTTACGCAACCTCTAACAACTCCAACGCCTTTTTATACAACGGGTCAAACTCGCAGCCGCAACTCCCGCATTCCTTATCCGCTTGCCGAACGGCTTTCATCAATTCAACCGCCGCGTCATCCGAGACACCTGACAGCCATTTCTTAGCAGGAACATCAATCAAATCCCATCCGGATTCTGCGAATTTTTCTATGATTTTTGTTAGCTCTGTGTTTTGCATTTTTTCTCACCTCACCGTTTTTCCACTTTTTGAATTACATACAAGACATACAACGCACACTGCTAAGGGTGTAAATACCGTTACGGATGCTTAATTTTAAGAAATCGCGACTTTAGTTTTCTTAAAAAAATATAGATGCCATGTGAATTAATTAGCCCCGCTGATGTTTCGGTTGCTTTTTTATTTAACATATAAAATACATCTTTTCGCATTTATTTCTTCCGAACACAATCCTTCGCACATACCACCCTCGCAGTGGTAATAAGTGCGACCATTTTTATTTATCGTCGTAGTGCCCTTTACATGAAATTATTAACAAATCTTTTTTATCTTGCGGAGAATACACAAGCCTATCCCCTTTGCTTATCTGCCTAGAAAATCGCACAGGATTTTTGTAGTGTTTTAATTGCTCGGGCTTGCCCCTTCCACCCAACATTCCATACTTTTGAATATCGCTGATAAGGTCATAAATTTTTTTAGCAGTTGAACGGTCTACTTTCAACCAGTTTTTTAACTCTTTATTTGCAATGTCGGTGAAATATACATCCATATTTATTCTCCGTCCACCAAGGCTTTTAATTCTTCCATGGAATATCTAACCACCTCACCTCGTTCAGCCTGTGCGATTGACTCATCGAGCTTGGCAAGATATTCATTGTTGGCTTGTTGAATTGTGGTTAATTCAAATGGCACTTTTTTCTCCCGCACTAATGCCCTCAGGCTGGAGTTGATATAGGTAGTCATATTTAATCCGATTTCACTCAACATATCCTCTGCCTGTTGTTTCACATTTTCATCAACCCTTACAGTTATTGCTCTTGACATAATAAAATCACTCCTTCACATAGAGATTGTATTGCAAACAGGCGATATTTGCAATACATACATGATTTCAAAGCAAGATGTTATTTCTACTCTTCACAGCTACGCAGCCTCTAACAACTCCAACGCCTTTTTATACAACGGGTCAAACTCCCCCCAAGCGGTCGCTCACACCGACCGCTTGACCTCCGCAACAACCTCCGCAACAGCCACCTTCTCCTGCAAGCTCTTATCCCTGCTCACAACCTCGCAGCAGCCTTCCTTCAAATTCCTTGGACTGCAAATCACCCTCAGCGGCACGCCAATCAAGTCCGCGTCCGAAAACATAACCCCTGCGCTGACCACTCTGTCATCATAAATAACCTCGACCCCCGCATCCTGCAAGTCGCGGTACAGCTTATCCGCTACCTCCTTCACAGCAGCGTCATCCGCGCGGACACAGCACAAATGCACTTGCCACGGGGCTATTTCTTTTGGCCAGATTGGGCCATTGTCGTCGTGGGATGCTTCGCAAATTGACGCTACCGTTCTTGATATGCCGAAGCCGTAGCAGCCCATTACCGGGTATTGCAGGGCGCCGTTTGCGTCGTTGTATTGCATTCCCATCGACTTTGTGTATTTTGTGCCTAGTTTGAAGATGTTTCCTACCTCTATGCCGCGGGCTAGGCTGATGCTTGGCTTGCCGCATTGGGGGCATATATCGCCTTCTCTTACCTTTGCGAAGTCTTGGTATGAGGCGTCTGCGCAGTCGCGGGGCAGGCTCAGGCCTTTGTAGTGGTGGCCTTCTTCGTTTGCGCCGCAGCATAGGTTGCTTAGCCCTTCCAGTGAGCGGTCGAACAGCACCTTTGTATCTTTTGCGGACAAGTTGTGCGGGCCTGTGTAGCCTGCTGTCAAGCCGCTTTCCGGCGTAATTACCGCAGGAAGAATATCCTCGCCTATGAAGTTCCGCAGCTTTGTTTCGTTGATTTCTAGGTCGCCGCGTATGAATACTACAATGTTTTCCTTCACCTCATTTTGGTATATTACTGCCTTGCAGGATTGTTCGGCGGGGAGTTTCAGGAAGGCGCAGACTTCTTCTATCGTCTTACAGTCAGGTGTTGCTACCTTTTCCAGTGCCGAGGGCTCGGAAGGCGAAGGCGCGGCAATCCGCTCTGCGGCTTCCATGTTCGCGCGGAAGCCGCAGCCGGTGCATATCACGAGCGTGTCCTCGCCCGCGGGGGTCAGAAGCATGAACTCATGCGCTACGCTGCCGCCCATCATGCCGGAGTCGGACTTTACCGAAATAACCTCCGGCACGCCTATCCGCTTATAAATTCGCTCGTAGGCCGCGTGGCAGTGTTCGTAGTATGCGTCCAAATCTTCCTCGGATGTGTGGTATGAGTATGCGTCCTTCATGGAAAACTCGCGTCCGCGTATAATCCCTGCCCGCGGGCGGGCTTCGTCCCGGAATTTTGTTTGGATTTGGTAAATCATGAACGGGTACTTTGTGTAGCTTTGACCGTATTCGCGTACCATTTGTACTGCCGGTTCTTCGTGCGTCATGCCAAGCACCATGGGCGAGTCGTTGCGGTCGGTGAAGCGCAGCAGCTCTGCGCCTACGCTTTCGTAGCGCCCGCTTTCTTCCCACAGCGAGGCGGGCATTGTTACGGGGAAAAGTACTTCTTGTCCGTCAATTTTGTCCATTTCTTCCCGCACAATCTGCTCTACTTTGCGTAGGATTCTTTGCAAAATCGGATAGTATGAGTAGATTCCGTTACCTACCTGTTTAATGTAGCCGCCGCGAAGCATCAGCGCGTGGCTGTCTACCACCGCGTCAGCAGGGCGTTCCTTAAACCTTTCGCCCACGAGCTTGTCTAGTTTCATGTCTAAATTACCCTTTCTTTAGGCTTCTTGCATAACTTCCGAATAAGCGCGAAAATGCGCTAAGGTTCAAAGCGCATTTTCGCGCTCGGATGTAGTTATGCAAGAAGCTTATTAGAACGCGTTACCCGCGTTTTTATTCTTCAAACCGAAGAAATCCAGTGCTTTTTGAATGGTAATATCCCAAAAGCGCCACTCGTGCGTAAAGCCGTCCATTTCTTCGAATGTTGCGTTCAGGCCGATTTTTTCGGCATATACCCGGAACGCCGCAAAGCGTTCGTATAGAAAATCCTGCTTTCCGCAAGCGAAATACAGTTTCGGCAGCGTGCCTTTTTTGATTAAATCAGGGAACTCGTCCCAAGTATTCGAATGTGACGCGAGATAGTTGTCCGCGCCGCCTACCGCGTCTATAAGCGCTTGCGTACGCGGGTCTACTTTTCCGTCCTTTACCGCCTGCCGCATGTCATTAGGCGCAGCAGACAACACCGCCGCCCCCGCAAACTTCTCCGGATGCCCAACCGCATACTGAATCGTCCCGCGCCCGCCCATAGACAGCCCCGCGATAAAATTATCCTCGCGCTCATCAGACGCAGGCAGCCAGTTATACACAAGCGGCATAAGCTCCTCCGTCAGGTACTGCCACATATCGTAGCCCATGCCGAAGCAGTCCTTCCAGTTCGAATAGCTGCTGTTCTGCGCGCTCGGCATGACTACTATCACATCGCGTTCGCAGGCATACAGTTCGATATTGCTTTTGCGTATCCAATCGGTATAATCGCCGAAAGTCCCGTGAAGCAGCCACAGCACCGGGTATTTTTTGCCGCTGTAAAACTCCGCCGGAGTCAGGTTACGCGGCTTGTCGGGCAGGATGATATTCACATCCGTGTTGACGTTTAGAAACGTGCTTTCGAAGTTCATGTGTAATAATGCCATTTGATTTCCCCCTTATTTTTTCACTACATCCACCAAATCCTGCTGGGCCGGCGGTGTGCCTGTGTTCAAGAAATACGTAACACCCGCGTTCGCGGTGTACAGCCGCTCTGCCATGTCCAGTTTTGCCAAGCTTGCGGCAATATATCCGCCGTTGAACGTATCGCCTGCGCCTGCCGTGCGCACAGGTTTTTCGACATACGCCTGCGGAACATAAGCCGCCCCAAGCGGCGAAGCAGCCGCCGCAAAATGCGGAGTATGTATAACCAGCTCGTCAAGCCCGAGTTCTCCGCGCACCTTCTTAGTCTTGCCCTCTATGTCGCCGTCGAAAGTATCGCCGCAAATCTCAAACAGTACCGCCGCCTCATGCTCGTTCACGCTAAGCGTCATTGGCACTTTTTTGTTCAACTCTTTCAGCGTTTTTAGTGTCTCAACAAGCGAATTTCTGTCACGGCGGTTGAAATCCGCGAAATCATAGAAGAACCGCCTATCTTTACCGTCATTCGGCATTATTTTGATTAGTTCTTCCACAATTTCATCAAAAGCAGGCATAAGCGACCAGTATCCCACGCCGACTATATCCGAATCCGTCAGCATCTTAACGATTTCGTCCACGCCTAGCGCGTCTTTTATGCGGCTCCAGCGCATTCCAAGCACCGCTTCCATGTTCGTCATGAGAATCTTACCGTCATCAAACTCAAGCGCGTGGGTAATAGACGGCGCGCCAAGCGTTACCATCTTCGCAAGCTTTTGCAGCTCGTCAAAGACAGGCATGACCTCGCCCTCGCCGAACAACCCCGCCA
>Ga0209755_10000803_pt1 | contig 54319 bp, 40 predicted proteins | sample TergutCo191P1_FD_187301 | JGI IMG/M metagenome (GOLD analysis project Ga0209755, IMG submission 187301) | Cornitermes sp. P1 segment gut microbial communities from Petit-Saut dam, French Guiana - Co191P1 (SPAdes) (version 2) | ecosystem: Host-associated > Arthropoda: Insects > Digestive system...
TGTCGTTTTTACCAAATTTGGCTACGATTTTTGCCGCGCTTTCTTTGTTTAAAGCCATGAATTCTCTCCTGTTTAAACCCTATATTCTGCCTAAATACTTGCATAAATTGAGGAAAGTGTCAAGATGTGGGCACAGAAAGCGCTTTTATACCCTGAATTCCTTGAAATTTAAGGAAAAACCGCATAATATTGTTAATATGGATAGTGCCATTAAAGAAGAATTGGATAAATTAAAAGAACTCATTGTACAAACTGTACCTGTTGAACAAATCTGGCTCTTTGGCTCTTATGCCTACGGAACGCCTCACAAGGATTCCGATCTTGATCTATATGTCGTTATAAAAGACGAAGTCCAAACGCACTTGATTGATGTAGGTATAAATATCAGACTTGCAATCGGCAAAAAAAAATCAATGCCAGTTGACATCATTACAAATACCCTTGAAAGATATAACGAGAGATCAAAATTCCCGACACTCGAAAGAACAATTGCCCGTAAAGGGATAAAAATATATGGATAAAAATACAGAATTACGTCAGTGGCTTGAAATTGCCGACAGCGATTTAACGGCAGCAAAATATCTTTTACAATATATGCAACCTGTCTCTTTTGAGATTATATGTTTTCATTGCCAGCAAGCCGTGGAAAAATATCTTAAATGGTTTCTTGTTTTAAATGATATTGATCCTCCGAAAATTCATAATTTGGAAGAACTTGAAGGTCTTTGCGAAAAAATCTACCCTGGGTTTGAATCGATATATAAAAAATGTGCTATTTTGACCGAATATGCCGTTCATACACGTTATCCTGAAGAAAAAAAACTGAGAAAAACCGACGTGGAAAATGCGCTTGAATATACAAAAGACATCAGAGATTTTCTTTCCGAGCAGTTTCCTCAGGATTTTAATAGATAAGAAGATTCCATTTACACTGATCGCTGATAAATCCGCGGACATTGTGTATAATATACCACGTATGGAATCAGGGTTAATCCTATATAACAAAAATACTGGTATTACTTCATTTGACGCCTTAAGAGATATTAAACGCGCTCTTGGAACGGGGAAAGTGGGGCATACGGGCACTTTGGACAAGTTTGCGTCCGGGCTTTTAATAGTTCTTACAGGCAGGGCGTTAAGGTTAAGCAAGTGGTTTTTGCATTGCGATAAAAAGTACAGGGGAAGGATATGTTTCGGCTCTCAGACTGAAACATTGGATCCCGAAGGGGACATAATCGAAGAAGCCGCCCTTCCCTCTTTTGAAGATGTAAAAAAGGTTATAAGTCAGTTTACAGGAGAAATTTTACAGGCGCCGCCTGAGTATTCTGCCATTCATGTAAACGGAAAGCGCGCGTCAGACCTTGCGCGAAACGGTATTGCGCCTGAAATGAAAAAGCGTCCTGTAACTGTTTATGAACTGGAATTGCTTTCATGGCAGCCGCCGTTCGCGGATATATTTGTTCATTGTTCAGGCGGCACCTATATCCGCTCTCTTGCGCGTGATATAGCGCTTGCTGCGGGAAGCAGGGCGCATTTAACAGCGCTTACACGCACCCATGTCGCAAAGTTTCATTTGGATGATGCTGATAAAAAAGCGCAAGTGTACGATATAAAACCAATAAGTAAAGAGATAATTTCCAATCTTGGACTTCCCTATTTTGATGTAGACGAAAATATAAAGCAAAACATAATACATGGTAAATCCATATCTTTTGTGCCTGAAAATCCTGGCGCAGGTTCATCTTTTACGGAATCTGCGGCGGTTTTTGAAGGAGAAAACCTTATCGCCGTTATCGAAAAGGAAGACGGTAAATGGAAATACGGCTGCGTATTAGGGGGGAGATAGCGTTTTTTATTGTTTGTTTTATCAGTTTGTTGTATATTTATATAGTAAGCAATTAATAAACCAGTAGTTTTTATAATATTACCATGCTTATTTGAGGAGGAAAGCAATATTGAGAAATCTCTCAACCCTGTTTTTTAGCATGGTTTTTGTAATACTGGGAATATTGTTAATTCAAACGCCTGTTTGGGCGCAGCAGGAATCTGTTCTTAGAATCGCCATGAGCGAAGATTCTCCGATAAGCGTTGGGCGCTTGCTTCATACCGCATTACAGAATACCGGCTACCAGATGAACATAAATGTTACAGGTATGCGCACGTCAATAGCCAATGTTAACTTCGGAGATGCGGCGATCCTTCCAAGCCAGACAGACGGCTTACAATTGCAATATCCAAACCTGTTAAAAGTTCCAGTGCCTATCGATTATGTAGAATTTACCGCCTATACAAGGTCCGGTGAAAATTACGGTTTATCAACATGGAAAGACATTGCGGGTTTAAGATTCTGTTACCGCTGGCAGAATATTTACGTGGCAAACAAAGCGCAGGAAACAAGAGCGTCAAAATTTACCGCCGTATACGAATTCGAAGAAGTTTGGAATGCTCTTTTAAATAACGAAGCCGATGTGGCTGTTCTTCCGCGCGTTATCAATTTTGATTATCGAATTCCGCCTGGTATTAAAAAGGCGGATGTAATTGACGTCATACCGTGCTATACATACGTAAACAAAGATTACGCATATTTGGTTCCGATTCTTGAAAAAGCGTTTAACGAACTGCTTGACGGCGGCAATATTAACGCCATTAGAAAATTCCATACGACAAGCGTAGAAAACAGCGGCAAACAGATCCTTTTGCATATAAGCTCTTACAGTGCGCAGGTAGAAAGGGAACGCAGTCAGGTTGAAATTATTCAGCAAACGGTTGATTCCCATGACAAGGTAGAATACAGAAACTTATATTTAAACTCTTATGAGAACCGCGATAATGCCATTTTTGATGACATTTATTCCGACATGATCCGCGCCAATTATATCGCGCACGATATCGACATAATTTTAACGTCCGATAACGAAGCGCTTAAATTTGTTCTGGACAACTATTACATTCTCTTTTCCCGTAAACCTGTGGTTTTCTGCGGAGTTAACAATCTTAATTCGTCCACGCTTAACAGTCTGGAAGATTATGTTACAGGAATTTCAAGTTCAATCTCCTTTGAGGAAACCGCAAAAGAAATGCTGCGTTTATACCCGGCAACAAAACGGATTTTCATTATAAATGATTACACGCTCTCCAGAAGCGTCAATATGCGCAGGAATATCGAAAGAAGAATACAATCGGTCGGATTGCCTGTAGAGTTTTTATTCAGCGAAGACAAACCGTTTGATGAACTTTTGGAAGAAATCCGCGGCTTTGGAAACGATACTCTGGTTTTAATCGGCAATTATCTTGTAGACAGCAGCCGTAAACTTTACTCGGAAGTTGACGTTCAAAAATCTGTTTCATCGGCGTCGAAAAATCCTGTATTCTGCCTTACCGCGACTTATATGGGGCATGGAACGCTTGGCGGGCTTGTATCGGCTCCCGAAGTAAAAAGCCGCGTTGCTGTTTCCATGGCTATAGATATATTAAACGGAAAAAAAGTTTCTGACACTCCGGTTATTATAGATTCATCGTCATTTAACAGGTGGCAGTTTGATTACAGAACAGCCGAAAGATTTAAAATAAACACAAATTATCTTCCGGCAGGTCATATCGTTATGAACCGTACGCTGCCTGTGTGGGAATCAAATCCGCGTGAGTTCAATTTAACCATAATAGCGGGAACTTTAATGCTTTTGATTATCATCGCGCTGATTGTATTTCTTAAAATACTCGCAAAGAAGCAGGCAGAGGCGCAAAGCGCGACAATCGCAAAGTCTGCGTTTTTGGCGAATATGAGCCATGAGATACGGACGCCGATGAACGCAATCGTGGGCATGGCGTCCGTTGGAATAACTGCCGCCAATATCGAACGAAAAGATTATTGTTTTAAACGGATAAACGAAGCGTCAAAGCACCTGCTTGGCGTTATAAATGACATTTTAGACATGTCTAAAATCGAAGCGAATAAACTGGAATTGACATATTCGGATTTTAATTTTAAAGAGATGATGCAGCAGATAATCGATGTTATTAATGTGCGCATGGATGAAAAAAACCAGGTTTTAACATTGCATATCGATCCTGCTATTCCCCAATTTATAACGGGCGACGAGCAGAGGCTGTCTCAGGTTATTACCAATTTAATAGGAAATGCCGTTAAGTTCACGCCCAATAAAGGTTCTATCTCAATCCAGACTAAATATTTACAAGGCGATACGGACGATACAAGCATGATAGAGTTTTCAATAACTGATACAGGCATTGGCATCAGCAGCGAACAGCAGGCAAATCTTTTCCAGCCTTTCCATCAGGCGGAAAGCAGCACGTCAAGAGAATTCGGGGGTACCGGTTTAGGTTTATCGATATCAAGAAACATTATTGAAATGATGGGCGGCAAAATATGGGTTAAATCGGATCTTGGAAAGGGAGCTACATTTACCTTTACCATAGAGGTTAAACCTTGCGCAGAATCAAAACCGGCGGAACCTGAGAAGAACAGCGGCAGCATGGAAGGGCAATTTAAGGGACACACCATATTGCTGGCGGAAGATATGGAAATTAACCGCGAGATTGTACTGGCGCTGCTTGAACCTACGCAGCTTACAATTGAGTGCGCTGAAAATGGCGAAGTGGCATTACGAATGTTTAAGGAAGCGCCTGACAAATACGAGATGATATTCATGGATGTGCAAATGCCCGTAATGGACGGATATGAAACGACTCGTTTAATCCGATCTCTTGATATACCAAGAGGAAAAACTATACCGATTATAGCTATGACGGCAAATGTGTTCCGCGAAGACATTGAAAAATGCCTTGACTGCGGCATGAACAGCCACATAGGAAAACCTCTTAATATCGAAGAAGTTTTAGACAAACTGGGCGTATATTTAAAATAATCCGCGTTAGTCCGCGTTTACAGGCTTTTCCTGTGTCCCGATTTCATCCGTATCCACAAGTTTTTCAATTTTTTTAATAAGATCAAAACTGTCTGTAATGCTTTTATCCACATGAAAACGCAGGCGCGGGATTTTGCGGATGTGCATTACGGCTGCCAGCTGCGACTGGATAAAACCTGCCGCGCTTTGCAATCCCTCTACTTCCTTTTCGTTTATTTTTCCGCGTATATCGGAGACGTATACGTCCGCGAAAGAGAGGTCTTTTGAGACATTTACCTTGGTGATCGACAAAAATGAGTTGACCCTCGCGTCCTTTATTTTTCCTTCAAGAATGAGGGAACCTATCTTTTCCTGAATCGTCTGACCCAGACGCTCTGTTCTGAACTGCGGCATAACCGTAGAGTTCCTTTAAGAACTCAGTTTTCTGGCGATTTCAACAATTTCGATAACTTCAAATATGTCGCCGATTTGGATGTCGTCGTAGCCTTCAAGACCGATACCGCATTCGTAACCCGCGGCGACTTCGCGCGCGTCGTCTTTAAAACGCCTAAGAGAAGCGATTTTGCCCGAATGAATTACAATCTGATCGCGGATAAGGTTGACGGTGCACGACCTCTTAACGGTTCCCGACAGCACATAACAGCCTGCGATTGTGCCGATTTTCGGCACTTTGAATGTGTCGCGCACTTCCACGCTTGCGATAACTTCTTCTTTTGTGTCGGGTTTCAACATGCCTTCCATCGCCTGCCTGATCTCTTCCACCGCTTTGTAAATAATATTGTATTTGCGGATATCCACCTTTTCCTGATCGGCGAGAATTTTCGCCTTTGGAAGCGGGCGCACGTTAAAGCTTATAATTATCGCGTTAGACGCAATCGCAAGGTCTACGTCTCCTTCGTTTACAGGACCGGGAAGCGCCTGAATAACATGGAGCCTTATTTCCTTTGTGCTCAATTTTTCAAGGCTGGATTTTAAAGCTTCGGCGGAACCCTGAACGTCGGCTTTTATAATTACTTTTAATTCCTGAATCGCGCCGTCTGTAATCATGTCGTGCAGGTTGTCCATTGTAACTTTCTTGAGTATCTTCGCGTCTTCCGCTCTCTTAAGCTCCTGTCTCTTGGAAGAATATTCGCGCGCGACTTTTTCATCCTGTACTACCTGTAATGGGTCTCCCGCGTTTGGAATGCCTTCAAATCCCAAAACTTCCACAGGCATTGAAGGAGTAGCTTTGTTTATTTTCTCTCCCTTGTCATTGAAAATCGCGCGCACTTTGCCGGGCCATACGCCAGCGACAAACGCGTCTCCGATTGCAAGAGTGCCTCTTTCCACCATAACGGTAGCGACAATGCCTCTTCCGTGATCAACTTTTGATTCTAGTATTTTTCCTTCCGCGCTGCGCTGGAAATTGGCTTTTAAATCAAGGAGTTCGGCTTCCAGCAAAATGGACTCGATTAATTTATCGATACCTGTTTTTTGCAAAGCCGAAAGTTCTATGAACATTGTCGTTCCGCCCCAGTCTTCTGGCATAAGCCCAAGTTCCGAGAGCTGGCTTTTTACCCTGTCCGGGTTCGCTTCGGGTTTATCAACTTTATTAACAGCGACGATTATCGGAACATCGGCGTCCTTTGCGTGGTTAATAGCTTCGATCGTTTGCGGCATTACGCCGTCGTCTGCTGCCACTACAAGAATTACAATGTCTGTTATCTGAGCGCCTCTTGCCCTCATGCGCGTAAAAGCTTCGTGACCGGGAGTATCAAGGAATGTAAGAGCGCCGTGGGGAGTTTCCACCATGTACGCGCCTATATGCTGCGTAATGCCGCCAAACTCGCCTGAAACAACGTCGGCTTTGCGGATCGCGTCCAGCAATTTGGTTTTTCCGTGATCGACATGTCCCATAACGGTCACGACAGGCGGACGTGGAAGCAGAACCGCGTTTTCGTCGGAAGCGGTTTCAATTATTGTTTCATCGTAGAGGCTTACAATTTTTACATCAGCGCCGAATTCCGCCGCCAACAGAGTCGCCGTATCCGCGTCGATCTGCTGATTTATTGTTACCATTTGACCCATGCTCATAAGTTTCTGAATAAGATCAGACGCTTTTAAATTCATTTTCCGCGCAAGTTCCGATACCGAAATTACTTCCATTATGTCGATGGACTTCGGCACCGGGTTTGCGATATGAGTGATTTTTTTCTTTGTCTGAAGGAGTTTTTCCTCCATCTCAAGTTCTTTTTCTTTGCGGTTGTAAACTGGTTTCTTTGCGATAAATTTGCGTTTCGCAGGACCCTTTCCTTCAGGTATCGGACCTGAAGGAGCCGCGTTTGAACTGCCGCCGCGTCCTCCGCCTGCGCCCCCCTGCCGGTTAAATCCGCCGCCGAAGCCGCTCTTACCGCCCTGTCCCTGCTGTCTCGGCTGGAACGGCGGTCTTTGCCCCTGTCCCTGCCCCGGTCTGTCCTGACGGGGACCGAATTCTCTTCTCGGCGGAGCGCCGCCTTCGCCGCCGGATCTGTGTCCGCGGGGAGCCGTGTTAGGGGCGCCGCGCGGCGGCTGTGACCGCCCGCCCTGACGCGGTCTTTGTTCATGACCGCCGCCGACAAGTTTGCCGCCGACTCTTCCTGCGGCAGCCGCAGGACGCTGGGCAATCTGGAATGAACTGACCCTTGACGGATCCTGTTTATCTTTTTCCGTTGATTTTTCTTTACTGTCGTTTTTTTTGTTATTAGGAACGGGTTTTCCTGAAGGAGTGACAACAACTTTCGGCGGAGCTTTTTTAGGAGCCTGCGCCGCGGGTTTTTTCATTTTGATTTTTACTTTTCGCGCGGGTTCGCTCTGCTCCGCGTTTTTCCCCGCCGCTTCCTGTTCGCCTTGAGAATGCTTTATCAGCTGGGCTTGTGGTTTTTTATCTTTGTCAGTATCTTCAGTCATAAATCCGTATTTTACTCCTCCTCTTCGTACTCAAAACTTAAACCGATTCCGCAGCTTGGACATGTCGCCATTTCCACGGTAATTTTCGCTCCGCATTCAGGACATTCATATTCCTCAGTTTCGGCGCTTTCTTCGTCTGCTTCTTCTTCGGCTTTTTCTTCCTGTTCTTCTTCGTATTCTTCGTCTTCCTCGACAATTTCGATATTATCTTCGATAACTTTGCGAAGTCCGTCAAGTTCCTCGGCGTTAAGACCCTTGGATTCCAGCTCTTCCTGACTCAACGCGATAAAATCTTCGATTAAATCAACGCCGTTATCAAGAAGTATCTGCGCGACGCGGCTGTCTACATTCGGAAGTTCGCTGATGCGCGAAATTTCGTTTTCGTAGGATTCCGTATCGCCGAACAATTCGGAAACCGCCCTGCGCGATTCCGCCGCAATATCCATTTCGGCAAACTGCGATTCGGTTTTAACGTCAATGTTCCAGTCAACAAGCCTGTTCGCAAGACGCACATTCAAACCCTGTTTTCCGATCGCAAGAGACAGCATTGAATCGTTTACAACCGCAAGCGCCTGATGCTTTCCTTCGTCCAGAATAATTACATCGCGCACTTCCGCAGGAGACAGCGCGTTTTTAATAAAACGCCTCGGATCAGGATCGTATTTCAGTATATCAATTTTTTCGCCTTCAAGCTCTTTTATAACAGCCTGAATGCGCACTCCCTTAAGACCGACGCAGGCGCCGACAGGATCGACATCTTCACGGTTTGAATAAACGGCAAGCTTTGTGCGAAAACCGGGCTCGCGCACAATCTTGTGTATTTCTACGGTTTTGTCGTAAATTTCCGGAACCTCAAGCTCGAAAATCGCGCGCACAAATTCAGTGTGAGTTCTGGAAAGAATAATCTGAAGACCGGAATTATCTTTTTTTACTTCGGCTATGAGCGCTTTGATTCTGTCATTCACATGGTAGATTTCTCTGGGCGACTGATATTTTTTAGGAAGGATACCTTCCATTTTTCCGATATCGACATAAATGGCGCCGTTGCGTTCACGCTGATAATAGCCGATGATAATTTCGCCTTCCTTGTCTTTGAACTCCGAATAAAGCGAATCCTTTTGAATATCCCTGATTGTCTGATGCGTTTTCTGTTTCGCGCTCTGAACCGCTATGCGATCGAACTGTTTTGGATCGATTTCGACAAGTATTTCATCTCCCACATCGGCGTCTGTATTTAATTCTCTGGCTTCATCAAGGTCTATTTCCGTTACAGGATCATATACGCCGTCCTGCTCAACAACTTTTTTCTTGGCGAAAAGCGACACTTCAAGATTATCTTCATCAAACTGCACCACCGCGTTGTCGGCATTGCCGAAACGGTGCTTGTATGCTGCTATTAACGTATCCTCAATCGTCCGCAGTATTAACTCTTCAGGTATACCGCGATCTTGGTTCAATTGACGAATTGCCTGCGACATATCTGTTCCCAATTTATACCTCCTGTGAAGAGTCAAGTTTCGCTTTCGCAATTATGCCGAAAGGAACCTTAAAAACCTCTCCATTTTTCTTTATCGTTATTCCCTCTTCATCGGCTGATTCCAAAATGCCAGCCGTCCATTCGGTTATATCGGTACGGTAACACCGCACTCCCCTGCCCAAATAATGGGCAAACTCGCTGTTGTCTTTTATCAGCCGGTCAACGCCCGGAGACGACACTTCCAGGTAAATATCCTGCTGTTCAAAGGCAAGTTCAAAGCGCGGCATTAAAGCGCGGTGGACTTTTGAACAGTCATCGGTTCCGATAGGCGAGGAAGCCGCTTTTCCCCGGCATCCGCAGTTGTAGATTACAACCCTGATTTGAACAGAACCCCTGTGCCTGGAAACGGATAGTTCTATAAGAACGAATCCAAGCCCTTTAAGAACCGCCTGTACGGGCTCTTTTAAGGATAAAATATCCTGTTCCACGCCCCTCCCCTTATTCACAAAAAAAAGGGTCTCTTTCGAGCCCTTTTTTAATGAATAACTATTATATATTTAACATACAGTTTTTGAAAAATAATGTCAATAGAATACGGTTTTTTTCTTAGTTAAAGCGCACTTCTTTTGTTATTGAAGCGGCTTCGTCAAACTCGCTGTGAAGAAGACGTTCGGCGATTGCGCTTAGCTGATCCCTTATGTTTCTGGGCCATGTTTTCTGTTTTAAAGCCGACAGGGCTGATTTAGCGGATTTTTTATCGTATGAGAAGCATGCCGTCTGAATTTCCAGCAATTTATCCCGTAAAAAGGCGGTATCTTCGCCGCTCATCGCAATTTGCTCCTCTTCAAACGGCTCTTCTTCGGCAGGTTTCAGGTTATCGATTACTTTATTTAATTCATCAAGGAAGGCAGGAAGCGAGGCTAAAATCAAATTGATATTCTGCTCGCGCCCCGCCTGTTCAAGTTCGGATGCCTTGTTTGAAAGCTCGCTCTCTCCGACATTCGCAAGAGCGCTTTTCATCGCGTGCACATTGATAATAAACGCAGGGATATCATCGCCCCTGCGGCACTTGTTCTGGCATATCGCGTCCAGGGTGGCAACGGCTTTTTTCGCGTCGCGCACAAAAAATTCCGCAAGCTGGGCGTCAATCGCGATATTATGCCCGCCCGCCGCGTACAGGCTGTTTTTCTGTTTGCGCGCTTCTTCAAGGACTTCCTGAGTCTGCTTGTCTCTTATCATTTTGTTGAGAACGGAGTTTAACTGGCGTATATCGATTGGTTTGGAAATAAAATCGTCAAAGCCGTTGCTGATAAACATTTCAGCCTGCCCGGCGAGCGCGTTAGCCGTCAAGGCGACAATCGGGTTTTTATAGCCAAGCGAGCGGATTAGTTTTGTCGCTTCAATGCCGTCCATTCTTGGCATCATGTGATCCATAAAGATAATGTCGTATACGGCTCCGTCCCTGATTTTATCGATTGCTTCAAAACCGCTTAACGCCGTGTCGATTGAAATGCCGTAAGGAGCCATCAGTCCGCGCGCGACATACAGGTTTGTTTCAACATCGTCAATAACAAGAACTCTGCCGTAAGGCATAAATTCCTGAGAGATTTGCGCGTTCCTCATTTTGATTGTGTTTTTTAAATTGAGTTTCATCAGGTTGTCGGCTAATTCCTTGCCGATCGGTTCCTTTGCATTGACTCCCTGCGGCAGCCGCACGGTAAATGTCGAGCCCATGCCGGGCGTGCTTTCCACAAAAATATCGCCTCTCATTAACTGGATTAAATTGCGCGTAATGTTCATGCCAAGACCGGTGCCTTCCGTTTTCCTGTTGGCTTCCATGTTAAAGCGGCTGAATTTGTCCCCGAGTTTTCTTACCTGTTCGGCTGTCATTCCCTGCCCTGTGTCGCTTATGCGGAAAATCAGGCTGATGTCGGAGCTTTCGGGGACTGTTTCCGAACTCATTGTTAATTCAATCTGGCCTTCCTGCGTATATTTAAAAGCGTTTGAAAGCAGATTGTTAAGAATCTGTTTAATTCTAAGCTCATCGCCTGTTAAACTTGCGGGAACTTTATCGTTCACGATTAATTTAAACTCGATTGGCTTACTGTCGTAACGCAGAATATTAAGTTTAACCGTGTCGTGGATAAGGCTCGCTATATCGTAAGGTGAAACCGCAAGCTCAAGTTTTCCGGCTTCAATTTTGGATAAATCCAGAATGTCGTTTATTATGCCGAGCAAAAGGTCGCCTGAATTGTAAATTCTTTCAAGCGCTTCTCTTGTAACAAGCGGCAATGTATTGTCCTGAAGCTGAATTTCCGTTATGCCCAAAATCGCGTTCATTGGTGTGCGGATTTCGTGGCTCATCTTCGCCAGGAAATCGCTCTTTGCCTTGCTGCTCTCCTCGGCGATTTCCGCCCTGCGCATCTCCGCAATCATTGTTTTTAATTCTCTTAAATCCCTGATAAAACCCGCGACAGCGTATTCGCCCCTGAACTTGACGCGCACAAACGTAACTTCCGTTGGAATCTGCTCTCCGTCGCGCTTCTGGTGCACCCACTCAAAACGGCAATAGCCTTCTTCGTACGCTTCATCAATATATTTGTTTACCCTTTCCTTTGAAACGTCTCCTGTCGGCTGGAACTCCGGGAAATAATCAAATACTTCATTTATAAATTCATGTTTACCGCTTAAGCCGAAGAGCCTTACAATTTCCTGATTACATTCAATAATTTTTAAATGTTTGTCCAGCATAAAGCTGCTAAGAGGCGTCGCGTCGAATAAAACCTGGGTACATTCGTCGGCTTCGCGCATTTTCGCCATCATTGTCTTAATTTCGCGCAGATCGCGCGTATATCCGCAGATTATCGTTTCTTTTCTGTAACGAACCCTTACAAAATTCACTTCGCAGGGGATAAGCTCTCCGTTTAATTTACGGTGCATCCATTCAACGCGGGAAAAACCTTCGTCATGCGCTTTTTTAATCATTTCCAGCGATTTTTCATTGGATAATCTTCCGTCGGGCTGATATTCAGGAGACAGCATCGAATAGTTTTCAAGATATTCTTTCTTGCTTGGCAGCCCGAATAATTTTAAAGTTTCTTTATTGCAGTCGATAATCTGCAAATTGTTATCCCAGAAATTCGCGCAAAGCGGAGTCGCGTCAAGCATTATCTGAGTTCTTTCTTCCGCCTTATTCTTGGCGAAAACCATTCTTAGCAATATTATGGTGAGCGCGACGGCGAAAATAGAACCTAAAACGATTAACATGCTCGCTATTTTGTTAACGCTTTCATAATAGCTTTCTGAATCGGCTATTATCATCATCATCCAGCCGTTTTTAAGCGGTCTTAAAAAAACAACGGAAGGCTTTCCGGTGTAATCGGTTACTTTATATTCTGAAATTTCATTTCCCATTGAATATTCTCTTTGAATAAAATTATCCCTGTTGAATATTCTGTTTATATGCCTGCCTGAATACATCGGGTGAGGATGAGTGAGCGAATTAAAATCTTTGTCTAATAGTATTCCGTAACTGTCTTCCGAATTGAATGTAACATAGGTGCTCATGGCGTAATCCCAAATCCGGTGCAGAATAATATCCATGCAAACAATCGCGAGCAGCTGTCCTGTGTCATCGTAGATTGCGCGCGCGAATGTCATGGTAGAAGCGCCGTTGGGCATGCTGAAATACGGAGATGTCTGTCCGACTTTTCCCGCCGCGTCAATCGCCGCCTTGTACCACGGTCTTGCGGCAGGCAGATAATTTTCCGGCGGAACCCAGTCGGTGTCGCTTATCACCATGCCGTTAAAAACCGGGAAATAGCCGAAAACGCCGCGTATGTATGTTTTAAGCCTCTCGTCAGACGTCATAAATTCGCCGGAGCGGGTGATAAAATCCCGCACTTCGTCTGAGTTCGCGCCGTGTGTAATATTATACCTGATATTTTCCGCGATCATATTAAGCGCCGTTTCCGGTTCCTGCAAATCGGATTCGATATACGTCTGAACATTGGATATCGCGTTATTTACATTTTTTGTTAAATGCCTTCGTTCAATTTCGCTCATAAACCTGTAGCTGAAAAATACCATCAGCGCAAACGCAAGAAAAACAACAAGCACCTGCGCGTGTGATATAAAAGCCAATAGTTTTTTTATGAACGATCGCACTTATAAACCTTCCCTTACCATGCGGATAATATCTTTTACATCACAGAAAAGATTTACAATCGCCGGGTCAAAGTGAGTGCCTGAGTTCTGCACGATAATGTTTAACGCTTCGTCTTCCGCGAACGCTTTTTTGTAAGGACGCTCGGAAACAAGCGCGTCGTATACGTCTACAATCGCCATAATCCGCCCCTGCAGGGGGATTTCAGTTCCTTTAAGACCGCGAGGATACCCCTTGCCGTCCCATCTTTCGTGGTGAGTGCCGGCAAACAATTTCGCGTTACGCAAAAAGTCGCCTTCTCCCGTGCGGGAAATAATCTCGTCGATTATCCGCTCTCCTTCCTCGGCATGGCTCTTCATTATCTCGTATTCAGTGTCCGTTAATTTTCCCGGCTTATTGACAATCACGTCTGTAATGGAAATCTTTCCAAGGTCGTGCATCCTCGCTGATGAGATCATTTTGTCAACGTCCCATAAGCCGATTTCATCGGCATAAACGCCGCGCTCTTTCATCTGTTCGATTAAAATCCTGATATAAACCGAAGTGCGTTCAATATGACCGCCTGTTCCCTTGTCGCGGTTTTCAACCATATCGGCAAGAACCGACACAATGCTGTTCTGAAGCCTGTGAAGCTGCGCTGTCCTGTCGCGTATTATATCGTCGATATTAAGGTGGGTTTTAATCCGGTTAAGAAGCACAGGCGCGGAAAACGGCTTTGTGATAAAATCAACGGCTCCAAGCTCGAAACCCCTTGCCTCAACCTCTGAATCGTTCCGTCCTGTAAGAAAAATTGTCGGGATATCTGTCCATCTGCCGTCGCTTTTAAGTTTTTTTAATGTTTCAAATCCGTCCATTACGGGCATTTCAATATCAAGGAGAACAAGATCCGGAATCACTTTTTCCAGCAGATCAAACATTTTTGACGCTGATGGCATAGTCATAACGCGGTACTGATCTTCCAATACCGCCTCAGCCATAGACAGGTTAGTGTCGCTGTCGTCTACAACAAATATAGTTTTCAAGCCTCTATTTGCTCCTTAGAATTTATTTTTTGCGCGGTATTTGTCGCGGTATATTGATTAAACCGCTCCACTATAAATCTAACCTAATAGCGGAAAAACATCAAGGAAAATCGCCGTTTTTGAATTTTTTTAACAGAAAGGCAATTAACTTTGCATTAAATTCAGTCATTCTGCGGCGAATTTCAATAGATTTTATGGCAATTTTACAAAAAGTATGTTAGAAAAGAAGAATGCCTATTAAAATACCAAGGGAATTACCGGCTTTTAACACCTTATCAGACGAGCGCGTCTTTGTAATAACCGACGATCGCGCCGAATCTCAGGACATTAGACCTTTAAGGGTGGGGATAATCAACCTTATGCCCACCACATTGGATACCGAAATCCAGCTTCTGAGGCTTTTGGGCAACAGTCCGCTTCAGGTTGATATAACTTTCCTGAATATGGGCAGCCATACCTCAAAAAACGCGCCTGAGGGACACCTGGAAAAGTTTTATATCAGCTCGGAAGAAATTGTAGCCATGAAAGTGCGTTTTGACGGACTTATTATCACGGGCGCGCCCGTGGAAACGCTCAATTTTGAGGAGGTTGATTATTGGGACGAACTTGCCAGGGTAATTGATTATTCATACAAAAATGTCTTTTCATGCCTACATATCTGCTGGGGAGCGCAAGCCGGTCTTTACCGCAGATACAATATCCCGAAACACCCGCTGGATAAAAAATTGTTCGGAGTCTTTGTGCACAGGGTAAACGAGCACCATGTTTTGTTCCGGGGTTTTGACGATGAATTTCTGGCTCCGCAGTCCAGGCACACACAAAGCGACAGAAACGCAATCGCCGCGCAAAAGCGCCTTATAATTCAATCGGAAACGGCAGAAGCGGGAGTTTTTATCGCCACTGCCCGCGAAGGAAGGGAGATTTATTTAAGCGGTCATCTTGAATACGATCCCCTTACTCTGGACAAGGAATATAAGCGCGATATTTCCAAAGGGCTTCCGATTGAAATACCGAGAAATTATTACCCTGACAACGACCCTTCAAAAAAACCTGTTGTCCGCTGGCGGGCGCACGCGAATTTATTTTTTGACAACTGGCTTAACTATGTGTATCAGGAGACGCCGTATAATCTTGACGATCTGGAAAAATTAAATTAGTGATTTTCCCTTTTTTCCATTTTTTGTTTTGCTTTAAATAATGTCATGCTAACGCGGGAAAGGATGCTTACCTCGTTGTCGCCTGATGTTTCGATGGATAAAAAATTCAAGTCGGGGTACATTGCGGTAATTTTACTTTGAATGCCGTCCGAGACTCCGCTTGACGGCATGCAGCCGAACGGCTTAACCGTAATAAATCCGTCTACTTTATCATGGTAATACACAGCTTCCGCGATCTCCAGATTTCCTTCGCCGCCGAAGATTGACGTGTGATAATGATCGTGCCCAAGTTTTGATAACTCGTCCAGATCGTGAACATGCCCTTTCCCGCCGAACTGTTTTTGATTAAAAAAGAAACTCAAAATTCCGTATATCGCTTTTATCGCGGCGCAGGAAAAATTCTGCCTTCTTATATAATTTTTACAATATTTAACCCTTTTTTTATCGCCCGCGTATTTTAAATGCTCGTAGTATCTGAAATTCTTGCTCCAGCCTTCGTAAATTCCCCTTTGCGTGAACATCGCGGGAAGAGCTTCGCAGCCTTCGTCGGCGATAAATCTCCTGAGACTGTAGTTCGCGTCCCCGTGAGCCATATTCGCGAATATTTCGCCCGTTACAAGAATCAGCGGCGCCTTCTTTTTTATTTTTTCTATTTTCGCGATTTTCTTTCCGGCTTTACGCAAAGCGGCGGGCAGTTTGAAAAGATATAATCGGCTCTTAAACGCCTTTAAAAGATCGTTTTTACACTCTTCGATAATTTTCATCGCATTATCTTTGTCTTTCGCGTACGGACGGACAGCGCACTCCGCGACATGGATAAAATCGGCAAGTATAAAACTAAAAACAAAATGAAGTTTAAAATACACCGAATACTTAAACGCCGAGTTTTTCGGCATCGGCGGATCCTGAACCGCGTCCGAATTAAATATTAAAATTCTAAAATCTTTGTAGCCCATCGCGTTAAAAACTTTTACATATTCCGCCGGATACATTCCGTATCTGCACGGACCGCACTGTCCGCCGCCGCAAAGAATAACATATTTCTTTGTAATTTCTTCCTTTGACAAATTTTCTTCTTTTTCTATTTTTAAAAGTTCGTCCACAAAAGCTCCGACTGTAAAATAAACGGGATTACACTGCATCCTTGTTCCGTATTCCCTGCCAAGAAGAAAATCGTCCTTTGTATGATTGCCCAAATCGCGGTACTTGTAGCCGGTGCGGTGGAAATACGCCTGTAAAAAGAATGATTTATTTCCTTCGAACATGTTAAAAAGAAGCGTAGCTTTCTTTCTGTCTTTTTTATCCCAAACAGGATTGTTAAAACCTTCCCATTGATTTTTTTTCGCGTATTTGGGCGGCTTAATTCTGCTCATTCGCGTCCTCCCAAATTTTCCCTTTCATACTCTTTTAAAAAATAATCCGCCGTTTCAATTCGAATTTTAAAAGTTGAACTTGGTCTATTTTGATCGATATCGTGAAAAACAAAATGGGGAGTGCCGGATACATCCAGAATTTCATCAACGTAATTGTAAGTCGGAGCGTCGTGTCCGCACTTGAAAGACGATAAATCCACAACCGCGAGATTCGGGTGGCGGGCGGCTATCTTCGCAGCCCATATTTTTTTGTTGGTATTCTGGTTAAAATTGCGGAACCAGACGTCGGAAACGTCGTTTCCCTCGTCTTCATTCTCAAATAACTGCGATAAAAATTCATTGTCTGTCGGTATCGATTCCATCGTAAAAACAGGATAGCCGTATTTGCGGAACTCTTCAGGAATTTTATGGTTAAGCCCGAAATCATGATGATACGGATGCCCTATTAAAACAAGTCCAAGGCGGTTTTCATCGATAAGGGTATTCATTGTATTTATAAACATTTCACGCTGTTTTTCCAGATATTTTTTTAACGCGATAACGCCGTTATTAAAAGCCCAGGCGTTTTCATCTCTTGTTATCTGCAGTTTACCGCAAAAATATTCGTATAATTTGTCGCACGCCTCCACAAATCTGTCCATATTAAGCGAAGGATTAAAATATTCAATGTTTTTCTCTTTAAAAATATCCTTATCTTTTGTGAAAACCGCCTTTATAACCTCCGAGGTTCCCATTTGAATAACGCAGGCTGTATTACCAAGCGTATTTTGAACATCGGAAAGAAGATTGGTAATTATCGGAAAAAAGATCGCGTTTACATCCGGCATGTTTAAAAGCTGCCAAATATGAGCGGGCGCCACTTTTGCCGGAAAGCATGGGTCAATCGCTCCCCATTTATTGCCGTTCTCCCATAATTTCTGATTTGTAAAATCCGAAAAAACGACTTTTATTCCAAGCGTTTCAAAATACGCGGTAAAAAGCGGAGTAAAAGAAAACATGTTAAGAATTTTCGGTATCGCCACAGTATAACCGCCCCTGTTTTTTGAGCTTCTTTGAAACGGCGCTTTCCATTCTTTTTTCGCAACTATTCTTTTTGAAAACTCAGGATAGAATTTTTCTCTGTCGATTTTAGCTCCGTGTTCGGGAAGCTTTTCAATTTCATAATGGGAAAACGCCTCAATAGCAGCGACAGAAGTTAAATCGGGATTTTTCGCAAAGATTTCTTTTAAAATCCTCTGTTTTTCTTTTACGGCTTCACTATCCTGCGACGAGCCGTTATCGCAGCCGTAACCGGAAATAAAAAGCGCTTTTTGATTTTTTGAATCAGAAGAGAGAGAACGCTCAATTTCTATAAAAGTGCGTTTGCAGTTCATATTGCATTTTTTACAGACCGTATCTTCGTCATTTTTAGTCGTATATTGTATATTCGCGGATTCGTCTATTCCTATAAAAGAACTTTCTCCTTTAATATTTTTTCTTACTTCAAGCGCGGCGCCGACAGCTCCGGCAATCCCCGCGTATTTGTGAACGATAATTTCGGCGTTTTCAACTTTTCGTTTAATAAAATCAACCTGCGCTTTTACCGCCGCTAAATTTTTCTGCGTTCCGCCCTGAAGCACGTATTTCCTTCCGAACTTTGCCAGATTGCTTTCCTGCACGACAAAATTCCAGATATTCAACGGCAGAACCTGCGCGAGTCCGCACATCATTTCTTCTTTCTTCCAGTTCGCCTGCTGAAAATTCACCCTGTCCTGTTCCATAAAAACCGCGCAGCCGTAATTAAATTTCGGCGCCGCTTTCGCCCTGAACGCGTAATCCGCGTACTGCGCCAGAGGCACATTAAACTGATTCGCCATCGCGTGCAGAAAATAACCGTTTCCGGCGGAACATTGGGTATTCAGGCGGAAATCGGCGACGCGTTTGTTTTTTATAAACAGCACTTTTATATCCTGTCCGCCGACATCGCAGATGACATCGACATCGCCGTACAGTTCAACGGCAGAGCGGAAATGCGCGATGGTCTCCACAAGCGAAAGGTCGGTATTAAGCGCGGTTTTTAAAATATACGAAGCGTATCCTGTCGCGGCTGCTCCCAAAATTTTTATCTGCGCGTTATTTTCGTTACGCCAAATCATTATTTTTCGGAACAATGTTTTTATATCTTCAAGCGGATTGCCGTTTGAAAGCGCATAATCGGAATAAATTAAATCTCCGCTTTTATCGATAACGGCGATTTTCGTGCTTGTTGAGCCGCCGTCAATTCCGATATACGCTTCTATTTTCTTATTTTTAATATCGCAGTTTTCCAGTAGCGGAACCGAATATTGCTTTTTAAACAGTTCCAGCTCTTCTTCGCTTTCGACAAGTCCTTTATTTACATCGCTTGCGAATTTTCTGTTTTTATCCGCCATTTTTTCATACCAGTCGCTGTCAACATTCGACACATGCAAACTGTGATTTTCGCGGGAGAAAAAGACAGCGCCGATGGCGGCAAAATACTGCGAATCTTCGGGAAGCGCTACAGCTTTTTTCAGATCGCGCTCGCCTGGCGTAAACCCGTGCATCTTCCACGTTTCGGCGATTTGTTCCCGCCAGAGATCAAGCAGAACAGGAATATAAGTGTTCGGTCCGCCGAGCAGAAGAATTTTATCCGTTAACACGTTTCCGTGAACAAGCACTTCAATATTCTGCTTTACGATGGCGGAACACAGCGAGATGAATATTTCTTCTTTGGAAACGCCGACCTTTAAAAGCCCGACAATATCGGTCTCGGCGAAAACGCCGCATTTGGCGGCAATATGATGTATCTGTTTTTTTTCGAGAGTTATTTTCGAAGCTTCTTCCTGCGTAATTCCGATTTTGCTCACTATTTTGTCTATTGTAGAGCCGGTGCCGCCGGCGCATTTATCATTCATATACGTTACAGTCTGGCGGCTGTTTTTATCGCCTTTCCATAGTATTACTTTCGCGTCCTGCCCGCCCAGCTCTATAACTGAATTTGTCTCGGGGAAAAGCGTTTCCACGGCAAGGGTCAGAGCGTTTACTTCCTGAATAAACTGCGCGTCAAGAGCGTCTTTCATGGCTCGCGCTCCGCTTCCTGTAATCGCGATACGCATTTTTACATGAGGAAATTCGCCGTTAATACGGGAAATGAACTCACGGACGCAATCCCTTTGGTGTCCGTTATGCCTGCGGTATTCTTTCCATAAAATTCGGTTTTTTTTGTCAAGCAGTACGCATTTTACCGTCATTGAGCCGATATCGAGACCGCAATCTATAACACTTCCCTGTTTTTCCGCTGAGTCTGCCATGATTTTCTATAATATCTTTCGGTACATTATACAATTTATAAAAAAATGGTCAACCGGATTATATACAAATAAAGTGGTTGTTAATCTCTCCTTTCTGATGTATATTAATCGTATGAAACGTATATTATTACCAATTGTCATTTTTTTGCTCGGGATGACTGCCTATAGCCAGGATATGTCATATTATACCGCTGAATACACGAGAGCCGACAGCTCATTTACTGAAAGACTCGTTGTACTGGAAGCAATCCGCGATGCGGAGCTTAAAGGTATCGGCGAATTTTACCATGAAGCTTTAAAATTCCTTTTGATGAGGGCCCCCGATATCAAAACCAACGCGGAAAGAAACCAAGCGGAAAAATCCGCCATTATTCTGTGCGAAGGAATCGCAGCCGAAAAATATACAAAAGCCGCTCTGGAATTATGGCAGACGGCGGAATTATTTGATGTTACCGGCAACGCGAACGACGGAAACGCGATGAGAGCCGCGCTGGTCGCTTTAGGTCAGACTGACGGCAGGGCTTTTATTCCCCACATTGTACAGCGTCTGGAATACTTTAACATTCAGGAAGTCAGAGACGCTGAAAGAAGACGCAGAATTCAAATGGGCGTTTTGGGATGTATCAGCGCGCTTGAATCGTTTAAGGACATAAGAGCCTACAGACCTTTATTCTTTACAAAAGTCGGACCGTTCGATGCGATAGTAAAAGAAACGGCTTCCAACGCGCTGCCCAATATTGTTGATGATCCGTCGGAAGCGATTATCGCCATTATTCAGGATCCGAGGAACGAGCCTCCCGTTAAAATGTTGGTCTGGAGGGAGACGGACAGAACCAATATGCCGAATGGCTCGAAGGCGAAAGTCGCCGCGGCGTCCCTTAGCGTAGGCTGGCTCTATCAGACATCAAACAAGAATTATCAAACTATGCTGAGAGAATTAAGAAAATCCGCCATAGACCTTATCGGACAGGTAGGAGTTTCGGAGGATTCCGTATATATAAATCTTGAAAAATCCTTCAGAAATAATTTTATCAACAACACCCCCGACTTTGATGAAATAATAGTAACTTTGAACACTCTCGCTACAGTTAAAACGGAACAGTCGATTAATTTATTAGCCAAGTTCCTTCAGGAAATAAACGGCAGAAGAAGATCAGGTCCCTGGGGAAACACAGAAAGGCGTATTTTTGAACTGCTCACCACCAATCTTGGAAAAACCGAATCCAAATCAGTTGAAGTCAGACTTTTACTTACAACCATTTCACGCAACTCCGCCTATACCTCTCAGGAACAGACGATGGCTGCGAACGCCTTAAAAGCGTTAAGTCAATAAGAATGATTTACAGGGAATACGGTCAAACAGGCAAGAAAATCTCTCTTTTGGGTTTCGGCGGGATGAGGTTTAAAAATGTAGACGACCACGATGAGTGCGTCCGCCTGATGGTAGCCGCGGCAAAGGGCGGTATAAATTACTTTGACACGGCTCCCGGTTATTTTGAGACAAGGAGCGAGACTGTATTCGGCAAAGCTTTCGCCGAGATGCGGAAACAGAAACTTCCCTACTTTTGCGCGACTAAAACATTTGAAAGCACAGAAAGCGGCATACGAAACGAAATAGACGCTCAGCTTAAACGCCTTAATATCGACGCGATTGATTTTTACCATATCTGGTGCATCCTGGATTTAAACAACTGGGCAAACAGGAAAAAAGACGGCATTCTTAATACCTTTAGAAAACTTAAAGAAGAAGGCATAATCCGCCACATTTGCATATCAAGCCACCTGATAAAAAACGAAATAAAGGAATTACTGCTGGAAGACGTTTTTGAAGGAGTGTTGTTCGGCTATTCCGCCTACAATTTTAATACAAGACAGGAAGCGTTTGACGCCATAAGAGAGAAAAAATTGGGCGCTGTTGTAATGAATCCTCTCGGCGGCGGAGTTATACCGGAACACCCGGAACTTTTCGAGTTTATCCAGAGAGACGGCGAAAGCATAACAACGTCCGCTCTTCGCGTATTGTGGGATCACCCTGAAATAACAAACACTCTTGTCGGCTTTGACACAATCGAACACTTAAACGAAGCTCTTGCCGCGATGGAAGGCTATAAACCACGCACAATTTCCGAGCTTAATAAAATAAAAGCGGACGCGTCTTCTTCTTTCGAAGGCATCTGTACAGGCTGCGCCTACTGCGACGGCTGCCCTGCCGATATTCCGATTCCTTATTACATGGACGCGTACAATCAAAAAATTTTAAGACCCAACGAAAAAGATCCAATCGGCGAAAGACTAAAATGGCACTGGAGCCTTAAACGCGAAGACGCCGCAAAATGCACCCAATGCGGCATCTGCGAAAACGTCTGCACGCAGCACATTGATATAATAAATCGTCTTAAAGAAATAGCAGGATAAGATTTCGAGAAGATTTCGCGCCTTCGTGTGAATTTCTTTCTTTAATACCTTTATTCTGCAAGCAATAAAGAGATTAATTTTTCTTCATCGTCAAGAGCCAAAAGGGAGCGCAGTTTTGAAAGACTTTGTAAAAAGCTGTAACTTGCCCTGTTAAGACTGTTCCGGCTGTTGATAAAAAGAGTTGTCGCGTCGGTTAAATCCTGCACTGAAGCCTGGGAAAGCCTGTAGCGTTCCATTACAAATTCAAAATGTTTTTCCGTGTATTCAAGAGAGCGGCGGGACGATAAAACGGAACCCGCCTGCGCGTATATTTTTGAAAGCGAATCCTGTAAATCCAGTTCCACTGAATCGACGGAATTAACGTAATTAAAATCGGACGTTTCAAGATCGATTCTGTTTTTTTCCGTCTTGTTTTTTAATATCCAAAAATCAACAGGAATTGTTCCTCTTAAGGATACTCCTCCGCTTGAGGAATTATTAAAAATATCGGGAGAAGAAAACCCGATATCCCCCGTAAAAATTGTCGCGCTTAATGTCGGGGCATAATCGCGTTTGGAGCTTTCATAATTTTTCTGCGCTCTCTGAGTGCTTAACTTCGCTTTCGCGAGAGTCAGATTGGAAACTTCAATCATGCTCCGTAATTTTTCAAGCAATAAATCGGCGTCTTCGTCGGAGATGCCCGAAAGATGCGATAAAATATCGTCATAGGAAGAGAAATCTATTTTTTCAAAAACAGGGGTTTGCTCAATACCGGCAAGATTTTTAAACCTTGTGATATTAAGCGCATGAGCGCGGCGCGACTGATTAAAAGAATTTTCGCGCGATTCTTTTTCAGCGAGCGCTTTAAGGTAATCGCCCTGATTTATCATTCCGCTCCTTTGCCGGATTTCCGCGATTTCAAGCCCAAGAACAGCGGCTTGAAGAGTAGATTCTTCCGCTTCAAGCGAAGACGCCGATTCCAGCACAGCGTAATACGCGTTATCAATCGAATCCAATACGTTAAAATATTCGGTCTGCGCCTCAAGTTTCACGCTTTCCGTGGAAATCGCGGCGATTGCTTTTTCGATAAAACTTTTTCCGCCCCGGAAAATCATCTGCGTAATAGACAGATTCACCCCGGCGGAAAAAGCGTCAACGGGGTTTAAAAACTGCCAGTCTCTGAGATAAAACATGGAAGCGCTGTAACCCGCCGAAACCTGCGGCAGCATCGAATAAAACTGATTTTTTTCATCCAGTACGCTGCTTCTGATGGCGAGTTCATAACGCGCCAGAGACCGCGAGTTCGCAAGCGCAAGTTCTCTCGCCTGCTCCAGGTTAATGCTCTGAGAGAACACAGCGGCACTGTTTAATACAATGAATAAAAACAAAAAAAGTACCCTTGCAGAAAGGAATATCCTCTGCGCCTCTGCGCCTTTGCGCCTTCGTGTCTTTGTATGAAGAACTCTTTTATCCATTACTCGTACCTCAATGCGTCTATAGGGTAAAGTTTGGCGGCTTTTAGGGCGGGGTAATAGCCGAATATTACTCCTACAAGAGCCGCGAAAAGCGTCGCTATCATAATAATAAGCGGGTTAATTGATGTGAAAACGCCCGCCATATTAAGGATTCGGCACACAAGGAGCGCCAGTCCGATTCCAAGCACGCCGCCCATCATGCTCAGTATTATGGATTCAGTTAAAAACTGAAGAAGTATATCCCTCTTGCGTCCGCCGACAGCCATTCTGATTCCAATTTCGCGCGTGCGCTCTGTTACAGAAACGAGCATTATATTCATAATGCCGATACCGCCTACAAGAAGCGATACGCCCGCTATTGCCGCGAGCAATGTAGTTAAAGTCCTTGAGGCGGCGGACGCCATATCTATCAATTCCGCCTGATTCATTATCTCAAAATCTGACGCGGCGCCTTCCTGTAGTTTTCGCGATTCGCGCAGGATAAGATCGGTTTCCTTTTGAGCCGCTTCCATATACTCCTTGCTTATCACACTCATAACAATCATGTTGATATTGCGCGTATTGCCAAGGCGCGTCATCGCGGTATCAAGCGGAATCATGACAATGTCATCCTGATCGCTTCCAAAACTCGCGCCTTTGCTCTCCAGAAGACCTATTACAAGATAATAATTGTTTCCGATTCTGATCTGCCCGCCGATTGCGCTTGAATCATCGCCGAAAAGATTTTTGGCAGTACTCCTGCCTAAAACGGCTACCTTGCTTCTGAGAAGCAAATCCTCTTCTTCAAAGAAATAACCTTCGTCTGTTCTCCAGTTTCTCGCGATGATAAAATCAGGCTCCACCCCCTGAATGGAAACCTGCGAGTTCCCTTCAGGTCCTGTCACATTCATGCCTGCGTTTACAACGCCTGAAACCGCGGCGGCAAAAGTTGACTCGTCTCTTATTTTTTGTATATCTTTCTTTGTAAAAGCGCTGGGGCGCATAATCGTCTGCTGTCCTATGCGGCTTGCGCCGCGGCGCGGAAAAATCTGCAGAAGATTCGTCCCCATTGAGGTAATCTGGCTTTCAATCTGTTTCTGCGATCCTTCGCCGATAGCAACCATAATGATAACAGACCCAACCCCGATAATTACACCTAACGAGGTCAGCAAACTGCGCATCCTGTTGCGGAGAATCGAGCGGATACAGGTATGTAAAAGCTGAATTATGTTCATGCATCTCCCGCCAGTAACGCGTGATCCTTTTTCCACGCAGAAAGATCATCCGCCGCGCTGCGTCTTTCATTAACTGTTTTATCAGAGACAATTTCACCGTCCCGCAAAGTTATTATCCTTTTTGTGTAAGCCGCAAGCTCAGGCTCATGCGTAACCATAACGATTGTTTTTCCCAGATCATTTAACTGCTGAAAGAGCCCCATAATTTCCAGAGTCATGCCCGTATCAAGGTTTCCAGTCGGCTCGTCCGCCAAAATAAAAGCGGGATCGTTTACCATCGCGCGCGCGATTGCCACTCTCTGCTGCTGTCCTCCCGAAAGCTGTGACGGAAAATGATCCATGCGTCCTTCCAGCCCTACCTCTTTTAAAACTTTCATCGCCGTTTCCCTGCGGACGCTTTTCAGGCTTTTGCCGCGTCTGTAAAAAAGCGGAAGCTCCACGTTTTCTAAAGCGGTTGTCCGCGCGAGCAAATTAAAAGACTGGAACACAAAGCCGATTTTTTTATTTCTTATAAACGCGAATGTATCCGAGCCGGAAGAAGACGTTTCGATTCCGTCCAGCATGTATGTGCCGGCTGTCGGCTTGTCAAGGCATCCTAAAATATTCATTAAAGTTGATTTACCCGAGCCTGAAGGACCCATAACAGACACAAACTCCCCAGCCTCGGCAAAAAAATCCACGCCTCGCAGGGCGCGCACAACAACATTGTCTTCGCCCTTCTTTCCTTCCATGCGGTATTCACGTTTAATCCCCCGCATTTCAATTACAGGCACTACAGCCTCTCCCTGTGTATCACCTGAAGATTTTCCAGTTCAGGCGGGTTTTCCATATCTTCCGGTATGATAATCTCCGTGGATAAGCCGTCGCTGATTCCCGTGCGCACCTGCATAACTTCCAGTTTTCCTTCGCTGTTTACAAACCATAAATTGCGGAAGACCACAACCCGCGCCGCCGCGCCGCCCTGCCCTCCCCTGGAAGCCCCCCTGCCGCCCGGCGAGCCCATCATCCTCATGCCTGTCTGGGGCATCATTAAACTGTTGAGTCCCTGACTGTTATTTGATTTTTGCTGAGACTGATTTTTCTGCTGCGCCCTTGCCTCGACTGCTTCCTGTCTCTGTTCGGGCGTCATATTTTCAAGGCTTGCGGTAAAAACCATTTCGGAAATCTGATCCGCGCTTAAACTTGTAGGCTGATAGCGAAGAGCCGCATTGGAAACAATCAAAATATTTTCGCTCCTCTCTACGATAAAATCCACCGCGCATGTCATACCCGGCAGCAAGGAGCCGTCCAGATTTTCCACATTGATAATGACCGTGTATGAAACAACATTATTTGAATTAACGGGAACCATCCTTAGAGTGTCTACAACGCCCGAAAATCTGCGCCCCGGAAGGCTTTCCAAAGTGAAGCGCACTTCCTGTCCCTTGTGAATGGAAGCTACGTCAAGCTCTCCTATCATCGCTTCTATCTGCATCTCACGCAAATTTTCGGCAATGGTAAAAATGCTCGATGAATTACTGTTCGATGAATCAACAACCGTATCGCCTACGTTGATATTGCGATCAAGAACAATGCCGTCAATGGGAGATGTAATATACGCGTATTGGTTTATTTCAATTTCTTTTACTCTTAAATTCGATTCTGCAACGGCGAGATCCGCTCTTAAATTATCAAGCTGATTCTTACCAGTTCTAAGCTCGTATTCAGATATTAAATCCCTTTGCGCCAGCTCTTCCTGATTGCGGTAGTTGATAAGCTGAAGCTCATAGTTCGCGCGGGCTTTCTGAACAGTCGCCTGCTGCTGCTCTCTTTGAAGACGCAGCATATCGGTATTTAACTGGGCTAAAACATCGCCTCTTTTAACAGCGGCGTTATAATCGGCAAAAATTGTTTCCACTTTGCCGCTCATGCGCGGTAAAACTTTTACGGTCGCTACAGGGTTAATAGTGCCGCTCGAAGAAACAGTGCGCTCTATTGTGCCGCGGCGCACTGCGGTAAATTCATAGGAAACCGATCCGGTTTTCTTCCCTGAACAGCCAATTAGAAATATTACCAGTACGCAATGTAAGATAATTCGCTTTTTCATCACTTTTTTATGTTATCCTTCTCTACTTATTTAACAATTAAATAAGAAAAAGGTTAAGCCCATTGAAAAAGAGCCAAAAGCGTGCTAAATTGACTCGTGGGGGATATATGAAGAAATCCAAAAAAGTTTATAAGTTCGGTTTGCGGGCAGTGATCCTCGCCGGATTATTTCTGATTACAGGCGGGCTCTACGCTGAAACGCCGCTTCACGGCGCAGACGCTGTTCCCGATCTGTACGCAGCCTCAATCGCCGGTCCCGGAGGATTTACAACTTCAACGGGCGGCGCGCCTTTAAGCCCCTTCAATCCCGCGCAGTCAGGCAGCGCAAACAGAATGATTTTTGACGCAAGCTATCTTGCGATACCGGCATTCTCCTTCATGGGAAGACAAGAAGACGGATTTATGCAGTCCGTTTCCATTGGTGCGCTGTTTCCGACAAAAGCGGGCGTCTTTGGAGGCTCGTTAAGATATATCGGCGGATTTTCTCCTGAACAATTTGATGTTAATTATTTCCCGTTCGATCCTACATTCTCGGGTAATTTTTTCGCCGCGAAAGAAGTGTATCCGGGAATGTCGCTCGGCCTTGGTCTTAACTTCGGCGTCGGCGCTGAATTTACGATTTCAGGAGATCTTGGCTTCAGGTATAATTTTGGAAATCTTGCCTTTCTCGAAAACTTTACAATCGCGATTGTGCTAAGAAGTCTCGGATTAAGTTATTTCCCGTCATGGCTTACCCCAATGGGCGGCGTTTCTTTTGACATTCTGCACATAGAAGGCAAAGACGGCAAAAAAGATCCCCTCGTATTGGGAATCGCCTCGGATATTGGTTTTCCGGCGCTTTTATCCTTTGAGCAGTTTAATTTAATCTGGAAAGCCGGATTAAAATTAACAATAGCCGAACTAATCACTTTATCAGCTTCATGGCCCGGCGGATCAGGTTTTAATATTGTAGAAACGGCAAATTACAGCGACGACAACAGCAAAGCGAATTTTCCCATTCTGCCGTCCATCGGTCTTAGCGTAAATATTCCTCTTCCGGCAGCCGCGGAAAACAAAGCACAGGAAAATGCAAACGAAGAGAAAAAAAGCGCGCGCCTTCCTTCGGACGGAGATCTTTTAATCAGCGCGGCTTTTAAACCTTTATACGAAGGCATCACCGCAATCGGCGGCGGAGTAAGCTGGTACGCCGGCGTTGCCGATAAAAAGCCGCCTGTAATCGCGCTTAACTATCCCGAACCTGCCCACTTTTCGCCTAACAACGACGGCAAGGCAGACACTCTAAATATTCCGTTAAGCATTACGGATCAGAATTATGTAGTGTCCTACGCGGTAGAGATAAAAAATCAAGCCGGAGAAGTTGTCCGCGTTATCGAAAACAAGGAACAGCGCTTTGAAGGTTTTAAATTTAAAGAATTTATCAGCAGACTATTTACTCCCAAGAAGCAGATAGAAATTCCTTCCGCGATTACGTGGGACGGGCTTCGCGGATCCGGCGAACTGGCTCCGGACGGAAATTACACGTTTACAATTACGGCGGCGGATGATTCGGGCAACACAATTACTACCGATCCTTATCAGACTGTTATAAGAAACAGACCGCCTGAGATTGCGGTAAATCCATTAACAGAAGCGCAGAGAATATTCGATCCGAAAGGTCAGGGCGGAAACAGTTCCGTTACTTTCACTCCCCGCGGTTCAGCGGAAGACGCGTGGGAAAGCGCGATATACAATTCATCGGGCGTAAAAATCCGCACATTCGACAAGCAAAGCGGCGCGCCAAGACAGATTACATGGGACGGCAAGAATGACTCGGGACAGAACGCCCCCGACGGCGTATACTTTTTCAGAATCGGAACAACTACAAAAGCGCAGGTATCCGCAAGCGCCGAACTGACAAACATCATTCTTGATTCACGCGAAGCCGGAGCGTTCATTACAAGCTCCGTTACCGCAATCGCTCCCGCGGCGAATCAGACTTCCAATCTTGTAAACTTCGCTGTCCGTCTTTTATTGAACGACGGCGTTGAAAGCTGGAAACTTGAATTGAAAGATCAGAAAGGCAAAGTGCAGCGCACGTTCACGGGAAGATCGCCTATTCCTTCAGTCATTGGCTGGAACGGACTTACCGACGATGGCACAATTTACGAAGACGTGTATATTCCCGAACTTACGGTTAATTACACAAGAGGCGATGTAATCAAAGCATCCGCCACAACCGTTTTGGTTGACGTATCGGGACCCGCTCTCTCGCTCGCGTATACGCCTGAATATTTCAGCCCCGACAATGACGGCGACGATGACGAACTCTTTATCAATCTAACGGCAACGGACGCATCCCCAATCGCGGACTGGTCAATTGAAATCCGCCCCGTTGAATCGCTTGCCACGTTATTCAGAAAAATCGAAGGGAAAGCGCATCCGTCTTCAAGAATTACATGGGACGGAAGAAGCGACAAAGGCGAACTGGTTCAGTCCGCTTCATTCTACCAGTATACATTCACGGCTACAGATACACTTGGAAATACAAGTTCAATAACAGGAAGGCTGATAACGGACGTGCTTGTTATCCGCGAAGGCGACAGGCTTAAAATACAGGTTCCGTCCATTCAGTTCAGACCGAACTTCGCAGACTTTGTAGGACTTGATAAGGAAGTGGTGGACAACAACACGCGCATCATCCGCCGTATCGCGGAAATTCTAAACCGCTTCCGCGATTACAAAGTACAGGTTGAAGGTCATGCCAACCCGACATCTGCACCGGGAGCAGCCCGCGATCGAGAAGAGCCGGCTTTAAAGAGCATCAGCGAGGCGAGAGCGAAAGCGATTGTAGACATGCTGGTACGCTACGGCGTTGCCCGCTCAAGGCTGACAGCGACAGGCGCCGGAGGATCCAAACCAATCACCGCGTTTGAAGACCGCGAAAACTGGTGGAAAAACAGACGCGTGGAATTTTATTTGATTAAATAATATGCGGTATACGGACAATGGCTGTTTGACGGCGCATTGTCTGTAAACCGCAATTGACTGAATTACTCTTTACCTTTTTTCTTGGCTTTTTTTTGTTCTCGTTTTTCTTTTAATGTTTTCTGGGGCGCTTTTTTTGTTTCCTTTTTGTGCATTATGTGTTCAGCCATAATATCCTCCCTTCGGACTTGTAATTTTTAAACAGTATAATATCAAATTATTATTCTGTAAACATTCTCCTTGCTTCTTCCCGCGCCTGTAAAACCACAGATTCATAATTGCCCTTAAGGGCGTTCATGTGCTGATTATAAAAGGCGATAAATTCAGGATCTTGCGCTGGATCGATACGCACTTCCCTGCCGTACCTTCGGGACAGTTCCTCTTCTTTTTGCCTTAATTTCGGCGCGTACTGCTGGCGGATTGCCTGCTCGTACTGCGATGATTCCTGAAGAAACTGGCTGACAAGCCGGATAAACTGCGAGAACATTACGGGAAATTCTTTGGATTTAATAACCTCTTCAAGCCCTTTTCCCGCTTTTTCCACCTTTTTCGCGTCTTCCTGCGATAAAGGAAGCTGAATCTGCGCGGAAAGAATGTCAAAAATACCCTGTTTTAAACTGTCCTGCTCGCCGGCGGGTGTTTTCTTTATCGCGTCCTTAATATCCGTGTCTCCGTTCAGGTATTCGTTTGCCAGTTTTTTGCCCTTCTGCCTGGCTTCATACTGCGCAATACCGGATTTATCGCTTTTTACGCCCTCTGTCCTTTCAAGGGCGATTTCCAAAGCAGTCTTAATTACTCCCATTGAATTATTTCCTTCTTTATAATAAAATATTACTGTAAAGCAATTTATACAAGAGGTGCGGAAAAAGGGATGAAGGAAGAAGCGGATTATAAAAATATTATACGTTTGGATTCGGAATTAAACCAGATACAGGACTATGATCTTCTGCTCGAAAGAATACTCTATGAATCAAGAAAGGTCGTTCATGCCGACGCAGGCTCAATTTATATAACAGTTCCTACAGAACCCGGCGAAGAAGGAAAGGAAAAACTTTCAATAAAATATTCCCAGAACGAGACAATTCAGAAAAATCTTCCTCCGGGACAAAAGATGATCTATTCGATTTTCTCAGTCGCCATAAACGAAAAATCCATATCCGGCTACTGCGCGTATAAAAACACAAGCATCAATATTCCCGATATGTACAACATTCCCCCCGAAGCTCCCTATAAATTTTATTCATCCTATGACATGATTACAGGCTACAAAACGGTTTCAAGCCTTACAATTCCGCTTGTTTCCACAGAAAAGCGCATGATGGGCGTAATTCAGGTTCTTAACTCGAAAGACAGCTCAGGAAACATTGTGCCTTTCACCTCTGACGATGAAATTATCCTTACGCATTTCGCGACCAACGCGACAATGGTTCTGCAAAGAGCGTATATCACAAGAGCGATGATCCTCCGTATGATAAAAATGTCAGAGCTTCGCGACCCCAAGGAAACAGGCACTCATGTCAACCGCGTCGCGGGATACGCCGTTGATATTTACGACCGATGGGCTTATCATCACAAAGTTCCCGTTGAGGAAAAGGAAAAATACCGCGATACGTTAAAAATATCTTCGATGCTTCACGACGTAGGCAAGGTAGCTATTTCAGATACAATTTTAAAAAAACCCGCGCGGTTTACGCCTGAGGAATACCAGATAATGCAAAATCACACGATATACGGTGCGAGTCTTTTCAGGGATTTAAGTTCCTATGTTGATGTTCTTGCCAAAGATATCGCTCTTACCCACCATGAAAACTGGGACGGCACGGGCTACCCCGGCTGGGTGGATCCCAATACGGGAGAAATCGAAAGAGCGAACGCGGAAGGAAAAGCGCTTGGGAAAAAAGGCGAAGAAATCCCCCTTGGCGGAAGAATTGTCGCCATCGCGGACGTTTACGACGCTCTATGTTCAAGGCGCGTTTACAAAGACCCGTGGGGCGAAAACGAGGTTCTCGATGAGATGCGGAAACTCGGCGGCTCCAAGTTTGACCCGGAACTTATCGAAATTTTCTTTGAGATACTTCCGAACATTAAACAGACGCAGAATCAGTACCCTGAAGACGTAGTGCAGCCGTAAGCGTTCTGTCCAAAGAATCAGCGAAATTTTTTAACTCTTTTTTTCCGTAATTGGCGATTCTCTCGATGCCCAAACCGTCATTGGCAAGCCCAACTGAAAAATTGCGGAGAGAGAGCGCTTCATTTATATTATTAATATTAAAAACGCGCCCGCGATCGTCCAATACCAACACCTCTTTTTCTACAAGTCTTTTCGCCAAAGGAACGTCTCTTGTAATTACAAGATCGCCCTTGCCGGAAAGTTCCACAATTCTGTCGTCCGCTGAATTTTCATCTGCGGAACAGACTTCCATTTGCGCTCCCTCGCAGCCGGGAATTACATGGTTCGCGGCGAAGATCGGCTGAAGCCCGAGTTTTAAAGACCTTCTTAAAACAAGATCCCTTGCGGGTTTCGGACATGAATCCGCGTCTACAAAAATTTTCATGCGTTGCTTCCAAAAGAGTCCGCGCGAGCCTCAAACTGATGGTTTGAAGAAGGCGCAAAGGAAGCTGAAGCAGCATAAACTGAAAAATCGCCTTTAAAAAGAATTTCATTATCGTCTTTAGCGGTAAAAAACGAATCTCCCTTTTTAAAGCGCATGTTATCGATGCATAACTCTCCTTCTGTAACAATGCAAATTGACGGAGCTGTTTGATGAAAAGCAAGAGGCTCTCCTTTTGAGCGGATTAGAGAAAGCGAAAAATCATCGCATGGTATTGGGTAGCAAAACCGCGAAGAGGAATCGGGGGTTATAACCTGAGGAAGATAGGGATTTGAATTTAAAACTTTCATAAGTTCATCGATGTCAACATGTTTTTTTGTAAGGCCGCCTCTTATTACATTGTCAGAATTGTTCATTAGTTCAAGACCGAATCCGCTTATGTATGCGTGAGGAACGCCGCAGGGAATAAAAACCGCCTGTCCGGGCTCCAGTGTAATTAAATTAAAATAAAGCGGAGAATAAACCGCCGTATCATGCGGATAGATGGATTCAAGCGTATCTATCATTTTTTCCTGTTCCGGCGAGTACTCGCCGAAAGACGCTATAATCATTTCCGGCTCTTTGAAACCCGCCATAAGGGTAAACGGGGTGATCGCGCAGATTATTTCGCATTTTTTATTAGAGTCTTTATAGTTTCTGCGCGGGTCGTCCAAAGACAAACCTGCGGCATTTTCCGCCTCAAAGCCTGTTTCCGCCTGCTGTTTGTCTGGATGCACCTGTACGGAAAGAGGCTTATCAACCGCGAGCATTTTAAAAAGAAAGGGAAGTTCTCCCGATATCTCTTCAAGGTTTACAAGATTTCCGTTATTTTCGATTTTAGAAGCTGCGCTGTTATGGGTTCCCATCCACATTTCGGCGTACGGAATTCCGTCCTGATTCAAATTTAAAAATTGAGGAATAAACGAGGCGGAACCCCACTCATAATGCTTAAACTGATTTACAAGTTTATGGATTTTTTTCATCGCCGAAAAAATGCAGCGCCTGTTCGAGTTTGGTTATCAGGCGAAGTGTGCGCTCTTCTACTTCCTGCTCTTCCCATAGATTCTCGCTCTCTTGCGCGGCTGCCAAAGTCTCGCTCACGTTCTTCGCTTCAATTTCGTTTTTAAGCCGGTCTTTTACTTTGTTAAATTCATCGCATAAAAGAAAACCTGTTAAAATCGCCACGTTAAGGGGGTCTGTGATTCCTGAAATATTCTGAGTATTTTTAATGGCGGAACGGTACTGAGCCAGCACTTTTTTTAAATATGCTTCATCCTCGTCTGCCGTTATTGTAAACGAAGTGCCTAGAATATCCAGTAGCAGATCATTCGCCATTAAATTCCCTAAAAAATGTCAAGTTCGGCTTCTGTTACATCGGAGCCGTCTTCAGCGTCCTTCTCTGATATTTCAAAATGTTCCTTGGTGTCATGGGTTTCTTTCTTTTCTTTTTTCGGAGCCGCCGGTTTTTTCGCAACTTCTTTTTCCTGAAGACTGTTTTCAAACGCTTCTTCAAACTGGCTTAGCCTGTCCAAAGCGGCGATTATGCCGTCTTCGATCCTGCCCTGATCTTCCTTAAAGCGCATAACAAGAAGTTCAAGCTCGTCCAGTCTTTTTTGATTGGCTTCGAGCTTTGATAAAAGACCTGCCCTCTCGGACGAAAGGGCGGCGTTTTCAGCGGAAACCCGCTTTACGAATTCAATCGCCTTGGCGACCTTGTTCTCCAGAAGCTGTACTTGCTCAAGGCTTAACATACTTTGCGCTCCCTTCGGTTTATTTTACCGGAACTAATTACCGGCTAAAGCCAGTTTGGCTTTTTCCGCGATCGCTTTAAAAGCCGCGTTATCTTCCGTCGCAAGCCACGCTAAGGACTTGCGGTTAATAATAATTCCCGCTTTTTCAAGACCCGCGATTAGGCGCGAATAGGAAAGACCGATTTCCCTGCAAGCCGCGTTTATCCTGATAATCCAGAGTTTGCGGAACTCGCCTTTCCTGTCTTTTCTGTCGCGGTACGCGTAGGTTAACGATTTGGCGACAGCGTCTTTTGCCGTCTTATAGTTTGTGCCGCGTCTTCCCCAGTAACCTTTTGCCTGTTTTAGTATTTTCTTGCGATGGTTCTTTCTTTTGGAACCGTCTACTGCTCTCGACATAATATACCTCGCTGTGCCTTAACCGTAAGGCAGAAGTTTTTTTCTGATTACAGGCACATTGTCTTCTGACAGGATACCCGCATGACGCAAGCCACGCTTGCGTTTGGCTGACTTTTTAGTCAGGATGTGGCGCAAATTCTGCTTTTTATATTTTACCTTACCGGTGCCGGTAAAGGAAAAACGTTTTGCCGCGCTCTTTTTTGTCTTCATCTTGGGCATAAGCCCCTCCTGTTAATAATGCTATTTTTTGCCTTTCGGACCTAAAACCATCGACATAAACCTTCCTTCCATCGCGGGCGGTTTATCCATGACATACTCTCCTTCGATGCGGGAAAGAACGTCTTTCATTACGTCAAAACCAAGTTCTGTGTGGGCAAGTTCGCGTCCCCGGAAACGGATCGTTACTTTTACCTTGTTGCCGTCGGACAAGAATTCTTTTATATGTTTAGATTTAAAATCAAGATCGTGATCGTCGATCTTGGGCTGCATACGAATCTCTTTAAGCTTAAGGAGTTTCTGTTTTTTCTTTGAATCCCTTAGCCTTTTTTCATTTTCAAATCTAAACTTGCCGTAGTCCAAAATCTTGACAACAGGGGGCACCGCCTGAGGCGCTACTTCCACTAAATCAAGACCTGCTTCTTTGGCAATTTCCAGCGCTTCTGATACAGACATTATTCCCTGGTCTCCGTCATCCCGGATTAGACGAACCTCCCTGGAACGAATCTGTTCATTTACGCGTAAATCTTTCTCCGCCAACTGGCCTCCTTTGTTTTCACTACTTTTTGTATTTTAGCAAAAATCGAGATTCTTTGTCTATAGTCTTAAATAATCTCGGTTCCTATGCCTTCGTTGGTAAAAAGTTCTATCAGAATGGCATGAGGGAGCCTGCCGTCTATAATGTGGGCTTTGTTGACCCCGCCGTATAAAGCGGTTGAGCAGCAGTCAATTTTTGGGAGCATTCCCTTGCTGATTATGCCCTCTTTTTTAAGATTATCCAGCTGAGACCTATGCAAAGACCTGATCAGGGTGTTTTCGTCCTTTATATCCCTTAAAATACCGCGGACATCAGTCATAAGAACCAGTTTTTCGGCTCCCAGGGCGACCGCTATTTTCGCGGCGGCGATATCGGCGTTAATATTGAGGGCGTTGCCTTCGTCGCCGCCTGTACCGTAAGCTACGGAAGAAATTACGGGGATCGTGCCGGAGTCTAAAATCACGTTTAAAAGCGTAACATCAACATCTTCAATCTCTCCCACAAACCCCAAATCTTCAGGGCCTTTAAGCCGTCTGGCTTTCAGCATTCCGCTGTCGATTCCGCACAGACCAGCCGCCCTGCCGCCGTTCTTTTGAATGAGAGCTGTAATTTCCTTATTTACCTTTCCGCAGAGAACCATCTTAACAATATCCATAGTTTCTTCGTCTGTGTATCTGAGACCGTTTACAAAACGGCTTTCCTTGCCTGTTTTTTTAAGCATCGCTTCAATTTCAGGACCGCCGCCGTGAACAAGAACGGTGCGGATTCCGACACATTCCATAAGAATAATATCTTCGATAACGGCTTTTTTTAACTCTTCGTTGAGCATGGCGTTGCCGCCGTATTTAACAACAATGGTTTTATTCTGAAAACTTTGTATATAAGGAAGCGCGTGTACAAGCACACCTGCCCTGTCATTATTATTTATTCCATCTGCGCTCATGATCGATAATCTCCGTTTATTTTAACATAGTCGTATGTAAGATCGCATCCCCAAACCGACGCGCTTCCGTCTCCCTCAAACAGCGTAATTTCAATTTCAATTTCTTCCTGCGAAAGTATTTTTTTCGCTTCCTCTTCGCTGAAATTGCATGTCATGCCGTCTTTGCATACCTGTACAGCTCCCGCGCGGCTTTTAAAACTTATATTGGTTTTTTCAGGCTCAAAATCCACGCCGGCGTAACCCATGGCGCATAACACGCGCCCCCAGTTGGCGTCGGCTCCGAAGCAGGCTGCCTTTACAAGACTGGATGAAGCGATAGACTTGGCGAGCGCCTGCGCAGTCGCCCTGCATTGCGCTCCGTTTACGGTAACAGTAACAAGTTTTGTCGCTCCCTCGCCGTCCCTCGCCATCATTTTAGTTAAAGCGATACAAACATATTCAAGAGCGGAAACAAAAACTGCCAAATCCTCTTCATTTAATACAGGCGCATTCGCGCTGATTCTCGTGCTCTGTGCCGCGGCTTCTTTAAGAACAATCGGCGCGTTTCCAGCCTTTCCGTTCGCCATAATTAAAACCATATCGTTGGTAGAAGTATCGCCGTCTACGGTAAGTCGGTTAAAAGAATTCCTTACAGCACGGCGCAGGCTTAGATCCAGAGCGGATGAAGTTATCGCTGCGTCTGTGGTGATAAACGCGAGCATTGTCGCCATATTGGGATGAATCATCCCGGAGCCTTTCGCGATCGCGCCGATCCGCACAGGTTTGCCGTCAATCTCAATTTCCACCGCGATTTCTTTTTTGCGGGTATCGGTTGTCATTATCGCTTCAAGGGCGTCGGCGTTTCCCTGAGCGTCATCGCGCAAACTGTTTTTAAGAGAGTCAATTCCGCTCTCGACAACTCCAATCGGAAGCGGAACGCCGATAACGCCTGTAGACGCTACAGCGACTTCGCCGCAATCGATCTGAAGCGCGTCCGCGGCAAGTTTTACCATGCGTCTCGCGTCGTCCGTTCCCTGCTGACCGGTACAGGCGTTCGCGTTGCCTGAGTTGGCAATCACGGCGCGTATTTTTCCATCCGCGGTATTTTCCTGAGTAACTAAAACGCTCGCGGCTTTTACCTTATTCGAGGTGAACATTGCCGCCGCTGAACACGGAATTTCAGAGTAAATGAGCGCCAAATCTTTTTTTTGAGACGAAGGTTTAATTCCGCAGCGTACGCCGCCCGCGGAAAAACCATTCGCGGCGCAAACACCGCCTGAAATTTCTGTCATACATATCTCCTAAAAAAGCATAGGAATTGCTTCAAGACCTGATGTTTCATCAAAGCCGAATAAAATATTCATGTTCTGAATGGCTTGTCCCGCGGCGCCCTTAACCATGTTGTCGATTGCGGTTACAACAATTAATGTTGTGCAGTTAATGTCGACATGAACGGAAATGTCGCAGTAATTTGACTGACGTACCCTGTTTGTCGCGGCGGTAAGACCTGCCGGAAGAACGCGCACAAAAGGTTCATTCCTGTAAAATTCTTTATACATTCCGCGGATTTCGTCTGCCTTTTTTTCGATTTGCGCGCAAGGCGGAAGATTTACATCTTCAGGCGTTATGCGCAATTCAGACGAAAGCGGAATGTAAATCGTGCTTAAGATTCCCCTGTTCATCGGCGCAAGGTGCGGCGTAAAAATCACCTTCGGCGCGTTTTTGCCGTGAATACCGGCAATAACTGCCAGATTTCGCGTTATTTCAGGCGAATGTCTGTGGGACGCGACTTTGTAAGGAGCGACAGAATCGGCGCATTCGCTGTAATGGAAAGACCTTGACGGCTCTCTTCCGCCTCCCGATGTGCCTGAAACAGCGTCAACGATGATTGGCTCCATGTTTATTCCTGAAACCAAAGACGGCATTATGCCCAATGTCGCGCCTGTCGGATAGCAGCCCGGGTTTCCGATGATTACAGAACCTTTGGCGGCTTCGTCTTTTATTTTTGTCCTGTTAAGTTCAGGAAGCCCGTAGATCGAATTTTTATGTAATTCCGGGTGCTGATAGTTTTTACCGTACCACGCGCTGTAGACAGTCTCGTTATCGTCAAATCGAAAATCCGCTGATAAATCTATGAAATGGATATTTTTATTCTTGCAGGCTTGCGCGAACGGCTCTCCGACCGCATGCGGAAGAGCGGCAAAAACCACATCCGACGCCTCTATAACGTCCTGCGCTTTGCCAAGCGGCAAAGAAATCCGCCCGAGAAAATTGGGATAAATGTCTTCTATTTGCTCTCCCTCAAAACTAACCGAAGAAAGCGCCAATTTGCTGATTTTCGGATGCGCCGAAAGGAGCCTGACCAACTCAGCGCCGGCATAGCCTGTCGCGCCGATAATACCTGCAACCATAGGGTAATTATGCAATTTTAAAGGAACAAGGTCAATGTTACGCTTTACTAAAATAGTTGTTATAGATATACTAAGACCATGAATTTTTATAAAGCGCTATTGGCTGTCGCAGCCGTAATTTTAATTTCATCCTGCACAACGGTTAATATAGGCAGCCATTTATCCCCTGCGGAATTAATCCAGCGCGCGAACGAAGCCATGGACAAAAACCGCTATAACACGGCAATACAATATTATCAGGCTCTCTACGATCGAAATAAAACCAACATCGACCTTATGATAACCGCCGAGTACCACATCGCTTTTATCCATTACAAGCAGAAAAAATACGACCAGGCCCGCGAAGGCTTAAACGGCGTCCTTGCCCACTACAACTCCCCCGACGAAGAACTCCTGCCCCAGCACTTCAAACGATTATCGCAGATTGTCCTTCAGAGCATCGAGGAGAAATCGCAGAAACGTCCGTTATTTTCTAAGGGGTAGGATTACTCAGTTGAGAGAGGCTGCTATTTCCTCTTGGAGCATAGCATGCTAGTTTATGAAAAAAAGCGTGTTTGGCGGTTTTTTATCATCCTATAAAATCGAAAAACTCTTCTTTGAATCGATCTGACAAATTGTCGGAATTCCTTATTTTGCTTAATATGGCTGTAAATATATCATTTATAATCTGTCCTCTGCCTTCGATTACAGAATCAGTAAGGTAACTTTCAAATGTTGTTAATAATATATCTTTTAAATGCTGCTGAGAAATAAAAATATAAGTTTCTTTTGATTCACAGAAATACTTTGCCATCGTTTCTGCGGATATTTTTACACATTCTTTATCTGCCAGTTTTATACGTTTAAATTTATCTTTAGAAGTGCAATAGCAATACTTTAACTGTTCATCATTAACGCCTAAAACAATTCCCAAGTGTTGTTCATCACAGCCTTCAGGGAGATTACCGTAAAATGCAAACCCGCTCGAGATCTCACGAGCCATGTTGACCCAGGCTCTCAAGATAAAATTGTCTTGCTTCATCTAAATATTCATTATCTTTATAGAGCGGGTCTACTCCCTCAAAGTATTTATTAATAGCCGGTGAGTCTTTTATATCAGGGTTTTTAAAAAAATCTTCCATTTCAATTTTTACTAATTTGCTCGTCTTTGATGAAGTAACTTGTTCTTCAAATTGATTTTTAAATCGTTTCCATTCAGGATAATCATGTGATATTTCTACAAGTTCTTTTCCCGAAAATAATTCTATCGCTTTGTCTAATGAAGTCATCTCATTTTTGCTCAGTAAATCAGTTCCAATTTCCAGAATTATTCTCTCATTGTAGGATTTTTTAATATTATTTAAATATTTTAAATCGTTATCTTTTAATTTAGATAAATATTTAGTTTTCCTATTTAATACATCCAAAGAATTAGAAGCCGCCGGACCGTTTACCAGCGCTACATATCTATCAAGTGATATGAGAGAATAATGCTCCCGCAGATGTATTCTGTCGCTAAAAAATAAATACTTCATTAAATTCAGCACGGATTTAGTATCCGAGTATTTTTGAATATAAAAAAAAACCTGAACGATTTTTTCTATGTTAAAATAACAATATTTGTTGAGACTGCTCATATTATGCTCCGATTTTAACAGAAAAAAACCATCTTGGCAACGCCGTGTAATTGCAAATATGGATTATCTTAAACATTTTCCACTCCTTGCCATACATAGGCACCAGAAAGCCAAAAATAACCATGTTTATCGGTTATCCGTTCAATTTCATACGATTATATCACTGCCTTAAAATAATGTACAGTACTATATCAAATATAGTAACTTATCGGCATATTTTCACGTTTTTTTCATTTTCGCTCAAGCTTTTCGGCGCTCTTTAAAACCCCCGCACGGAGACACCAAGGCACGAAGGATATCTTTTCATCCCTCTTAAATCCAAAAAAAAATATTAATTTATACTCTAATCATTTAAATAAAATCAGGATTAAATTTACATTAGGTTACATTTCCTCTGCGCCTCAGTGTCTTTGCGAGAAGTTCTTCTTTATACCAAGCTCGTCAATCACAAAAAAAACAGCCTCCGCGCGGAGGCTGCTTTTTACTATCAGACAATTAATTACTTTGTTCCCAATCCTCTTGTATGTGCCCACTTTAGGATTGCGCGTTCGTAATTTGATCCTGCCATGTAACCCAATATTACGTTTCTGTTGTTTAAGATTCCTCCGAAATTACCGTAATTTGCCTGTGATGCAAGAGTTCCGCTTGGAACGCCGTTGCAAATATAATCTTCTACAGGCGTATTTGGAGTCGGGATGGTTACTACTTCCCATGAGCCAAGGAAACGATCGTCTGTATCAGTATTATCCTTTAAATTTCCAGGCACTACAGTTGTAGGATTATTACTTGTATTAAATACGGTGTAATGCGAGAAATCATTCATCCATGCTACGCGAACCGCGTGAGATGTTGAGGGATATGATAAGTGATAATACGAAATATACGGCACATTCACGTTTCTTGCGGTTCCGCTAATGGTTCTTGATTCGTTTCTTACATTGATCATTAATTTTGTTCCGGCTGAAAGGTACGTATCTACCCTGCGAACCTGAAGATTTGAAACAATATTTGTATTGCGATCATATTCCAAATAAGCGTATCTTAGACCGCCGTTTCCGTTTGTGTAATAGGCTAAATGAATTTCATCAATGCCCGTAGTTCCGGTCGCTGCGACGCCCGGTCTTGGAGCGACAGCCATATCTACAAACCAGCCTGCGTTATCGTCGTCAACTACAATTTGCCTGTTTCCCCATTGCGCTGTTGTTGTTGCTGTCGAAGGATCATCTGAATTGGATGTAGAGAGAAGGAGTCTTCTGTTTACCGCGTCATACCATGCGACCACAGCTCTTCCGTCACCGAGTCCGCCGACAGCGGTATATAAACCGTCTTTGTTTCCGGTCATAATTACCTGTCTTCCGGCGCCTGAATTGCCTGATTCTGTTGTTGCGGTTAAGTTAGCAAAGTTTCCTGTAAGATTACCGGTTGTTGCGGTTCCATTTGCGGCATCATTGTAAGTCCCGTAACGGAAAACAACCGGCGATTGCGAATGATTATTATCCTGATAAGCCATATATATCTTCGCGGGATTGGCGTTTGTACCTGCTCCTACAATTGCAAAACGCGGAACCTGTACCCTTTCCGGAAAATAATTGGCAGGTGTTACCGACGTATTGTAAACAAGTTCCAACCGCCGTTTAAAGTCTGCATTAGCAGCATGGTTACCGTCTGCCCAGTTACCGGTTTTTACAGACCTATAATAAAAATTGTAAGAACTTGCAGAAGTATAGGCATCACCGCCGCGAGCAAGGCTGGATGCTCCAACATAATAATTCCCCGAAGAATCAAAATTCACAGTGGTATTCAAGAACCTGTTATAAGCCTGATCCAGCTTCGTATACGTTCCGTTTTTATTAATGCCGGCATCCTTACCGCCTAATCCGTAACTTAAATACCAGCTTCCGGCTGCATCCATCCTGAAAAACGGATTATGTATCTCACCGCTGGCATTTGAAACAAGAGTAGCCGTATTCCAGACATATACATAAATATCGTCATTCAATGTTTCATTTATAGTAACGTTTGGTTTCTTGTTATAACTGACTGTATCAACATTTCTGTTATTTATGGAAGTAACACCGTCTTTCGTAACAATCAGTTCGCCTGACGCCGCGGCTGCCGGAATTGTCTGGGCAGACCCGATTGTTCCTGTAACAGCCGTTCCGCTTAAAGACACGGTTCCGCCTGACATATTAAAACCTTGAATTGTCATGGTGCCGCTTTCTCGCACAGAGTACCAGCCAAGAGATGAACGGTTAATCTGAGACGGCTGATTTGTAATCACATCCGATATGTATGGGACAACATTAACAGATAATTCGTTGGAAGGCGCAGTTGGGGAACCTGTTCTGTAATCGTTTACAGAGAATGTTACCGCTAAACCTGCTTCCGTATTGCTGACTGTAGAGCTGTCCCAGGCGAACTCCCAGTTCACCGCGTGTCCGTAATCCAATGACAGGGAACTGTTGTCCTGAATTATATTAAATGTCCATGCGTTATTTCCTGTGTCGAATGTTGTACGATCGCTTACAAGCAGTCCGCTTTCATAACGGGCGATACGGAACGCTGTTCCGCCGTTGAATCCCGGAATTTGCGCGTAAATATTCTGGATTCTCTGATTGTCAGCGGCTTTTCCAAGGAATACAACGCGTCCGCTTATATCCGGTCGGCTGGTATTGGGCGTTTTGTCCGTACCGTATTGCACATAACCGCAAGGTTTGCGACGTTCCAGCCTGCCTTCTGTTTTACACTTTCATTTTTGAATTATTGCAGGCTGGAATGTAGGTGAGGCGAAGCCGAACCGCAAACCGCCGGATATGTGCAGTAGGGGGAGAGCCGATTAATGCTTACATGACCGATGAATTGAAAACCCTCCGTTCCGCCGTATCGGACTACGCTTTGCTTGATGTAAGTCGCTATTTCAATGGGTTTCAGAATTTAGATAAACGCTTCAGTTGCAGAGGGTGGGGTGCAGGGGTTTTTGCCTGCTGCTTGAGCCATTGCCGCAGTTTTAGGCTTTTCATTATATTCTAATTTTTTAACAAATTCGTATACATCATTATCCCAGCCAATTATGATTAATTTATCGCATGTTAACATTTCTTCATTTTTAGGCAAATTCGGAAGTAGAGGCTGTTTTACATCTTTTTCATAAAATGAATAACAGTAATAACTTTTATTCTCTATTGTCGATTTACCTTTAACATGAATTTCATCTTGTATACTCTTATATGCGTTAGAATCTTTGTTATTTATTATATTTGTTATATCAAATTTGTTATTTATACGGCAATATTCATCTAGTTTCAAAGGTTCTTTTTTACCTTTTTCGTTTTTTCTCATTAATAAAACAGCGTAATGACTGTCAAAATAATCATGTAATGCAATCCATTCAACTACTCTGCTTGTTTCTATTTTATTATATTTCATAACTATATTTTCTATATCATGAGAGCAATTAAATAATTCCTGTGCAAGCTGCTCATAAGGCATCATTAGTTCTAATGTTGTCAGTTCTGTTCTTAGTTCAATTTCTTCCATATTCGCTTTTTGCGACATGAATCTATTATTTTCATCAATTACATTTGTTGAATAATTCGGGGTTGCTCTATCAAAAATATGAATAAATTCATGAAATAAAAACTCCAATTTATGCTTCATTGAGTATTTTATATTTATAAAAATATAACCGCCTTTTGTTCTGTCTGTAGGATCATTAAAAATAATTATTGAATTCACAGGACCATATTTTTGAACATTATTAAGTTTTTCTGTAAAATAAACCTCAAAATTCAGCCTTGCTAATTCATTTTTTACTTCAGAAAAAAGACCTTTTAAATTCATCGGCAGTTTGATCTTTAATGCGTCTCTAATTTTTGCAGCCTCAATTTCTGCATTTTTTAATCTATCTTGACGGTTATCTATCTTATTTAAGCGCATTTATTATCCTTATAAATCAATTAAACAAATATTTAAGATAAAATTAATAGATTATTCTTCAGGTAATAAATCATCCCAATCTTTATCCGTAAGAGGTTTTTCATCTTTTAAATCATTAACAAGATTTTTAACAATGCTGCATTTTTCTTCCAGAGACTTATCCATAAACCAGCCGGGAACATTCATATTGTAATAAATAATTTCTTCTTTCTCCGACGTTTTTTCAGAATCCATAATAACCTCCAATTTAATTAAAGCCTACTTTTTCTTTCTTTTCTTTTTTGAATTCCAATTCTTTTATTATATCAAAAACCTCTTTCGACCAGCCAATAACAGTCATTTCATCGCATGGCAAAACTACTTCCTCACGAGATACGCTTAAAGGCAATGGCTGCTGCACAACTTTTTCATAAAAACAAAAACATTGGTAATATTTATTTTCTATAATAGAAACTCCGCTTTTGGCTTCCTTTTCTTTTCTGGTTTTAAATGCAATAGAATTTTCATTTGATAAAATATTCATCATATCAAAAGCGTTATTGTCTCTGCAATATTCATCAATAATTAAATTAAATTCTTTTTCTTCGTTTTTTATAAAAAGAATCAACGCATAATGCGCGTTGAAATAATCATGTATCATTATCCATTTTATTATTGTGCTGGGTATTACGGTTTTATATATTTTGATAATTTTATTTATATCATAAGAATAATGAAACAAATCATTTTGAAACTCTTCTGTTGGCATCATTAATTCTAATGTTACTAATTCTGTTCTTAACTCTATGGCTTCCATAACAGTTTTTGTCAGTATATAACCGTTATTTAAATCATTATTATCGGTAGTCCATATTGGTTTAAATTCATCATGTATACAAACAAATTCCCGCAGTAATAATTCACGCTTTCTAGAAACAGAATATTTATCATAAATATAAATACATCCGCCGCCTTTTTTATTATGCTGTTCTTTAAAAATAGTAAGTGACGGTAAATGTCCGTAATTACTTACATTTATAATCTTATTTGTAAATATAATTTTAAAATTTAATTTATTTAACCTATTAAAAATATATGAATAAAATTTCTTGCTTTTCACCGATAATTTAGGCGATTTAAGACTTTTTCTGATTATATCCGCTTGCTTCTTAGCTTCTAATAAATCATTCTGTATTTTTTTAAAATCAATATCTTTTAAACGCATTATAAAATATCGCCCCTAATAAAAATAAAGAAAACCATTAATTAAAAACGATTTTCTATCTTATAAGAAAACTAATCAACAGTTTTAAGTTTATCCATTTGATACTTCGATATTCGTTTTTCATCTTTTAGGTCATTTGCGAGGTTTTTTATTAAATTGCATTTAACATCCACTTCCGATATATTTTTAAACCATCCGGGAACATTCATATTAAAATAAATGGTTTCTTTTTCAGAAACATTTTTTTCATATTCCATATAAACATCCCTTAAACAAAGTTTTCTTTAATCTCATTTAAAAATCGGCTTTTTTCCCGTAAAAGTTACGAAAAATCACCAATAAATTACGCTAATACCTTATTTATCAGTATTTTGCAGAATTTGTCAAGCCATGTCCAAAAGCCTAAAACACTATTTCCCTACTCTGCACTTCGTATCCTTTAATATTAATAATAAAACGTTAGAATGTCAACTATATTTTTTCCACAGGTTATCCACAGCACTCTAGGTACCTGCTACTTCACCTGCTACCTCAGCAGCTACACAAAAAAAAGCAGCCCTCTTCCGAAGGCTGCTTTTGCTAATTAAATTACTTTAATCAATCTTAATACTTCAAATCCGGTATGGATGTTTTCAGTACCGCGCCTTCATAGCGGGTGCCTGCCATAAAACCAATTACAACGCTCTTTTCAATGGTATTGGCTGTATTGGATGCAGGCCAGTTAATGCCTGCCGGTTTAACCCAGCTGGTTACAGAAGTTGGCACACCGTTAGTAACAACGAATGTTGAGTATAAAGGCGTTATAGGCGGATTGGCAATAGGAACTGTCATTACCTCCCATGTTCCAAGGAAGAGATCGCCTGAATCTGTGTTATAAGCTACAGCGTATTTTGTCCCTGTTACAGCCGTTATGGGCCACGCAATCCTTACAGCTCCTTTTGTCGTCGCGTAGGATGAATGAATATATGAAATATACGGTCTGTATCCTCCTTCCTGCCTTATGTTAATCATAATATTTGTGCCTGCTCCCAGGAAGGTATCAACCTTTGCTTTTTCAATAGAGGTCTTGTTTGGTAAACCGGTGGAAGAGTTAAAAGGTACATAAGCGTAATGCAGCCCGCCGTTATTGGAATCATAATAGGCAAGGTGAACATTATTTGCGCCGTCTACCGCCATATCAACGTATGAGCCTTTACCGGTGTCGATTACCGCAATGTTTGTCTGCCATATTGTGGTGTCAGTAGTTGAGCTGTCACCATAGGTAGAGAATGTGATATTAGCTGTTTGATTAAGAATCGCGCCGGTCGTCGTGTTGGCAAGTTTGAAATTGTTCCCCCAAACTTCCACTACTGTATAGAATGTACCGCTTACAGAAACCACTTGCCCTAAAGTTGGAGGAGTAGTTATTGTGTAATAACGTTCAGTGCCTCCTGTAGCTGTAAAGTTACGTTTTGCCGAGTATACAAAGAAGTTATTCCAATGGGTTGTATTATTAGCAGCAGAATAAAAATTGCCGACTGTAGTTGTTGCGGCAGTTGTTGCGAACTTAACATTATCGCCATTAACATACCTGACAACATAACCAGTAACTAATGTTCCATTGTTGTAATTAATAGTAACCGCATCTCCAACCGCAAGTCCATGACCAGGAAGCGTATAATATCTTGTACCGTTAGCTATATTATTATCGGTATTTGTAGCTGTGGCGCTAATAGGCGGCGTTACAGTAATACTGGCGCCTTGATCTGAAGCATTACCTGTAGTTGTTGTACTAATAATAAATGAATTATTTGACCTGGCTCTTAATACATAGTATTTTGTTGTACCAAGAAGGACGATATTCGCATTACCTGTTCCGGCAGTCAATCCATGATCCGCGGCAGTATACACATATTCTGTACCATTACCAGTTGTAGTACGCGTAGTCCCTCCTGTAGTAGGAATAATACCATTCGAGAATACAATACTGTCCGATTTAGGTGAATACCAAGCAATTACAGGTACACCGTTTGATAATGTCGCTACCGCCGTATACATACTGCCGTCGTGGGGATCTGTGCTTCGTGTTACTATTTGTGCAGTCGCATGCGGACCTGTACTACCATTTGTTCCGGTAGTAGCTGTTTGTGAAGTTACGCTAAAATCACCGCCGGTAGTTATATAGTTGGTAATTGATTGACTATCATTCGTTTGCTGCGTTCCGGTAATTGTTCCATAATGAAGATTAATCTGTTTTAAATTCTCCTCAAAATAACTTGTTACCACTCTGGAAGAAATCGCAGAAGTATCATAAGCATGAATTTTCGGAAGCCTTGCAAGATTAGGATTTAAGTCAGCTGTAGCAGATCCAAGATTCAACATACGTACTTTATTGGGACCATTTTGGTGCGGAGTATTACCGGTAACAGAACTTGCGGCTCTGGCATGTATTGCGTAACTGTTATTACTCTGCGCTGTTTGATTCGATGTCCCTACATACCACAAATTATTATTACCAATATATGCCGTTATATTAAGATACCTGTTCGTACCGCTTTCAAGATATTGTTGTGAATCATTGGTATTCCTGTAAAAATTTCCTGTACCTAAGTTGTATGTCAGTAATCTTGTTCCATTTGGCGCTACGCGCATGTACGGATATTCAAGGGTTGCTGTTAATATTTCTCCTGCGCTCCAGACATACAATTTACGGTCGTTTGTCAGCATATTGTTGTTTACGGTGTTAGGCTCCCAGTTGTAGGCAACCCTGTTGGCTGTATTTCGCCTGTTTGCGTTAGTGTCTGCAACGCCGCTATTAAGCACCTGTGCTCTGTTGTTGATGGAATTTACGTTATTAACACGGACTGTTAAATCGCCCGACATAGCCGCTGTTCCGACATTAAATTGAATCGCGTTTCTGTTGCCTGAAACCGCTGTTGGAGTAATATTTGTTCCGCCTGTCGGAGCCGCAGTTCCTGTAACTGTTCCTCCGATATATACTACTGATGATGTTATAGCGCTGCCGTCTGTACCCAGGTTAAAACCTCTTATTGTAACATTTTCACTTTCACGTACAGGATACCAGCCTGTAGATGAGCGGGCAAAAGCGGAAGGAGCGGCTCCGTACATTCCGCTTAATCCTGTTGTAATTTCCGAGATATACGGAACAATATTTACGGCTAAATTGCCAGGAACCGCTGCTCCTGAAGCTCTAAAATCGTTAACCGCAAATACTACGCCTCCTGAAGGAGTTCCAACCTGATTTGTTACATAGGAGCTGTCCCAGCCGAATTCCCAGTTAATCGTATGACCGTATTCCAGAGACAAGCTTTGATCTATAATTTTAAAATACCATCTTTCATTTGTGGCAGTGCCCATTGTCTCTCTGGAGGAAACAAGCGCATTTGTAGTACCGGCAGTCCATGTAGCCACAGTAAACGCAGTACCGGCTGCTCCGGTGCCTCCGCTGTATCCAGGAATTGTAACCGTAATATTATTGATACGCTGATTATCCGATGCCTTTCCTGTAAATATTACCTGCCCTGAAATCTGGGCGGTTCCGCCTGAATGTCCAGCGTATTGCACATAACCCTGTTTTGCATCGCCTGACACTACAATATTTTCATTGTAGTTAGCAACTGCTGTATCTACTCTGTTGGCTTCATTGTCGATATTTCCGCCGGTTATAGGCAGAGCGAATTTCCTTCCAAATGCCGCCGGGTTTATAGCAGGCGCTTTTGAATCGTCATTGTCTATGTCTAAAGCAACAAGGACAGCATGAGCAAGCTGGTATTCCTCTCCCCTTCCCGGAACTGTTGTGTCATAAACCTTTATAATGAACAATCTTTCGGGCCAGGAGTCGTCCCAACCTGCCGGCCAGTTTGCTGGTCTTTGACCTGCAGGATATGGTCTTAATATATCACCGCTTGTTTTCCGCGAATCAGGTATAAGTCCTGTTGTGCTTCCAAAATCAGCCGCATGGAATACAATTTCGTTATCCAAATTACCGCTTGCGGCAATTTGCTTGGCATCCGAAGATTTTATCTCATTGTATTGAAGAACAGTTCCGGTGCCTTCGCCGGGACCTGAAGCGACAAACGTAGTATGTACAGAGTTATTAACAGCTCCGTATTTCTGCCAGTCTGTAGTACCTGATGTCACAATCGTATAAACACGTCCCCTGGTCATTGCTGTTGCGGAAATAGTGCTTTGAGGAACAACATACGAAACCTTGTAGAATTTATTTCCATTACCTTTTCTTGTTTCCAGATGTAACGCCAGTCTGTTGCCTCGTATTCTGAACGGATTGTCCATCGTATCTTCAAATGTAACAAGCCTGTTTCCTGAAGCAGTGCCTTCAACTGAATAGCGAACCCTCATGTAATCGCCGGGGCTTGTGATGCTTACCCATGGAGCGTTGACAGCGGCATCTCCTATGCCTCTTATGTTGGTTCCCAGATTGATATATGCGATTTCCGGTTTGTTATTCTCAATGAAGATATCCTTCATGTAATGCGTAGCGTTACCTGCCGCGTCAACTACGATGTAATGAACCATATACGGTCCGTCTGTGAATGCTTGTGTATCCATCCACGCCCGCCATGTTTTTTCGACAAGACCTGACCATACTTCAGCGGCAGTGCCGTCCGTGTCTGTGTCAGTTGACACTTCCTGATTATCAATAACCATTGCGTGAGGCGATTCCCATACAACACCGGCATTGCCTCCTTTATTAACCTGCCTGACTACCGGGAAATTCGCGAATGCTACGCCCCATGCGCCTGCACCGGTTACGGTTTGCCCATCCTCTCTTACATTAGGATATGATTCCATTGCAGGTAATAAAGCAACATTAGTACTATACCAATTTCCTGAAACAGCGTTATTGTTTGAATTTTTGTAAACTGCGTCATTATAAAACACATCCGCTTCACCGGCCTGCGCGGCGCTTCTGTTAATTTTTCCGCGCGGATTGCGGTATATTCCTGTTCTTTGTTTTTCTCCGTTTGCCGCTATAGTAAGGTTTTCAAAGTAGACCAATACTCTTGATAGTTCCTGAAGCGAGCCTGAATCATTGCCCGTGTCGGAAGCGATACCGGATAATTCAAAGTTAACAGGAGGCGTCGCGGTCTTATTGCTTGAAGCGTTAGTTGTCGTTTCTATCGATGTTGTCGGATAATAGTTATCCACGCCGATTGTGTACTTGGTTCTTGTAATAAAAGTAGGAGACGAGTCATCGTGAACTTCAACTTCTACGGTAATCGCTCCCGTCTTTCCGTAACCAAGAGAGCTGTATAAAGCATTACTGCCTAAAGTATCAATGTCTATTTTTAGAGTAGATTCGCTTCTGCTGGAAGGGTTTGGTTTATTGGGGTTTGTTATGCTCAATCCCGCGGCGGTATTGGTCGAGTTACCGCTTAAGTTTACGCTATTGGTAAGAAGATCAAAACGGCTGCCGTTTATTGAAGTCCTTATATTTGTAAGATTGCCGTCGTCGCTTACGAGCATAGACACTTCGAATTTTCCTGATCCTGTAATACCTTCAAAATAATCCCTTTCAGGAGTGCCTGTTTTATTAACTTTGACATGGGTTATGGTTGGAACGCCGGAACTGAATTCAACGTCCATTATCATGGAACCTCCAACCTTATCAGCGCTGGCTCCTCTGTCCTTGGAATCAACCGCGCGAACTTCGATTCTTACGTCTACCGATTTTAAATCGCCCTCAGGGTCAAGACCGCCGTATGTATTAATGTTAAAGAACCATCCGATTACCATGTCGTTATTTCTCTTTTCCGCGTTGAACCATCCTGCCTTTTCCTGATTAGTTACATTATTCCCTGTAGTTACGCCGCCATCGGGAACAGGGAAGTTTGGATTAACATCATATACAAAAGGAATCAAGTTAGACACAGTATTTGTAGTATTATGTCTGTAAGGTCTGTAGTATTTATAAGTTGCAGCGCTGCCCGCGGGATGATTTGGATCATTAAACGGATTTCCGCTTGCGTCTCCGACAAGATTTGCATGCTGTAATTGAGCGGCAGTTCCGTATTTTCTTATTCTGATCTGCACTGAATGAATCCAGTCGTTATCTGTCGCAAGACCTGAAAGGCTTACTTCGCCTCCGATTATTGTTTTATTGGTAACAGAATCAGGCGTCGGAGTGGAAATGGAAACATAGGGAATATCCAAATCCGGGTCTACACACAGCTTGTATTGAATGATATGGAAATTACCGGCTGTATCAACTACCTTTACATAGAAAGGCAGATAGAATCTTGATCTGTCCGCGGTAGTATAGTTAGCATGAGTACTATTAAAATCTGATAAGGCAGTGCCTTCCTGTATTAAGTTCTGCACCTTGGCGTGAAGGGTAGTATTATTACAAGGATTAGCGCCTCCGCAGTTTTTATGCCGTCCCCAGTCGTTAAAGTTATTTTGGTAATTCCACGCGTATAATGAGCCGCTCCATGCTCCCCCGTGTTCGTCTGAGGCGATACCTGAGCCATGCAGGTTCGTATCTTTCCAGATGTCCTGGTTATAAATATCTTCTCTGGTTGTTCCGCCTGTCGGCATATCATCGCCAAGGTATCCGATATGATAATAAATTCGTGAAAGAACAAAACCGTCCAGGTTTGTTCCTCCAACCGTTATATTTCCAGTTACCCATCGCGGCATTGGATTTAATTGATCGTATAGAGGATAAAATATCTCATAACTGCCGCCTTTTACTTCACCTTTGGCGAAAGGGGTCGGAACAATAACAGGTCTGTCAAAAATTACTGTGGGCGGTCTTTTATCAAAATTAAAGTTTCGCGGCGACATCGGAGGGCTGCTATCTCCGTTTACGTTCGTAGCTCTCACATTAACAAACAAAGTTACCTCTTCTCTTGCTTTTCCATCAGCGTCTTTTAATGGATCTGTAGGCATTGTCTGTGTATACCACGCTTCCGCCTCCTCTTTAGAAATTATCAATATCCAACGGTTCGGGTTTTGCCCTGTTGGGAATGGTAAAAAATCGTACTCGGGACTTTCAAAAACCGGTTTTTCTTCCCCGGACGGCGCGGAATCTGTTATCCAGCCTTTTACATTACCGGGAAGCACATCCTGAGAACTCGTAACAGTAACATAAACCGGATAACCGCTCTTTATTGTACCGTCAGGCAGTTCGATCGCCTCTTCTGTGTAATGGTTATTGGCGCTAATATAACCTATTCCGTTAAAGTAGGACGGAACGCTCATAAATGTTACAATCGGAAGATCCTGGTTCACATATTTAATTTCCATGAATTGTTCGGCAAGAGTATTGGGGATTTCGGCGGTGAAACCGGGACCTCTTTCATTATCAAATCTGTGCGGATAAAAATTATCTTTTCCGTGATCATCATTTGTACAGCCGTCATTTTTAAAGCACTCATCGGTACATCCGTCAACATCTTTTGTCCATAATTTGAATCTGTAATTTCCCGGGTCGAGCAGATTGTGTGATTCGTTAATACCGGACGGTAAACGCCATCCTGTCGGGTCTTGAGCGTCTGCTAAAAGAACCTTCATCGGCCAGTTGAATCTTTTAGTTGTCATTCCATGCCTTTCGCCGTTTACCACTGTAGAACGCCAGTGCGCGTATTTTCCGGCTTTCGGGTTTCCTGTACCGTCATCTTCGCTGATAGGCCAAATCATTATTTTTGGAAATCCTTTTTTAATGCCATAGGCGTCTGTCGACAAACCCATAAGATCGAAACCGACAAATATAGGATCCTGTTCAGGAAGGTAAACATTTAAATTGAACGGAGGAATTGAGTCAAAGTCTCTTCCCTTAACAGTGGGAATTGCCATTTCAATCTGCGGAGGAATATTTTTTACGTTATAAATCATATCGGTAGTTGTTGTAGCTTTTCCGTCTTTATCAACCGCTGTTACCTGCGTGCGGATTTTGCCGTCTTCCATGCCGGTAACATCAAGTTCTACATACCAGACGCCTTTTTCTTCATCGAAACTGGCTGGTATTCTTTTTTTCCACTCACCGGTTTTTGAATCCGGATCTATCGCGGAGCCCGCAGGCGGGTTTTTTGGATCTGCCGGGAAGAACCAGACATCCATCCAGACTTCCGCGACGCCGAACGGCTGCTCAACCTGAACCTCGATTCGGTTTCCCGAACCGGCTATAAATGACCCCGGAGTATTCGAGGCGTCATCCGGCACACCGATAATGGGTCTTTCGGTATTTACCATCGAGCCAAGACTGAGTTCGCAGGTTGTTAGAGCCGCCAACAGAGAAAGGATTATTACGACCCCCCCCCCCCCCAAA